>Ga0187771_10000893_pt1 | contig 19260 bp, 21 predicted proteins | sample 0116_SJ02_MP15_1_FD_133139 | JGI IMG/M metagenome (GOLD analysis project Ga0187771, IMG submission 133139) | Tropical peat soil microbial communities from peatlands in Department of Meta, Colombia - 0116_SJ02_MP15_10_MG | ecosystem: Environmental > Terrestrial > Soil > Wetlands > Peat | place...
CGGAACCCTGATTCAAGTCCCGGCCCGTTTCGTTCCGCTCCTTTACGCCTTCAGCAGCGACAGAATCGCCTGTGGCGCGGCGTTGGCCTGGGCGAGAGCTGCCAGCGATGCCTGCTGGAGCACCTGCGCCTTGGTGAGGTTGGCGGCTTCCTGCGCGACGTCGGCGTCGCGGATGCCGGATTCGGCAGCCGAGTAGTTGGTGATCTGCGACTGCGCCAGATTCACCGCGTAGTTCAGCTTGTTGATGCCGGCGCCGACCGTACCCTGGGTGAGGCCAAGGTTCTGAATCGCGGTGTTCAGCAGATTCAGAGCCGAGATCGCGGCGCCCGTATCCGAGGCAGCTGCGGCTGGTCCGTTTACCGTGACCGCGCCCACGCCGCCCAACAGGTTGCCGGTACCGCCGTTGGCTCCGGCCGTGTACGCCGTCTCGTTCACGCTGAACGAGCTGGAGCTCTGGAACTCGATATCGGTTCCGTTGGCGGCTTTCACCGCGTAAACGCCGATGCTGTTCAGGTTGCTGTTCAGCGTGGCGAGAGCGGTGTTGATGTCGCCGGCGTTGGTGGCGTCGAGCGTGATCGTCTTCGATCCGCCGGCGTTCTGGAAGACGACCGTTTCCGAAGCCGACGTGCCGGCGCCCGCGGCGAATGCGGCGAAGGCGCCGCCCGGGCCGCTCGCGCTGTCGAGGTTGTAGTCGGCTGTGTTGACCGCAGTCGAGTTGGCCGTGACGGCCGCGTTGCCGGCGGAGGCCGCACCGGCGCTCACGGTGAAGGCGGTCGACCCGCTGAACTGCAGCGTGCCGTCGGCGGCGATGGATGCGTTGATGCCATAGCTCGAGAGCTGCGAGTTGAGCGAGTTGACGACGCTGGTGCCGGTGAGACCGCTGGCGCCGCCGGTGAGAGCCACGGTGATGTCCTGATTCCCGCTGCTGCCGCCGATATGGAACGTGAAGTCCTGCGTGCCGTTGACGAGGAACTGGGTCGCGGTGTTGTTCAGGTTCACGGTGTTGCCGTTGAGCTCGGTGCCGCCGCCCTGAATATTCGTGCTGGCGATGCCAAGGCCGGCGGAATCGACCGCGTTGTTGGCGCCGCCCAGATTCACCGAGACCTGTGAGTTGGCCGCGTTGTTGCCGCCGCCGATATAGCTCACCAGATTCGTGTTGTAGGAGCCGCCGGTGTTCAGGCCGATGCTGGAGGCCTGGCGGTTGATTTCCTGCAGCAGCCCCTGGTATTCGTTGTTCAGCGTGGTGCGGTTGCCGACGAAAGTTGAGGAGGCCGATTCGGTGGCGAGCGTCTGCATGCGGTCAAGGATCTGGGAAATGTTATTCATGCCGCCGTCGATGATCTGGAGCTGCCCGACGGCGTTGTTGGCATTGAGAACACCCTGCGTCAACTGGGTGGTCAGCGCGGTGTACTGGTTGGCGACGGCGAGGCCGGCGGCGTCGTCCGCCGAAGAGTTGATTCGGTAACCCGAAGACAACTGGTTGATCGTGTTGCTCTGGAAATTCGTATTGATCCGGATGTTGTTCTGCGCGATCAGCGAGGCAACGTTGGTCTGGATTGATAACGACATTCTTCTTCGTCCTGTGGTCTATAGCTGCCCGGCATCGTGCCAGGTTCGGGTTCTCGCGGCCAGGCCGCGATGCCCGTCCTATGGACGTGAGGATGATCGGAGGGTAGCCGGAGGAACTTTAGCGGGAGCCGCGCGGACTCAGAGTGCGTCGAGGCAGTCGGCGATCTCGCGGCGGCTGATGGCGCCTTCCTTGATCATCTGCCACTGCGGCTCGGTGATGTCGACGGTGCTGGCGCCCATGCCTTCGCAGAGGCCGCCATCGAGAACCAGATCCACCCTGCCGTCCATCAGGCCGAAGAGTTCGATGCCGCTGCGGCAGGTGGGGTGGCCCGAGATGTTGGCGCTGGTGGCGATCAGAGGCTGATTGAGGCGCGCCATGAGAGCGGAAGTGACCGGCGCGGGTGAATGGCGCACGGCAAGGCGCCCGGTATTGCCGGTGGCGCGCAGCGGAACCAGCGGCGAGGCCGGCATGATGATGGTGAGCAGGCCCGGCCAGAATTTGCGCGCCAGCAGCTTGAAGCGCGGCGGGATTTCCCTGGCAAGTTCCTCCACCATGAGCGCGTCGCGCACGAGGATGGGCAGCGCGCGATGGATCTGGCGGCCTTTTGCCTTGTAAATCTGGCGCACGGCGGGAAGGCTGAAAGGATCGGCTACGAGAGCGTAGAGCGCGTCAGTCGGTACGGCGACGACCTTGCCCGAGCGAATCGCGGCCGCCGCGCGGTCCAGCGCATCGGGGGAGGGCTCAACCGGGTTGATCTCAAGGAGATCGGTAGCCACGTGGCTCAGAGTATCACGTGGGTGAAGGAGAGCTAACTGGCGGCTTCGAGGGCGACTTCCTGGTTGCGCGGTTCGAAGGAGTAGCCGAAGCCGCGGACCGAGTGAATCAGGCGCGGCGCCGAGGCGTCCTTTTCGATCTTCTGGCGCAGCCGGAGGATGTAGACGTCGACCGTGCGATCCGTGATGGCGCGGTCCTGACCCCAGACGGAATTGAGAAGCTGTTCGCGGCTGAAGACGACGCCCGGCCGGGTCATGAGAAATTCGAGGAGGCGGAATTCGGTCGCGGTGAGCGCGAGGATTTCCCCTTCGAGTTTCACCTGGCAGCTCGAGCGATCGAGTTCGACGCCGCCGGCTTTCAGGAGGCGGGAAGGGGCGGTCTGGGTTCGAAACTGCAGCTTGATGCGCGCGATGACTTCGCGGATGAAGAACGGCTTGACGATGTAGTCATTGGCGCCCAGTTCCAGACCCACGATGCGGTCCGTTTCCGAAGCGCGCGCGGTGAGGAAGATGATGGGCGTCTGAGCCAGCTCCGGGTCCTTGCGGATGCCCTTGCAGATATCGAGGCCGTCGGAATCCGGCAGCATGATATCGAGCAGGATAAGGTCCGGACGGGCGCGGCGGCAGAGGTCGATCGCGCCGAGGCCGGTTTGCGAACCGGTGAGCTGGAAGCCCTCCTTTTCGAGGTTGTACTTGAGAAGAGCGAACAGGTCCGCGTCGTCTTCAATCAGAACAATTCGTTTGGTCACTTGCTGGGCCTCTCTTGAAACCGGTACTGATCACGAGCCAGTACCAATCCACAGCGTACAGGCGAAATGATTACAACTGGGTTAAGAGGCAGTAAACGATGGGTGAAGTTCCATCACTGGGTTTCAAAGCGATAACCAAATCCCCGCACTGTAACAAGATAGGTGGGATCGTCGGCTTTTTCCTCGATCTGCTCGCGCAGCCGGCGGATGTGCACATCGACCGTTCTGGGCGTCACAAAGTGCTGTTCGCCCCAGACTTCCTTGAGGAGTTGCTCCCGCGACCAGGCGGTGCCGGTATGGGTGAGGAAGAACTCGAGGAGCTTGAACTCGGTCGAGGTGAGCTCGATTTCCTTTTCGCCCTGGAAGACGCGGCGGGCCGCGCGGTCGAGCCGGAACGGACCCATGGAAAGCGCCTGCTGGGGCGCCACATCGGAATCGAAACGGCGCAGATGGGCCTTGATGCGCGCCACTAACTCGCGCGGGCTGAATGGTTTGGTGATGTAATCGTCGCCGCCGATTTCGAGCCCGAGGACGCGGTCGACTTCGTCCGACCGGGCGGTCAGGAAAATCACCGGGATGCGGGCGAGACGGGGATTCTGGCGGATCTGCCGGCACAGGTCAAAGCCGTCGCTGCCGGGCAGCATCACGTCGAGCACGATGAGGTCCGGCTGCCAGTTTTCGAGCTCTTGCAGCGTGCTGGCCGCGCCGGGCGAGACCAGGACCTGGAAACCGCCCCGGGTCAGGTTGTATTCAATCAGGGAGGCGAGTTCGATTTCGTCCTCAACCACCGCTACTTTTTTTGCCATTTGTTCTCAGGATTTGCAGGCCGGACAGGCACAGATCCGGCGCAGGTGATCGAAGGAGTAGATCCCCGCGGCGTGGCCATCGCTCCAGACGATGCGCAGTGCGTAATTTCCGACCGGTTCAATATTCACCATTTTCTCGCGCGGCTTGTACATGGGGAAAGGGCTCGCGGGAGCTTTCTGTTCCGTGGTTTTCGGGCGCGGCGCGGTGCCGTGGGCGCCGGTACAGGTGGCGCAGGGGCACCAGTCGCGCAGATATTCGATCCCGTAGGAGCTGTGGTGACCGTCTTTCCAGTCGATTTCGATCCCGCGCGATCTGGAGACGGCGATGTGTTCGGGATCCGTGCTGGGTTGGTGATTCATGCGGCTATTTATATATTGGCAATTCGCTCCACGTCGCGGACGCCCGAGATGCGGCGCATGGCGGAGCAGAGTTTTTCAAGCTGTTTCTTGTCGCGTACGTCGACCGTCATTTCGACCATAGCGCCGTCGCCTCCTTCGCCGGTCCTCGCTTCGAGGCTGCGCACGTTGCTCTTCTCGTCCGAAAGGATGGTGGTGAGCTGGTGCAGAAGACCGGGGCGATCGTCGGTGTGGACGACGATGCGCACCGGGAAGGTTTCGCTCGCGTCCCGCGCCCACTCGACGTTGATCTTGCGTTCGGCGTCGTACATCAGATTCTGCACGTTGGGGCAGGTGCGCGAGTGGACGGCGACGCCCTTGCCCCGCGTCACGTAGCCGACGATGGCTTCGCCTTTGATCGGATTGCAGCATTTGGCGCGGTAGACCATGACGTCATCCACGCCGTGGATGCGAATGACGCCTTCCTCTTCCCTGCGGCCGGGAACGGGCGCTTCGGGGAGGGGCTGGGCGGGCGCTTCCTCGACGATCTGATCCGGCGCGAACTTCTGCAGCACCTGGCGGGCGGAGAATTTGCCGTAGCCGAGGCTGGCATAGAGGTCTTCGATCTTGCCCATGCCGTATTCGGCGGCCACGCGTTCGAGATCCGCCTTCTGCACGCGCGCGAGATTGATGCCGAGCCGGCGCGATTCCTTTTCGAGATACTTCTGGCCGATTTCGATGGCGCGCTCGCGTTCGCTCTCGTTGATGATGTGCTTGATTTTGTTGCGCGCGCGCGAGGTTTTGACGATGGCCAGCCAGTCTTTGCTGGGCGCGTGGCCCGCCTGGGTGAGGATATCCACGATATCGCCGTTGCGCAGCACGTAGCGCAGCGGGACGATGCGGCCATTGACCTTGGCGCCGACGCAGGTATTGCCGACTTCGGAGTGAACGGCGTAAGCGAAATCGATGGGACTGGCGCCGGTGGGGAGGGTGATGACACGGCCTTTGGGAGTGAAACAGTAGACTTCTTCGGGGTAAAGGTCCACTTTGAGAGTGGCCATGAACTCGCCCGGATCGCGCATTTCCTGCTGCCATTCGACGAGCTGGCGGAGCCAGGCGATGCGCTGATCGTCCTGCACGCCGCGGCGGCCTTCCTTGTACTTCCAGTGCGCCGCGATGCCTTCTTCCGCGATGCGGTGCATCTCTTCGGTGCGGATCTGGATTTCGAAATGCTTGCCTTCGGGGCCGACGACGGAAGTGTGGAGCGACTGGTAGAGGTTGGGACGGGGGATGGCGATGAAGTCCTTGATGCGGCCCGGCACCGGGCGCCACTCGTTGTGGATGACGCCGAGCGCCCCGTAACAGTTCTTCACCGAATCGGTGATGATGCGCAGGGCGAGAAGATCGTAGACCTGATCGAGCGAGATCTTCTGGCGCTTCAGCTTCTGATAGACCGAGTAAGCGCGTTTGACGCGCGCTTCGACGCGCGCCGGGATGCCCTCGCGCCGCAGATCTTCCTCGACGGTGCGGCGCATGCGTTCGAGATACTCCTCGTTGGCCGCACGCTGCGTTTCGATGATGCGGGAGATTTCCGCCCAGGCTTCGGGATCGAGGTGCTGGAAGGCGAGGTCCTCGAGTTCGCCGCGGATTTTGCCCATGCCGAGGCGGTGCGCGATGGGCGCGTAGATTTCGAGCGTTTCGCGCGCAATGCGCTCGCGCCGTTCGGGGCTGAGGCAGGCGAGCGTGCGCATGTTGTGCAGCCGGTCCGCGAGTTTGACAATGATGACGCGGATATCGTTGACCATCGCGAGGAGCATCTTGCGATAGGTCTCGGCCTGGCGGTCCTCGGCGGAGAAGAAGTTGATTTTGCTGAGCTTGGTGACGCCGTCGACGCAGCGCGCGACTTCCTCGCCGAAGTTCTTCTGGATGTCGGCGACGGTGACGGAGGTGTCTTCGACGATGTCGTGGAGAAGCCCGGTCTCGATGCTGACCACGTCCATGCGCATGCCGGCGAGGATCATGGCGACGGCGAGCGGATGGCTCATGTAGGGTTCGCCCGAGACGCGCGTCTGCCCGGCGTGGTACCGCGAAGCGAATTCCCAGGCCTTGCGGATGGGTTCGATGTCGTCTTTGGGACGCGCCTCGCGGACGGCGGTCAGCAGCTGCTCGACATCCGGTTCGGCAGCCGGCGGGGCAGCGGGCAAAACAGGGGTCACAATTCTATTTTAGGAAAACCGTCAAAACAAAAAGGGCGGCTGCCCTGCGGCGCCGCCCCATTTCATTCACGAGGAACCGGTTAGTTGGACTGCTCGGCAGCCTTGTTCTTCCTCTCGGCCTTCTTCTTGGTGGTTTCGAGCGACTTCTGCACCCAGTCGTTGGCTTCCTTGATGTCGGCGTCGTACTGGTCCTTGGTGTCGTCCAGATCCGCGCGATAGCGGATCAGGAGGTTCATGTAGGACATGGCGTTCTCATACTCGGGATCGATCTGGAGAGCTTTCTTCTCGTACTCGATACCCTGGGTGAGAGAATCCCAGTACTTCGTTTTGAGGTCGACCTTCTGCTGGTTGGGATCCTTCGGGTTCTTCGGCGCCTTCAGCGGACCCGGCGCTTCGAGGGTCATGCTCTGGGCGACGCGGGCTTCGCGATCGGGGATCACGAAGTTGGTCCAGGCGATCACGCCCAGCACGTAGTCGGCTTCCTTGTTGTTCGAATCGAGCTGGAGGATCTTCTTGTTCCACTCTTCCGCCTTGGCGAAGTCCTTCATGTTGTAGTACAGGCTGGCAACCGACTGGGTGGCGATCAGGCTTTTCGGATCGTTGTTGAGAACGAGCTGGAACTGCTCGAGCGCCGAATCGGCGTAGCGCTTGTTCTCGGCCGTGTCGGAACCGGGCACGTACTGCTGCATGTAGGCAGTCGCGAGATAGAGGCGGGCGACGGGGAACTCGGGATCGAGCTCGATCGCCTTTTTGAAGTGATCGGCCGCGTTGGCATACTGGCCGGCCTTGAACGAGTTGACGCCCTGGTTGAGGTTGTCGCGTGCGTTCAGTTTGTTGCAGCCCGTCGCAAGGAGCGAGAGCCCCGCGACGAGGCCGATGACTGCGATGGAGTGTACGGTGGCGAAGCCGCGCATTAGTGGCCTTCCTCCACCTTCGGCGTCATCAGGCCGACCTTGTCGATCCCGGCGCCGTGAGCGATGTCGATCGCGCGGGCAATCACCTGAAATTCGAGATCCTTGTCACCCTTCACGAACACGACCTTTTCGGCGCGCGTCTTGAAGATGTCGATCAGGCGATCGTTCAGGTGCTCCCAGTCGGTATCGTCCTGGTTGAGCTTCACCTTGCCCTGATTGTCGATAACGATGACGACCGTGCGCGAGTTATCTTCCTGCTGCTTCTGGTTGGGAGGCGGCGGCTGAGGCGCCAGAGCATCCAGACCGTGAGGCGAGACCGGTGAAATGGCCATGAAGATGATCAACAGTACGAGCAGAATATCAATCATGGGTGTCATGTTGATATCGCCCTTGGGGCCGCTGCCGGACCCGCCGACTGCCATTGCCATAGAAAATTGCTCCTTAAAAAATTCTCTTCAGTAAATCGCTCTTGTGCTGATCATCATGCTGCCGACCAGCGCTGCGCCTATTTCTTCTTGTCGGTCAGATCCTGTTCCGTCAGAAGACCGATGTCATCCACGCCGCCGGCGCGGAGGTTGTCGACCGCGTCTTCGACGGCCTCATACTTCGCCCGCGCGTCGGCTCTCATGTAGACCAGATGGCTCGGCTTGTCGCCGATCAGGTCCTTCACCTTGGGAGCCAGCTCTTCCGGGGTGACTCTCTGCAGACCCGGGCTGAGATACGTCTGGCCGTCGCGCGTGATGGCGACGACGATGGCGTCTTCCTTCTCCGCGTCGGGCATGACGATCGGATTTCTGGCTCTCGCCAGTTCCACGTTGGCGCCTTTATTCAGCAGCGGCGTGATGACCATGAAGATGATCAGCACGACGAGCATGACGTCGACCATGGGTGTGACGTTGATGTCGGATACCGGTGGTGGCGCTTTCTTCAGTTTCATTTCCTAAACTCCTGCTTGCTTGCCTGTTCGTTCCTGCTGCAACCCGCGCCGATTTCCGGCTCTCGTCCTCCGGGCGTGACGGCCGCCTGGAGGAGATTCCCGTGGCGGACTTGCAGTGTCCGCCACGGGCCTCGAATCAACTCGCGTCGCGATGCTCAGCTCTGAGCCAGTACTGATCGAAAACTACTTGCGGGCGGCAGCCTTCATCTGGCTGCGCTTGAGGAAGTAGTCGAGCAGTTCCGAGCTGGAGTTGCCCATTTCCACGTCCAGCGCATCCACGCGGCCGGTGAAATAGTTGAACATCCAGACCGCGGGCACGGCCACGAACAGACCGATGGCGGTGGTCACGAGGGCTTCCGAAATACCGCCGGCGATGGCGCCGATACCGGGGGTCTTCTGGGTGGCCATCGTCTTGAACGCGTTGATGATGCCGACGACGGTACCGAACAGACCCACGAACGGGGCGGTCGAACCGATGGTGGCCAGAGCGCTGACGCCGCGCTTCAGTTCGGCGTGCACAATGGCTTCCGAGCGCTCAAGAGCGCGCTTCGAGGCTTCGATTTCCTCACCCGAAATCTCGGTGCTCGCCTGGTGAGCCTGGAATTCCTGCAGCCCGGCCACGACGACCTTGGCGAGGTGGCTCTTCTTGTAGCGGTCGGCAATCTTGATGGCTTCATCGAGCTTGCCTTCGCGCAGCGCGCCGGCCACGGCCGGAGCAAATTCGCGGCTCTGCTTGCGGGCCGCGCTGAACGCCATCAGGCGATCGATCATCACGCCGATGGACCACGCAGACATCAAAAACATGACGATAACGACGGCTTTCGCCAGCCCGCCCATCTGTTCCCAGAGGTGACGGAAGTCCCAGCCCGGCGCTCCGGCTTCCTGCAAAAGCATGAACGCCCATACCTGCATCTGTAAAAGCATCTTCTTCTAATCTCCTGCGAGTTGATTTAAATATTACTTCGGCGATCCTTCACTTGAACACTACTGGCTGAGAGTGAAATTCACGTCGATAGTCGTCAGCACTTCGACCGGCTCTCCGTTGAGGAGGGTCGGCTTGTACACCCATTGCTGCACAGCCTGCATCGCCGCCTGGACGAGAAGCGGCGGGCCGCTGATCAGCTTGAGATCCTGAATGGTGCCGTCCTTGGCGATCTTGGCCTCGAACTTCACCGTGCCCTGAACGCGAGCGGCCTTGGCAAGAGGAGGATAAACCGGCTTCGGCTGCTTGATCAGGTTGGCCTGCTGCACGTTACCGCCGACGCGGATCGGTGCAGTGGGCGCCTTCGGCTTGGGAGGCGGAGGAGGAGGCGGCGGCGCGGCGGACGGCAGACCGGCGCCAAGCAGGCCACCGAGCGCGCTGTCAGCCAGCGTGCCACCCGGCACGCCGCCGATCACACCGGCGGCTGATGGCGGCTCTTCCGATTCCACAATCATCTTGATTTCCTTCGGCACGCTCTTGGGCGCCGTCAGCTTACCCATGTCGAACTGACGCGGCGCAACCTTCACGACCTTCACAGCCTGCTGCGGCGGCGGAGGCGGAGGCGGCGGCGGAGGGGGCGGCGGGGCCACGAACATGGCCGAGAGCTGCGCCGCGGGCAGCGCTTCAAAATAGATCATCGGAATGATGACCAGAACGGCGATTGCGACGACCTGAAGCGCCAGCGACATCAGGATCGTGTATGGCCGTTTGGTCTTTCCGACGCCATCGACAAATGTTTGCTCAAACATAGTTCCTCTCAAACCGGAATCACAAATCAATACTGCGTCTTATCTGGCCGCCTTCACCGGGGCTTTGCCTACCGCTGCCTTCGCGACCGGAGTGCGGGCCGGCGGAGCGGCCGTCGCCGGCGCTCCCGTACCCGAACCAGACTTCTTCTTCCTCGCATCGGCCCAGTCATGCCAGAACAGAACGATCGGGCTGGCGACAAAAACCGACGAATATGTTCCCACCAGGATTCCCAGAACCAGCGCTAACGAAAATCCGTGCAGCACAGGTCCACCGAACAAAAACAGCGCCACAGCCGTAAGGAATGTCAGGCCGGAAGTCATCACGGTCCGGCTCAGCGTCTGATTGACACTGCGGTTGATCACATCCACCAGGCTCTCGCGGCGGTTCATGCCGAGGTTCTCGCGAATGCGATCAAAGATCACGATAGTGTCGTTCATCGAGTATCCGACAAGTGTAAGCAAAGCCGCAATAACCGTCAGGCTGATTTCTTCATTCAGAATCGAAAAAAGCCCGATGGTGATGATCGTGTCGTGAAACACGGCGATCACCGCGCCCACTCCGTAGATCCATTCGAACCGGAACCAAATATACACCAGCATTCCGGCCAGCGCCAGAAGCGTCGCATTGATGGCCTGCTGGCGGAGATCCGCGCCCACCTTCGGGCCGACAATTTCGATGTTGCGCGACGCGGTATAGGACGAAAGGTACGCCTCCTGCGAGAGAACGTTGAAGACCTGCGCCGTCACGCCGGAAACCGCCTTCACATCGTTGATATTCGAAACCAGACCGCCGTGCTGATCGCGCCAGCCGACGATCGCCGCGGCGAGATCGTTCACCTGCGGATCGGAAAGCGAAGCACCGGCGCGCTGCAGAGGATCGCGCAGGCGGTCGGCCAGCTGACCGGCGCTCGTGTTGTTCAGATCGAGCTTGCCGTTGCCCGGCTGGCCAAAAGTTTTCGCCAGCGCATCGAGGACCATCTGCCGGTTCTTCGCCAGCGTCTCATCGTCAGCCCCATCGGTGCCGATCTGGATTTCGTTCGAGGAAGCTTCGAAGGTTTCCACCGAAGGCGGAGTCTTCAGCACCGCGGTCAGAGCGGAGCGGACTTTTTCGACCGGCGGCGCGCCCTGAAAGCGCACCGTCATCAGCATGCCGCCCTTGAACTCAATACCGTAGCGAGGCCCGCCCTTCACCGCGAGGCTCACCAGACCAGCCGCCGACAGAATCAGCGAAGCGATGATGAACGGCCACTTCTTCCCGAGAAAATCGAAATTGGTTTGCTTGAATAATTGCAGCATCAGTCACGCCCGCCCGGTTTCCCGGGCCGAACCGTGCATGTGGTACTGACACCGGTTCGTAAACTTTTGTTCCCGTTTTTCCTGAGTATCAAAACTAACACAGACAAGGTGCTTCATGTTCAGATGCTCAGCTCCTGGATCTGCTTGCGGCCCGAGAGCGCGAAGTCGAAGATGACCCTCGAGACGAAGACTGCGGTAAAGACGTTGGCAAAGAGACCGATCACCAGCGTCACGGCGAAGCCGCGCACCGGGCCCGTCCCGAAAAGGAAGAGGAAGAGGCAGGAAACGATCGTGGTCACGTGCGTGTCGACGATCGTCCACCAGGCTTTCCCGAAGCCCGCGTCCACCGCGGCGGGAATCGATTTGCCGGCTCTCAGTTCTTCCCGGATGCGCTCGAAAATCAGCACGTTCGAATCGACGGCCATACCGATGGTCAGGATGACGCCGGCGATGCCGGGGAGCGTGAGGGTTGCGCCGAAATAGGCCAGCGCGGCGACCAGCAGGATCGTATTCAGCAGCAGCGCCAGCACCGCGTTGATGCCGGCCTTCCTGTAATAGACCAGCATCACGATCACCACGGCGATGAGACCCGCGATACCCGCGTAGAGGCCTTCGCGGATGGAATCGACGCCGAGCGAGGGTCCGATGGTGCGCTCCTGCAGGTACTTGATTCCGGCGGGGAGGGCGCCGGTGCGCAGGACGAGCGCCAGATCGGAGGCTTCCTGCTCGCCCGAAAGACCATTGATGCGGCCCTGATCCGTGATGGTGCTCTGAATGGTGGCGACGCTGCGGATCTGGTTATCGAGAACCACGGCGAGCTGATTGCCGATATTGGCGCCGGTAAACTTTTCGAACTTGCGCCCGCCGTCGGGCGAGAGCGTGAAGCCGCATTCCCAGCGGCCGGGTGAATCGGGATCGGTGTTCGGCCGCGCGCTGCGCACATCCTGGCCGGTGATGACCGGGGTGCTCGAAACCAGATACCAGCCGCCGCCGTTGGCGCCGTTCGGCCATTCGAGGAGCTGGGTTCCGATCTGGAGGATGCCGCCCTTGGCCGAGAGCGCTTCTTCCTTCGTTCTCCACGGCCCTTCGCGCTTCACTTCGACGATCTTGAGCTGCGCCGTCGCGCCGATCAGATCCTTCACGCGGGCGGGATCGTCCACGCCGGGCAGTTCGACGAGAATTTCCGACTGCGTTTCGGGCGCGCCGTAGGCCTGCACCGTCGGCTCGGTGAGGCCGAGCGCATTGACGCGGCGTTCGATGGTTTCGGTTTCCTGCTGGACGGTGTTGCGTTTGAGATCGACCAGAACGCTCGGCTTGAGGTTCATCTTGTAGTCGCTGGCATTCACCGGGGTCAGCACCCAGTCCGGGAACTTTTCGGCGACCATGGCGCGAAAGGCGCTGGTCTTGGTCTGATCGACGCCCGAGATGTTGATCTGGATGGAGTTGGTCTCTTCGAGCGTCTGCGGATCGCTGCGCTCATAGCCGGCGACGATGATGTTCGAAGTGCGCGCGGCTTCGCGCAGGCCCTCGATCGTCTGGTCGGCCGTGGTCTTGGCTGCGTCCTGCACCTGCACCTGGAGTATCAGGTGGCTGCCGCCCTTGAGGTCGAGACCCAGGTGGATCCGGTGGGTGACGTTCGACTGGAGTTCCGCCATCGATTTGGGGAATCCGATGATGCCGAACAAACAGACGAGGACGGTGGCCACAATCACGACCGTCTTTATCATCAAATTGCGTTGCATACGAATCTTTGCCTTCTGTTATTTTGCGCTGGGCCTACTTCGCGCCTTCGAGGGGGACCACGGCACTGACCGCGTTCCGCGAGAACTGCAGCTTGAGGTTATCCGGCTTCACGCGCAACACGATCGTTTCCGCGTCAACTGATGTGATAGTACCAACAATGCCGCCCGAGGTGACAACATTGTCCCCGGCCTTGAGCTGGCTCAGCATCTCCTGCTGCTGCTTCTTCTGCCGCTGCATGGGCCGGAAGACAATGAAATACACAACCAGGATCATCGCGGCGATTTCGCCGTAGAAGACCAGCGCCTGGGCGCCACTTTGCTGTTGCTGGAGGAAAAATGCCGGGAACACGCTGGAACTACTCGCTTTCGCTCGCCAGTTCGGCCCGCCGTGCGCGGACCTTCTGCAGATATTGGGGAAACTGGGCCAATAGGATAGACTGCCTGATCTCCCCCATGATGTCAAGATAACGGCGGACGTTGTGGCGCGTGGCGAGGGAGGCGAAAAGGATCTCCCCCGCCTGAAAGAGATGCCTCAGGTAGGCGCGCGAATAGTTCCGGCAGGTGTAACAGGAGCAGCCGGGATCGAGCGGGCCGGCGTCGCCGCGGTAGCGCGCGTGCCGGATAACCACTTTCCCTTCAGAGGTAAACAGCCATCCGTTGCGCGCGTTCCGGGTGGGCAGGACGCAATCCATCATGTCGACGCCGCGCGCGACATATTCGGCCAGTTCATCCGGCATCCCGACCCCCATGGCATAGCGCGGGCGGTCGCGCGGCAGCGCCGGCTCGGTCGCTTCCACCATTTCCATGCTCAGCGGGCGCGGCTCGCCGACCGAGAGCCCGCCGATCGCGTAACCATCGGCATCGAGCTCGATGAGCCGTTCGGCGCACTCGCGGCGGAGGTCGGGGAACATGGAGCCCTGGACGATGGGGAAAAGGGCGTGGCGGGTGGGCAAATCGGCGATGCGGGTCTTGTAATGGGCGAAAGCCTCTTCGGCCCAGCGGATGGTCCGGTTCATCGAGGTGCGCGCGTACTCGTGGCTTACCGGGTATTCGGGGCACTCGTCGAGGACCATCATGATGTCGCTGCCGAGGGCGAGCTGGACGTCGACGGTCGAAGCGGGAGTGAAGTGGTGGGTATCGCCGTTCAGGTGGGACTGGAAGGTGACGCCGTGGTCGGTGATCTTGCGCAGGCTCGACAGGCTGAAGACCTGATAGCCGCCGGAATCGGTGAGGATCGCGCCGGGCCACGACATGAACTTGTGCAGCCCGCCCAACTGGCGAATCAGCTCGTGGCCAGGGCGGAGATAAAGATGATAGGTGTTCGAGAGGATGATGGGGGCGTGGAGGTCCTCCCAGAGGTCGCGCTGGCTGAGGCCTTTGACCGTGGCCTGAGTGCCGACGGGCATGAAGATGGGAGTCGGAATGTCACCGTGTTCGGTGTGGAGAACGCCGGCGCGGGCGCGGGTGACGGGGCATTCGGCGAGACATTCCCAGGTGATCTGGCGGGGCAAATCCCGATTGTAGTCGGGGTCAGTTCTCCGGGGTGAAATGCACTTCCATGTTCAGACTCCAGCAAAGGAAAAGCGCGCCGGATTCAGGTCCGGCGCGCTCTGTTCCATTCCAGATCTGTTCCGCTTACGACGTCTTGTTCAGCGACGGTCCGCCCAGTTCGCGGCTCGAAATCACGCGGTCGATCAGACCGTAATCGACAGCCTGATCCGGGCTCATGATGTAGTCACGGTCCACATCGCGGCTGACGCGCTCAACGGTCTGGCCGCTCGCGTCGGCGAGGATCTTGTTCAGCATCTCGCGCATGCGGAGGATTTCCTTCGCGTAGATGTCGATATCGGCCGCCTGTCCGGCGAGGCCCTGCATCGACGGCTGGTGGATCATGATGCGCGAGTTCGGCAGGCTGAAGCGCTTGCCCCTCGTGCCCGCCGCGAGCAGCACGGCGCCCATCGAGGCCGCCTGGCCGACGCAGATGGTCGAAATATCCGGGCGAACGAATGCCATCGTGTCCAGAATGGCGAGACCCGCCGTGATCGAGCCGCCCGGCGAGTTGATGTAGATCGAAATGTCGCGCTCGCCGTCTTCCGCCTCGAGAAACAGCAGCTGCGCAATCACCAGATTGGCCACTGTATCGTCGATCGGCGTGCCGAGGAAAATGATGTTTTCCTTCAGCAGACGCGAATAGATGTCGTAGGCGCGTTCCCCTCGCGACGTTTGCTCCACAACCATTGGCACGAGCACAGAGTTACCCATTCCTTTCCCTTACAAGACCACCCGCTGACAAGAGTGCTGCTTATTCAGATGAGGCTGCCGCACCGGCGGATTCCCGTGCGGACAGTTCCACACTCATGATACGTCAGCGAGGTGTTATCAACCCGCCGAGCTTGTCCGTCTCTCCCGCCGCCGTGCGCGGAAACCGCGTGGAATAAGCCTCCGGATACTTCAGCCCCGAACCCGTGTTGTAGATGACGATGCGCTCATCGGGCTTCAGGAAGCCGTTTTCGAGCAACCGCTCGGCGGCAACGATGCAGGCCGCGCCTTCGGGCGCCGCGAAGATCCCCTCCCGCGTGGCGAGCCGGATGCCGGCGTCGATCAGCTCTGCATCGGAGACGGCGACCGCCGTGCCGCCGCTTTCGCGCACGGCGTTCAGCACGAGGAAATCGCCCAGCGGTTTGGGAACGCGCAGACCGGCTGCGACCGTCGCGGCTCCCGCGTAGAACTGGCTGCGCGCTTCACCCGCATCGAAGGCGCGCACCACCGGCTGGCATCCTTCTGCCTGGACGGCGATCATTTTTGGCCGCTTCGCACCGATCCAGCCGAGCGCCTCCATTTCGGCGAACGCCTTCCACATCCCGATCATCCCGACCCCGCCGCCCGTCGGATAGAAGATCGCGTCGGGCAGTTCCCAGCCGAGTTGCTCGGCGACCTCGTATCCCATGGTTTTCTTGCCCTCGATGCGATAGGGCTCCTTGAGGGTCGAAACGTCGAACCAGCCTTCGGCTTCGCGGCGTTCGGCGACGATGCGGCCGCAATCGCTGATGAGCCCATCCACCAGCGTGACTCTGGCACCGTAGGCCTCGCATTCGAGGTAATTCGCCTGCGGCACGTCCTGCGGCATGAAGATGTGGGCTTCGAGCCCGGCCGCGGCGGCGTAGGCGGCCAATGCGCTGGCGGCGTTGCCGGCCGAGGGAATCGCCAGCTTCCGGATGCCGAGTTCCACGCACATCGAGATGGCGCAGGAAAGCCCGCGCGCCTTGAACGAGCCAGTTGGATTCAGGCCTTCATCCTTCAGCAGGATGTTTCCGGAGCCGATGCGGCGCAGGCGCAGCAGGGGCGTCATCCCTTCGCCCAGCGAAACCACGGATTCGGCTTTCTGCACCGGCAGGGCGGGCGCGTAACGCCACATGGAATCGGGCCCTTTCGCGACGGCGTCGCGCGGCCAGGCGCCCTTCAGCCGCGCCAGGTCGTAACGAACCAGCAGCGGGCCGCCGCACGGGCAGAGGTTGGCGATCTGACCGGCTGGATACTTCCGGCTGCACAGACTGCATTCAAGATGCGTCACCAGATCAGGTATAACGGGACTATCCGGCATGAAGCCTCTCTATCTTATCGGCCTGCTTCTGAGCGCCAGTTCGCTCCGGGCCGGCGAGTCTGTGATGCTCGCGACCGGCTTCACGCTGCATGCCGACCGGCACGAAGTGCTGGGCGACAGGGTCCTGATTTACGCGGTCGGCGGCGTGACCGAAATGCCGGCGTCGATGGTCGCGGGATTCGAGGCGGACGAAGCCGTCGCTCCCGCGCCGGCGCCCGCTGCCGCCGAACAACCTGCTCCTTCCGCGCCCGTGGCCGACAACGATCCGCAACACCTGGCCGAACAGGCGGCGCACAAATTCGCGCTGCCCGAGTCCTTCGTGAAGAGCGTGATGCGCGCGGAATCCGGGTTCCAGCCCGCGGCGGTGTCGCCAAAAGGCGCGCTGGGCCTGATGCAGCTGATGCCCGAAACCGCCCGGTTTCTTGGCGTCGACCCGAAAGATCCCCGGCAGAACGCGGAAGGCGGAGCGCGCTACCTGAGGGAACTGCTCGAACGCTACCAGAACGATCCCGATCAGGTTCTGCTGGCGCTTGCGGCCTATAACGCCGGCCCGGCGGCGGTCGAGAAATATCACGGCGTGCCGCCGTGGCGGGAAACGCGCGAGTACATCCTGCGGGTCCTCAAAGAGTGGGGCGAGACCGGCGGCGGCGATTCCGGGAACAATACGCCGAAACTTTCGTATTAGCTAAACATCCAAGGCAGCGGAAGGTTATGCGTTGATGCATCTCCAGTGCGCTGCCTGTCGGACCGGCTTCATCCCGTCCCTGTGGGACAATAGGACATTGCGCAACATGGCTTCGGACAGCGTTCCCGTTGAAGTTCCCCCGCCCGCCGAAGAACCTGTGATCAGCGATCCGGTGCTCGAGGCTCCCGCCGTCGACGCGGCCGCCAGCGAAGAACTGGAACTGGTCACACGGGCCCGGCAGGGCGATACCGCGGCTTTTTCAACCTTATTGCGGCGTTATGAAGGCAAGATTTTCCGCCTCGCGATGAACATTACCCAGAATCGCGAGGACGCCGAAGATGTGCTCCAGGAGGCGTTTTTGAAGGCCTACGAGCACCTCGACCAGTTTCAGGGACATTCGAAATTCTATACCTGGATCGTGCGCATCGCCGTCAACCAGGCGCTCATGAAGCTGCGCAAGCGCAAGAGCGACCGCGCCGTTTCGCTCGACGAGCAGATCGACACCGGGGAAGACACCGTGGTGCGCGAAATCGCCACCTGGGACCCTGATCCCGAGCAGAGATACTCGCAGGAAGAACTGCATACGATCCTGAATTCGGCCATCGAGGCGCTGGACCCGATCTACCGGACGGTCTTCACGCTGCGCGATGTGGACGGACTTTCGACGGAAGAGACAGCCGAAGCGCTGGAGCTCACCGTGCCCGCGGTGAAAAGCCGCCTGCTGCGCGCGCGGCTGCAACTGCGCGACAAGCTCACGCGTTTCTTCAAACGCAAAGGAGACGACGCCTTTGCTTACATGTAAGGAGTTTCTCGCCGAGCTGAGCGATTATCTCGACGAGAGAACGGAGTCGGGCGTCAGAGCCGAAATCGAGGCGCACCTGACGAAATGCCCCAACTGCTGGGTGGTCTGCGACACGACGCGCAAGACGATTCAGGTTTTTAAAGGCCTCACCTCCTGCGATATTCCGCAAGACGTGCATGTGCGGCTGATGGCTGCAGTGGAACGGAAGATCGCGGCGAAGAAAGCGACGAATTAAGCCGCTTTCGTAAAGTAAGGCACGCCGTCGCGGCTTTCCACTTCGACCAGCCTGTCGCCGATTGAGACCTGCTCCCCGGCGATTCTTGCGGTCATCCGCGAGCCCCCGTCCAGATCCACAATCACAACCTGATAAGGCACATCGGCCGCAAAGCGCTCGGGCGCAAGGTGCACCACGGTATCGGTATAAACGGTTCCGGTTCTCATCTCGCTAGCTCCGTCCCAGGATGGTGACCACGCAGCTCGCGCCGCTGCCGCCGAGATTCTGCGCGAGGCCGATTTCGTTGCGCTCGAGCTGGCGTTCGCCCGCCTCGCCGCGAATCTGCTGCACGATATCGCAGATCTGCGCCGCGCCGGTCGCGCCCACGGGGTGGCCTTTCGATTTCAGGCCGCCGCTCGCGTTGACCGGCAGCGAACCCACGCGCCGCGTATTGCCGGCCGCGCTGAAGTATCCGCCGCAGCCGCGCTCGACGAAGCCAAGGTCTTCGAGCGCCACGATCTCCGCAATCGTAAAGCAATCGTGCACTTCCGCGAACTGGACGTCTTTCGGCCCAAGGCCCGCCATCGCGTAAGCCTTCCTGGCGGCGTTGCGCACGGCCGAGAACGTGGTGATTTCCGGTTTCTGATCGAGCGCCATGAAATCCGACGCCTGCCCGACCCCCATCACTTTCACCGGACTGGACGTGAATTCGCCGGCTCTTTCGGCGGCGCACAGAATCACGGCGGCCGCGCCGTCGCTGATCAGCGAGCAATCGTAGAGATTGAGCGGTTCGGCGATCGGCCTGGCGCTCATCGCCTGTTCGAGCGTGATCACATTGCGCATCTGCGCGTCCGGGTTCAGCGCCCCGTTCCCATGGTTCTTCACGGC
>Ga0187771_10000894_pt1 | contig 19242 bp, 15 predicted proteins | sample 0116_SJ02_MP15_1_FD_133139 | JGI IMG/M metagenome (GOLD analysis project Ga0187771, IMG submission 133139) | Tropical peat soil microbial communities from peatlands in Department of Meta, Colombia - 0116_SJ02_MP15_10_MG | ecosystem: Environmental > Terrestrial > Soil > Wetlands > Peat | place...
GTAGCTGCGTTCGATATTGACAAGCGCAAGGTCGGGAAAGAGCTAGCCGAGGCCATTTTCGCCAAGCCGAATTGTACTATGACATTCTACAAGAATATTCCTCAGACGGGGGTCAAAGTGCGTATGGGGAGAATACTGGATGGGCTTTCCGAACGTATGCTAGGCTACGACGAGGAATACAGATTTATTGCTTCTGACCATCGAGAACTGGGAAAGGAGGAAATCGTTCAGCACTTAAAGGATTCAGGAACGGAGATCCTCCTCAATTACCTGCCGGTTGGATCCGAGAAAGCTGCCCGCTTCTATGCCGAATGCGCCCTGGAGGCATCCGTCGCCTTCATTAATAACATGCCGGTTTTCATCGCGAGTGATCCAGTCTGGGCTAAACGTTTCGAAGAGAAACGCCTCCCTATCATTGGTGACGACATCAAGTCACAGCTAGGCGCTACCGTTATCCACCGTACCCTTGTTGATTTATTTAAAAAAAGGGGAGTCAAACTGACCCGCACATATCAGATCAATACAGGGGGCAACACTGATTTTCTTAACATGCTCGATCGCTCTCGCCTTCTGTCCAAGAGAAAGTCAAAAACAGAAGCCATACAATCTGTTGCAGCGCAGCGTTTGGAAAACGAGAATATCCATGTCGGGCCAAGCGACTACGTGGCCTGGCAGAAAGACAACAAAATTTGCTTTCTCCGCATGGAAGGCCAGCTATTCGGAGGTATACCAATAAATTTGGAGATGCGTCTCTCGGTGGAGGATTCGCCTAATTCCGCTGGAGTAGTCATCGATGCCATTCGTTGTTGCAAGTTAGCTCTCATGCAGGGCGAAGGCGGTGTTTTGATGGCCCCATCCGCCTTTTTCATGAAACATCCACCGAAGCAGTACACCGATGATGAGGCCTTTCACTTGACGGAGAGATTTATTCAGCGATCCTGAGAGAATGGCCTATATGACGGATGTATGCCCTTATTTCCATCTGACGGATAGAAGATTCGACCCCAAGGATTTCCCGTGTGCATTTCTGGTGGGGAGTTCCAGGCTTGATTTTATCTATTCCTTTGGTTTGGAAGGAAATAAAATAGCTCATGAAGTTAAAAATCTTAATGATGATTTTGTTCTACCTCGCCAGTCTGGGCTTCCTCAATACTTGGGCTCGTGCCGAGACGCCGACTGAGCGGGTTCGTAGCATCTTGGAAGAAGTGATGGCTATCCAGACCAATCTCCAACTTCAGGGGCCAGCCTTCCGGAATGAGCAAAGAATGGCCATAAAGGAGATTATTGGCCAAAATTTTCAGTTCGATGTCATGGCAAAAAATGCCCTGGATACATACTGGGAAAAATTAAATGAGGCTAAACGAGCAGATTTCAAAGACGTTTTCCAGGAACTCTTCCAAGATTCCTATGCTAAGTTGGTTTTGGACTTTCTTAAACGGGAAAAAATTCTCTACACACAGGAAAAGATTGATCATAACCACGCTTTAGTCAAGACGATAATAACAAGGGTAAATGAGAGTATTCCTGTTGACTACTCTTTGTCTGTGGTGCAAGGTCACTGGCTAGTGGAAGATGTAACGATTGATGGCGTCAGCATTGTCGGCAATTATCGGCGGTCATTTAGCCGAATCATCAAAAGAGAATCATACGAATCGCTTCTGAAGAAAATGCATTTACAACAGAAAGCCATCGAGAAACCCCCTCAGTAATACAGTCTATCTGAGTAGATAATTATGGCGCTTCGAATTTTAAATGTCTGTGTGCCGGGAGCATGGAAAAGAATCGGCAGGAGAACTTTTGTTGCCGGGATGCTTTTCTATTTCAACACTACCACGGCCATTCGGGCGCTGGTTTCAGCCGTGATTAACGGGATTCGACTCCGCCAATATGGTCAGACCTGGAAGAAATTCTCTCCGGAGGGTAAGTAACCTTCATGAAAAAATTCCATGTGATCAGCATCCTTTTGGGGGTTGTTCTGCTGATCTTCTTGATTTGGAAAATCGGTATCGATGCTCTGTGGCAGGACATTTGCCTCTTCGGCTGGGGAGTGGTTTTTTTCATTTTAATGAAAGGAATCGTGGAAATCTTTTATACCCTTGGATGGCGATACTGTCTTTCGCCCCCCCACAGGTCCTTTTCTTTTTTCCGTTTGTTAGGTATTCACTTGGCCGGCAATTCCATCAATTATGTGACTCCCACGGTTGAAATCGGGGGGGAGGTGATCAAGGGTACGCTTCTGTCTCTGACCCACCGGGGACCGGAAGCGGCAACGGGCGTCATCATCGGCAAGCTATCCTATGCTCTTTCTCAGCTTCTCTTTGTTGTTCTGGGTTCTATCCTCATCATCTGGAAAATAGACTTGACCGCGGCAGGATCAGCCGCCATGTTCATGGGAAGCGCCCTGATCGGAGCAGGCATCGTGGGTTTCCTGATCGTGCAAAAACATGGGAAATTAGGGGTGGTGGTGCGCTGGCTTGTGGCTCATAAAGTGGGTGGCGAAACATTGCGGAAGACCGCCCATCACATTACGCAGGTGGATTCAGCTCTCAAACTCTTTTATAAGGACCGTCCCGCGGATCTGCCGATTTCCATGTTTTGGCACATGGTGGGAATGGCCTGCAGCATCATGAAAACCTGGTATTTTCTAGCCCTGTTAGTTGATGGCTCCCTTTTTTCGGCAGCGGGAATCTGGTTTCTGGGGACATGGTTTGATATTCTCACCTTTGCCATCCCCCTGGGCATTGGCATTCAGGAAGGCTCCCGTGTCATCGCTTTTAAGGCCTTGGGGTTCAGTTTGACTTTAGGCCTTACGTATGGAATATTACTAAGGTTAGAACAGATCTTCTGGGCCGGAATCGGTCTCTCCATTTATGCGATCCTTCTGGGCGAGAAGCGAGAAGTAGAACTTTTCCCCAAAAAGGAATTTAAGAGTGATAATCCGTCACTTGATTAGATGCTCGATTATATAATCGGGAGGGTGAGTTGAGTATGGGAAAACGGCGTTATTTATATGCACATCCGCCTTTGGTCATGTCCTTGACAATCATTTGCGCACTGGTTTTCATCCTTCAGGGAATTGCCCGGAGCGAAGAATTAAAGAATAAGAGTATCATAATGACCTTGCCGGAACTGATAGGCATGGCTATCGCAAAAAGCCCGGAAATCGGAGAAATCCAGAGCGAAATCGGTGTGGCAAGAATGGATCTTGAACAGGTCAAGGCGGCCTATTTCCCACAGCTTGAGAGCACGGCTCTGGTCGGTCCGGTAAGGGATGCCCAAGAGCCGGAGGTTATAAACGGGAGAATCACGGATCCATCACCTAGCTTGAGCGCGTCCAGTATCGGCATCTTCGGCAAGCTCGATATGACCATGACACAACCCCTTTATACGTTTGGCAAGCTTTCTCATCGCAAGGAAGCGGCCGACCGTGGCGTTAGAGCCAAGAAATTCCAGCTCGAAGAGAAAAATGCCCAGATTGCCCTCCGGGTGAAGAAGCTGTACTACGCCCTCGTTCTGGCACGCGCAGGAATGGAGGCAGCGAATGAAGCAGAAGGATTTTTCGAAGAGGCAGGACGGAAAATCCATCGCCTCTTAGAAATCTCTTCGCCCAATGCAAAGGAAAGCGACATCTATCTGATTGATGCATACCAGGCCGATACCATCCGGTCCAAAGCCGAGGCGGAAAAAGGGGCAAAGGTTGCCTACTTTGCATTGAAATCCATGATCGGATTGCCCCCCGGTGTGGGATTCGACCCTGCCGATAAAACCCTTTCAATGAAAAAAGAAGGTATCACAGGCGTGGAAAACTACATTCAAGAAGCCAAGGACAAACGACCGGAATTCAAACAATTGGCCGAAGCGCTGGCTGCCCAGAAATCTAGGGTTGAAGCTGCTGCCAGCGACCGGTATCCTTCCCTTTTTGTCGCCCTGCAAGCCTCTCTGGCCGGGGCGCCTGGCCGGGATACCTTTCGCAACCCTTATATCCGGGATGATTTCAACCACACTGATGCCGGGGTTGTGGCCGGACTCAAGTGGAACTTCGACTTTGGCATCGGCAAGGCGAAGATTGATAAAATGAAGGCCGAATACGACAAGCTCCTCTATACTAGGGCATCTGCGGAGATGAACATCCCCATCCAGGTGTCGAATATCTACGAGGAGAACCTAGAGTGGCAGCAGGCCGCAAATTCCTATCAGAGAGCGGCAGTCGCCTCTAGGAAATGGATCTTAACCTCTATGGCCGATTTTGGCATGGGGGTCGGTACGGCCGAAGAGATGCTGAAAGCCATTGAAAAATACGGGTATAATCAAGGAAAATATCTTGAAGCGTTGTTCCATTACAGCCTTTCCCTGGCTGAACTGGAATATGCGGTGGGTATGAAAGCGTGGTAGGAGAACTTTGAAGAAACATCTGGTGCATCCGTTCCTAAAAGTAATCTTGAAGGTTCAAACCACGTACCCCCTTCTGACCCTCCTGGTTGCTTTAGCCCTAGCCGCCTTCTCTGTCCTTTATACCATTAGAAACCTGGGATTTCAGGCAAGCCAGAAGGAGCTGATTTATCCAGACAATCGGTTGATGCAGCTTACCGAGAGGCTTGATCAGTTCGATGATCTTAATTCCTTCATAGTAGTCATTCAAAGTGATGATCATCACCGATCTTTGCAGTTTCTTCAGACCCTTGTTCCTTGTCTGGAAATGGATAAAATAAATTATCAACAAATATTCTACCGGGTGGACCCTCGCCTGTTTAGATCATGGTCACTGCTGTACCTGGACCGAAAAGATCTACTCACCCTTTCCGAAAACCTCAGGGAACACCGTGAGTTTCTAGAGAAGCTTGTAGAAAATCCCAGCCTGACCAACTTTTTCGAGCAGATCAATTACGAGATGACATCCAAGATGGTAGGAGAACTTTTTACCGGGTATTTGGAGGAGAATCCCCCGGACACTCCTAAAAAGCCTGTGGATCTCGATTTTCTGATTCATACTCTTACACAAATGAAAAGTGCCCTCGACGACAGTGGTAGATTTATCTCTCCCTGGGAATCCCTGTTTACGAAAGAATCCTGGGGAAATGATTCCGAGGAAGGCTATTTCTGGACGAAAGATAAACGTTATCTCATCATTTTTATTACCCCCTCCAAGGCCGATTTTGCCGGAACGTGGCAATTTCTGACTGCTCTAAGGAAGACGATCTCCCAAACTCAGGCCAACTTCCCGGATGTAAAAGTAGGGGTCACAGGACAGAAGGCCTTGAACGCTGATCAAATGAGTACTGCCTTTAGGGACATGAGCGTGGCGACTCTCATGTCCATTGGCGCCTTAGCCATACTTCTCATCATTTTTTGGCAGGGAATTCGACGTCCCCTTTTTGAGATAATCCGACTCTTGATTGATCTTGCCTTGACCTTTGGCGTTACCACTTTCTTCATCGGACATCTGAACATTCTTTCGGTTACCTTTGCCCCCCTAAATCTTGGCCTGGGCGTTGATTATGGCGCCCACTGGTTTGCCCGCTATCAGGAAGAGGAAAAGAGGGGTTTTACTTCAAAAAGGGAAGCCGTCCGGGCAATAATGGAAAAACTCGGCCCGGGTCTTCTCATCGCGGGCTTGAGCGCATCTTTCTCTTTCTTACCTTTGGTGCTGACCGGCTTCAAAGGCCTGGTGGAACTGGGGCTCATCTGCGCCATGGGCATGGTCATTACGACCCTGACATCACTTTGCCTACTCCCCGCGCTGATCCTGCTATTCGATAAGCCCAGGTGGGTATCATCTTCTCTTTCTACCACGATAAAGCCTTTCTTCAACATCACCCGCCCAAGGGTTCTTACCATCCTGATTCTTTCAGGCATTGGTATGGTCTTCTCCGCATGGGGTGCGTGGAGGGTGCGATTCGACCTGAATATGTTAAACCTCCAATCCTCGAAGGTCGAATCTGTCATTTGGGAGAGAAAGCTTCTCGAGTGTTCGGATATTTCCAGTATGTCTGGAGGAATCGCGGCTCGCTCACTGGAAGAAGGCCAGCAAAAAAGAAAGTCTCTCGAATCACTGCCCACAGTATCGAAGGTGCAAAGCGTGGACGACCTGCTTCCTGAGAACCAGGAAGCTAAAATCGCCATGCTCCGGAAACTGAAGCCATTCCTTGGAGGAGTGGGACCTTTAAAAAGAGCCGATGGTCCCGTCAATCTTGAAGAATTGGGAGGAGTCTTAGGAAGAATCCGTTTCAAGATGTCGGATTCCAGTTCTTCTAAATGGGGTATAAACAAACCCTTGGAAACGCAAATGACCGAGGTCCGCACCCTAATCGACTACCTGCGGCAGCGCATCCACTCCATAGACGGGCCGCACATTCGGAAGGCCCTGACTGTTTTCGAAAGGGACCTGATGCAAGACCTAAACGACAAGCTGGATATTTTGCGCACCAACGTCAACACAAGACCCATGGTTTTCCAAGATTTGCCGCAAAACCTCCTGCATCGATTCGTCGGCCACGACGGTCTTTACCTCATCCGTGTTTTCCCCAGAGGAGATATCTGGGAACCCGACTCCCTCGGCCAATTTGTCAATGACCTAAAATCGGTAGATCCGGATGCCGCCGGTGATCCGATTACTCTGTATGTTTTCACCCAAGCCTTTCGAGATGGCTGTATCAAAGCCGCCATCTACGCGGTGGCCTTTATTTTTATTTTCCTTTCGTTTACTTTCCGTAGTTTCAAGATCACCTTACTGGCCCTGACGCCCTTGTTAGTCGGAACTGTATGGACATTGGGCTTTATGCATCTCTTTAACATCGATTTGAATTTAGCCAACAGCCTCTTTTTGCCCCTTGTCGTGGGAGCCGGTGTGGAATATGGCATCATCATCCTGCATCGCTGGCTTCAGAGTGAAAAAGATAAGGCGGCGGGGATGATCCTTCCGTTCAGTACGGCCCTAGGTGTCATCCTTGCCGGCCTAACCACAACGGTAGGCTTTTGCAGTCTCTGCATATCCTCTCATCATGGAATCTTCAGTCTGGGATTGCTGACAACAATTGGCAGCCTTTGTATTCTGGCCGCGGCGATTCTCTTTTTACCCGCCCTTCTGCAATGTTTATTTGCAATCGGCAACCCATCCGGCCCTACCTCTCCACGATAGCGGGTAGCGGATGCCTTTATCGGTATTCTTTGGATAAGAGAACTTGATCAGAGATATCCCTGACCCATTCCGCTCTGCAGGAGTTCGGAGAATCTCTTTTCACCCTCCAGCCGACTGGCTTCGTCGTCTATGTCATGCCAGAAGAGGTCTCCGATGTCCATGGCTTCCATGCGATGACAGCGGGCAAGTTCCCTGATGCCGTCGGAAAGACTTTCTCTTCCTTCGGAAATCGCCGTTTCCAAAGCACAGAATATTCCCTGAGAACAGAGAAAAATCCCTGTATCGATAGAATTGTAATTTTGAATCCCTTTGCCGATGTCCGTCACCTGTCCATCCTTAACTGCCACCTTCGTCGCATCCGCCAGGTCTGATATTTTTTCCGGATGAAAATCCACAGCCAGACGACAGTAATCGGGAAGTAGGGGGGTGGCTAGAAGATTTTTTAGGATTCGAGAGTCAAATAGATGGTCGGCCATGAGAAGCGCGAACGAATCCTTGAGGTGTCCTTTCGCCAACAGTACGGATAGACCGTTCGAGCGTTGCCACTGGTCGTTTCGCAAGCACCGGACCCTGATGTCCGGTGGAATTCCCGCTTTTAGAAATTCTTCAATGCTCAGTGCCTCGTAACCCGTCACGACGGTGAAATGATCAATGCCTGCCTTTCGGGCGGTCAGAAGGGTTCGGTAGATGAGGGGAACACCGGCCACCTCGATGAGCGGTTTAGGACGAAAATGCGTGGCCGCCCCAAATCGTATGCCTCTTCCCGCAGCGATGATTAGGGCATGGCGGACATTGTTTCCCATTTTACTGAAATCCTTTCAGATCCCCCTATTCTTTACCTTTTCCGATCCCTCCGCGATTCATGGAATAGAGTTCGGGAGGTTCATTACTTGTTCCTGCTTGTTTAATAATCATCAAAATTTTCCATCCCTTCGCTGGTATGGGAAACCTTTCTCTGAGACCAATTTATCAGCCAGGAAGCGATATTGGCCTTGGTAAATGACACGGGGAGCCGGGCCAGCATCGAAGAGCAACTGTAAAAATCCAGGTACATTTTTTTCACCTTTTCCTCCAGCTCCTCCGGGAAGTAATTCTTGGGTCGAATATAACAAAAGATACCGGGCCATCGGCCGATATGATGAATATCGATGATCCGGTTTTCTGCCTTCATCCGGTCATAAAGGGGAGTTCCCTTGTGTGGGGTTAATATATTGAAGTATGCAACCGGTACCTTGTTTTGCTGCAAGAAGGCCAGAGTTGAGCGAAAAACCTCTTTCTTTTCTGTATCCCAGCCAAATATAAAATTGAGAGAATAACTGATACCTCTTTTCCGCAGGTTTGCCAATATCTCTTTATATTGCTGGACTTTATTGACTTTCTTGTTCATTTCATCTAGGGCATCCGGGTCGATACTCTCTATTCCTATATTTACGTGCAGAAGACCGCTCTTTTGAGCCAAATCCATAAATTTCTGGTTGGTGCAAAGATAAGCAGACCAGAGGGAGGACCATCGTACCTTCAGGGGGATAAGGGCTTCCATGAGTTCCATAGTATGATCGACATTGCCGGCAAAATTACTGTCTGCAAATAAAAGATTCCTGGCCCTGCCCGCCTTGATTTCTTCAATCACCTCCGGGACCGGTCGGTAACGATAGTGTTCACCGAGATAGAAACGCTCGGAGCAAAATTCACAATGAAAAGGGCATCCCCGGGAAGATTGAACGGAAAAAGTTTTAAAGAAACCATATTTCCGCAGATCCAGAAGATCGTAACGGGGAAGCGGCAGATCCTGAAGGACTGTTGGAACGTCGGTGAGATAAATTCTCTTGAGCCGCCCGTTTGCTGCATCTGCCAGCATCGCCGGCCAAATGACTTCCCCTTCTCCAATCCCTACGGCATCACAATGATCCGCAGCTTCCTCAGCGTAGAAATAGGTATGTGGGCCGCCCATAATAACCGGGACCCTCCTTTCTCGAAAACGGTCAGCAATTTCGTAAGCCCGGAAAGAATTAATTGTCCAGGCCGTGATGGCCACTACATCAACAGAGGCCTGAAAATCGATGTCCGACAACTGCTCGTCGATCAGCTCGACATCCCATTCTGGAGGGGTAAGGGCGGCAAGGTACGGCAAAGTCAGAGGAACGACGCTTCTCTTTCGGCTTTTATGGATTGCTGGATTTGATTGAGATCGGTAATGTGAAGGTTGAATGATGAAAAGTTTTTTAGCCATATGAAATTATATCGCTCTTTCAGCATTTCTGAGGACCCTATAGCCTGATGATCCCCAGGGTCATTCTCCGATGTTCAGACGGCGACAACCCTTGCCATAAACTCCGCCAATTGGAATGTTTAAGAAAAGAAGATGTCATATGTAACTTGTCCAATTTTACTTTCTTGATTTTAACACTCATGATTTGACGCGATTATCCAAACATTTTGAAATGATAATGATGTATTTCAAATTCGAAATCCTAAATATCCAATCCTAAACAAATTCAAATATCAAAATCATACCCTTTTCTGTTTGGATCATTTGTATTTATTTCGAATTTCGTGCTTAAAATTCAAAATTTTATCTGTTTACCATCGCCCTTGCGGCTTCCATGATACCCTCTTCGTCTATTCCATGCATCCTGCGCAATTCGGCCTGTGAGGCATGTTCGACAAATTCATCCTTGATACCAAGCCTCTTTACGAAGACGTCGCTAACACCCTTCTCTTCAAACAGTTCCAGTACGGCACTTCCGAACCCTCCCATCAGGACATTTTCCTCAACAGTGATAACTCTCTTTATGGACAATGCTGTATCACACAGCAGTTTTTCATCAAGAGGTTTGACGAAGCGGGCATTGATAACCTGGACACCGATTCCTTCCTCCTTCAGCTTCATGGCAGCAGCAATGGCAGGATAAGCCGTGGAACCGATGGCAATGATGGCCAGATCAGCACTCTTTGCATCATAGACAATTTCGCCCTTTCCGATATCGAGAGGAACGGGAAGATCGTCAATAGCCACGCCAACTCCTCTGCCACGGGGATATCTTATGGAAACGGGACCGCCGCACTCAACTGCCGTTTTCAGCATATGCTGAAGTTCATTTTCGTCCTTGGGGGCCATCACAACAATATTTGGGATAGAACGGAGATAGGAATAGTCGAAGAGACCATGATGGGTGGGACCATCGGATCCCACGAAACCTCCCCGATCCAGGGCAAATACAACCGGCAGATTCTGTAGACAGACATCGTGAAGGATCTGATCGTAAGCCCTTTGCATAAACGTCGAATAAATGGCCACCACAGGAATCAACCCTTCCGTAGCAAGCCCGGCGGCGAAGGTCACACCATGTTGTTCGGCCATCCCCACGTCATAGAAGCGCCCGGGGTATTCCCTGGCAAACTCATCAAGCCCCGTACCTTCACTCATGGCGGCTGTTACGGCAACAATCCGGGAATTATCGCGGGCCAGTTTTATAATCGTTCTCCCGAACATTTTTGTGTAAGACAGCGGTGTCTGGTCTTCGGCAAGAGGCTCACCTGTATCGATCTTAAAAGGAGCAATGCCATGGAATTTTGCAGGATCGTCCTCGGCAAATTTATAGCCCATACCTTTTTTCGTAATGACATGCACTAGAACAGGCCCTTTTAATTCTCTCACGTTTTTCAAATTTCTGATGAGATTATCCAGACGATGCCCCTCAAGAGGGCCTACATAAGTAAACCCAAGTTCCTCAAACAGGGCACCGGGAACAACTAAAGCTTTGAGGGATTCCTCGACCTGTTTTGTAAACTTCACCATCTGCTCCCCGATGGAGGGAATAGACTTTAGGAAGTTTTTTATCTCAGCTTTGAATTTTGTGACAGTATGACCGGTCATGACGCGGTTCAGATAGGACGACATGGCCCCCACATTGGGGGAGATGCACAGCTCATTGTCATTTAATATGATAATCAGGTTTTTATTGCGGTCACCCGCCCAATTTAAAGCCTCAAATGCCATACCTGCCGATATGGAACCATCACCAATGACGGCAATGACTTTAAATTCCTCCCCGGTCAGACATTTTGCTTCAGCGATGCCTGTTGCCGCAGATATGGAAGTGCTGCTATGCCCCGCGTTAAAAACATCGTATGGGCTCTCCTCCTTGCGGGGGAATCCGCTGATTCCACCCTTCTTCCTGAGGGTGTGGAACAGGTCCTTCCGACCCGTTATGATCTTGTGGGCATAGGCCTGATGCCCCACATCCCAGATTAATTTGTCTTTCGGTGTATCAAACACGTGGTGAATCGCCAATGTCAATTCAACCGTCCCGAGAGACGAAGCAAGATGGCCGCCATTTTTGGAAACGGTATCAATAATACGCTCCCTAATCTCATCGGCAAGCCTGTTCAACGAAACAAGATCAAGCCTCCTGATATCTTCAGGAAAATTGATTGTTGCCATGATACTGTTGTTTTTGTTTTCTTGATTCATACGTTACCTTTACGACCTTCTCTCCACGATATAACCGGCAATCATCCTTAACGGTTCGGCCCTCTGATCAAAGTTCTTTAATGCCAGTATTGCGCTTTCCACAAGTTCTACAGACCTTTTTCGGGATGCTTCAAGACCCATCAAGGAAGGATACGTAACCTTACCACGCTTCGCGTCGCTCCCCGTGCCCTTTCCCAGCAATGCCTGATCCCCTTCGATATTAAGGATATCATCGGCTATCTGAAAGGCGAGACCGATGTGCCGACTGTAAGATATAAGGGCATTAAGTTCAACCTCTCCGGCATTTGATAATATGGCCCCCGCCTTTACCGCAGCAATGATCATTGCTCCAGTTTTACGCGTGTGGATATAGTTTAAGACCTCGCTGTCAACATCCTTCCCCTCCGATTGGACATCGACCACTTGCCCTCCGACCATGCCGAAGCATCCTGCCGCCTCGGCAATATCCCTGATCACGAAAAGCAATTTTTCCGGCGGAATCTTTTCCATCAGGCTTATGTCCGACATCAGGCGAAATGCCTTTGTCAAAAGGGCGTCACCGGCCAGAATGGCGATATCTTCACCGAAAACCTTGTGGCTCGTAAGTCTTCCCCTTCTGTAATCATCGTCATCAATGGCAGGAAGGTCATCATGTATGAGGGAATAGGTATGTATAAGCTCCAATGCGCACGCCACGGGAATGATTGATTCTATACTGCCGCCCACTGTCTCCGCAGCGGCCAGGCATAAGATCGGCCTGATTCTTTTCCCTCCCGCAAACACACTGTACCGGACTGCTTTAAAGATCACCGGTGGGTAGTTATCTTCGCCAGGAAGGTATTTCTCAAGGGCCTCGTCGATAATCTTCTTTTTAGCCTCAAGATATGCGCTGAGCAATTTATTATGATCCTGACTCATTTTCTTCTTCCACCTGGAAGGACTTGATAACCAGTTCCTCCTCCTGCTTGAGAAGAATTTCAACCCTTCTTTCTGCCTCATCGAGCTTCCGGGAACATAATCGCGCAAGTTTTATCCCCTCTTCAAAGGCCTTGAGAGATTCTTCCAAGGTCATATCCCCCGCCTCCATTTTTCTTACGATGTCTTCTAACCTCCCGAGGGCTTCTTCAAACTTGTCTTTTGCCATGTTTCATCTCTCCTGCTTCACTTCCGTAACCTTCGCTTGAAAGCTGCCTGACGATACCTTCACGTCCACACTGTTGCCGATAGTCACCAACGCTGCCTCTTTCACAATAAAACCTTCGGGAAGCTTTTTCACGATGCTGTAGCCTCTTCCCAAGACAGCTAAAGGACTCAACGAATCGAGTATGGCTACATCTGTTTCGACACGTACTTTGAGACTTTTCATAATATCATGCCAATCGGCTATCACATTATTTATTAAATTTTCAAGGGTAAACCGGTGATCCCGTATCTTCAAAAGGGGGGTTGCATGGTCCAGGCGAACTTCAAGATTAATAAGTTTAGGTCTCTGTATGGCCCGCTTATGATCAAGACCTAATTTTAGCCTTTCCAGGCGGTCATCGACCATTATGCGCAGATCGCCAATCCTTCTCTTGGGGTCTTTTAATCGTCCCGCTAATAATGTCACCTTTTCACAAAGCTTGGTCATCATGAGACGCTTATAATTTATCAATCTCACCTCTAGGTTTTCCAGTAAAGCAGCAAGTTCTCTTCTCACGGGAACGACCAGCTCTGCAGCGGCAGAAGGGGTCGGGGCCCTGAGATCCGCCACAAAATCAGCAATGGTGAAATCAATCTCATGACCGATAGCGGAGATGATCGGGATCCGGGATCGATAGATCTCCCTGGCAACACCCTCATCGTTGAAGGGGGCAAGATCCTCAAGCGAGCCTCCTCCCCTCGCCAATATAATCACATCAATATTCTGTATAGCCTGCATGTCGGAAATAGCCCTGATAATTTCATAGGGCGCCTCTGCACCCTGCACCCTCACCGGGGCGACAAGAATATCAACTGAAGGAAACCGCCGCCTGGTAATATTCAGGATATCCCTGATTACTGCCCCCGTGGGGGATGTGATCACCCCGATCCTGCGGGGAAGGAAGGGGATTGGTTTCTTGTGCGCCGGGTCAAAAAGTCCTTCGCCATGGAGGCGGACTTTAAGCTGTTCAAATGCCTTCTGGAGGGCGCCCAGTCCCTTCGGTTCCACCACGTCGACAACCAGCTGGTACTCGCCCCGCGGATGATAAACAGTCAATCTGCCGTGGCATATAATGCTCATCCCCTCTTCCAAATCAAACTGTGGCGGCTTGGCCCATAACGATTGCCTTTGATAAGGCAGGGCTTTGAAGATGACGGCCCTGATCTGGCTTTTTTCATCCTTGAGAGTAAAGTACATATGGCCGGATGCGGGCCGGCGCAGGTTGGACACCTCTCCTTCCACCCAGAGGGCATCGAAACTCTCTTCCAGGAGGCGCTTGATATTTTCATTCAACTGCGTAACGGTGAGAATTTCCTTCATATGGTGTGCAACTACCAGATATTAGAACCGATGACAAGATGGATTTTAATGCCTTTCCCTGTTGCCTCATAAATAAATGTTACCGAAGGATAGAGAGAGTTAAGGATCGTTGAGTCATAAAATATGTTACTCAGTGGAATGAGATTTTTTTAAGTTTAGTTCACATAGTCCTTCTTAGCAGAAAGGGGTTGAGGTTTTCAAGCTGTTTGGAGAGTGAGAGTTTTAGTGATTCAGGAATTTCTGTTCCACATGTGTGTTATCATCTTTGTGGTATGGCCTGCTACGGGTGAATTTCACGGGGTGTTTTCGTTGGGTAAAATGTCTTATGAGGTGATAATTCAGGAACTCTGAGCCGTTATCGCAATCGAATCCCAAGAGTGGGAAGGCAGCCTTTTTTCTATGTCTTTGATTTGTAAAAGTACGTTTGTTTCTCCTTTGCCCCAGACAGCCCTCTGTTCCGTCCACCCTGTGGCGATGTCGACAGTATCTATGGTATACGCATACATGCACAGCAGTTCTTGCGGGAAAAGTCCAGGAGGTATTTATAGCCACAGTCTTTGAATTTCATGCGGGCAAGCCAGGCGCCAATACTAAACCAGGTGGGAGAGACCGTAGGCCCTCGGTAGAACTGTGGTAAATGGTCACGTCTCGAGATCTTGGAATCGGTTGACATTTTCAAGACGTGCGATTTCACGTTCATAACGGCCTTTCCAACCATACTTCTTCAGTGACCAACCAACCACAATTTTGAGCAACGGTCGTAATAAATATATCCATATGAAGACCCACTGGCGACCCTGCTCGCGCGCCCACCGGGAGGGCTCCCACCAGCCCAAGATAGTCTGCCGGTGATACCAGACCATGTATTGCAGTGTCTCAGCATCCAGTGTGCGGGTGCGCACATTGGCCCAAATGCCGTTATAGCGCGAAAAATCGTCCGGGTTGGTGACCAGATTTTCATCCAGTAAGTATTGCCTGATACCTGTCTTGGGGTAAGGGGTCAGAATTTGGCAGTATGTGGTATCCGCACCGGCGGACTTGAGGAATCGGTAGTTTTCTATGATCTCGTTTTCCATGTCTTCTGGAAAGCCGAAGATCATCCCCCCTACCACCATAATTTCGTACTTGTGACAGATGTCGATGGCCTTGCGGGCTGCATCCACGATATCACCCTTCTGGGCGGTCTTCAAATTAATCTTGGATGCGTTCTCGATGCCGAGGAAAATGGATTTGAATCCGGCCTTTGCCATACGGCGGACCATTTCTTCATTACGGGACATGGTCGCGCAGTCGGCTTGAACTACGAAATGAAGATTCCGGTAACCTCGATCAATAATGGCATCGCACAGTTCGATCACGCGCTCGGGGGACAGTACGAAGTTGTCGTCGGAGACAAAGATCCAGCGGCATTTTTTATTGTAGTAGATGTCGTCGATGTCTTTCAGTATCCGTTGGATAGGGAAGGGTCTGAACGAGCGTCCGTACATGTGACGAATGCAGCAAAAATTGCAGTTACGAGTGCAACCGCGCGAGGTTTCGATGACCTCAGCGCTGCGGTTCATTATGTGATAACCCCATGTTAGGCGTCTCTTGTCCCGAATGGGCAGTTTCAAAGAGGCCAAGTCGAGCAGCTCACTTCTATCATTGTGCACAAACCGGTTTTCGATTTTAAACGATAGGGAGGGGATAGTTTCATAGCTATCTTTGCCATCCAGGGCGTTGACCAGTCGTCGGAATGCCTCTTCTCCCTCACCGCGGACAATGAAATCGATCTGTTCGGCCTCAGGACTGTTGCCGATCTCCTCGTACATCAACGTAGCGTGATAACCGCCGATGACGATTTTGACCTCCGGCAGCAGTTGTTTAATCAGCCGAATCAGCTTTAGGCATGTACTGAACTGCCACGTCATGGACGATAGACCCACGATGTGCGGTCGAATTTTCAAGAGCCTGCGGCTCAGGTAACGATGGATAGTGCCACGTTTGCGGATCAGATCGATGAGATAGACCTCGTGGCTATCGTCGATATTGGCGCCTATGCTTGCGATGCCCAGATTGGGCATGTGGAAGGCCGATTCGTCCATAATCACCATCGCCGCATCGGGCATAGAGATCAAAACAATCTTCATCAAACCTCTCCTTCATGGTGTCGCCGATAAGTTATACGCTCTTACGATGTATGCTTCAATAGAGGAATGTTAGAATATTACGGGGGGAATTCGCGTATTTTACTTCATATTAAAACAATTAATTTTACATGTAAATATTTATTTATTCCGGTATGAATCCGTGAATATTAATCAATGTTGAGTATCTAACGCTTTCAGGAAGACATCTACATTTTAAATGATGCGGAAAACAGACCACTAAACTTTAACATGTTTCTCCCGAATGTGTGAAAAAGAACTCCAAAAAGAGCGGAATTACATCAATATATTACGGCCAACAAGTCCTCAGCCTTAATGAAAGCAATCCTTCGTCGATTAAGGAATTTTATCTGAAATTTTCCGAAAATACCTTTATTTTGTCTATTAGATTCTAAGCCATTTGATTTTGGCTCTTTCATCCGTAACTGCGCGCTCTTCTTTCAGAGAAGGCTGCGTGCCAGAGGATGGCTGCAAAGAGATACGTGCCCAGGGCTGTTGCCCAGAGAAACCAGTTGAGACGGTCGACCAACGCAAAAATGAGGACGAGATAGGCAAAATCGCGATTCGTGAGCAGGGCCGCCATAAGGCGGATGACCCGAGGCGCCTGTTTAAGCTCATCAATCGTCCTTTTCAAGATATACTGGTAGACCACGAGCGCGCACAATCCAAACCCGGCGAGAAGAAGTAACAGGGCGAAAAGGTACTGCCCCTGCCCGGTGTCGCGATAGAGGCCAACGGCAATTCCCGTGAAGATCGCCACATGGACCACGTTGTCCACTGTATAGTCCAGAAACTGGCCAAAAGAAGATTCTTGAAGCTTCAGGCGGGCCACCTCACCGTCTGCGCCGTCCATGATGACACAAAAAAGAAAAAGCAGGGTCCCAGTGAGATGCTGCCAGTATCCAGCTAATGAAAGGAAGAAGGCACCCATCAATCCGATCATGCCATTAATAAGGGTGATCTGATTGGCCGTTATCTGGATACGGACAATCCTCTCGCTTACGAAACGTGAGATTCGGCGATTGACATGGCGGGACATGAAGCTATCGTCCGCCTTGACACGAGAGGCAAGCGAGACGATCAATTTGGCCTCACACTTCTTTGCCTCCCTTCTCCCTTCACCGATTGTGCAAGGTAAACCAGAGGTCCCTCTCAGCCGGACAGCCGCTGACAATACTGATTGTCCGGACGAACGACCGAAGCAGAGCACGGAAAGTAGGGGAAGAAGCTCGTCGGTATCAGAAAGGAACAGGCCGTCCTCCACCTCTTCCTCTTTATTGGTCAAACAGAAAAGCCCCCGCCCTAAAGGAGCCGCAACGAGATCGGAAATAGACTGGTCGATCACATGATTCGCCTTCATCACTAGGACTTTCTGGTCATGGGCTAACGCAAGTTCCGACGCCATCCTCGCCAAGGCACGAGGATCCTCTAACGGTCGGAAAGCTTCGGGAGAAAGGAGATCGGAGACCATTGCTCGAACGAGCTCTACACGACCAAGGAGGTAGAGGGGTTCCAGTCCTATTTTCTGGGCTAGGAGCACGAGCCTGCGCACGACAGGTACGCCGAATATCGGTGCGAGACCTCTTTTGTCGAGAACAAGGATAATACAGCCCAAAACCTATCCTCCTTTCGTCTAGTACGGTGCCGGGGTTGGAAGGCTGGTGGCGTGGACACAGCGGCGCATTCGTGCGATAAGCCAGAGTTGCTCGGCAATTGCCGTGAACGAGACGAAGACGCTGCGTCGGAACAGAAACACTACCGCCTGACCCAGTTTGCCCCTAGCGAGAGCACTCGCTATGTCACCGGCAACAACACCCATGTGCATCAACACACTGCCGTCTCGGTAACATGTAATCATACAGGCTGTACAACGGTCTCGCCGGTCAGCAATATAGTCAAGGTCGAATACAGATCCCATTGGTTCGGACCAGACCTCACATCGCCAGATGTCCAAATTCCAGTCAAGACAGAAATACTTATGACCGCCGACACAGGGGAAGATCTCTTCTTCGCCGCGTACGTGACGCTCCATTTCCTCAAGGCCGGCCCTGGGGTTTAATACGGACAGCCTTTTCTTTAATGCCTTGATGGCCGCGAAGATAGCGATCAGCTCGGTATCGTGATAGTCGGTCAGCGGGGATTCAGCGCCGAAGGCAAGCGGGGAGGATGCGGACTGCTCACGCCTCGGATATGAGAAGTTGACGCCCTCGAAACCCAAATCGAGGAGCAGGTGGGGTAATCGGTCGAAAATCAGCAGTCGGTTCACCGCGACGGAAGCGAGAGTCGTGATACCGAGTCGGCGCGCCCCGGCGAGACCCTCACGGATGCGCGCGCCGAGGCCTGGCAAGCCCCGGTTACATTCGTGTTCATCCATGGAGTGGCTGTCTATGGAGACGAAAAGGAAACTAAGCCCCGCTTTGGCCATAGGTTCGATATGCTGCGGTAAAAGCCATCCGTTCGTGATCAACCCCACCCGCATGCCCGCCGACCGGGCATCAGAGATGAGGACCTCAATGGCAGGATGAAGGAGAGGCTCGCCGCCCTGCAAAGTCAGGTAGCGTATGCCGCGGCGGTACATAATGGGAAGTGCATCAGCAAACCCTTTCGGATCTATCCATGCTGGGCTGTGGACGGCAGAGTCACGCGCAAAAGAGCAGAAATGGCAGCTCGCGTTGCATGCATTCGTGACCGATACGTCACACACGGCCGGCATAAGGGATCGACGGCGTCTAGGTTTTTCGCCAGGCTGTTGTAACGTCATTGAAAATCACTCTTTGCCGGATATCGCCCGGATCTGGATTAATGTGCATATGAACACGTGAAGAAAAAGGGAAGCATTTCTCCCATGTCTTCTCTATCTCTGCTCTACCAAATATTGAACAGCTTGATTCCATAATACCTGCCATCGGTCTCTATCTGAACCTGCCATCCTTTATATGGCCGGGTGAGAAGGTAACTGCCGCCGACGCCAATGGCTCTGCCA
>Ga0187771_10000895_pt1 | contig 19239 bp, 16 predicted proteins | sample 0116_SJ02_MP15_1_FD_133139 | JGI IMG/M metagenome (GOLD analysis project Ga0187771, IMG submission 133139) | Tropical peat soil microbial communities from peatlands in Department of Meta, Colombia - 0116_SJ02_MP15_10_MG | ecosystem: Environmental > Terrestrial > Soil > Wetlands > Peat | place...
CGTCGATGCGCGGGCGCCAATAGTGGCGCGGGCCGCCGTGCCCGCGGTCGATGCGCGGGCGCCTCGCCCGCGCCACCTCTTCTCATCCGATGCCTGCCTCTTTTTATTGTCATTCCCGCGCGCGTGTCTGGCGCGCGCGAGGAACCCCGGATCCGGCACTCGCGCTCCCACTGTCACTCAAATGCTCCCAGCGCGGTTGATGCACTCTGCCGCTACGCGCGGATGACGCAGTTTGCGCTGGAGCACGGCAGCGCGCTATAAGCCATCGCAGCGAGGCCCGCCAAATCGAAAATCCGGGCCTGATGCGCCCAGAGGGGGGCATATGCGTCAGTTTCTTGCGACGCTCGTTATCTCTGCGCTCGCTTTCTCGCCAATCGGCTGCTCCGTGTACATGGAGGCGACGCGTCCGACTCCTGTAGATCTTACTGAGTATCAACCAGGCCAGACTCGCGACTCCGTACTCGAGCGGCTGGGCCCGCCCGACGGCTCCGCAAAGGAGAGCGATGGGGCGGACTGCGATTTCTACAAGCTGTACACGAAGGGTTACGGCGCGGGCGGCAAAATACCGATAGCCTTTTTGGAAAGCGCGGCCGACTTCTTCAGCATCGGCCTGGCGGAGGCGGTTCTTACCCCAACCGAGGGCGCAACCAAGAACGAGAAGCATCCGGTAACCGTCTGTTACAAGGACAGCAAGATTGCGAGAGTCAGTACAGATACCGCTCCCGGCTCCGCCACCCCGTCACCGGCCGAAGTAGCATCGGCACCCGTGGCGGCGCCAAGCCCGCAAGCTGCACCCAGTCCGGCAGTGAACTCAAATTCTGCGTCTCCCTCTCCGGCGGTCGCAGCCGCGAACGCGGTCCCGGCATCGAGCGCGAGTACTCAGGCTGGCGGCTGGACCCCACCTGCTTCGGCAAGTTCCCCCAGCGCAGCGCAGTAACGAACGCGATCCAAGAATCGCGGGATTCCACGCGCGGTTCACCGTGCCTGACGTGAGCGGCGCGGGCCGCCGTGCCCGCGGTCGATGCGCGGGCGCCTCGCCCGCGCGACCTTTTTTCATCCGATGCCCGCCTCTCTTTGTAGTCATCCCCGGGCGTCTGAATTGATTGGCGCGTCCTCCGAATTTGTCATTCCCGCGCGCGTGTCTGGCGCGAGCGCGAGGAATCACGGATCCTCATTCTGTCTTCCGAGAGTCATATGTCGCGCGATCGAGGACGATCGCGCGACGCTGAGGACCCTCACCCTATCCCCTCCCGGTCCGGGAGAGGAGTAAGAAAGGAGGCCGAGGGGGCGCGGCGGCTCACCAGCGGGCGCATCGCCACCTATTGCGCGGCGCGGGTGCAAGCGGGCTAATCTCGCCGCTGTGGCATCGTTTCTCGATTTCGCTGCGCTCTGCGAACAGCTCGGCCAGACGCAAAGCCGAACCCAGCTCGCGGCCCTGGTCGGCGAGTTCCTCGCCGCGCTCGATGTGGACGAGGCCGAGGTCGCCGCGCGATTCATCGCGGGCCGCGCCGTCGAGCAGGGCGACGAGAAACGCCTGCAAGTGAGCGGCCGCGCGATCTGGAAAATCGCCGTGGAAATGACCGGCGCCGCCGACCAGAGCGAGGAAATCTTCACCGCCGCCGAGGACTTCGGCGAGGCGGTCGAGATGATGCTCCGCCTGCGTCCGTCGGAGCCGCCCCCGACGCTCACGATCGCCGACGTGAATCGCGCATTCGCCGAGATCGCCGCGATCGAGGGCCGCCACGCGCGCGCGCGAAAGCTCGATGCGCTCCGCGCGCTGCTCGAGCGCGCATCGGCGCTCGAGGCCAAGTACATCGCGAAGATTCTCATCCGGGAGATGCGCCACGGCGTGAGCGAGGGGATGATGCTCGAGGCGATCGCGCGGATGGCCAACCGCCCCGCCGCGGAGGTCCGGCGTATCCACATGCTCGAGCCCGATCTCGGCCGCGTCGTGCGGGCGCTGCGCGCCGGCGCCGAGGCCGCGCCCGGTCCGGGGGGCGAAGCGCGATTGTCCGGCGCGCGCGCCGCGAGGCCGCTCAAGCCGATGCTCGCGCAGCCGGCCGCGGATGTCGCCGATGCGTTCGCGATTCTCGGACCCCATCTCGCGCTCGAGCACAAGCTCGACGGCGCGCGCGTCCAGATTCATCACCTCGGCGGTGGAGAGGTTAAGATTTTCTCGCGCCGCATGAATGAAATCACGGCGAGCCTCCCCGAAGTCGTCGAGCAAATGCAGCGGCTGGGCGAGCGGCGCGCGATTTTCGACGGCGAAGTGATCGCGGTGGATTCCGCACATCGCCCGCTCGCGTTCCAGGAGCTGATGCGCCGGTTCAGGCGCGTGCGCGAGATCGATCGGCTCCGCCGCGAGCAGCCGATCCGCCTGTTCGTCTTCGACCTGCTCGCGCTCGACGGCGCGCTGATGATCGATCGGCCCTATATCGAGCGAACCCGGGCGTTAGGCGAGGTTGCGGCGGGCGCGGGAATCGAACTGGTCGGGAGAATCGTCGAGCCGGGGCTCGCTGAGGCCGAGCGCTTCTACCGCGATGCGGTCGCGGCGGGTTACGAGGGCGTGGTCGCCAAGTCGCTTACGAGCGCGTACACGCCGGGCGTGCGCGGGCGCGGATGGCTCAAGATCAAGCATGCGCACACGCTCGACCTCGTGATCGTCGCGGCCGACTGGGGCTATGGGCGCCGCCACGGATGGCTCTCGAACTACCATCTTGCGGCGCGCGACGAACGCACCGGCGGCTTTGCCGAGATCGGCAAGACGTTCAAGGGGCTGACCGACGAGGGCTTCCGCGAGATGACCGAGCGATTGCTTGCGCTCAAAACCCGCGAGGCGCACGGAACCGTCACGGTGCGGCCCGAGGTCGTGGTCGAGGTCGCCTACAACGACATCCAGCGGAGTCCGCAATACGAGAGCGGGATGGCGTTGCGATTCGCGAGAATAGTCCGGGTGCGTGATGACAAGGCCGCTGATGAGGCGGACACGCTGGCCGCGGTCGGCGCGGAGTTCGAGCGCCAGGTCCTGCAGCCTGCGGCAGGCAAGATCTGAGTCAGTCGGCGATTAGCACGCCTGCTCAGCGATGAGCCGTCAACTGATGGGCCGGCTCGTGGGTTTCATGCAGCGCCGTTTCGACGGATTCCATCTCGGTTTCGCCGAATACCTCGAACGCGAAGAGATCCGCGCGGAGATCGCCTGTCTGCGGATCGACGCGTTCATAGACGCCGCAACACCAGGAATTCGGGCCTACTTGACGGGTTCGCAATACGAGGGTATCGCACCCGACCCTTTCCACGCGCTCCATAATCGCAACCTCCGATAGTGGAATCGGCATGGTCATCGTCGGCAGTGACATGAAATTTTTAGCAGATTTGAGACAGAGATGCTAATGGCAAAATGCGAGGCCGGGAGGCGTCCGGGGCGACTGACCGCCGCCGTCAGGAAAGCCGCTTGACCGCCGACACCCAGTCGGTCAGCGCGTCCCGCGTGGTTGGAAAGGCGAGGTCGTCCCAGGGGACTTCATCGGGTGCGAAGTAGCGGACCTCGAGTGCTTCATCGGAGACGCCGGCTGAGCCGCCAGTCCGTTCCGCGAGATACACGACCACGCACACCGCGGGATTCGCCGGGTCGACGTACACGCCGAGCACTTGTCCCAGGCGCGCGCTGATTCCGACCTCCTCAGAGGTTTCGCGCACCGCCGCAGTCTTGACGGTCTCGTCCGCATCGACGTACCCGCCCGGAAACGTCCATCGCCCGCGCGACGGCTCGATCCCGCGCCTAAGCAGGAGCACGCGTCCGTGCTCCACGACCAGGCATCCGGCGACCAGCTTCGGTCCCGCGAAATAGACGAAGCCGCACGCGGTGCAGACCTTTCGGCGTTTGCGGTCCGGCACCACCGTCCGCATCGCCAGCTCCGCACCGCACAGCGGGCAGAACCGGACGTCGGCGGGGTATCGATGCTGCACTCGATGGCTGGGATGTACGGGGTCGTCTTTCATGGGACGGCGCTCACGCGGTCAGCCGGCGCACGAGCGCTTCGCCGATCAGCATCAGCATCGCCGCGACGATGATGAATTTGTCGAGCGATTCGCGGCGCTCCAGCATCGGCCGCGCCATCGCGATCTCTGCGGGCGACGGATTCAGCCTGCCGCCGGTCGCCGATGCGAGCCGTTCGAGCAATCCGAAGTTCGGCTCGGGGCGCGGCACTTCAGTGAGCACGGCGGGGCTCACGGTATAGGCGAGCGGAGGGAACGCCTCCTTCTTCTCGCCGGGCGCGCGAATCTCGATGTAGTACGCGCCGGGCGCGGGCGCATCGATCGAGCCCGCAAACTCGCCCGGCACCTGCTCGGACAGCGCGGTTTCGATCTTGGCGGAGTCGGGACGCGTGACGATCGCGGTGAGCAGATGCGGGGTCTTGCCCGGCTCGGCGGCATACTCGTTGAGCTTAATTTTGATCCGGCCGGCCTGATAGCCGAGATCGACCCCGAACCTCTGCTCGGCCACGCCCTCGGGCGTCATCCAGTTGAAGAGGCGGTCCCACACCGGGCCGAACACGTTGGCGCGCACCCACTTCGATGACCATCGCCCGCTCGCATCGGTGGTGACGGCGAGTGTCTTGCCCGCGCCGAATTTCCAGCTCGCGATGAGCGGTTCGGCCACCGGACCTCGCTGGACGAATGCGCTGAGCGTCGCGCCCGGCTTGAGGTCGGTGCTCACGTAGCCCTCGATCGGCGGAAGCTGCCGGCCCGCGAGGTCCTTGAGCAGCGGGTCGGGCTTGACCGTGCGCGGCGAGAATTCCTTCTCGACCATGGTGGTCTCGCCGCCGTGCTGGCGGAAGTCATCGAGAAATAACTGGGGCAGGTTCTTGGGGCTGTCAGTTTGATAGAACGCGCCGCCGCCGAATCGCGCGATCGCCTGGAGGAGCGTCGCGCCCTCCACGTCGCGTCCGACCGCGACCGCGGAAATCGTCGCGCCGCCGTCATGATGCATCCGCGAGACGAGGTCGTAGTACATCGCGGTGGTGCCGCCGACTTCGCCATCGGTCAGGATCACGACGTGCTGGATCTGCGCACCCGACGATGCGAGCGCGCGCTCCGCTTCCTGAAGCGCGGGCATCAGGTAGGTGGTGCCGTGCGCGGTGAGCCGGTTGATCATCTGCGCGACATAAGGCCGGCTGGTCGCGACCGGTTCCAGAGGCACGATCACGAACGGCTGGGAGTCAAAGCCGATCACGCTCAGCAGGTCGTCGTCCTTGAGCGTCCGAGTGACGGTCTGGGCGGCGGCCTTGGCGTAGGTGAGCTTGTCATTGCGGCCCATCGAGCCGGACTTGTCGATGATGAGCACGAGCGCTCGCTTGCGCTCCTGATGCTCCGGCGGCTTCATCACGACCGGCATCGCGCGCGCGATTGGGCTGGTCTTGTAGCCGCCGAGTCCAAAGCTCGAATCGCCGCCGATCATCGCGAGCGACCCGCCCTTTTCGACGTAGGCGACCAGGGCATTGTGGGCCGCGGGCGAAAGCCGCTCGCTTGGGATGTTGTTCAGGAGGATGGCGTCGTAGCCCGCGATGCTTCCGTCCCACTGTCCGCTCTCGACCGGCACAACGGCGGGCTCAAGCCCCAGCCGGCGCGCAACCGTGTCGAGATAGTTCGCATCCGTCGCGGTGTCGGTGAGGATGAGAATTTTCCTGCGCGCTCCCACGCCGACCCATCCGGTGAGCGAATCGTCCTCGGGGTAACGGTCGAGGGCGGGGTTGTCGGGCTTGAAGACGGCCTGGTAGGAGGCGAGGCCCGCGGCCTCGGTTCTGATCGGAAAATCGAACCGTTCGCTGCCGCGCCCCAGCGTGACCTTGCGCTCAGTCACGAGCGCATCGCCACGATAGATCGAAATCGTTCCGCCCACCGGCACGTCGTTGAAGTTCCGCATCGTGACGCCGAGCGCGAACGGCGCCGCCTTCTCCAGCGCCGGCGGCATCGTGAGTTCCGTCATCGCGACGTTCGGAATCGACTGCGCGCCGGGCGGCGTGAAAATATCGAGCCGTATCTGGGCGGAGACCAGCGCGCTGATTGCGCGCGCCGAGTCGCCGCGGGTCTCCCATCCGTCGGTTATCAGCACCGCCGGTCCGCCCTGGGCGTCGGGATTCGCCGCGAGCTTCTCCAGCGCCGCCTGAAGGTCGGTCGCGCCGGGCTTGCACCGGTCGCACGATTGCGCGGCGGCATAGGCACGCACGACATCGCCGATCGATTCGGAAACGCAGTCGGCGCCGAACATGATCGCCGGGTCAAAAGGGCGCAGCTTGAGATCGTCGGAGAGAAGCTCGGCCGTCCATTTGCGCATCGCGGGCGTGATGCTCGCGGACGCATCGACCAGCGCGGGCCGCGCCGCGCCCTCGGAACGAATCACCTTATCGGGACTTGCAATCGCGATCACGATCAGCGCAAGCGCGATCGCGCGCATCGCCGGCGCAAACAGCCTGCGCATCTCGCGTGCGTTGATCGCGCCCCAGATGAAAACGATCGCGGGCAGCGCGAGCAGGTAGAACGCCTCGGGACGCTCGAAGGCGAGATTCGCGATGAGTGCGCGCGGATCCACACCTAAGCCTCGAGGACAACGCGCCGGCGGCGCCGATAAACGATCATCGCCTCGAGCGCGAGCAAGGCAAGAATCGCGGCAAGCACCCAAACGCTGAGCGAGAATTTCTCGGTCGATGCTTGCCCCGAAGGCGGCGAGTTGGACGGCTCAACTCTGAGCGGCGGAGCATTTTCGAGATCCGACTCGGTCAGGTTGTCGAGGTTGACCGCGCGAGGCGTCCTTTCGCCCGCGCCGTTGACCAGTTCGTAGATTCCCTGCGCCGCCACATTGGTGAACAGAGTCCCCGGAGACGCGGGCACTTTGCGGCCCGAAGGAAGAATCACGCTCTCGACGCCCGCGGGCACGAGCCATGGCTGTCCTGTGTGATAGCCGCCGGTGCTCGCGCCAAGTCCGGCGAGGTAGCTCAGCATGTTCAACGTCAGCACCGACATCGGGAGGTTGCGCCGCCCCAGGTAAGGGAACGGGTTGAAGCCGGTCGCAAGGTAGCGATGGCCTTGACGCTCGCCCTCCAGGAGCAGCGCTCCGCCTTGACCGCTGACGACCGCCGCCATCCAGGAATGCTGGCCGATGAATTCGCCCGCGTGGAGATTAAGCAGGCGAAAATTCACGGAGTCGGTGAGCGGGTCGGTCTTTCGCCATTCGGCGACCTGCAATTCGGATGCGGGCGCGACCGTGAAATTGAACGCCGGGTCGCCCGGCGGCGGCATCACCAGCAGCGAATTGACGCCGGGAATTTCCTTGGGCGCCCCGTACTCGAAAATCGCCAGATCGATATCCCTGAGATCACCGAGAGAGAAATTCGCAGGCGAGACCGCCTTGACCGCGACGCCCGGGATCGAATCAAGCCCGGCGGCATCGCCCGGCGCCGGACTCACGAAGAGAATCGAGACCGTTCTGACTGCGCCCGCGGTCGCATACGCAACGTTGTCGAGCGGGAACGCGTCGGAGGGCGAGAGCTCCGCGCGGTAAACCAGCTTCGGGGGCAGCGCCGGAAACTCAACTGACGCGGTCTCGCCCGGCGAGAGCGATTCGCGCGCGGATGCGAGCCGGGCGCCGTCGCCGGAAATCGTCACCTCAACCGTTCGCGACTCGGGACTGAAGTTCGCAACCGTAAGGCTTGCGTGCAGGGCCGATGCGCCGAACACCTCGCGCCTGAGCGTGAATGCGCCGAGCGCCAAGTTGGGCGCCGGATCGCTAAGCGCGATCGCGCGAATCCGCGCCGGAACGGGCGGCGTAATCGGGCGCGCGCCGGCGAAGATCACATGACGGAACTCCGCTCCCGACGCCAGGTTCTGGAGCAGGCTCGTGACCGCGGTGTAATCGTTCGGCGAGTCGGTCACCGGGATTCGCACGATCGCGCGGAGCGCCTGGGAGACCGATGCGAACGGCGGAGCGATTCGATGCGGCGCCGGCGCGGTGACGTAGATCGAGACCTGTCCCGCGCTCTCGCTTGCCAGCGCGGCCTGGACTTTTGAAAGCGCCTCTTCAAAGCGCGTCGCGCCCGATGGCAGCCGCGCCTGCATCGCCGCGGAATTGTCGATCACGACCGCGACGGGATTGCTGGTGCGAATCAGGAACGGCCCCGCCATCGCGAGCACCGCAAGCGCAAGCATCAGCGCCTCGGCATAAAACATCCAGTCGAACTTCGGACGGCCGCCGAAACGCTCCTTGCGAAACCCGCGCAGCGCGCGAAATGCGAGCACGCTGGAGACGGTCACGCGCGAGGGCCGCTCGCGCGCGAGGTAGGCAAGCACGAGCAAAGGCACGAGCGCCAAAAACGCGAATGCTCCGGGGAACAGGAATCCCATTTTACGGTTGCCTCGCGATGCCTGCCCCGGGCGAAATCGAACGCGGCGGGCAATCGCGCGCCGCCGCCGCGCCGGTCACGCCGAAATTTATTGCTTCGCGCATCGCTCGCGTCACGCGCCCCTGATCCAGCCTATCGATACTTCCAGCAGGCTGGTGATAAATCACAGCCTGCTCCCCCTCTCTTATCTCCCCCGGAAAAGACCGGGGGAGAAGATAGAGGAAAGCAGCCATCTTTTACGCAGGATGTTGAGACCGCAGGGCGGTCGACCTGCGATGATCTCGGTTTTCTCAACATCCTGTTAGGTTTCCGTAAGGCGGCCGTTTCGTTCCCGGCACAATGGCCGCGCGGACCGGCGCGCGCGCATTCAATGCGCGAGGCCCAAATCGCTCACCGCGCGCACGAAGAACGTCTGGAAATCCTGGCCGGTGGTGTAGAGCGCGTAATGAAGGCCCCGCGTGAGACAGAACGTCCTAATCTCGCGCGTAAGCCGCGTGATCGTCTCCCGGTATTGCGCGCGCTCGCGCGACCCGATCGCGACGCGCAGATGCTCGCCGCTCTCGGAATCAACCACCTCGACATCGCCGTCGAGACCCTGGCCATCCATCTCCCGCGAGCCGAGTATCTGCACCGCGGTCACATCCATTGCGGCCGCGGTGAACAGGCCAAGCCCGCGCGTTACCGAATTGAGCAGCATCAGGAAGTCGGAGACGATGAAGACTTTGCCGGCGCGCCGGATCGCCACCAGCTCGTGCGCGAGCGTGTCGGCGAAATCGTAACTCCCGCCCGGCCTGACCTCGCTCACCTTGCGGGCGAGCTCGACGATGCGATGGCGTCCATACACGAAGGCCGGCTGGAACCGGCTGCCGCTGCCCGCAAGCACCCGGATCATCACGCGATCTCCCGCCGACAGCGCGACGTATGCGAGCGCGAGCGCGGTGACGACTGCGTATTCAAACTTGCGGTCGGCGGCGGGATACGCCATCGATGCGCTCGCATCGAGGAAGATGTAGGTCAGCAGGTCCTCCTCTTCCTTGAACAGCTTGATGTAGTACTTGTCGGTGCGCCCGTAGAGGCCCCAATCGATGTAGCGGTAGTCGTCGCCGAGTGCGTAATGGCGGTAGTCACTGAACTCGAGCGACGATCCGCGCTTGGGCGACAAGTGCGCGCCCTTTCCCATCCCGGGGTACTGGCGCCGCGTCTTGATGCGCAGTTCCTCGAGCCGGGCCAGGAATTGCGGGGTGAACTCGTCGGGGAGCCCGAACATCGGCTATGCGCGCGGGCGCTTGATGCGCCGGCTGACCTGCTCGAGGATCGATTCGGTGGTGACGTTCTCGGCCTCGGCCTGGAAGTTTCGAAGCAGGCGATGGCGCAGGCAGGGGATGATCGCATCTTCGACGTCCTCGTAGCTGACCGAGACGCGGCCATCGAGAAGCGCGTTCACCTTAGCGCAGAGAATCAAAGCCTGGGCTCCGCGAGGGCTCGGTCCGAATCGCAGATACTGAGAGACCTCGGGGACCGCGCCGGGTCCGCCTGGTGTGCACGCGCCGATTATCCCGATGATGAACCGCTCGATCGGCTCGGCGACCATCACCTCGCGCACCAGCCCTTTCATGTCCTCGATCGAAGCCGGCGCCTGCCCGGGGTCGAAGATCGGCTCGACCTTGTGAGATTGCGCGCCGGTGGTGCGGTTCAATATTTCCCGCAACTCGTCGGGCTTCGGCGACCCCATCACGACCTTGAACAGGAAGCGATCCATCTGCGCTTCCGGAAGCGGGTAGGTGCCTTCCAGTTCGATCGGGTTCTGAGTCGCGAGCACGAAATAGGGCGGGTCGAGCACGTAGGTAACGCCGAATACCGTGACCTGGTGCTCCTCCATCGCCTCGAGCACCGCCGACTGGGTCTTGGGCGTCGCCCGGTTGATCTCATCGCCGAGCACGATGTGCGCAAAGATCGGTCCCTGCTTGAACTGGAACTCGCGCCGGCCGTCCGCCTCGGTGAGAACCTGAGTGCCGATGATGTCGGAGGGCATGAGGTCGGGCGTGAACTGGATTCGCTTGAAGCTCAGCCCGAGCACGTCGGCGGCGGTCTTGCACATCAGGGTTTTGCCCAGGCCCGGCACGCCCTCGACGAGCACATGGCCGCCGCAGAACAGCGCGGTCAAGAGCTTGCGGATGACTTCCTGGTAGCCGACGATTACGCGTCCGACTTCCTGATGGGCAAGGCTGAAGACCTTGCGAAATTCGGCTACGCGCTGGTCGGCCGATGGCTTTGGTGCCGCTCCCATCCGTTCTCCTTCCGCATCTATTGATCTATACCGATCTATTGAATCATGTCCCGATAGCGCGGGGGCACGAGCTGCCGCTCATCGGGCGGCGCATCTTCGCGCGTCGGCGCGATCGGAGCATTGACGTATGGGGTGGTCGCCTTGGGACGCCGAGTATCGACCACGGTCGTCCCGCTCGAACCCGGTGCGGTCGTGCCGGGCAGCCGGACAACCACGTATCGAGCATCATTGATGCTGATGGTAGCGCCTTTCTCCCCCGGTTTCAGGAAACGCTCATACTTGACCGGCGCGGGGAACTCGCCCAGGCGCGTATCGCCCTGATTGGAGCCGTTGTCGGCCTTTTGCTGCTGGTTACCGGCGCTTGCCGGGATGTTCTTCTCGCCGCCGGCGCCCTGCTTGGGAATGTTGCCGGCCTCGTTGGCGTTTGGTTGATTGCCCGGGCCTTTCTCGTTGGGATTTTTCCCCGGCTTCGGCGCGTTGCCCTGCTCGCTCGAGGGATTCGATTGGGGACCCTTGTTCGCGGCCCCCTCGGTCTCAACCTGCGCCTTGGCCTTGGCGAGCTCGTTCTGAAGCTCGATGCGCTGCTGATCGCCAGCGCTTTGCTTGCCGTTTGACTCGGACGCTTTGCCCTCGCCCTTGCCACCCTGCCCCTTGCCGCCCTCGCCCTGGCCAGCCCCTTCGCCTTTGCCGGAGCCTTCGCCCTTGCCCGAGGCTTTTCCCGCGCCCTGACCCTGTCCTTCACCGCTGCCTGCCTTCGATGCGCCGCTGCCCGAACCGGCGCTCGACTGCGAGCCGCGGCCGGACTGCTGCTGCTCGTTGCGCTGCTCTTTTTGCTGCTGTTCGATCTCGCGCATGACCTCATCGAGCCGTTTCACTTTCTGCTCGGGAGGCAATTTGGGACTTTCGAGGGCGTCGGCGGCATCGCGTGCGGCGCTCGCGAGAGCCCGGCCTCCGGGAGATGGCGACGACCGTTCGATTTCGCGGGCGATTTGGCGAAGTTTCGCTGCCTCGGCCTGCGCAAACGATGGGGGCCGGACAAGCCCGAGGGTTCCAAGAATCATCACGACGCTTGCGCCCAGGGCAATCAGCGATGAGCGGGCAAGCGGACGGCCGAGACCCAACGGGAACGCGCGCCTTGGATCAAAGGGTTCGAGAAACGCGATCACGCGGCTTTGAAGAACCGGGAAGAGCGGCGATTGCCCGGCCTTCACGCTCTCGGACGCAGACGGGTCGGCAAGCGTCGCCAGGGTGAGCACCTGCTGGCGGGCATGAACGAGGTTATCGACCTGCTCGGCTGCGGCGATGAAATCGCGGGCGCGCCGCCACGCGCGATACGCAAACGCCGCACCGGCAAGAACCTCGATGGTCGCCGCAGCGAACATCAAGTGCCGCACTGTATCGGCACGGTCGGGTGCGAGCGCGTAGCCGAACCGACCCCACGATGCGCTGCCGATCGGATCGAGAGCGAGGGCGATCAGGACCGTCACCAGCGCAGGCGCGAGCGAATATACGAACGTCCTGGCCGCCGCCACTTCGGCGATCCGGCGGCAAGCCCGGCCCAGCACTTCAACAGGATTCAGCACAATCCGACGATTATACAGGGCGGCGGGAAACTGTTCTCAACCCCCTGCGCGTTCTTTGTTACTCCGGCTGGCAGCAAGGCATCGGGCAGCGCCTTCTCAATCCTCGCTCGCGGCAAACAGCCGGGCGGGAGACCTGAATGGCGCGACATTTCTCAATACACCTTTTTAGCTAATTCGCGCGACGGACTACGAGCGGCTTGGGCGGCGATCCGGAGCGCGCAGCCGACCGCTTGAGCGCCGCGATGGTGCGCCGATGCTCATCGAAAGATCGCGAGAAAACATGGGTTCCGTCATCGCGGGCCACAAAATAAAGGAATTCGGATTGCGCCGGATAGAGCGCCGCATCGATCGACCGCAATCCCGGGTTCGCAATCGGTCCGGGCGGAAGGCCCGCGCGCGCGTAGGTGTTGAACTCGGATGGAATGCGCACTGCGGTCGCTGCCGAACTGGCTTGCCCTTGAACACTATACTCAGCGGTGGGATCGGACTGAAGCGGCATTCCGCGCCGGAGCCGGTTGTAGAAAACGCTCGCGATGAGCGGGCGCTCGCCCGCCACCTTGGCCTCCTTCTCCACGATCGACGCCATCGTCACAAGCTGTCGCGCGGTAAGCCCGAGCGCAAACATCCGCTCTTCAACCCGCGGCGTCAGCACCTGGTAAAAGCGCGCCAGCATTGCCTCGAGGACCTCGTTGGGGCTTACCCGCGGCGAGAATCGATAGGTTGCCGGAAATAGAAACCCCTCGGCGCCGAGCGGCTCGAGCCCGAGCGCACGCACGACCGGGCCACGTCGCGCGGCCCGCTCGAAATCGCCCTGGCAGGCAAGCCCCGCAAGCTGCAACCGCTCGGCGATGCCGTCGATGTCGAGTCCCTCGGGCACGACCACGGTGATCACGACGAAGTCTCCACTGACCAGGTGACGCATCACGTCGGGAATCCGCTCGCCGCCCCTGAACTCGTAATCGCCGGGCTTTATCTGGCGTGCCTGGCCGGTCAGCTCGCCGTAGAGGACCATCGCCGTAGCGCTGCGGACGACGCCAGCCCGGGCGAGCGCCGCGGCGACGGTGCGGAATCGCTCGCCCCGTTCGATCGCAACCAGTCGCGGCGATTCGAAGGGTTCGGGCGCCAAAATCCAGTAATAGCGAACCGAAAATGCGGCCGAGAGCATCGCGGTGAGCACTGCCAGAAGCGCGATCGCGATTTTCGTCTTAGGCATCAGGCGCCGGCGGGCGAATCTTCTGCGTTCCGATCACTTAGCGGCGGTTCGGTGCGCCTCGAGCCATCCTTCGAGAATGATCGCCGCGGCAACCGCATCGATCGCCGCCCGCTTGCGCCCGGCGGGCACGGAGCCGGCGAGCCGATGCTCGGCCTCGATGCTCGTCAGCCGCTCGTCGAACAGATCGACGGGCAGTGCAAGGGCGGCGCCCAGTTTTCCGGCGAAGGCGCGAGCCGAGCGCGCCGCCGGGCCCTCGCTGCCGTCCATGTTGAGCGGGAGGCCGACCACCAGCCGGCAGACTCCCCGGGATTCCAGCCGCGTGGCGATCTCTCGCAGGTCGCGGCTCAAGGAGCGTCGTTCGAAGGTGCCTAATGGATAGGCACCGGCACCTTCGCTGATCGCAAGTCCGATTCGACGTTTACCAAGATCTACCGCCACAAATGCCATCGATTGACCGTTTCAGATGCTAACAGGGCGTAAACACGGGAGCCATCCGGGGTGTCCGTTGTGTAAACAAACGACGTCGCGGAGTTGATTTGCCCGGCCAAATCCCTTAAGTTCGCGAGCGATGCACTCCCGGCTGAGAAGCAGGGCGGCGGTGTTGCGGGCTTCGACCGCGGTGGTGGTCGCAGCGCTCACAACAATCGCGGCGCTCAACCTGTTCTTCAGCAGTAGCTCGCCAAGTTCGCTCTCAGACCAGGACCTCCAGCAAATTTCCGCAGGGCGGGTCGATGAGAACGTCGCCGAGGACACCGAGGATGTAACGCCCGCCCCCGAATCGATCAGGATCAGCCTCGAGCTGGACCGCACCGCATCGGTTACGAAATACCTGGAGGAATCCGGGCTCGAACCCGATGAGGCCCTGCGTTGGAACGGGTTATTTCAGCGGGCGGCATCGACCCGATACCTGCGCAAAGGCCATCGGTTCACCCTTTATAAGGACCCGGAAACCGGCGAACTTCGAGGCTTAAAGTACGACGTCGATGCGGGAACATCGGTCGTGCTTGCGAACCTCGGCAACATGGTCGTTAAGTCCTCGATCATTCCTATCGAATACGTCGAGCGGCCGATCCAGATGAGTTTTGCGGTTCGCGACGGCTTCACGCGCGCGGCGGCGCGCCATGGCGTGCCGGGGTCGATTGTCGAATCGCTGAAAGACGCCTTCGCGGACCGGCGCGACCTCGACCATCTGCGCCCGGGGTCGGCCGTAAAGCTCATCTACTATGAAAAGATCAGCCGCGACGGCAATTATCATCTGACCGGGGACGTCGAGGCCGCGCAGATCAGCTTCGGCGATCGGTCGCTGAAGGCTTTCGCGTTCCGCGACGAGCAGGGCCGCGCGCATCTTTACGATGAGCAGGGACACGCGCTCGGTCCCCAGTTCCTCCGCTTCCCGCTGAATTTCAAATACATCTCATCCGGGTTCACCTTCCATCGCTACCATCCGATCCTCCACGAATATCGCCCGCACGTCGGGGTCGATCTGGTCGCGGAGTATGGAACCCCGGTCAAGGCGGTTGCCGACGGACGAGTCGGGGCCGCGGGATGGGGCGGCGAGCTCGGCAATTACGTCCGACTCGAGCATGAGTGCCAGATGACCAGCATTTACGGCCATCTCTCCCGGATCAGCCCGGATGTGAAATCGGGCAGGTCCGTCAGGATGGGGCAGGTGATTGGATGGGTCGGTTCGACGGGACTCTCGACCGGACCGCATCTGCACTACGGGCTGGAGAAACAGGGCAACTATATCAATCCGCTGACCCAGAAGCTGGGATTGCATCACGAGGTCTCGCCTCGGATGAAGGCGGTGTTCGAGAACATCAAGCACCGCTACGAGGGCGCGCTGGCAAAGCTTCCCGACTTGAGCAGCCACTTTGTGGCGGCCGAAGCGCGAAAGCCCGCGATTTCACCGCTCGGTGATTTGTACCATGTGACGCTGAAACGCCTGAGCGGAAAGAACGCGCATCGGCGCCTTCACCAGCGCATCTCGCGGCGCCGCACGGGCTCGGTCGTCGGCGCGACCGAGAGCGTGACCGCCGGCGACAGCGCGATGTAGCCGCGCCAGCGCCGGTGAGTTCGCACCCCACTTCGCTCAATAGTGATTTCTTCTCGCTTCCGTTGCCGCGCGTGATGGCGCATCGCGGCGCCGGAGGCGAGTTCCCGGAAAACACCCTGATTTCTTTTCGCGCCGCCGCCGATGCGGGCGCTCGATATTTCGAGCTCGACGTGCACATGACGCGCGACGGCGAAATCGTCGTGTGCCACGACGAGAACCTGCTGCGCACCTGCGGCCGCGACGTCGCGATTTGCGGGACGGCGTGGAAGGAAATTGCCAGCGCCGATGCCGGCTCCACGTTCACGGCCGACGGCGCGAACTTTCCGTTTCGCGGGCGCGGAGCCGGCATACCGAGGCTTGCCGACGTTCTCGCCGCATTCCCGGGGATTCGGATCGTGATCGAAATCAAGCAGGTCGCGCCGAGCCTCGTGCGCCGGCTGCTCGAGGTGATCGATCGCGGCGGGGCGCGCAGGCTCGTGTTGATCGCGAGCGAGCATCAGGCGCCGATCGATGAGGTGCGAGCGCTCGCACCGGACCTGCCGACGAATCTCCCGCGCGGAGAAATAGAGGAATTTCTCATGGCGATGGCGGCACGCAAGGCGGACTACCGTCCGCGCGGCGCCGCGCTCCAGATTCCTCCCGAGTACGAGGGATGGAGGCTGGCCACGCCCGAGGTCGTCGAGTTTGCCCATCGCGCTGGCCTCGAGGTCCACGTCTGGACGGTCAACGAGGAAGCCGAGATGCGCGGGCTGCTGGATATCGGCGTGGATGGAATCCTCAGCGATTATCCGGCACGCCTGCTCGCCGTTCTGCGCTCGCGCGCGCCGCAAGGTCGCGCAGGATAGCCCTTTTCACGGGATTGCGCGCTCTGTTACGATCCGCGCGCCGCGGCGAATGCCGGGCGACGGAGCGCTTCAATCATGAAACTCGACACAGGACTGGCCGCGCGTGATCTGCGCGATGTGCCCGCGGCCGCCAAGGCGGCTGAAGAGGCGGGCTTCGATGCGATCTGGACCGCGGAGATGGGCAACAACAGCTTCCTCCCGATCCCGCTCATCGCCGAGCACACCCGGCGCATCAAGATGGGCACCTCGGTCGCGATCGCATTTCCGCGAAGCCCCATGGTCACCGCGTACACCGCGTGGGAACTCGCCGGCATGTCCGAGGGGCGCTTCATCCTGGGGCTCGGCACGCAGGTCAAGGGCCATAACGAGCGGCGGTTCAGCGTCAAGTGGGATGCGCCCGTGCCGCGCCTGCGCGAGTACGTCGAGTCGCTTCGCGCGATCTTCAAATGCTGGTCGCAAGGCGGGACAAGGCTCAAGTACGAGGGCAAGTACTACAATTTCTCGCTGATGACGCCGGCTTTCACTCCGCCCAGCCACAACTATCCGAACATCCCGATCTGGATCGCCGGGGTGAACGAGCACATCCTGCGCCTTGCGGGCGAGATCTGCGACGGCCTCCATGCGCATCCGTTCAACTCGCCGAAATATCTCCGCGAGTTCGTGATTCCGAACGTCGAGAAGGGCCTGGCCAAATCGGGCCGCACCCGCAAGGATTTCACGATTGGGACCACCGCATTCGTAATCGTCGGGCGCAACAACGATGAAATCGAGGCGGCCAAGGCGGGGGTGCGCCAGCAGATTTCGTTCTATGCCTCGACGCGCACCTACACCGTCGTGCTCGCCACCCACGGCTGGGGCGACGTCGTGCTCCGCCTCAACGCGAAAGCCGCCAAGGGCGACTGGGGCGGAATGGCGAGCGAAATCACCGACGAGATGCTCGACGTGTTCGCGGTCACCGGCACGTATGACGATATCGCCGACAAGGTGATGGAGCGCTACGACGGGCTGCTCGATCGCGTCGCATTCTACATTCCGTACCGCGCCGGAATAAACGATGCCGAGTGGCGCAAGCTGACGCGCAAGTTCAACGGTTGAGTTGAGCGGCCCGCCCGCGGTATTGCCGAAGCGGTGACGAATTTCGGGAGATAACCGCCGGCCGCCAATGCAGCGGCACATACTCTATGCCAGTTCGCCCGGCTCGCGGGCGCTCGTGGAGCGCGCCGAGGAGCTGATCGCGTCGGCGCGGTTCCGGCCCTACAAAGCCGAGGGCCGCACGCTCGCCGGGATGATCGAGGGCGACGGTCACGCGCCCGCGTTCCTCAAACGCACCACGACGCCATCTTGGGTGCGCGGACTGATCGAACGCATCCGCGGCTCGCGCGCGAGTCGATCGTTGCGCGGCGCAGGCATCCTCGCCGCCCGGGGAATCCCCCATCCGGCGACGCTGGCCGCTCTCGACGCGATCCAGTGGGGCGCCATCCGCGCGAGCTACCTCGCAAGTGAGTACCTCGCCGATGCCGACACGCTGAGCCGGTTCGCGCTTGGCCCCGGCGGAATCAAGGGCCGCGACGTTCGGCGCCGCAAGCGAATTTCCGATGCCGTCGCGCGCGCGGTCCGCCGCCTGCACGACTCGGGTATCTATACGCGCGATCTCCAGGAGACCAACGTGATGGTCAGGGATGACGGCGCCGGCGGCTACCAGGTCTATTTCGTTGACCTCGAAGATTTCCGGCGCGCGCGAACGGTCTCATGGCGGCGCCGAATGCTGAACCTGGTCCATCTCGACCGGAGCATCGGACGTTTCCTGTGCCGCGCGGCGCGCCTGGATTTTCTGTACGCTTACCTGGGCGCCCGGCCCGGCCGCGCCGAGGCGAGAAGGCGCGTGGCCGAGATCCTGAGCCTTAAGGCGAAGGTCGCACGGCGCGCCCGGCGGCGCTCCGGGACGATCGCTTCGGAGGCGGCCGGCGTTCGCAGCGATGCGGAAATTGCGCGCGGTGGATCGCGCGCCGAGTCAGCGCGCAACTAGCGCCACGAGGGATTCCCTATGGCGATCGGGATTCGCAAGCGCGAGTTCGAACATCATACCGAACAGGTCCACGCCGCAGGCGGAAACTGGGTGCGCGATCTGATGCTCGGGCTGAACGACGGGCTCGTCGCATCGTTCGCGGTGACCTCGGGCGTCGCCGGCGCATTTACCGCGCAGCGCGTGGTCGTGATGGCGGGGCTCGCCGAGATGCTCGGCGGCGCGGTCTCGATGGCGCTGGCCGCGTTCATCTCCGCGCGATCCCAGATCGAATTCTATCTGAGCGAAATCGAACGCGAGCGCGAGGAAATCCGCAAATGGCCCGATCGCGAGCGCGAGGAGATAAGCACGATTTACCGCGCCAAGGGCTTTGCCGGGAAGCTGCTCGATCAGATCGTCGCGCATATCACCGCCGATCCCGAAAGGTGGTCGGACGTGATGATGCGCGAGGAGCTGGGATTTTCGAGCGAGTCGTTCGATCGGCCGCTGCGTTCCGGGCTGACCGTGGGACTCGCCTACCTGTCGGGAGCCGCGGTGCCGCTGGCCCCGTACGTGTTCCTCGCGCCGCGCGAGGGGATCGTCGCCTCCGCGCTGGCGACCATCCTGGTCCTGTTCGGAGTGGGCGCGGCGAAGACGAGAATCACCAATCGCCAGTGGTGGCGCAGCGGGCTCGAGAGCATGCTGACCGGCATCGCCGCCGCAACCGTCACTTACGCCGCCGGCCGCCTGTTCGCCTCGCGGTAGGGAAACTCTTTACTGGCCCGATCAGGACCCCCTTCCTAACCTTGTATCTTGATTCGTCCGCGGGTGATGGATGAAGGAAAGCTTGGGCGGGA
>Ga0187771_10000896_pt1 | contig 19230 bp, 13 predicted proteins | sample 0116_SJ02_MP15_1_FD_133139 | JGI IMG/M metagenome (GOLD analysis project Ga0187771, IMG submission 133139) | Tropical peat soil microbial communities from peatlands in Department of Meta, Colombia - 0116_SJ02_MP15_10_MG | ecosystem: Environmental > Terrestrial > Soil > Wetlands > Peat | place...
GAGGTGACCAACGTGGATTATCAATCCTTGTCTAATGATTTCGTATTGCACGCAGTCAAGAAAGAAAAATCACGGATCTTTGTGCGCGGCGAGGGGTCCCGGTTATGGGATATCCAGGGCCAGCTTTACTTAGACACTATGTCTGGCTCTGCCGGCCCGGCTATGGTGGGGCACGCTCATCCCGCTGTGGCCGAGGCGGTTGCGCGTCAACTGATGAATCTTCCCTCAACAAACATCCTCCATGAAAGCACTCCCGTAATTGAATTCTGCAGAAGGCTGGCGGCCATTACGCCTCCGGGCCTTACCAAAACATTCCTCTGTACGGGAGGCGGCGAAGCCATTGAAGCGGCAATCAAGTTCGCCATTCGCGTGACCGGGCGCGTGGAGGTGCTGTCACTGACAGGCGCCTATCACGGCATGTCGCTGGCTACCATGGGCCTGACGGGCATGCCGGCATTGCGGAAGTGGCTGCCGGGCGCACTGCGCTGGCCAGCATTTCGCCAGATCCCTTCGGCTGACCCCTACCGTCCACCCTTGGGCGAAGGCCCTGATAGCTGGAAGGCCGCGGTACGGGCTTTGGAAGCGGACTTGGATGGCGGCAGCTCCGGACAAGTGGCAGCGTTCCTTATGGAAATCGTTCAGGGCCCGAACGGCCACACGGTGTTTCCAGCTGAATACTACCGTACCATCCAAGAGGTCTGCCGCAAGCACGGGATTCTCCTGATCGTGGACGAGGTTCAAACGGGTCTCGCCCGCTGCGGAGCTACCTGGGCCTGCGACCTGTTCGATGTGCACCCGGACATCCTGGTAGCCGGTAAGGCCATGGGCGGAGGTTTTCCCATAGGAACATTCACCACCCGCAAGGACCTTATCCCCGAGAATCTCGAATTTGAACCCTGGCATATGCTCACATTCATGAACCAGCCATTGGCGGCCGCCGCCGGCTTGGCGGTGCTGAATATTGTGGAGAAAGAGCATTTGGCCGAGCGGGCCCGCGTCCTCGGAGCTATGGCGACGGAATGGTTTCAGGGTCTGGCCCGGCGATTTGAGGTAATTGGCGATGTGCGCGGTCCTGGCTTATTCATCGGCGTGGACTTTGTCGAAGACCGCCAGACCAAAGCTCCCGCCACTGAGGCGTGCCGCAAAGCCTGGGAGTTCGCTCTGGACCATGGTCTGATCACGCAATTCGGCGGAACGGCCAGCAACGTACTCAAGTTCAAGCCGCCTCTGACCACACCCGAGGCTGACTTCAAGCGGATGCTTGAACTCGCCGCCGATACGGTTGCCTTCATCCAGGAAAAAGTGGATCAGCAGCAAAAGAATGCTGCGCCAGCCGAACATGCCGGGGTTGTCTGCTGAGGCGCGTCTTCGGGATTAGCCAGCCATGAAAACTGCGGATCACTCGACGCAGCCCGCAGCGGGCGAGGCGGGCGCTGCACAAGGCTTCAAACCCGTCCTCTCTCTATGGGCCCTAGTGCTTTTTGGACTGGCGTTTGTCGGCCCCACTGCCCCCTTCACTTTCTTTGGCGTGGGCTCGGTGAAATCGCACGGTCACTTCGCGTTGGTTTATCTCATCGCCATGCTGGCCGTCAGCTTTACCGCTGTCAGCTACGGGCGTATGGCCGCTGCGTTTCCGGAAGCTGGCTCGACCTACGCCTACGCCTCGCGTGCCATCCATCCTACGGCTGGGTATTTGGCCGGCTGGGTCATGATACTCGATTACCTGCTCATGCCCATGCTGTGTGTCATCATCGCTGCCGTCACATCGAACAAGCTCCTGCACGGCGTTCCCTATACGGTGTGGGTGTTGTTCACTGCCGTCACGATCACGGGGATCAATATCTGCGGAATCGAGATGACGTCGCGAGCGACCATCGTATTCAATGGGGTGCTCTCCATTTCAATCCTATGGTTCGTCGGGGCTGCCGTGCGAGCCCTGCTGAGCGGAACGGGCCAAGGCACGCTGGTCTCCCTCAAGCCGTTCTACAACGCGCCTGATTTTTCGCTGCCCGCAATCATGTCCGCTACCCCCATCGCGGTGCTTTCCTTTCTGGGCTTTGACGGGGTCTCCACGCTGGCGGAAGACGCCAAAGAGCCGCAGAAGAATGTCGCCCGCGCGACCGTACTGGTGTGTTTCGTGGCGGGCGCGATCTTCGTCCTCCTGACCTATCTTGGCCAGTTAATCTGGCCCGACTACCATCAGTTCCATCCTATCGAGACCGCTTTTTCCGATATCGGGCGCTTGATAGGAGGGCCTAGTCTGTTTTTCTTGATTGCCCTCCTGGTAATCGCCCAGGCGTGGGCCAGCGGGATAACCAGTCAGGCGAGTGCTTCCCGCCTCTTGTTCGGGATGGCACGCGACGGCCGCTTGCCTCATCGGCTATTCGGCTACGTCCACCCAGTGCTGCGCACCCCCATCTACAGCGTTCTGTTGATGGGAGCCATCGCCTGCCTAGGCGCGCTGCTCCTCAACCTGGACCAGAGCGCAGAACTGGTCAATTTCGGCGCATGCCTGGGATTCATGGCGGTAAACCTATCCGTCTTGGGCCATTACTTTGTGCGGTTGCAACAAAGGAGGGGCTCTCGCATTTGGACGAACCTCGTTAGCCCGACGCTCGGTTTTGCCATTTGCTTTTACATCTGGTTGAGCATTTCGTCGTTAGCCATGCGCGTGGGCGCCTTATGGACGGTGGTGGGCATCGTGTATCTGGCCGTACAAACCGGCGGCTTCAAACGGAAACTGAGCTGAGCCCGGGACTTGGCTTCGCCCGCATCAGCTAGGAAACGAACCGTAGGTGTTTGGTAAATATGCCGGCAATGATGGCGGACCGAGGGCAGTCCGGAGAAACCCATAATGGCTTCGAAGAGGAACTCTGCCGTTTTGGAGGCGGTACTTGAGCGGTGTCATCCCGGTAAGGCGCCGAAAGACTACGCCGAAATAGCTCTGGTTGCAGAATCCACTTTCCAGGCTAATTTCCACAATGGGCTTTTCGGTCGTTACTAGCAGGTGTTGTGCCCGGGCAACACGGAAGCAATTCAGATACGCCACAAAGGATTGGCCGGTCAATTCCTTGAACAAATGCATGAAGTAGCAGTCGCTCATCGCGCAGAGGCGTGCGGCGTCGATGACGCGAATGGGCTCGTTATAGTGCTGCTCGACATGGTCGAAGAGGGGAGCCAAGCGTCGCAGGTTGCTCTGCTGCGAGAGAAAAGCTTCGCGAGTCGCATTGAACTCCGAGTAATAATTCACCAGCGCCAGCAGGACCATCTTTAAGTAAGTCTTGATGGCCAGGTGCGAGCGCTCAGAAGCACTCGCTAATTCGCTGCCGATCCGCTCGATGAAGTCGCGGATTTCCCGGGCTAACCCCGTGTCTCCCGGGATCACATTCGGAAATGACGGGCCGAGAAGCCTGAACGGCATGAGGTACTGCACATCATCGCTAAGGAGGCCGCCAGAGTGGACCAAATTAGGCAGAAACGAGAGTACCACCGTCCTGGCCTCACGCTGAGAATTCCCCACCCTCACGCACCGGTGCCGGATGCGGTCTCCGGCCACCAGGATGTCATCCTTGCATAAAATGCAGGTGCGATCTTCGAATTCGTAGCCCATTTCGCCCGACTCGAAAACAACGACCTCGAGATGATCAGGCCGATGCATGGGAACGTCACGACGGCGGTCCAGGATCAGAAATCGCACGTCGATTGGAAGCGAGTGGGGGAATGGCCAGACGTGGAAATACTCAGGGTTGATATGGCGGTCAACGACTGAACTGACGTGCTCCCACATCACTGTGCTTTTCGCTCGCATGGATACTTCGACCTGCACCGGAAGCAATCATACTCCGATCAGCTACCCTTCGCAACGGCAGGGCAAGAACAAGGCGAAGTTCACATCCCGTGGATGAATCACTGCTGTCCAAATCACCTGCCCGCGCCGACAGCCGGAGCGGCTCCGCCGCGGGTAGTGGTTGACCATGGGCTGCCAAGGCCGCGAGCTCGAGGTTGTAGTTGTGTCAACCCTGTTCTGCTCTGGGAGCTCAGGCGCACATTTTTAACAAAAATAGACCGGAAGATTATAGACACTGGCTCGGCAGGAAAGTAGTGTAATAGTCGCGGATCACGCGGGCTCGATTATCTTGCGGCAAAACGCTTTGTTGGCAAGAAGCGTCCAGAATGGAGAAACCAGACATGAGAAGGTTAGTTGTCACTATTTCAATGCTGACCGTATTCACCTTGCCGGCTTGCGCGCAGGAGATCGAAATCCGGAAGCCGGACTATAGTCAGATTATCCACACGCGGGCCAGGCTCAACCACTTAACGGTCATCGAGGCAAGTGAACCGGCAACGCAGGCACGAACGCGCCAGCTTATGGTACTCAGCGCGGATAAAACTCATCTGGTGAACTCCATTACGAACAAGCCGGTATTCATGAACGGCGACGCAGCTTGGTCAGCGATCGTGCAATTGAGCGACGCCGACGCTGCGAAGTACCTGTCAGACAGGTCTAAACGTGGTTTTAACATCGTTCTAGTGAATCTGCTCGAGCATGTGTGGGCCAATAATTGCTCCTCCTGCTCGCATGGCTGCGCCGACATCAAGGGTGACTGCCCGTTCACGGGCGAGGCATTCTCTACGCCGAACGAGGCGTACTTCGCGCAAGCCGATTCCTTCCTGCGACTCGCCTCCCAACGTGGAATTACTGTCCTACTGGATTTATTCGACTTACAGCCGCATCCCGGGGACGGCTGGGATGCTGAGATTCAAGCGGCATCCGCTGCCACTATGACGAAGTGGGGCACTTATGTTGGTAACCGCTATAGGGAGTTCGACAACGTAATCTACACCATGGGTACGGATGAAGACCCCAGGCGCATCAACCCGCCTTTGACCCCCAAGCTGAACGAGATGGCGACGGCCCTCCACGCCGCTGATCCAAACCATCTGATCACTTCTAAAAACGGCGGCGGCGAATCTTCGCTGGATGTCTGGTCGGGATCTCCCTGGCTGGGCATCAGCGAAATGTATGGTGCTAAGAATGTGGCGAAGCTGAACAAGGAGTACACACGCTCTGACTTCATTCCCTTTTTCATGGACGAGGACACTTACGAAAACGAGCATTCATCGACGCCCCTGCTGGTTCGCACCCGGCAATACTGGAGTTCGCTCAGCGGCGCCTACCTGGGCAGTTTCTTCGGCAACAGTCCTATCTGGTGTTTCAATGAGACCACTCGCCCCGCGGGAATACCCTGTCGGAACGATTTAACCTGGCAGAGCCAGCTAGGATCGAAGGGATCGGTTGGACAAATGTGGTACGGCAAGCTGATGCGCAGCCGCGAGCACTGGAAATTGGGTCCAGACATCAAGCACACGGTGGTGACGGCAGGGTACGGCTCGGGCGCGACGCTGACGGTGACAGCCCGCACTCGTGATGGCCAAACGATCATAAGCTATATTCCCAACGGCAACGCAACGACACTCAAGGTGGACATGAGCAAGATCACGAGCAAAACGAATTTGGCGAATTGCTGGTGGTTCAACCCGAGTGATGGCTCAACCACTCTGATTGGGAGTTTTGCGAATTCCGGAACCCGAAATTTCGCGCCGCCAGATGCGAAGGATTGGGTGTTAGTTATCGACGACAAGGATGCAAATCTGCCTCCACCAGGGAGCGCTGATTTGTGAGAACGGAGGCGTTGCTTGCGACATCGCAACAGGCCAGCGATAAGCGCGACGGACCGGCCCTCACTGGTTTTGGCGCTCGCACTGGGACTCACAGTTGTCGTTTCCGGCGGAAATGTCGCGGGCCAATCTGGGAACCTTCAGGCCACAGGGCCGCTGCGGGTTTGCCCCCGTAATCCGCGCTACTTTACAGACAATTCCGGAAGAGCGATCTATTTCGCGGCAGCACACACCTGGACCAACCTGGAGGACATCGGATTTACTGATCCTCCGCCTGCCTTCGATTATGAAGCCTACCTCGGCTTCTTGACGGACCACCATTACAATTACATTCGCCTGTGGCGCTGGGAGACTCCCAAGGACATCGAGAAAGACGCGAGAGTCCGCTACAGCTCTCCCCATCCCTGGAAGCGAACGGGACCGGGAATGGCTTGGGACGGCAAGCCGAAGTTTGATCTCACCACCTTTGACGAGGATTACTTCACGCGGATGCGCAGGCGGGTGGAGGCTGCGCGCGACCGAGGGATCTATGTTTCGATCATGCTCTTTGACGGGTGGGAACTGCAATTCTCAAATTGGACTGGCCACCCCTTCAACGTGAACAACAACACCAACGGCGTGAATGGAGACCCAGAGGGGCTGGGACGCGGCTCCGCGCTTCAGAGTTGGCCCGCCCCCGCTGACGTGGATAAGATTGAAAAAGCTTACGTGCGGAAGGTGGTCGATACCGTCAACGACCTCGATAACGTTCTTTACGAAACCTCCAACGAGAGCGGCCCCTATTCGATAGACTGGCAATACGCCATGATCGAATACATCAAATCCTACGAAGCTGGAAAACCGAAACAGCACCCGGTCGGCATGTCATTTCAGTACCTGGGCGGCAGTAACAGCACCCTGTTTAACAGCCCGGCTGATTGGATTTCTCCTGATTCGGACAGCCGCACTGGGGACTTTAACTATCGCGACGACCCTCCACCTGGAGACGGTAGAAAGGTGGTCCTCTCGGATACCGATCATCTTTGGGGCAACGGGGGTGACCGGCAGTGGGTTTGGAAGAGTCTCCTGCGGGGATTGAATCCACTGTATATGGATCCTTATTTGGACCCCCCGGTTTGGGAGCGATTACTGCCTAATATCGAGGATGTGCGGCGCAATTTGGGTTATACGCGGATCTATGCCGAGAGAATGGACCTGACCGCCATGACGCCGGACCTGAACATATCTTCGACAAAATACTGCCTTGCCAATCCAGGTGTGGAATACCTCGTCTACCAGCCGGCGAGCGGAGGGTTCAGCGTAGATTTGGTCGCTGGGACGTATAGTTATGAGTGGTTTAATCCTGTTACCGGGACAAAAGCCGCTGCTGGCTCGATCGCTACGGAGGGCGGGAAGAAGTCTTTTGCCGCCCCTTTCTCGGGAGATGCCGTCCTGTATCTCAAGAGGATCCCGGCTTCGTCCGTCGGAACGTAGCAATGATGAATTCATTCCGCGGGGCCCAGAATGAGAGAACGCAACTCTTCACGCAGAAGCTTTTTGACGAGCACTGCAGTTGCTGCAGCCGCAAGTCTTGAAAGTTTCTCGCCCGGTGCGGCCGCGCCCGGGCCGCCATCCGGCGAATGTGGCTCCGTGTGGGAGAGGCCCCCGAAACAAAAAGGTAACAATTTGAATCTCATCGTGCTGGTGAGTGACACTTTCCGGCGTGACAATCTGGCATGCTACGGCAATAAGTGGCTCGATCACCTGGAAACTCCAAACTTAGACAAGTTTGCCAAAGACTGTGTGGCCTTCGAAGACTTCTATCCGGAAGGCATGCCAACCATTGTCATTCGCCGGAACCTGTACACGGGGCGCCGCACGATTCCTTGTTACTACTTTCGGCAACCGGAGCCAGTGCAGTTGCCAGGCTGGCATCCTCTTTACAATGAGGACGTAACACTTAGCGAAACCCTTCTGGAGGCCGAGTACATCACGGCGCTCATCGGCGATTTGCCGCATCTCCAGCGGCCGGGACGGAACTTCCATCGTGGGTTCAGCGTCTATCAGTGGGTCCGGGGGCAGGAAGCTGATTCCTACGGCACTTCGCCTCACAAACTTCTAGACGTGAGTGACATCGTTCCTGATGCTTATCTTGCCGAGTTCCCGCCCCTTCACTCGTTCTTGAGTCAGTACAAGGCCAACCGGAATCTCTGGATGCAGGAAGGCGAATCCCTGGCGCAGATTGTGGCTCAGACTGCCATCCGTTGGCTGAAGGATAATTTCGATCAGCGGCCTTTTTATCTCCACGTGGAAATGTTTGACCCGCATGAGCCGTGGGATCCGCCCCCCCGCTTCCTTGAAAAATACATGCCTAATGCCAGCGGCCCGAGCTACATCGAGCCTCCTTACGCCACCGTGCCGCTGCCAGAGGAAATCAAGCGGCGATTGCGGGCCAACTATGCGGGCGAAGTCAATTGCGTGGATTACTGGCTCGGCGAGTTACTGGACATGATTAAGGAGCTAGGACTGTTCGAAAACTCCGTTGTCGTATTCCTCGCCGATCACGGAGCCCTGCTGGGTGAACATGGGCAGTTTCTCAAGGGACCCGACAAATTGCGTGGGCAGGTAACGCATATCCCGCTGCTAATCCGAATGCCCGACCAGCAAGCCATAGCAAAAAGGGTATCGGGATTCGTTCAGATGACCGATGTGATGCCGACCCTGCTCCACCTGCTAGGGCTAAAGCCTCCTTCTCGCGTGACAGGCAAAAACTCCTGGCCCCTGGTAACCGGAGAGACGCAGAACCTCCACGAATATGTGGTCCAGACTTATGGCTGGGTCGGCGCCGTGAGGACTCGCGAGTGGAATTACAGCGAGATTTGGAAGCCCGAAGCGCATCAGGAACAATTCAGGGTTCACCCCGGTGCGCCTCTCACGGCCTACAAACCTCAGCTCTACGATCTCGAGAAAGACCCTGAAGAGTTGAGGGAGGTCGCCGACCAGTATCCGGATGTGGTCCGCATGATGTCGGGTAAGCTCAAGGAGTACATCGCCGCCGGAAACGGACTGACCGGCGGAAGCTTCAACGAGAATGCAAGCCTGAGCATGGGAGAGGTCTATGTCAAGGAAGCGCGGTAGAGGAACTGGCCAATCCTTTACGTGGACATGGATACGCGGGAGATTTTCCTAGAAAGACGCTCTGCTTGGTGGTATATTGCCCGCCTTCACAGAATTCGACGAGAATCCGGGCCGGAGGACGTTATCCACGGCGGCCTGCTTAACGTGGATCAACCCTTATGAAAATGAAGAAATTCATCAACAACCCCGAGAATCTAGTGAGCGAACTCCTGCAAGGTTACACGCTCGCCTATCCCGACAAGGTCAAGCTGGCGGGGAAGAACATTGTGGTTCGCGCGGTGCCCAAAGCGATGGGCAAGGTTGGAGTGGTCACGCTGGGAGGCAGCGGCCACGAGCCCGGCCTGAGCGGATTTGTGGGCATGGGTCTCCTCGATGCCAGCGTCCCCGGCGAAATTTTCGCCGCCCCGGGCCCGCCGCGTTGTCTGGAAGCAATCAGGCTTGCCGACCGCGGCGCTGGAGTTTTGTTGGTGGTCCTCAATCACCAAGGCGATGTCTTGACGGCTAACCTCACGCTCGAGTTGGCCGCCCAGCAGGGACTGAAGGTGAAGCAGGTCCTCCTTCACGAAGACATCGCCTCGGGCTCACGTGATAAGCCCGAGGACCGGCGCGGTCTGGTGGGATTTCTGCCGGTTTACAAGGTCGCCGGCGCTGCGGCGGAAGATGGCCAGTCACTCGAGGAGGTTCTGGCGCTAGCCGAGCGCCTGGAACGTAACATGCGTACGCTCTCTGTGGCGGCGCGCTCCGCCGTGCATCCTTCCACCGGCCTCGAGCTTTCCCCATTGGGGGATGATGAGATGGAAATCGGCGCGGGGCAGCACGGCGAATCCGGCCCCGGCCGCATGAAGCTCAAGAGTGCCGACGAGACTGCGGAGATCATGCTCGTGCGCTTGCTTGAGGATCTCGAAGCCCGTTCGGGCGACGACTTACTGGTGATCGTGAACGGCATGGGGGCGACGACTTTGATGGAGTTGTTTATAGTCTTCCGCCGCGTCAGCCAGTTGCTGGCGGCGAAAAGCATCAAGCTAGTCCGCAGTTTGGTGGGCGAGTTCATCACCGCGCAGGAACAGGCGGGCTTCCAGTTATTCGTCGCACGGCTGGACCGCGAACTGCTGCGCCTGTGGGATGCCCCCTGCGATGCCCCGTATCTCGTCGTGCGTTAGGGCGGAGCGGCGAAACGAATCTATGAGCGCTCTCATCGGCAGCCGCGAGTTTAGGGCCATGCTGGCTGCGGCCGTGGCCCGGGTGCGGGAGGGGAGTGACTACCTTTCGCAGTTGGACGCGGCGGGCGGCGATGGCGACCACGGCACCACCATGCGCCGCGCCATGAGTGAGATCGAGAAAACCCTCGCTACCCACTCGGAAGCGAGGCTTCACGAATTGATCGGGCAGGTGGGATGGGAGCTGCTCAGCATCGATGGCGGGGCCACAGGCCCCCTGCTAGGAAGCTTCTTCCTGGGCATCGCGGAGGAGGTGGGTGAGCGCTCCAGCTTGGACACGAGGGGCTTGGCGGGCGCTTTCGAGGCAGGAGGGGCGCGCGTCCGCAAGCAGTCGAAGGCCCAGGCAGGCGACAAGACAATGCTCGATGCCTTGCTGCCTGCCCTGATAGCGCTACGCGCCGCTGCCGACGCTGGCAAGGATCCCGCCCAGGCACTGGGCGCGGCCGCCGAGGCGGCCGCCCGCGGCGCCGAAGCCACAAGGGATTGGCTTCCCAAGTTCGGAAAGGCTAGATTCAGCGGGGAGCGGACACGCGGCTACCCAGACCCGGGCGCCACTTCCCTGGCGATGATTTTTGCGGGCTTCTCGGCGGGAATCCACATTACCAGTCCCAGTAACCCGGACGGGCAAACTTCAAGGGGGCACCTTATGCTTAAGAAGGCTGAGAAAGAGATTGTGTGCGTAGCTCAATTCATCGCTAAAGAGGGCAAAGAGAACGAACTCCTGCAAGCCCTCCACCGCCTGATTGCGCCGACCCACCAGGAAGCAGGCTACCTTCGCTACGAACTCAACCAGGCGATTGACAACCCGCGCGCCATCACGTTCATCGAGAAGTTCCGCAGTCAAGAGGACTTCGATTTTCACTGCAACACCCCCTACATCAAGGGATTCTTCGATAATGTTGCCCCGCCCCTCATGGAAGGGGTGACGGTAACCCTCTACAAAGAAATTTTGCCTTAAGGCGCGTTGGGCAGCGACGGCCTTGGAGAAGAGGTTGCGGATGGTGGGGATTCCTGTCGGGAGGCTCGACACGCCCGTCTTGGTCGCCGATCTGGATTTGGTGGAAGCCAATCTGGCGCGCATGGCGGCGTTCTTTACAGGCAAGCCCGCCAAATTCCGCCCCCACTTTAAGAACCACCGAGTGCTCGCCCTAGCTCTCCGCCAGATCCAGGCTGGCGCCATCGGGATCGCTTGTTCCCGCCTCTGGCAGGTAGAGCGCCTCGCCCGGGCCGGAATCCGGAGCATTTTGCTGACCAACGAGATCGTCGGAGAGAATCCCCTGCGGCGATTGGCAGAACTATCTCGCGAAGCAACCGTGCTGGCGGCGGTGGACAACGCCAAAGTAGTGGACGACATGGCGAGGATCGCCCGTGACGCGCGTACTCCGCTGAACGTGGTAGTGGACATCGACCTCGGACTGAAGCGCTGCGGCGTTCTGCCGGGGGAAGCGGCCTCGGCCTTGGCCCTGCGCGCGGTGGCCGATGGTCTCCGCTTCCGAGGCATTATGGGTTATGAGGGCCACCTGCAGCTTCTTCCCCCCGGGGCGGAAAAAGCGCGCGCCGTTAAGCAAGCCCTCGAGGCACTGGTCGGCTCGAAGAACCTGATCGAACACCTGGGCATCCCGGTTGAAATCGTCAGTTGCGGCGGCACGGGAGACTACGCGATCTCCGGAACTTACCCCGGCGTCACAGAGAATCAGGCGGGGTCGTTCCTGCTGATGGACACCGGATACGCTCCCTTTGCGCCCGACTTCCAGCCCACGCTGAGCGTGCTGGCTACGGTAGTAAGCAAAACGGAAAGAGAGCGGATCGTAGTGGATGCGGGGGTGAAGGCGATCAGCGGCGAGCGCGGCTTGCCCTCGGTCAAGGGCATTGGAGGGTTGCGCCTCCGGGCCCTGCACGCTGAACACGCCCCTATTGACCTCATCGATCCGTGCGCGCCAGTCGAGGTCGGCGACAAGATTGAACTGGCGGTCAGTTATCATGACGGTACCGTGCACCTTCACCAGCAAATGTACGGAGTCCGGAAGGGCATCGTCGAACAGGTTTTCACCATCGAGCACTAAGCCCGGGAGCCCCAAGGGAACAATCCCCCTCCGCTTCGCACCTTCCTTCCTATGGTTGTTGAGGTTGGAATTCGAGGCTACTGCCCAAGCGTCATCTGGCTATACTTTGGGTCGTTCCCACGTTCTCGATTTCACGGACCGCTCCACGGCGTCAAGGACGGCCTGGGTCTTTTGCCCTTCGCGGAAGCCCGGCTCGGGCATGCGATTCTTCTCAAGGCACGTGAGAAAGTCCAGAATTGCATGGATGAAACTGTGCTCGTAGCCGAGGAAATGTCCAGGCGGCCACCAGGCCCCACAGTAGGGGTGGATATCCTCGCTCACGACGATCCTCTTGAAACCCTGGTCTCCAACAGCATCCTTCTGGTCGTAAATCTCCAGTTCGTTCATGTTCTCAAGGTTGAAGGCCAAGCTGGCTTTACTTCCATAAATGTGGAACGCGTTGCAGTTCCTTCGCCCTCCAGCAAATCGCGAGGTTTGAAACACGCCCACACTGCCATTACTGAACTGCGCCAGGAAATTGGCGTCGTCGTCCACCGTGACGCGCCCTTGGCGTTTTCCCCCAATGGCCTTAAATCCACCACCCACCATTCGCGCAACTACTGGCCTCTGTTTAATGAAGGTTGTCATTTGACCCACTACAGATTCAATTTCGCCGTTCAGGAAAAGAGCGAGATCAGTGGCGTGCGAACCGATGTCGGAAAGGGCTCCACTGCCTGCGTACTTCTTTTGCAGCCGCCAGACCAGCGGAAACTTCGGATCCATGATCCAGTCCTGAAGATAGGCGCCGTAGTAGTGGTAAATCCGGCCCAGCCTCCCGTCCCGTATCACCTTCCGTGCCCAGGCAATGGCGGGAACACGCCGGTAGCTGAAGTTCACCATGTGCATCACGCCCGCTTTTTCTACGGCCTGGACCATTTGACTGGCTTCCTCGAGGCTATTGGCAAGAGGCTTCTCGCAAATGATGTGTTTACCGCCCGCAGCAGCGGCGAGGGCTATGGGATGGTGAAGATGACCAGGAGTAGATATGTCTACGATGTCAATATCCTTGCGTTCCACGACGCTTCGCCAGTCACAACTATACTCTTCCCAGCCGAACTGACGAGCCGCCTCGCTCAGTTCCTCGTCGCAGGCCTTTCCGCATATGACTTTCATCCGAGGGACTAACTTTCCGGGAAAGAATCGACGGATTTGGCGGTAGGCGTTCGAATGGGCTTTGCCCATGAACTTGTGTCCGATCAGTGCAACGTTGACCTCAGGCATTGACAGTGCTCCACGGCTTGGGTAAAGGCAAGCAGAGTATAGGCAATTCCAATCCTTGAGTCAACAAAGTCAGCTCATAGTGCACACAGTCGGCGCTTCGGTTCACACCTGGCGGTTCTCATGAATCTGGAGTTCCCTTAATCCCCTCGCTCGCATTGGGCACAACAACTTCTCACAAATCCGCGCTCCCTGGCGCAGCCAGATTCGCATTCGCGTCATCGATAACTAATACCCAATCGTTTGAGTCCGGCGGGGTAAAGCGGTGCATTCCGAGATTCGCAAAGTCGCCTATCCACGTGGTTGAGCCGTTACTCGGATTGAACCACCAGCACCTCGCTGTCTTGGTGACGCTTGCGATATTGCTCATGTCCACGGTCAAGGTTGTACTATTGCCGTTTGGGATATAAGCGATGACGGTTTGGCCATCGCGACTCCTCGCCGTCGTCGTCAGCGTCGAGCCGGAGCCGTACCCTGCCCTAACCACTGTGTGGTTGATGTCCGGCGCCAGTAGCCAGTGCTCCCGTGAACGGAAGAGCTTGCCAAACCAGGATTGTCCCACTGATCCCGGCGAATTCAACTCGCTTTTCCAGGACTTCGTGCTCACACAGGGCACCGCCGAAGCGGGATTAGTCTCCCCGAAACACCAGATCGGATTGTTGCCAAAGAAGCTTCCCAGATTTGCGCCGCTCAGGACGCTCCAATATTGCCGGGTGCGCAGGCTAAGCGGAGTACTGTCATGCTCGTTCTCGTAAGCGTCCTCACCCATAAAGAAGGGCAGAAAATCGGGGCGTGTGTATTCGGAGTTAAGCTTGCTTGGGTTGGAGGAATTATACATCAAGCTGATATCCAGCCACGGATACCCCGACCAAACATCCAGGGCGGATTGCTGCCCGGCATTGTCGGCCGTCATCAGATGGACGGAGTCAACGGACTTGATACCCATGGCCACGTCGTTGAGTTTTCCCACTAGAGGCGGCGTGCAGGTGCGCGGATCGGCGTCAGCGCCAATAACGTAGATGATGTTGGGGAAAGATTTGTAGCGATTTCCGACGTAGACGCCCCAGGCCGTCATAACGGCATCAGGGGCGTTCTCCATGTCGGTTCCCCAACCTTCATTACTCTTGTCGCAGACGCCAGAACCATAACCAAGGTAGACGGGAAACAAAAAGACCGTAATCCCATTTATTGCAGCACGCCGAATGACATCGTCGGCATGGGTGAAATAGCGCTCGTTCGGGGTGGAAAAGGTGGCGCCAGTGAAGGGCAGGTCGCCGTAAAAATCCGCCGGAGCATGGTCAGCATACTGATGTTCGATCAAATTTACAATGATGGCATTGAATCCCCGCCAGGCCCGATCACTGAGATAGGTGTCAACATCCGCATCGGAAGGTTGAGCGATCAAGGACCATGCAGCCTCTCCTGTAATGAATATGGGCTTATTCGTAAATGTGTTCATGAGGTGAGTTTTGTCTTCGCTGAGCGCCATGAATTGCCCCGATGCTGTTCCCTTTCCTGCCGAAACCACGGACGGGCTGCCCTCTCCGCGACGACTGAACAGTGGCAACGCAACCCGCACCCCTTCGGCTGCCGGCCAAACGGGCTTGGGGACTATGCTCTCAGTACTTTCCTTCCCACTGTAAGTGACGGGGGCCGATACCACCCCGGTCGCCACGCCGTCATACCGCTGCGCCCGCAATAGTGGGGAGAGCAGAACTACGAGAAAGTTGGTAGCTATGACTAGCCTATAGGATTTCGCATGTCGCCACATCGTGACTTGCCTCCAAAAGTTACCAAGATAGTGAGGGTGACTCTACATTCTCCGCAAATAAGTTCTATTAAGTTCATATTTTTTGTCAACGCCAGAAATCCTTGGTCAGGCTGAGGCTCGCCGCGATGCCGTCCTAACTTGGGCGTAGCGCGGCCATCTTGGCGGCCCCAGTGCCGGCTCGAAGCTGGCGTTGCGGCCCAATTAGGACAGTACCCGCGCCAGCGAGTGAGGCGGAGGTTGTACTTCTCTGAGGCATAACAGTTTCCTGACAAAAAAGGACAATTTTCTGGTAGATACATTGTCTGGGCGGGCGTAAATAAGAGAGATATCGTGTACATAAATGTGCCCGTGCGGGCGACCTTCGATCCGCTTCGGGGTGACTAGCACGATCCAATCACTATCCACCACGTTCTGCAAAGGTGGCAGAAAAGAACAATCGCTGATTTTCAGCGTACCGAGGCGGTCGGGGCTGACCGTTAAGATCGGACTTACACCCTGCTGGAGCGGTACCAAGGAGGCCAGGAGATGAAACATAAATACACCGTTCCCCTTTCAATAGTGAGCGCTATTGCTATTTTGTTGGCAGTGTCTGTCTCTGCCAAGGGACAAGTGGATACCGGCGCCATTTCGGGAACGGTCACGGACCAGTCTGCGACTTCGACGTCAGAAAAATCGTGCATGTCAGCGGCGGTTACGAACTTCCCTTCGGCACAGGGAAAAAGTTTCTGAACAGTATGGGCCGACCGGCTAACGCCCTCATCGGGGGCTGGAAGACGAATTTTATTTTGTCGCTTCAGGATGGCCAGCCCTTTTCAATACGCGTGATTCGCCGAACGATCCGCACCAAATCCAATTCGCGCTAAAGTTTTACTGGTAAGGAGGTACCCAATGTCATCCAAGTTCGTTCCGCGGTTTTCATCGAAAGGGTCTGGTCGACTTAGGCTCAGCCACATCTGGCTGTATGCGCCGGCTGCCATTTTACTGATCGTAATTCCGTACATGAACGGAGCGCACGGCTTATCATCCAACCGCGGGGCTGCTTCAGCCGGTGAGGGTATTCATAAAATAGGCCACGTGATCCTCATCATGCAGGAAAACCGGAGTTTCGATAGTTACTTCGGAACATTTCCCGGAGCTGAGGGCTTCCCAACGGTCAATGGCAAGATCAGTGTTTGTATTCCAAATCCTGTTACCGGTCAGTGCGTTATGCCCTACCATGATCCATACGACAGCAATATAGGTGGCCCACATGATCAGGACAGTAGCATCAAGGACATCGACAATGGAAAAATGGATGGGTTCATAGCTGCGGACCTCGGCGCCTCCGAGAACTGCACGAATAAGGAGGATCCCGATTATGCAATCAAATGCAAGAGTGATGTGATGGGTTACCATGACGAGAGGGATATTCCCAATTATTGGGCATATGCAAAGGCGTTCGTATTGCAGGATCACATGTTCGAGCCCAATGCATCGTGGAGCCTCCCCGCCCATCTGTTTGAATTGTCTGCCTGGTCAGCCTACTGCACGAAGCATGATGATCCGCAAAGTTGCGTGAATGCCTTGGACAAGCCAGGCCTGCCTCCGGACATCTATTTTCCAACAGGCTGGTACGAAACGAAGGCGCGCGCGCCGGCAAAAGGCTCCCGGGCTCCAGATCCTATCTACGCTTGGACAGATATTACATACCTTCTGCATCGTGATCATGTGAGCTGGGGATATTATGTGGTGAAAGGTCCTGAACCCGATTGTGAAGATGATGCAGAAAAGAACTGTCTAGAGCCCGAACAAAGTCCAAGTACGCCAGGCATATGGAATCCGTTGCCTTATTTTGACACCGTCAAGAACGACGGAGATCTCAGCCGTATCCAACCGATCGAAAACTTCTACCAGCAGGCTCGGGAGGGAACGCTTCCTTCTGTTTCATGGATAGTTCCTTCCGGATTGGTTAGCGAACATCCGCCGGCGCTGATAAGTTCGGGCCAATCGTTTGTAACACAGCTGATTAATGCTGTCATGAAGGGCAAGAATTGGGAGGATAGCGCGATCTTTTTAACTTGGGATGACTGGGGAGGGTTTTATGATCATGTGGCGCCCCCGAGAGTAGATGAGAATGGCTATGGAATCCGCGTTCCGGGATTGGTCATCTCGCCTTATGCGAAGAGAGGATACATCGATAAACAAGTTTTGAGCTTCGATGCCTATATCAAGTTCATCGAGGACGATTTTCTGGGCGGAATGCGGCTTGACCCCAAGAAAGACGGCCGTGCGGATCCGAGGCCAACCGTCCGCGAAGACGTGGCAATATTAGGCGATTTGAAGAACGACTTTGACTTCGATCAGACCCCCCGGCCGCCTCTTATCCTGCCTGAAAGGCCAAGAACCGACATGGTCGGGGATCAGTGATACAGGTCGGCGACAGCAAGGTCCACGCGCACGTGGGCTAAATAGCGGTTTGCCCGCCATCGACCATATAGACTCCCCCCTGGCAGTAGTCTGCATCCTCGGTCGCCAAGAATACCGCCATCCCGGCCACGTCGTCACCGGTCCCCAGTCGCCCAACCGGTGCCGCTGCAGCCCACTTCTCACGGGCTCCGGGAATCAGGAACTCTTCGGCATTCATGGGGGTGTCAATGGTGCCTGGGACGATGGCGTTCACACGGATGTGGTCCGGGGCATAGTCCACAGCCATGGAGCGCGCCAACCCCAGAACTCCGCCCTTGCTAGTGCTGTAAGCGGTCAGACGCGTAAATCCCAGCATCCCGCAGGGCGAAGCGATCAGAATTATGCAGCCATGACCTTGGGCGAGCATAGAAGGGATGACGTATTTCGCGCAAAGCCAATAACCGCGCAGATTCACAGCCATGGTTCGATCCCACGCCTCGTTGCTCAATTCGTGGGCACGCCCTTCTTTCTGCCCCAGGAGGATTCCCGCGTTGTTTACGAGGATATCGATGTGCTGGTACTCAGCGAGCGCTGCCTGTACCAGGGCTTTGACTTGTTCCTCCGAAGCCACATCGGTTCGTACGAAAGTCGCGTGGCCCCCGGCTTCGCGGATGGCGTCCTCAGTGGCCTTTCCTGTGACCGGATCAATCTCTGCAATGGTTACGCAGGCGCCCTCGCGGGCAAAACGCCGCGCAATGGCTTGCCCGATCCCTGCCCCGGCACCCGTAACAATAGCTACCTTGTCCTTCAGACGCATGACCTTTGCCTCCTGAATTGTCTTGAATTTGGTACTCCCAGCCCTGCTTCTCACTGCCAACAGCGAAGGGCGGGGTTAAAACCCCGCCCTTCCAGTCGTCCGAATCAACACGTTCAAGTAACTTGCGGACTAGGTTTTCTTCGCCAGTTCATTGTCGGCGCTCTTGACGATGGCGTCCAGCTCGCGCTTTACCTCCGTGGGCAGTGGTGGCACCTCGTGCTTGGCCAGAAGTGCCAGACCCTTTTCGCGCGCTTTCTGTTCGAGGCTCCGGGAGCCTTTCTCTTCCCACAACTCGCGTTTGTCACGCTCGAATATCTCAGTCGTGATGACCTCGCCCGTGTGGAGTCTTTCCAGGGTGTGTTCTTCCATGAGGAATTGCCCCCCCGGCCCTACCTTGCCGATTATGTCCACCGCCAGGGTGGTTTCATCAACCTCGATGCTCCGCACCCACCGCCGGACAATGCGCACGATTTCGTCGTCGATTACCAGTTGCGCAGGGCTAAGCGCCATGCACGCCTCGACTGCCCCGGCGCCAATCAGCAGCTTGCCGCCGGCCATACTCTGAAAGACGGCGTTCTGACATTTCTGAAACAAGGCTTGCTCGACAGTGTAGCCGTCACTGTCCAAGCCGATTCCTTGCGGCGACAGCCCGTAGAGTTCACTGCCCAGTTGGGCGATGGCTGCCACCAGCAGGCCCACTTCCGGAGCGGCGAAGAGGGGCGCACCGGTCCGCAGGTCGGCCACGACCGGGTCCGTGAAGTAGGGCATGACGTGCCCAGGCTTGTAAGTTTGCGCCAGTGTCATGGTGCCCAAGAACTCAGCGTTCGCCTGCACGAGAGTCCCCGCCAGAGTGATGGGGGCGCTGACAGCGGTGATCGGCATGATCGGGATGTCAGTCGGAAGGCCATAATCACAGGCTAAGAA
>Ga0187771_10000898_pt1 | contig 19209 bp, 11 predicted proteins | sample 0116_SJ02_MP15_1_FD_133139 | JGI IMG/M metagenome (GOLD analysis project Ga0187771, IMG submission 133139) | Tropical peat soil microbial communities from peatlands in Department of Meta, Colombia - 0116_SJ02_MP15_10_MG | ecosystem: Environmental > Terrestrial > Soil > Wetlands > Peat | place...
AAAAACAACCCATCTTTTTTTCTCTTTTCTCATTTTTATCATCGCGAGTAGTGAGTAGCAGCGCGAACTAGCGGGTGCTTGGGATAAGCTAGAGTACAGTTTTGCCGCGTACTAGTGGAGAATTGCCAAAACGCTAGGACGGTTATGAACCAAAAAATGGCCTTTGGGGCTCTTGATGAGGACTCGTTGCGGCATGAGACCGAGCGCTTGGACCATGGCCGCCCGCAAACTGAACCCTGCGCCGCAGCGCGCGTTGTAAGAAGAGGACTGAGAGGAAGACTTTTATCTGATTTGTTTTCTTATGGCTTGACGAATGAGGAAGACGTGTTGAGTAGAACTTTCTTCGGAGTCTTGTTGATGCTGGTCTTAGCTGGTGGGGTTACCTTGGCTCTCAGCGTTCAGCAGGTCAGGGCTCAGGCGAACGGAACCATCACCATCAACGCTGACGGCAGCATAACGCCTTCAACGGCACCGATTTCGAGCAGCAACAACATAACTTACAAGTTCACCGCCAACGTGAATTCTTCAATCATCGTAAGTAGGAGCAACATCGTGCTCGACGGTTCTGGCTACGCCCTGAAGGGGTCTGGGTCTGGAGATGGAGTAAGCCTCACCTCGATAAGTAACGTGTCGATAATAAACATGAACATCACGGGCTTTGAATACGGCGTTTATCTCAGTTCCTCTTCACACGACACTATCTTCGGAAACACCCTAGCTTCAAACAGTGCTAACGGGGTCTACCTCGTCTACTCCTCGAACAACACAATCTCCCGGAACAACGCGACGGCGAACGGCTGTGGCATCTACCTCTTTTCCTGTTCCGATAACAACGTTACGTGGAACAACGCGACGGCGAACTACTGTGGCATCTACCTTGGCTACTCTTCCCGCAACATTGTTTCCGCGAACAACGTTACGGCAAACAGCTCTTCCGGCATCTACCTTTCCGGCTCTTCTGGCAATGTTTTCTACCACAACAACTTCATAGACAATACGGAGCAGGTGTCCAGCGACGGGTCACCAAACACTTGGAACATCGGTTACCCCTCCGGCGGAAACTACTGGAGCGACTACCAAAGCGACTATCCCAACGCAGCCGAAAACGACCATTCAGGAACATGGAACACTCCCTACATCATCGACAACAACAACACGGATTACTACCCGCTCGTACAACCTTGGCCAGCGTCCTTCACGTCGACGCCGGAGTTTCCGTCACTCATGACTCTCCCCCTAATCATGATAACAACGCTGCTGGCGGTACTTGTCTTCGAGAAGAGACAAAACGCAAAAACAAGAGCAACTTGATCTCGGCTGGCAGAAAAAACGCGCGCTGTCGAAGATAGGGTTAAATACAATTAAGGAGGATACCTAGAAGAAGTCAAGGTTGCCTCGAATGGTATCCCTTAGTGAACTGAAAACAGAAACTCTCAGTGTACAGACAATTGAGGTCAGCCTAAATGAAAAACGGGCCTATAAGAAGGCTCCGAAGTTCTCGCTAATAGTTCCCGTCTACAACGAAGCCAACATCGTGTCTAAGAATCTTGATGTTCTTGACAGGTTTCTTGCGCGAAAAGGATGTGAATTGATCGTGTGTGATGATTGCAGCAAAGACGGGACTTACAATCATTTGATGAGTTTCGCCAAGTTAGCGCGTGTTCGTTCAAGTAATCCAAGCGTGCTTCTCATGCGTTCGGACTCTCGCATAGGCAAGGGTGGAACCATCAAGAGCGCCGTCAAAGAAGCGCGAGGCGAGATAGTAGTCATCATGGACGTCGACTTGCCTGTCGACCTGAAATTCATTCCTGAAGTGGTCAGACAAGCGCGCGTCTGCGGAGGCATCGTTATAGGTCAAAGAAGCACTGCTGACAGGCTCACACAGGGCCCATTAAGAGTCATGCTAAGCCTTGGCTACAACAGTCTAGCACGCCTCTTGTTCCGGACAGGGGTTAAGGATCATCAATGCGGCTTCAAAGCGATGAAGGCAGGCATCGCGCGCAAACTCGCGGACAGCGCAAAGAATGACGGCTACGTTTTTGACACAGAGCTGATAGTTCAGGCAAGAAAGCTGAACATACCCGTACAGCAGGTTCACGTTAAATGGGTAGACGGACGACCAAGAAAATCAAACCTCAGATGGATACGAGCAGGACTCGTCATGATGAAAGACCTCATTAACGTCAGAAGAAACTTGGCATAAAAAGTCGTCCAATGCCCAGCACACGGTTGTAGTTACATTTCGATGAAACTTATCATGTCGGCTAGAACCGTTTCCTGCTTGGCGCACGCTCTCTACATGGGAATGTTATAATAGTTCAGAGTATAAACGGTGGTATTTACTGGCGACCGTGTCCCAAGAAAAATCTTTCACAGCCACGGCTCTTGCTTCCTGCCCCATCTTTCGTCTTTCACCCTCACTCTTCATCTGCTGAATCGCCGACGCTATCGCCCTGGGGTTCGCCGGCGGCACAAGAATTCCATTTACTCCATCGCGGATTATTTCGGTCGAACCGCCAACGTTGGTAGCGATTACTGGCTTTCCACAAGCCATGGCTTCGATCATAGCTTTGCCGAAAGGTTCTCCCAACGTGGGGAAGCAGAAAACATCACATCGCCTGTAAAATTGTGGCATATCTGAGTAGGGCACAAATCCTTCAAAAGCCACACACCTTGAAATGCCCAGCTCTCCAGCCAGCTTGATCAACTCTTCTTTCTGCAGGCCGTCGCCGACGATTGTCAGCCTAGCCTTCAACCCAGACTTTACGATGTCAGCCATCGCTCTAATTAGGTGGTTCACGCCCTTCAACGGATACAACGAACCAGAATAGAGAATCTCCAGTTCGTCTCGATGAGATTTAGAAAAGCTTGGCCTAAAGACTTCTGTGTCAACACCGAAGGGAATAACAGAAACTTTTTTTTCGTCTACAATCGTCGTGTACAATTTTTTTATTTGATTAGTTATAGTGATTAGCCGGTCGCATTTTTTCACTGTTGCCTCGTGAAGCCTAGATGTCAACGGAAGGAAAACTTGTTCGGTCACAGGTCTTCCGTAATAGTGCGAAGAAGCAGGCCCGAAGATAAACGGCTGCTTCAAGTTTTTGTCTAGTAGCGCCAACGGACTAAACGTGTAATTAAAAACGGCAGGAAGCATGTGATGCACAAGATTGATCTCTTCCTCTTCAAGGATCTTCTTTGCTCTTCTCAGAGCCCGAAACAAGAACTCGCCGTGAAAAACCGATCTAGCAAACATAGAGCTTGTCGGGGACATCTTAATTGAGCCCACCTGGTGAAAAACCACGTTATCCAAAGATCTGCGCACTCGAATGTACGGAGACAACGCCTCAAACTGATAGCCATACTTGCCCATACGATTGAAGAAATCGTAACAGTACCTGCCTTCACTCGTCAAGAGATAATCAGACAAAATGTGAGCAGCAGAGGAAACCAGAACTCTAACCATGCTCAATCGGGCAAGTAGTTTCTAAAGACGAGAATTTAGGGTTATTGATTGTTGCAGGGCTAGGGCGGCGGGAGAGTGCGCGATCCTTTGGAGAAAAAAATTAAATCGTCAGGGTTCCCAAAATTCGCGTGGAACGTTTCGACAGTCTGAACTCGCTGAGGCGCGGTTGCGGGTTCTTAAAAGCTGGCTAGCCGGTAGAAGGAACGGGGCTTCCTTTAAAGAAGTGCTGCGCGCTCTACAACGGGAATGCACTGAGAAAACCCTAAGAAACAAAAGGAAGGCTGAAAGAACAAGGGGCGTTCGCTGTGTTTGACGGTGTCAAAAAATCACACACCAATCGTTCCGATCGAAAACCTCATCGGGATTCAATTTATAAACAAACCAAGAGTATGTCTATTCTAAATTCCGTGGAGAAGGACTGCGTGCTGCGAAAACTAGAGCCACTTGCAACATATGCTCGGAAACACGTACGCTTAGTCGTTGATCTTGCCATCATTCTTGCTGTTACCATCATAGTTTTTCGCAACTGGATATTCTCAACACAATGGCCTGCTGGCGGCGATATGCTGGGTTGGATATCTAGAGAGTATCTTTACTGGATAGACTTCAGATGGTTGTATGTCTGGCGTCCTAACTCTTTTGGCTATCCTGAAGGAGTGAGCCTACTTGACTTTTTCTTCATGCTTATACGCTTCGTTGCAGAAAATGCTGCAAACACCGCCAAGATTTTTAGCATACTAACATTCGCTCTTGCTGGATTCGCAATGTATGCTTTCGGGTATTATTGCACCAAAAAAAACCTACCAGCCCTAGCAGGCTCTTTAATATACCTTCTTAACGGGCAGTTTCTCACTCAGCTAACCGAAGCACATTTAGACATAATGTTCAGTTATGCTGTTGCCCCGTTCATTTTTCTATTCATAGACAGGGCACTACAGAATGGGAAAGTGAAGGATATTGCTGTCAGTGCCATCTTGTTCGGAATCATGTTAACTGGCTTCCCAGCAGAAATGATAGTGATCTATGGAGTTTTTCTTGTCCTATTCGTGATTATCAATCTTTTGCGACCCCAAAAATCATTGCGCTTTCGTGACAGCATCAAATTCCGATTGAAAACACTAATAGCTATATGCGCACTTGCTGCAGTGCTCTCCGCATGTTTTTGGGTGCCATTACTGTTCAACGTTAAAGCCTCATATCTCTCGCCTACTTTCAGCCGAGGAAACTTGGAGGATGCTTATTCATACGGCTACAAGAGTTTCGCCGACGCCTTTACGTTGACAGGCATGGAAGCATATGGTTACGTCAATATCGTGAATGTGACAAGTGGGGTCAGTCTTCAAATTCTGCCAGTTCCGACTATTCTCTTACTTGTCTTTGCCTTTGCTTACATTATTACCCTAATACTTAGGCTGAACCGATACAGTGTCTTCTTTGGTATATCTGCACTGATCTCGATAATACTCGCGATGGGGCCTTATTCATTCCAGTCCTCTTTCGTATGGGCATGGTGGCACTTACCTTATTTCGCCGCTCTTCGGGCAGTCTCAAGATGGGATTTGATGACCGCATTCTCGAACTCATTCTTTGTATGCGTTTCAACTAGCATTTTGACAGGCTATCTTTTGAGAGTCTCGCGTAAGTCTGAAAAAGAATCTGAAGTCAGAATGAATTTCCCCAAAGATTTGCAAGAACCGTGGAGCACCAGGGCTTCGGTGCTTGATTTGTACAGGATCTTGCATTCCGCAAAAAGATTCCTATACTATTCAGCCATTTTCGTCTTGATAGCCATTTTAATTAGTGGCTTCATTTCGACATGGTTTCTTTTCAGTAACGGTCTGCAAGTGTATACTCCTCCGAGCAGTTACTTTCAACCGTACGCATACTTGAGCGGCATTAATGGAAGTTACAAGGTAATCACTGTTGGCAGAAGTGAGAGTGATTGGTATTCCGCTTCATCAAGTGGTCAGGATCTAGACTTTGTTGACGGTATGCTTACTCCTATTGGTTGGAGTCATGATTTGGGCTACGAAAGCACATTCATCGACAATAAGCCAACACTGCAAGACGGAGGACTATCAACGCTTTCAGCAGACTTCGTTGATATGTTGCGGTTCTACTTAGCCGAAAACAACATTACTAGGAACCTACTAAAACTACTCGGGGCATTTGATTACAAATACATTGTTATCCCACCATACGTGACCGAGAGTGTGCGTGACTTTTTCCTGTCGCAATACGGTGGGCAAGTAATATACAACCAAAGCGACTCCATAATAGTGGAAAATGCGTTCTATACTCCAAGCATATTCGGTGCTGCCCAGTATGCCTTGGTATTTGGGGATGCCGAAAGCCTAAATGCCCTTTGTGACATTAGTTCATTTAGTCTTAACCAAACCACACTTATCCCAGGATATCAGGCCGACAATCTATCAGAATTAGTTAGCGATCATTTGAACGATGCCGCTACGCTTGTTTTCGCAGATTCTGATCCTTCAGATCTGTTGACGATGAATTTGTTGATGATGCCTCCTGATGATGCTCATCTTATTTACTTGGCTAACTATGGAATCCAAAGCTTGGATGCTGGGGCTTATTGGATCAAATCCGATTCGTGGATCAATACCGGAGCAACTACTCTGGGGAGCGGAACTCTGACAACTTCTGGACCCAACGCAATAAACATTCCGTTCGAACTAAACAGTGAAGGGAATTATGATATATTCATCCGAGCAGGTTTTGCTCCTAATAGGGGAAAACTGACTGTTTCAGTAGATGGTCTTCCATTAACCTCTTTTATACCCTACTCTAACTCTTGGTCAACCCTCCAATGGGTAAATGTAACATCAAACTACCAGCTTGATGCCGGCTCCCATACGATCACGTTGATGAATGATGGGACAGGCTACAACGATTTGGACGCTATTGCTATCGTTGAGAATTCTCAACTGACGCAACAAGCACGAGAAACAACACATGCTTTCCAAGACTTTACTGGAGAAATCCTTTATCTAATCGAAGCAGCAAAAGCATTTTCGAAGACGCTTCCTAAAGGTTGGTCCATACAGACAATTCCAGGTGAAGGATACGGCCTTCAAATAGAAGATGGCGTAAATATAGCTTCTCAGGGTTCAGCTTCAGCAAGTTCTGTAGAAAGTAGTGCTTTTGGAGCGCAGTATGCAATTGATGGTGATCTCTCAACACGATGGGCGTCGGCAGTTGGTGTGCCCGAGTGGCTGGAAGTCACGTTTCCTACGCCCAGAGAGATTAACGGTGTGGAAATAAACTTCGAAGCTTCATACGCGAAGGACTATCGCATACAAACATGGAATGGCACTGGGTGGATGGATCAAGTCGTGGTGGAAAACAATAGCTTGCTTGACCGTCAACACGTGTTCGCACAGCCAGTCACATCTGAAAAACTCCGCGTGCTGGTCACATCTGCCCCCATGAACAACGTGGTGAGCATTCGCGAGTTGGAGATCCTTTCAGACACTAGCGCGCCTTCGTCGCAAATATTTGTACCAAGAAGCGGAGATTATTATTTCGCAGCCAGGATATTTCCAGACAAGTCGAACGGTACTTTTTATTTGAACGTGGATAAACAACTTCTTTCGGCCAGTTGTCCGGCTAATCTGAGTACAACTACATGGTTCGAATTAGGTTCGGCTCAGCTCAGTGTTGGCGAGCACAACATAACCGCATTTGCCTTAGGCAATATTACCCTGGACGAGATAGGCATATACTCTGCTTCAGCCAATGTGCCTACGATTGACGACGTGTTCAACTCCGATCTTTCAGCTCCCTCCGTAACCTACGAACAAATAAACCCTTGTAAGTACATTGCCCACGTTAATTGTACAAGCCCCTTCTTGCTTGAATTCTCAGAGTCATATAACCCCTTATGGAAAGCATATGTTGACGACAAGGAAATACCTTCGATAATCGTCGATTCATTGGCTAACGGATTCTTCATCAACAGAACAGGAAGCTTCGATGTTGTGTTGTACTTCACGGGTCAAGATATTGCCAACATAGGACTAGTAATTTCAGGCAGCGGCATAATTCTAATTATCGTACTTGTCATAGCAACATCTGCTCCTGGCAGAAAGGTCAAGCGCACTCTGTTACATCGAAGACCAGTCAAGAATTCTTAAGCGTGCACGTTAGCAGGATCTTAGTGTTTTCTCTAGGATCTCCAAGTGTCTTTCGCACGAGAATCTCTCAGCCTGCTGATGAAGAAGGTCACCGGCACTTTGTTTATCTATATCAAAGGTCTTCATAATTTTTTCCGCAAAATCCTCAACGTCATATGGTTTGGCTTTGAAGCCTGCCTTGCCAATAACGGTCTCAGAAGGTCCCCCTCCGTCATCCCAGACTACAGAGGGCGTTCCGCAAGACATTGCCTCAGCAGGACCCAATCCGAAATCTTCCTCAGGACTTGTAAAAGCGTAGACATCGGCAGCATTGTACATAAGCACAAGTTCCTCAACAGGAATAAATCCCAGGAACTTCACGTTCTTCTTGACTTTAAGGCCCTCAGCCAGCTTACTTAACTCCCCTACGTACTTCGTCGCTCCGTTTGGGACCTCCCCTGCAATCGCAAGAGTGACCGAGGGGTAGCTTTTCTTAATATATGGCAGGGCAGTAATCAACCAATCCCAACGCTTGAAGGGTACGATTCGTCCCGAGGAGAAGATCAAAGGCCATCCCAATCGCTTACGTAATATCTCCGGCTCTTGGACATCCAGTCTCTTAAAGACCTCCAAATCCACGGGTGGATAGAGGAGAATGGGTTCGATCCCATAGATCCTCTTTATACGTCGACTCGTGAACTGGCTGTTAGCCAATACTGCGTCAGATCCTATCATGCCCTGCCGGTCCATCTTTTTGACCAATGGTTCGCTAATCTTGCCAAGTAGGTATATCACATTTCTAGTCTTATCGAATCGCCAAAGCTTCTTGCCTTCGGGGCTGGAGTAGAACATCTTTGGCAGGAAGTCGATATACGTGACGTACTTTATTCCTCGCAACTTCTTCTGGATGTATCCAATCCAGGAGGCTGACCCATATCCATGGCAGATCAATACACTCGCGCTGGCAAGCTTCCTGCTCGTGAGTGGAGCTAAGGGTAGAGACAGCAGGATTCTCGCGGTCTTGAAATGTGGCAGGCTGTTACCGAAGTAGTCATCAACGTAGCAGTGGGGATTATAAGCTGGCTTGAGCATATTCTTGTCAACATAGGCAAAGTAGCACTTTGCATTGTAACCACGACGGTTCAGCATGGATGCCTGCTTCAACATCACGTTCTCGACACCACCACGCTCAGAGTAATGGCTGTACACTATCCCTATAGTCATTGACTCAACTCTTACATCCATATCTTGCGCTGTCTTTTCTTAAAGCTTTAGGCGCAGAACTGCCATGCGTTGTAAGAGTGTACTATGCGTGCTTCGCGCGTGTTGAAAAGTGCGCGCGCTGTGCTTGAGTGAAGTTGGAATGATCTTCAATCAGTTGCTTGATCGATTAAGGCAAAGTTATTGGCGCGCAAGCGGTTCTGACTTGGCGTTGGCGGGCACAAAATAAGGCCACGCACCAAGGCTTTTGGATGTCACTACTTTATATTGGGCTTATCCTAAGTGTTAAAGGGACATAGTATGCGAATCTTCAGCATATTTTTTCATCCTGCTCTAAATTTTACGGCTTTTGGGGGCGCTGAGAAAAGATTCATCGAAGTCTTGAAAGTATGGACTGCTATTGGAGTGAACGTTACCGTTGCCGATCCCTATCCTGCATTAGTTTCCAAAAGTGGAGTTGATTGTGAAGTTATTGAAGTGCGAAGTCCTTTTCGTTATACGGGAAGGGGCTTGTTCTCCATCTATCTCGAATGGGTTCTGTGGACGGTTAAGGCTTGTTTTCTATGTCCTTCGTTGCTAAAGGGCAAGGACTATGAGCTGCTCCTTGTTCCTATTGGTACTCTGCCGGGCTTGGTTTTAGGATACTTTGCGCGTCTGGTTTCAGGTTTGCCACTGTGCACTGTTGCGCACCACTTGGACTTTCCGTACACCGACGTTCCCGCAAGCTTTGCATCGATCTACCGAGTGTATAGAAGAACTCGTTTCACTATACTCGCAGCCCTCACAAAGGCAATGGCATTCCTCGGAATTCTGGCCCTTCTCAAAAGGTCAGATGTTTGCATCACCGTTTCGAATCATACTGCAAAGGTCCTGCTTAAGAATGGCATAGAGCCACACAGGATCGGCGTCAGCGGGAATGGCATCGACATTGATTTGATTGAGCGGTTTAAAGCCAAAAAAAAGCTGTACGATGGCGTTTTTGTCGGACGCGTGTCTATAGAAAAGGGAGTCTTCGACTTGGTCAAAGTATGGAGACGGATCATTCTGAATAGACCTGAATCCAAACTATTGATAATAGGAACAGGGCCTGATTTCTTAAAGATGAGGAAACTGATCAAGAATTCCAATATGGCCTCTCATGTGATGCTGAAAGGTAGTTGCAGCGACAACGACTTGTACAGTTCACTCCAGGCTAGCAGAATATTCGCGTTTCCAAGCATGTTTGAAGGTTGGGGACTGGCAGTTGGTGAAGCATTGGCTTGCGGGCTGCCAGTCGTCTGTTATGATATCCCTGCCTTGCGTGAAATCTTCGGACAGTGTAAAAGCGTCTCCTTTGTTCCACCCGGAGATACCGAAACGTTCACACAGGCTACAGAAAAAATCCTGCAACATGGCGATTCTGACGAACTGGGAGCGATGTCGAAAGAATATGTCAAACGCTTCACTTGGAAAAGAGTCGCACTGGAAGACATGCAAATCATTAGGAATCTAGTTTAGCTGTGGACACGCACGATGGTCACAGGATTTCCATAAGCACTCTACGATAACGAGCGGCAGTCATATTATCGCTACGTATTCATTGAACCATTGACAAACCAAAAGACCTACGCCATCTGCCTCTTCTACGACGGTTCACACGCTTTCAGTTACTACGGAAGACTTTGGAACGGTTCAAACTGGGACCCGTAGAAACAATAATTCACAACGCAAACACATTCTATGACTCTTGTGACTTTTCAACCTTTGATCGGTGATGCGGATGCTCAATACATTGATTTGATTATGTACGAGCGTTTAATCGACTAGCATCCACGCGCGCAATTTTATCAAGAGTAACTAGAGTCACTCTGTTTCCTGTTTTTTGTAGCGTCCTAATCATAGTCACAAATAATACTTCCGCATTCCTGCATTAACAAGGCGAATCAATGACTCCTATATTCATTTTTTCCTCAAATTGCTGAGTACTGTATGAGCGTTGGTTTTATATTTCCACGTGTCTATAATGGGCAGAAGAAATGCCTGTTTCAGCAGAGTTTGAAAACGTTGAAGCCAACGTTTCCCCTTTCCATTAAGAAGGTCACCTTGTTTTTCAATCGATCAAGAGCCGCGCTTGCACAAACGCTGAGAACAAGACTCTATGTCTTCCTTGTTATCATTGCAATTATTGGCTATGGATTAGTCTTTTCTTACTTTACTATACTCAAACATAATGTCTTTCAGAGTTTTGCATGGGACCTTGGGGTTATGAACCAAGCGCTCTACACGACACTCTTCAATGGAAAACTCCTTTACTATACAGCTGAATTATTCCTCAATCCGACCGGATGCTATTTTGCTGAGCATTTTAGTCCTATACTATTTCTGGTATTACCCTTCTACGCTGTGAGTCCTTCACCAACAACTTTGCTCATTTTCAAATCCTTCGTACTAGCCTTGGGGGCGTTTCCTCTTTATCTGCTAGCCAAAGAATTATTGAAAAGCAATAAAGCAGGACTCATGCTGGCTATTGCTTACCTACTGTACCCAGCTCTTCAGGCAGCCAACTGGTTTGATTTTCAGCCACAAATTTTCTTACCTCTCTTGTTCTTCTCTCTATGTTATTTTATGATAAGGCACCGATGGAAACTTTATTTTCTCAGCGTGGTGCTTGCCTTGATGGTCGAAGAGGACGTGGTTTTCGTTGTTTTGGTTCTCGCATTATATTATTTCTTTACCACAGGCAACATAAGATCTCTTCTCGAGTCAATTAAGCCTCCAAGAATGAACGAGAACTTGGCATCAATACTCACACTGTTAGTTTGTGTAATTTATCTCCCAATTTCAACGTATGTCAAGAACTCTTTCCCAATAAACCCGATGTTCATGGCATACTACAAGGCATTGGACAACTTTAGTGTCCTTGGAGTAAAGGGATCCCCGATTTATTTCCCAATCTATGTTTTGACAAACCCTCAACGTGGTTTTGAGGCCTTAACGTATGACTTTCCCATCAAGCTCTTGTATATAATTCTCTTGTTTGGTCCCCTTCTTTTCGTCTCTTTTAGGAGCAAACTTACTATTGGCACTTTTGCGCTTCTGTCGCTCTTCTTGTTCTCGAATAATAAGATTTATTACACGATAGGTGCGCACTACCCGCTTTACGTACTACCATTGATCTTCATAGCAGCAATCTACGGTCTAAGGAAACTTCAACTTCATACTAAACTATCAATCCTCAAAACCATATTGATCGTCACACTATTGTTCGTAATAGTTACAAGTCCTATAAGTCCGATATCTAATGCCTTGATTAAACAGGGCCTTGTATGGTATCCCTCCGTCAACTTGACGCCAGGAGAAAACGAAAGATCTCTGGATGAACTAATACAATTAATACCTAGCAATGCTTCAGTACTAACTCAAAACAACATATTTCCACACGTCTCAAGCAGGATAAATGCATACGTTATTCCAATATCTAGATTTTCTTCTCTTATAAACGACACAGAATACTTTAGATTCCTCTTAGACAGTAGTGAATATGTACTCCTAGATTTCTCATGGCAGGATTCGATGACAGATCTTGTCCTGAGTATGGTCACCCAAAACAGTTCCTATGGCATCTATGCACTTGGGAGTAATTCTATTCTATTTAAACGTGGCTACCAAGGCGAACCGATGTTCGCATACTACATCGAGAATAGAACCTTCTCAGCATATGACGACTCTACCACAGCCTCTTTTGACCAGATAATAAGTGATCCCACTGCAAGAAGTGAAAAAGTCCTGCTGTGCCCCAAAGGGTCAACAGGTTGTTTCATGTGGGGACCCTACACTTATCTGCTTCAAGGCTCATACGAAGTCACATTCACAGTTAAAGTTGGAGACTATAATGACAGCTACATTGGCAATTGCGCCGTGTCTGATAATTACGGCGAATCAATAGTATCGAATAGAACCATTTTTGGCTCCGAATTACAGCCAAACGTTTGGACTAATCTCACATTAACTTTCACCTTAAAGAAGCTCATAACCAATGTCGAGTTTCGGGCTTTCAGCTACGGAACCGTCGATATCTACGTGGACAGAGTAATCTTGAGAAGAATATCGCCAAACGCGACATTGGACGTTGGCTAAGGAAGCCAGCCCAGCGAAATGCACGCGCGCCAGCGATTTTTCACCTTGTCGATGGTTACCTAAGTAAATAGGACTTCCATATCTTTAATCACAATACTAGAAGTGATCGCTTCTGGTCCAGACCTTAAATGTCGCACGTACTATTCCGCTTCAACATTTTTGGCTTGGACTCGCGCAAAACGCGACCACAAGATTTTAGAGCTTAAGGTGTTTTCCCATACCTCAGCAATCTTCTTTGTATCATAAGCAAGGGCTCTTTTTCTGCACTCGCTTCTAACTTTGGCATCATAGCCATTCTTCCAGATAAGTACGGCAAGGTTTACTAGGCCTTGGTCGTCGTTTGACAGCCAACCTGTTTTTCTGTTTGCCACAGTCTCAAAAGGTCCTTGCTTTTTGTACGTTAAGACCGGGGTTCCGCACGCCATACTCTCTATGGGTACATAGCCAAAAGGCTCATGCTGAAATGCAAAAAGAGTATAGAGCGCATTCGAGTACAAGTCTGCCAGTTCTGTATCAGTAACTTTGCCCAGAAAACTAATCCTCTTATGTTTCTTCAAGTGCTCCGGGACTTGCGCAGTGTCACCAAAGACTCTGATCGACACTCCAGCATCAGCGATCGCCTTGATGATTGAAAATCTTCCCTCTTTGCCGTACACGCCAAAATGTGTCAAAATATAGTCTGCAGTAGGGCTCGGGGTCCTTGGCTCGAATAGGGAGCAATCTAAAGGTGGATTTATAATGTCGTCAACATGCACTCCCCATTTTTCGTACATTGAAGCGCAAAATACCGAATTGGCAATGAAAAGCTCGGATAGACCCCTAAATCTGCTAACTAGACGTCGCTCAAGAATCCGAAGGGTTGATCCCAGTAACTTGTAGGTATGCCTGTAGTGCATTGGCATTTGAGGAAATAAGTCGTCGAGGGTTCTCGTCATTAGGCCTTGGGCATAGTACGCGCGAGCTTGACTTATTATGCATGATGAAGTGTTAATCGCAAGGTCCGAATTGTTGATTTCTGCCACGGGCTTCTGTGTTATTAGACATCGTCCCCAAGCGTCAAGTGTGGGCAACGAAAGAATGGATGAGAAACTCGGACCAATATTCTTGAGCAGTATGCCTTCGTCAAGCAATTCTTTCTGTACTGCTTGATCGAAGCTTGTCGTAATGATCTTAACCTCCTTTCCTTTCCTACGGAACTCTCTGGCCAGCAAGATGGCTGGCCTAACGGCTCCCGCGGTTGTCACAAGAGGATCTGTTATAAAGCATACGTTCATTACAAATCCTCGGTACAGCTGGTGCTTTTGACATTATGTAATCCTCTACTTAACCGTATGTCGTCAACAGAAGTCAATTTTCCGTCAAAATAGAGCGATGCAACTCAGATTCTTGATTCAACTCAGTCCGACTTTCAAAAGACCATACGAGTTGATCAACCTATCCTCAAGACAGGACAACGTTTCTAGCCATTTCTTAGCGTAAAATTGTTTGTCAAATCTCAAGGCCTCCCTTACGCAGTTCATCCTCACACTAGAATTGTATCCCTCTTTCCACAGTCCTACACTTTTCTGTGCAAGCTCTCCGTCCGTCTGGGCGAGCCAACCAGTATGCTCCGCAGCGACGTATTCACTTGGACCTTGCATGGCGTAGGTAACTACAGGGGTTCCGCACGCCATACTCTCAAGCGGCACATACCCGAACGGCTCATGGGTAAATGCAAACAACGTGAAAAGGGCATTTGAATACAAGTCCACGAGCTCACTTGTGGAAACTTTTCCCAAGAACTCAATATTGGGGTTCTTCCTCAATTTTTCCGAAATGAAAGGCGTTTTAGATCCAAAAGCCTTGATTTTAACCCCGGCATCTGCTATTTTTTTGATAATCGAAAATTTAGTCTCTTTCCCAAAATATGTCAAAACATAATTGGAGAAGGGATTAGCTGCCGAAGGACAAAATGTTTGGCAATCAATGGGCGGATAGATCACATCGTGAATCTTGACCGCAAACTTGGAATACATAGAAGCACAAAACCTTGAATTGGCGATAGCAAACGATGAGCTAATGCCGGCACGACTGACAAGTCCTCCATCAGAGCGCTCAATAAAAGGTTTCAAGACATTATACGCAATGCGGAAACCCGTTGAAAACTCTTCTTCCATGTCCTTCAGCGCAGTAGAGGGAGGTCCCTGCAAATACCAAATTGAAGAAGGCACAGAAACTACCTGGGAAAAATTAATTCTCACCGAACCCTTATCAAGAGTTTGCCTAGAATTAAGCCCCAAAAAGGCTTCTCGCGCCCATAGCTCAAACCATAACGTAGAGAGACCTAAACTCTTTGAAATAAGCCTAGCTTTGAAATTTACGGGCGTTATACCGCTTTCGCTCAACCGTCTCTCAACATTGCTTGACATGATCGGCGAAATCATAGAGACCTTGTAGCCCTGCTTAACCAAAGCATCGGCCAAGAATATTGCAGGTCGAACAGACCCCTCCAGATCCATCATTACGTCAGATATTAGAGCGAAATCTATAGCGGCGGTTGCGTATCTCATTCTAAGTCAACTCCAACTCATAATTCTATAGGCTTTAAGACTTGTGGAGTCTCCGGTACGATCAATATGTAGGTCCATTGAGCTTGCCCATTTGCTCTTGAAATGCCACCAACAAAGCATAGATAGAATCGTTCCAAGTCTCATTTCTTTCTGGGATCGCTTAGGTTCGAGGCAAAACTCTACGGAAATTTCGTGTAGCAAGTATAAACGCGCGTTTTACAGTATCCTGACCCGGCAATGCTCTAAAGATGCATGTAAGCAATAGTCACACTTTTATTTGATCTGGCATGTAGAAGCAGTGACGAATAATGAAGGATCAGCCTGAAAATTCCTCGAAGAACTTTACTAGTAACACGCTCCAAAAAATCGAGAGGTTCTTAAATTCCGATATCCGCGGCGTGTCTGGCAGCGTGATTACAGTTTCGGTAATGATTGTCGTTTATTTCTCGGTTTTTTCTGTTTTCACTGTTTTAAGGCAATACACCTTCAAAACTGCTGCTTTTGACCTTGGAATTTACTGTCAAGCGCTTTATACTACGCTATTTAAAGGAAAATTTCTCTACGAAACTCCAGATTTATATTACACCGTTTCCGGTTCGTTTTTCGGCGTTCATTTCGCACCCAACGTGTTCATCCTGCTACCATTTTACTACATTTTCCCACGACCGGAAACTCTGTTGGTTTTGCAGTCTGCAATTCTATCTTTGGCAGCTCTTCCCGTCTATTATTTAACTCTCACTTTGACTCGAAGAAGAACGATCGCAACCGGTTTTGTAATGTTATATTTACTGAATCCTTTTATTCAATCATTAAATGTCTACGACTTTCATATAGAATGTCTCGTTCCATTGTTTTCCTTGTCCGCGCTGTATTGCTATGAAACCAAAAAGTGGAATAAATTCATTATCTTCTCCATGCTTGTCGGTACGACAATAGACTTTGCGGCGTTCCTGAGTTTCTTCATGGGTCTTTATGGGCTTTTACGCTATCCTAACTCAGTCTATCGTTTGATCAAGCGAAAGGGGAAGATAGAGGAAGAGAAATGCAAAGCGATTAGAGCATCGGTGATTGTGCTGCTAGGTTCAATCCTTTTGTTTTTTATTGCCATCGAAGTCATTCCGTTGTTTGGACCGCTACCTTTGACCTCAAACCCCATAGTGCCTTTGTTTGGAAAACTCGGTGGAAACTATCGGGAAATAGTAATCAATTTGATATCCAAGCCATGGTTGGCAATCGAGTCTTTTCTTTATGGTGCAGCCTATAAGCTCGCATTCCTCTCGTTGTTATTCCTTTCCACTTTTTTCTTGGCTTATTATTCTCCGAGGGAATTAATTCTCTCCATACCATGGATTGGTGTAGTCCTGCTGACAAATAACCCTGTGATGTTTCAGCCTGGAAATCAATTTGGCGAATTTATAATACCATTTATTCTTTATGCATCCATGCAGAGTATTAGAAAAATCCAGAGTCAGCGAAACGGGAGAGCGTTCGTTCATAAAAAGATGAAGCTTGCTTTCATCGCCGTGTTCATAATGATTATTTGCATCTCTCCACTGAGTCCTTTGCCCAACTATTTTGCTCAGGGAATGGCGGGCGCGTATTCTGGTTATCCGATACCAACAATGCACACAACGTTATTGACGGAGGCTGTTGGCTTGATACCAAGCAATGCATCCGTATTGGCACAGAATACCATATTTCCACATTTAGCCAACAGGGTTGCTGTGTACGTGTGGATCCCGCCAAATGTTACAGTTAGCTATGCAATCGCTGATTCAACTCAGCATGACTATTCTACGGTCATGGCCGATAACGTATCATTCGCACAACAATTTGTAGCCCTAAAAAATAGCGGAATTTACCAAGTTATGTTCAACAAAGATGGCATTACTGTGCTCAAAAGAATACCACCTTGACCAGACCAAAGTCTCAACTTAGATTCAGCTTATAATCGCTATCACACTAATGTATCCATTTTATCGAGAAGAATTACCAATAAGAATCGCCGCAATAACATTGTACCCCCCACAAAAAACCGAATGCACGCTCTTTAAGCTGGCCCTTAGGACAAGGCAACCAAGTCCAAAAAATAACGATAGAAACCCACTATGTCATCGACTCTTCATACGAGAAGCACCAGCGTGGTAAATGCCATTTTTCATAAAGGCTATTTATTTTTAACAATAGTAAAATTTAAAAGTATTTAATAATACTAGCATTAACCATGAACGAAGAAACGCTTCCCAGAGACATACTGGCCGATTTAACAAAGTGGCTGGACCGAAGAGAAGCATACGCAATCAAAGGTCCGAGGCAATCAGGGAAGACAACCCTCCTAAAGATTCTCCAAGAAAAGTTAAAAGGAAAAAACGTAGTCTTCCTAAACTTCGAAGACCCCGACATTATCGAAGCCTTCGAAACGAACCCAAAAGAATACATCAAGAGCTTTATCGTAGATAGCGACAAATACTATTTTCTGATGGATGAATACCACTACGTAAAAAACCCTGGAAAAAACCTGAAACTGTTGTACGACATCTTTGAAAAGGCGAAGTTCATAGTAACCGGCAGCTCGTCCCTGGAACTAGGCGACGCCATGGCAAAATTTCTGGTCGGAAGAGTGTTTTTCTTTGAACTCTTCCCCTTCAACTTTCACGAGTTCCTAACCGCAAAAAACCCCAGACTCGCAGAGGTCTACAAAGAGAGAAACAACCAGGTCAAACAATTCCTACTCGACGGCACGATTCCCTCCACCGAAAAAGACATTTTCCAAAAAGAATTCACCCCGTTGCTTAATGAATACTTAACGTTCGGAGGATATCCAGCCGTAGTAAAAGCACAAGATTTCGAAACAAAAAGAACAATAATAAAAAACATCTACGACACATACGTCTCCAAAGACGTAATCGAATTCTTAAAAATCAGCGACGCACTCAAATATCGATGCATCGTCAAGACATTAGCAACCTTAACCGGAAAACTATTGAACTACAACGAACTCAGCGCCACGTGCCAAAGTTACTACAAAGAGACAAAAAGAACGATTTCAATACTTTCAGAAACCTACATAATACAACTCACTCAGCCTTTCCACAAAAACCCCAAAACAGAACTAAAGAAAAACCCCAAAACATACTTCCTCGACCTAGGAATGAGAAACTACATAATCAACAACTTTAACCCCCTAGAAAAGAGAACGGACGCAGGCGCACTAATAGAAAATTTCGTCCTTCTATGCCTAAAAAACACTTTTCCAGACAAAACCATAAACTACTGGAGAACAACAGCCAAAGCAGAAGTCGACTTCATCCTCAGACTAGACGATGAACTAATCCCCATAGAAGCCAAATATCAAGCATTCCAAAAACCAAAAATCTCAAGAAGCCTAAGAAGCTTCATAAAAACCTACAAACCCCAAAGAACAATAGTGGTCACAAAAAACCTGTGGGGCCACGAAAAAATCGAAAACTCAACGATAATGTTCGTTCCAGCACACTACGTTTAGCCTGACAAGTCAGTTAACTAAGCTCTAAAGCCCCTACTATGCTTGAGTATTCAAAAGTCGAAAACCCGCAAATGCTTAAGGCTTCTTGCAGTCCACCCCCTCTCTAATGAGACCAAGAATGGGACGCTGCACGGAATTTTGACTTATCCAGAACGCGAGCTATCATACGGATTTTGCGGGATGCATTAACGCTTGAATTTGATGTTCAGGAATGAGCGT
>Ga0187771_10000899_pt1 | contig 19207 bp, 15 predicted proteins | sample 0116_SJ02_MP15_1_FD_133139 | JGI IMG/M metagenome (GOLD analysis project Ga0187771, IMG submission 133139) | Tropical peat soil microbial communities from peatlands in Department of Meta, Colombia - 0116_SJ02_MP15_10_MG | ecosystem: Environmental > Terrestrial > Soil > Wetlands > Peat | place...
CGGTCCTGCGTCGCCTCGTCGAGATAGGCATGCATGGGCAGGCTGATGACCTCGCCGGCCAGCCGCTCGCTCACCGCAACGCCGTCCTCGGCCACCGGGAAATGCTTGTAGGCCTGCTGCCGGTGCAGCGGAATCGGATAATAGATCGCGGTCGGGATGCCCTCGGCCTTGAGCGCGGTCGCCAGCTTGTCGCGGCGGCCGCCAGCCACGCGAATGGTGTATTGCGCCCAGACCGAGATCGAGCCGGCCGGCACGTACGGAACGATCGCCACGCCGCAGAGCGCGTCGGAATAGCGGCGGGCGACGCGGTTGCGCGCCTCGATCTCGTCCGGGAAAATCTTCAGCTTCTCGCTGAGGATCGCCGCCTGGATCGTGTCGAGCCGCGAGGCAAGGCCGATGCGGATATTGTCGTAACGATCGCTGCCCTGCCCGTGCATGCGCAAGCTGCGCAGTACGTCGGCCATCGCGTCGTCGTCGGTGAACACCGCGCCGCCGTCGCCGTAGCAGCCGAGCGGCTTGGCCGGGAAGAAGCTCGTCGCCGCGGCATGGCCGAAGGTGCCGAGCCGGCGATTGTTGAAGCTGGCGCCGAAGGCCTGCGCCGCATCGTCGAGGATGAACAGGCCTTCGGCGACGGCGGCGATCGCGCCATGGTCGGCCGGCAGACCGAACAGATCGACCGGAATGATCGCTTTCGGCGTGAGGCCCGCGAGCTTGGCCGCCGCGATCGCGCCGGCGATCCTGCTCACGTCGATGTTGAAGGTACGCTCGTCGACATCGACGAAGACCGGCGTCGCGCCGACGATGGCCGCCACTTCGGCGCTCGCGCAGAAGGTAAACGACGGGCAGATCACCGCATCGCCGGGACCGATGCCGCGCGCGCGCAGCGCCAGCACCAGCGCATCGGTGCCGCTGGCGCAGGTGACCACGTGCTTCGCCCCGCAGAACGCGGCGAGCTCCGCCTCGAACATGCGCACTTCCGGCCCGAGGATGAACTGGCAGTGGCCGAGCACGCGGGCGACTGCGGCATCGATAGCGCCGCCGAGCCGGCGGCGCTGCGCGGCCACGTCGATGAATGGAAGCATGGGCGGAGTGGTTCGCTGATTCATACTCGACCTGACAATCGCGCGCTCAGCCGACCACCACGCGTGGCGCTTGCCGCTGCGCGGCGGTCGCCGGCGGCCGATGCGAGAGGCAGCGGATGGCGATCTCCAGGCTGGCGACGCCCTCCTCGCCGGTCACCGCCCCCGCCGAGCCGGCGCGCACGGCGCGTAAGAATGCGAGCAGCTCGGAGCGCAATGGCTCGGCATGGCCGACCGAGAGGTGGCGCATGGAATAGCTGCCGTCCGGCTGGAAGCCGAAGCACTCGGTCACCTGGCGGGTGAGCAGGTCAGCCATGATGTACTTGCCGCGCGTGGCGACCGTCACCTGGCGTGCCTTGAACGGCGTCAGCCAGTTGGTGTTGATGTGGGCAAGCACGCCCGAGGCGGTGCGGAATTGCAGGAGCGCGATGTCCTCGCGCTCGGCCACCGCACTGGAGAGTTGCGGCTGCACCTCGACGATCTCGGAATCGGTGAACCAGCGGATCAGGTCGATATCGTGCACGGCGAGATCGATAACCACGCCGACATTCGACATGCGCGGCGGGAATGGCCCGACCCGGGTGATGGCGATCGAGAGGATATCCTCGTTGCGCAACGCTTCCTTGATTGCCTCGACCGCCGGATTGAAGCGTTCGACGTGACCGACCATCAAAGTGACGCCGGCGCGGCGCGCCGCAGCGATGATGTCGCGCCCCTCCTCGACCGAGGATGCGATCGGCTTCTCCACCATGATGTGCACGCCACGCGCGATGCAGGTGAGCGCGATGTCATGGTGCAGATGGGTGGGCGCCGCGATGGTGACGGCATCGACGCCGAGCTCGATCAGTTCATCGACGCTGCCGATGGCGGCGCAGCCGAGCGTGCGGGCAACGAAATCGGCCTGCCTCACGTCGGGATCGGCAACGCCAACCAACGCCGTGCCCGGGAGCCCGGTCAGCACGCGCGCATGATTGCTGCCCATCACACCGACGCCGATCACGCCGACACGCAACAATGGCGCCGCATCCGGTTTTACCGCCTGCGTCATGGTCGAACGGAGATCCCCTACCCGAGTCCCGCGAGTCGAGCGTTCCCTAGCATGCGCAGCCGCGCCTGGCGACCATCCTGGGAAAACGCTCCGAACACGTTTTGATTCAAAGCGTTACAGCAATATTGCGGCGACAAATCAAGCCCAAGGCGAGCGCCTACGATTGCATCACTCGGCGGCGCGCGAGGCGGGAACGACAAGACGCAGCCCGGCGGCGAGCGCGTCCTCGCGGAACGATTTCACCGCGTCGAGCGAGAGCTGCGCACCCGATTTGCTGCCCAGTGCGGGAAGCTTCTTGAGCACATCGGCCGGCGCCGTGATGATGTGGCAGCCCATCATCTCGGCCTCCACCACGTTGAATACCTCGCGCGTGGAAGCCCAGATGATCTCGATGTTGCGCGTCTTGCGCGCGCGCGCCACTGCATCCTGCATGATCGGCCGGTAGTCGATGCCGAGGTCGCCGAGCCGTCCGGCGAACACCGACACGCAGGCCGGCGCGCCGCCGTCGAGCGCCTCCACCGCGCGCGCCACCTGCTCGCTGGTGAAGATTGCGGTCATGTTCACCTTAACGCCGTCATGCGACAGGCTGCGCACCGCGTCGAACAACGGCTCGTTGCGCGTGGTGGTCACCGGCAGCTTGACGTGCACGTTCTTGCCCCAGGAGGCGACGAGACGAGCCTGCGCCACTATTTCCGAAATATCGTCGGAAATGACCTCGAAAGAGATGTGGCGGTCGGGCACGGCGGCGACCAGCTCGCGGGCGTAGGCCTCGTAGTCGCGTACCCCGGCCTTCTTGAGCAGGGAGGGGTTGGTGGTGAAGCCGGCGATCCAAGCGTGCTTGGCCATCTCCACGATCTGCGCCTTTTCGGCGCCGTCGGTAAACAGCTTGACCTTGAGATCGGTGAGTTTCGGCATGCCTGCCACATTGTGCGGGCCCCCGCCCGCGTTTGCTATTTATCACATTCTCAACGCCCGACAATCAAGCTAAGAGCCTTGCCACGCCCGGATTTCCCCCAACAACCGCGTTGGCGGGCAATCCGTTTCTTCCGCTCGGCGGGCACGCGCGAAACGGCGATGCCGCTGGCCTTGAGCCGTGCCGGATTGCCGGCAGGACTGCGCCCTGACGCCGCTCTCAGCCGAGCCGGTGGTACTCTTTGTACCAGATAACAAAACGCGCGATGCCTTCGGCGATCGGCGTCGCCGGCTTGAAGCCGACCTCGCGCATGAGATCGTCGACATCGGCATAGGTCGCCGGCACGTCGCCGGGCTGCATCGGCAGCAACTCGCGGACCGCCTTCTTGCCCAGCGTCTCTTCCAGGATGCGCACGACCTCGAGCACTTCGACCGGCGCGTTGTTGCCGATGTTATAGACGCGCCAGGGCGCCGAGCTGCGCGAGGGATTAGGCGCCTCGCCCGACCAGGACGGATCGCCCTCAGCCGGCCGATCGATCAGCCGCACCAGCGCCTGCACGACGTCGTCGACATAGGTGAAGTCGCGCTTCATCTTGCCGTGGTTGAACAGCTTGATCGGCTTACCGGCGCTGATCGCCTCGGTGAACAGCCACATCGCCATGTCGGGACGGCCCCACGGCCCGTAGACGGTGAAAAAACGCAGGCCAGTGGTCGGCAGCTTGAACAGATGCGAATAGGAATGCGCCATCAGCTCGTTCGCCTTCTTCGAGGCGCCATAGAGGCTGAGTGGATGATCGACGTTGTCCGAGGTGCGGAACGGCATCTTCGTGTTCGCGCCGTAAACCGACGACGACGAGGCATAGAGCAGATGCTTGCAGCCGTGATGGCGGCAGCCTTCGAGGATGTTGAGGAAGCCGTTGAGATTGGCATCCGCATAAGCGTAGGGCTCGACCAGCGAATAGCGCACGCCGGCCTGCGCGGCGAGGTGGACCACGAACGGGAAGCGATGCTCGGCGAACAGCGAAGCCGTGGCGGCGCGGTCGGCAAGGTCGAGCTGCACGAAAGTGAAGTTCTTGGCGCGAGCGAGCTGCGCAAGCCGCGCCTGCTTGAGCTTTACGTCGTAATAGGGCGACAGATTGTCGACCCCGATCACCATGCGGCCCGCCTCGAGCAGGCGCCGTGCGGTGTGGAAGCCGATGAAGCCGGCGGCGCCGGTGACGAGAACGGGATTTGCAGCCGCCACGGATCGATGCTCCTTTGCCGCTAAGCCTGCACTTCAAGTCGCGAACGCCAAGATTGTTGCAGGACGCTTAAGCGGGTAATGAATATCCGGAATGGCGGGTCTTTATCAAATAGGAAGCTTGCATGTCCGCACCGCCGGCGCAATGACCGGCACCGGGCATAGGTTGACGTCGCGATGGCGCAAAAGATTCTCTATCTCGTTTCCGAAGACTGGTTTTTCACCATGCACCGGCTGCCGATGGCGCGCGCGGCGAAGGCCGCCGGCTACGAGGTGCACGTCGCCACACGCGTGAACGCGCTCGCCCACGAGATCGAAGCCGAGGGCTTCACGCTGCATCGCATGCATTGGCGCCGGGGAACCGTGAACCCGCTTCGCCTTGTCGGCGCCGTGCTGCAGACACGGGCGCTGTTCCGCAGCGTGCGGCCGGACCTCGTGCACCAAGTCGCGTTCCTGCCGATCTTAATCGGATCGATCGCGAGCCTGGGATTGCCGACCACAGTCCTCAACGCGTTCACCGGGCTCGGCTTTACGTTTGCCTCGCCGAGCGCGAAGGCGCGATCGCTGCGGTTTCTGCTCGGGAGATTCCTCGGCGTGCTGCTGAAGCGTCGGCGCGGCGGCGTGCTGGTGGAAAATCCGGACGATGCGGCGGTGATCGCGGCGCTCGGCGTGCCGCGGGAGCGGATTGCGGTCATTTGCTCGGGCGTCGATGTCGATTTCTTCACGCCGCTGCCCGAGCCCGCCAATGCCACGCCGACGGTCGCTTTTGCCGGTCGCCTGCTGGAAATCAAAGGCGTGCGCACCCTGGTGCGCGCGCATGAGCTGCTGCTCGAGCGCGGCGTCGCCATCCGCCTGCTGCTCGCCGGCGCGCCCGATCCGCTCAACCCGACGTCGATCCCCGAAAATCTCCTCGCTGCCTGGCGCATAATTGCGAACCTCTCCCTGCTCGGCCATGTCGAGGATGTGCGCGGCGTCTGGAGACAAGCGCATATCGCCGTTCTACCCTCGCGCGGCGGAGAGGGAGTCCCGATGAGCTTGTTGGAAGCGGCCGCCTGCGGCCGGCCTCTGATCGCGACAGACGTGCCGGGCTGCCGCGAAGTGGCGCGGCCGGGCGTGACCGGCCTCCTGGTCGCGCCGGACAATGCGGCTGCGCTGGCGGACGCGATCGCGACGCTGGCGCAGGATCCCGCCATGCGGCACCGCTTCGGGGACGCCGCGCGCCAACTGGTCTGCGCGGAATTCTCCAGCGGGCGCATCCAGCGCGAGATCGTCGCGCTCTACGCGCGTATGCTCGGCAGCGCGGAGCGTCTGACGTGACCGTCGGCGGGCCATCGATGCAGTGGTTTGGCGCATTTGGCTGGCTGATTTTTATCGCCGCCGCGGCCGTCAGCTTCGCGTTGGTGTTGCTGCTCCGCCCCCTGCTCGTCAGCCACGCCCTCGCACACGTGAATGCCCGTTCCTCGCACAAAATGCCGACGCCGCAAGGCGGCGGCATTGCCGTGATCGCCGCGACGGTTGGCGTGGTGAGTGCCGTCGCGCTGTTCGACCGCCCAGACCTCATCGGACACTCTCTCTGGCTGGTCCTTGCCGCTACAGTTCTCATCGCCATTGTGGGCGCGATCGATGACGTGCGTTCGATCGCGGTGGTGCCGCGGCTCATCTTGCAGGTGGCGTGTGTTGTGCTGGCGCTCGCTGCGCTGCCGGGCGATCTGCACCTCGTATCGTTCCTGCCGTATTGGCTCGAACGCGCACTGCTCGCCTTCGCCCTGCTCTGGTTCGTCAACCTGACCAATTTCATGGACGGCCTCGACTGGATGACGGTCGCCGAAACGGTGCCGCTCAGCGCTGGCCTTGTCCTGTTCGGCCTCTTTGGCGCGCTGCCGCGCGAGGCGACGATCGTGGCGCTGGCACTGTGCGGCGCGATGATCGGTTTTGCGCCGGTCAATCGGCCGGTCGCGCGGCTGTTCCTCGGCGACGTAGGCAGCCTGCCGATCGGCCTGTTGCTCGGCTGGCTGCTGATCGTGCTCGCCGCCGGCGGCCATTTTATCGCAGCGCTGCTGCTGCCACTCTATTACCTCGCCGATGCGACCATTACGCTGCTGCGCCGACTCGTGAACGGCGAGCCGGTCCTACAGGCGCACCGCACACACTTCTATCAGCGGGCGACCGACAACGGTTATAGCGTCACTCAGATCGTCGCCCGCGTGTTCCTGCTCAACATCGCCTTGATCGCGCTCGCCGCTGTGACCTTGCTGACGCCGTCGTATCTCGCGTATGCCGCCGCGCTGATCGCGGGCTGCGCGCTGGTCGGCTTGCTGCTCTACGGTTTTGCCGCCAAGGCCTGATCGGAGGCGGCGATCACCTTAAGCCCGCGCCCGGTGAGCGCGCCGGCCAGCGTGCGCCAGTGTCGACACTCCATTGCTGGTAACGAATGGACCACCGCATAGTCGTCGGCCGGCCGCTCGCCCGCGCCCGGCGACGAGGGCAAAGCCGGTCGGACGGTCGCCGCTTTGCGTGCAAATGGCGAGATCGCAGTGGTGAAACAGCCGCGTCCTGTTCATACGCCAGGCGACGCCGTGCCGCTCGCGCGCACGCCGGTATCCTGCCTCTGCAGCATGCCGGCGGTCACGCCGACGCCGAAGACATATATCCAGCCTTCGGTGAAGTCGAAAATGAAGGAATTGAACAGCGAGCCGACGATGTTCGCTGTCATCACCACCACGCCGATCCACGTCACCAGTCCGCTGCCGCGGAAGTACATGAATTGCGCGATCCACATCGCCCACAGCATGGCGATGCCGGCAAGGCCGAGCTGAATGCCGACGGCAAAGGTCTGATTGTGCGGGTTGGCCGAGGCGACCGCCTCGGCGCCGCTTTGGCCGACCACCTCGCGCTTGAACTGATCGACGAGCGATCCGGTCCCGTGCCCGATCAACGGCGCGCGTCTGATGATGTCGATCGACTTATGCCAGAACGAGAGGCGAAGGCCCGATGAGTTGACATCGTTGGCCATTTCGTAGCTCTCAGTCTCGGTGTAGATCGCGGTGACGCGCTGGCGCACATAGGGCGAGGCGGTCCACACGATCGCGGCCAGGACGGCGACCGCGACGCCCGCGCCGACAATGCCCTTCCAGCCGGCTTGCCGGAAGCCATAGACGATGATGAGCGCCGGGATGACCACCAAGGCCGTGCGGCCGGTGGTGACGAAGAAAATATCGCCGAGAAATGCCAAAGCGAGCACGGCGAAAGCCGCGGCCATCGTCCATTGCTGCAGGCGCGCCTTGGCGAGACAGAGATCGAGCAGCACTGCCGCGCACATGGCAAATTCGATGCTTTGGACGATGTAGCTCTTGACCGGAACGCCCGCATCGCCTTTCGGGTGGATATTCGGCCAGATCTTCACCACGACGGAGGCGATCAACACCGCGACGCAAGTGCTGAGGAAGCCGATCAGCACGCGCTGCCCGCCGTCCGAGCGACGGAATTGCGCCATCAACAGCGGGACCGTCAGCAGCCGCACAAAGCCGTCGAGCCCGCCGAGACGCGCATGCCAGCTCACATCCGCCCAGGTCACGCCGAGCGCGCCGAGCAGAAACAGCAGCACCGGCAGACCGCCCATCGCCGTCGTCAGTTGACGGCGCAAGTCGTCCCATTCGAGCGTGGGGATCAGCGCGAGCAGCCAGAACACCAGGAGAATGGCGGTGGCCGAGGTCGACCAGGGCAGCGACACCGCGACGGCGACGGCCAGCCCGTCGGCGATCTTGCCGAGCCGCGTGCGGTCGAGACGCGAGGCGAGCGAAAGCGTCGACATCGTTCACCCCGCCAGCGCCGGCGAAGGCGCCGCGGAATGCAGCGCAGACAGCCCGCGCCGCGCGCGTATGCGGTCACCGGCGAGACTGTCCGACAGCATGCGTTCGTTGTCGGCCAGCCGCTCGCGCCCGGCCTCGGCATGCCACAGGTGCACGACGGCGGTCGCAAACACGCCATCCTTACGGCGCACGCCGGCATGCAGCAGGCGCACGATGATGTCGGAGTCCTCCTTGCCCCAGCCGCTGTAATCGCCGTCGAAGCCGTCGACGCGGTCGAGATCGGCGCGCCATATCGCCATATTGCCGCCCCGCGCGCCCTGCCAGGCATGCGAGCGCAAACGACGCAGCGGGCCGAGCGGCAGGCTAAGCAGCCCCGCCACCCGATTCACGCCGCCGCGCCGGCGCTCGGCGAGCCAGCGCGCGACGCCCCAACGTTCGGGCGCGAGTTTTTTTCTCAGCACTTTGGCCGTGAGATCCCGCGACAACAGCACACGCGTGCCGGTGACGAAGCACGAAGGCTCGGCCAGGCGGCGATGGCTAGCGACGTAATCGGGGCGCGCGATGCAATCGCCGTCGAGGAAGACACAATAGGCACCGCGTGAGGCGAGGATCGCGCGGTTGCGGATTTCCGCCAGACGGAAGCCCCAGTCCTCGTGCCAGACGTGATCGAGGCGGCGGCCGACCTTGCCGCGCCAGGCATCGATCACCCTCGCGGTCGCCGGTCGCGAGCCGTCGTCCGCCACCACCACCTCGAACTCCGCATCGCTCTGCTGCGCGAGCGACCGCAGCACCGCATCGAGCGCGTCTTCGCGGTTATAGGTCGAGACGATAACGGAGATCAGCCCGTTGAGCATGCGTCCCACAAAACATGGATTTCGGTGCGCGGCAAGCGCGACCCAGCATATGACGGATTTACGCAATTTGCCATTTGCGTTGTGCCCAGATCGGCGAACGTGGTACGGTCGCCGTTGCCTGTTGCGCGGGATGTCCTCGAACCTTTGAGCTTGATCTTTGCGTTGCACCGTCGTCATCCCGACCTACAATCGTTTGTCCGTGCTGCCGCGCGCCATCGACAGCGTGCTGGCGCAGGACGAACCCGATTTCGAGCTGATCGTCGTCGATGACTCGACGGATGAAACGCCGAAATGGCTCGCAAGCCTCACCGATCCGCGCATCAAGGTCATCCGGCCCGAGCGGCGACGTGGCGTCGGCGCCGCGCGCAATGTCGGCATCGCCGCGGCGCGCGCGCCAGTCGTCTCCTTCCTCGATTCGGACGATTGGTATCTGCCGCAACGCTTAAGCCGCGCACTCGATGCGCTCGACCGCGAGCCCGATCTGGTGTGCACCTTGTCGTCAGCCACCAAGGAGGCACGCGGTAAAACGCGTCCGAGCCCCTTGCCCGACGTCAAGCTCGGTCCGCAAGCCTTCGAATGGGCGCTCTATAGCGACCTGATCGGCGTCGACGGCTCGAGCATCACGGTGCGCACCGAGGCCGCCCGCGCCATCGGCGGATTTGTGCGCATGAACCGCACCGAGGATCGCGAATTCCTTATTCGCCTGGCCCCACTCGGCGCGGTGCGCGTGATGCCGGACATCCAATGGGGCAAAGGTTGGACCACGAACAGCCTGTCGAATGAATGGAAGGGCGCCGGCCGCGATCTGTTGGCTTACGTCAAGCAGCGGCCGGAATTGACGACACGCTTCCGCAAGATCGGCAGCTATCTTGCGAGCAAGATCCTGGTATCCGACTTGCGGCGCAGCGACTTCGCGACGCTGGCCACCAATTGGCGCGCCTTCCGCAAGGCCGGCCTGTTGCCCTACGGACTGGCGCGCATCTGGCGCGATCATCGCGAGGTGCGCCGATATCGCCGCGCCAATTCAAATCGCGAGGCGCTGATGCGGCTGTCCGGTGCGCCGGCAGACTGGACGTGATGGCGCCAAAAATTTCCGCCTATATCCTCACCTACAACGCGGCGGAGAAGATCGAGGCCGCGGTTGCGAGCGTGCTGTGGGCCGACGAAGTGGTGGTGGTCGATTCCTATTCCACCGACCGCACCGCCGAAATCGCCACTGCGCTCGGCGCGCGCGTGGTCGAGGTGCCGTTCCACGGCTTCGGTGACCTGCGCAACCGCGCGATCGAAGCCTGCCAGTACGACTGGATTTTCAGCCTGGATGCCGACGAGCGCTGCACCGACGCGGTGTACGACGAGATCCTGGCGCTCATCGCCGGCGCGCCAGTGCATGACGCCTATCTCGTGCCGCGCCGTAGCTACATGATGGGCCGCTGGATCAAAGGCTCCGGCTGGTATCCGAATTTCCGCCAGCCGCAGCTCTTCCGCAAAGGCAGCATGCGTTACACGCTCGAGCCGGTGCACGAAGGCTACGAGATGCTCGACGGCAAGACGCTCGGCAAGCTCAACAACGCGATCTGGCAATTCCCCTTCCGCAATCTGGAAGAGGTGATCCAGAAGATAAACCGCTATTCCTCGTTGGGTGCGGCGAAGCTCGCGCACAAGCGTGTGTCGATGGCGAGTGCCTTGGGGCATGGGATCTGGTCGTTTCTCAAGCACTACATCTTCAAGCTCGGATTCGTCGACGGCTGGGCCGGCTTCGTCATCGCGTTCGGTAATTTCGAAGGCACCTTCTATCGCTACGCCAAGCGCTACGAGGAGACGCAAGGCTGGAAGGAGCCGACGAACGAGCGGCTGGAGCGGAAGTCTTAACCTGTCGTCCCCGCGAAGGCCGGGACGACGGATGAAAAGCCAACGCTCCGCCGCCCCTATTCTTGCGGGCCCGGGGTAGGCCGTAGCCCTTCCTCCCATCTCCCTCAAAATGAGGAGGTGGCGCGCCGATCGGCGCGGCCATTCCCGATGTGCGTGTATCGTTGCCGATGTACGGCGCCTCTCGGCGCGCCACGGCGGCGTTCTCACTCCGGCGCCGGGCCGCGCTTTCGGGGGCATTCACGCCCCTCGTCAGCGGGAGCTCCTTGCAAGGGGGCCGTAGTGCCCCCGGGCGGAGCCCCGGCGCCGCCCGGGGTGTGCTTGCGAGGCACACCCGCGGGCGCCGCATCCTGCTGCATCATCAGACGCCTCTAGATGACGCCCTCAACCGAGCAGGACGCGCGCATGATAAGCCCGCCCCCGCCCCAACGCGCAGGGATAAGTTCTCACGGAAATATGATTATAGTCCTAGAAAAAGCGCCGCTCAGCGCCCCTTTGGCGCGCGCGTGCGCTCGACCATCGATGTGGTCGAATGGCCGGGCACCAAATCGATCAGGATCACCTCGCCGCCGAGCGCCTCGACGATGTCGCGGCCGACCACCTGTTCGCGCGTGTAATCGCCGCCCTTGACCAGCACGGTCGGCCTCACCCGCGCGATCAGCTGTTCCGGCGTGTCCTCGTTGAACACGACGACCAAATCGACCGCCTCCAGCGCGGCCAGCACCTCGGCGCGCGCCTGCACGCCCTGCACCGGACGGCCGGGGCCCTTGAGCCGTGTCACCGACGCGTCGCCATTGAGGCCGACCACCAAGCGGTCACAGGCCGCGCGCGCGCCAGCCAGCAATTTGACGTGGCCAGGGTGCAACAGATCGAAGCAGCCATTGGTGAAGCCGACGCGCAAACCCTGTCGCCGCCATTCGACGAGATGATCGTCGATGAGCGCCCAGTCGAACACGATCTTCTCCTCGGGCGCGAGCGTCGCCGCCGGCAGGATGCGCGCGCGCAATTCGGCGACCGAGGCGGTCGCGGTGCCGCGCTTGCCGACCACCACCGCCGCCGCCGCATTGGCCGCGCGCATGGCCGATTCGAAATCGGCGCCCATCGCCAGCATGGCCGAGCACACCGCCACCACGGTGTCGCCGGCGCCGGAGACGTCGCGCACGCGCACCGGATAGGCTGGCACGTGGATGACCTCGTCGTCGCAGACCAACGTCATGCCGGCTTCGCTGCGCGTCACCAGCACCGCCTCGGTGCCGAGCGCGCCGCCGAGCGCAGCGCCGGCGTCCGCCACCTGCTCGTCGGTTTGCGCCGCCCTATGCGTGGCGTCGGCAAGCTCCTGCCGGTTCGGCGTGATCAGGGTGGCGCCGCGGTAGATGCTGTAGTCGTGGCCCTTCGGGTCGACCACCACCGGCTTGCCCGCGGCAGTGGCGGCGTCGATCACGGCCCGAATGACGCGCGGGGTCAACGCACCCTTGGCATAGTCGGACAGCACCACCGCGCCCGCCCGCGGCATCGCCTTCACCACGTGGCCGATCAGCGCGTTCTCGCTGCCCGCATCGACGGCGGAGACCATTTCCCAGTCGGCGCGCAGCATATGGGTGGAGTGATGCTCGGAGACGAAGCGCACCTTGCGCGTGGTCTGCCGCGCCGCGTCGACCACCAGATGGAATTCGACCAGCGGATGCGCGGCGAGCGCCTCGCTCAGCGCCCGGCCAGCCTCATCGTCGCCGACCACGCCGACGAAAATGCAGCGGGTGCCGAGCGCGACCAGGTTGCGCGCCACGTTGCCGGCGCCACCGATCATCGATTCGGTGCGCTTGACCGCGATCACCGGCGTCGGCGCCTCCGGCGAAATGCGCGAGACCTCGCCGTAGACGAACTCGTCGAGCATCAGATCGCCGACGCAGAGCACGGTCTGCTCGGTGAGCCGGGATAAATGCCTGTCGAAATCGAACATAGTGTCAGCGATACTTGTCGTCGCGGTCGAGATAACCGGTGACGTAACGGGCAACAGCCGTCTCGAGCGGCGTGAAGTCGCCGTTATAGCCGGCGCGCCGCAAATTCTCGACCGTGCTTTGCGTGAAATATTGGTATTGGCCGCGGATCGCCTCCGGCATGTCGATATATTCGATATTGGCCGGGCGCCTGAGCGCCTTGAACATGGCGCCGATCATGTCGCGGAAGCTCTCCGCCTGGCCGGTGCCGACGTTGAAGATGCCATTGACGGAAGGCGCCTCGATCAGCCAGCGCAGCACCTCGATAGCGTCGTCCACATAAATGAAATCGCGCCGCTGGTCGCCGTCGGCGATGCCGGCGCGGTGCGACTTGAACAGCCGCACCGGCTTGCCGGCCTTGGCTTGATCGAACACCTTCGCCAGCACGCTCGCCATATGGCCCTTGTGATATTCGTTCGGCCCATAGACGTTGAAGAACTTCAAGCCGACCCAGTGCGGCGGCATGTTCTCTTTCTTGACGTAGCGGTCGACCACGGCGAGATCGAACAGGTGCTTGCTCCAGCCGTAGAGATTCATCGGCCTGAGCTTGCGCAAGCCGTCGAGCGACCAATCGTCGGCAAAGCCCTGGCTGCCGTCGCCATAAGTTGCCGCCGAGGACGCATAGATGAACGGCGTGCGCGTCAGCGTGCACCAGTCGAGCAGGCGCAGCGACAGGCGGAAATTGTTCTCCATCACCAGGTCGCCGTCGGAGGCGGTGGTGTCGGAAATGGCGCCCATGTGGATGACGGCGTCGAGCTTGCGGCCGTCGAGCCAGCGGATCAATTCGCCCGGCGGCACCAGATCGGCGAGCTGGCGCTTGGCCAGATTGCGCCATTTGGCGTCGTCGTTGCCGAGCAGGTCATTGACCACGACGTCGCTCGCGCCCGCCTCATTGAGGCTCGCTACCACGTTCGATCCGATGAACCCGGCCCCGCCGGTGACCAAGAACATGCCTGCCCTCGCGGCCGCAAAGGCCGTTGCAGCCATCCTTTGCCCCAGTCCGGGCGACGGTGCAATGTCGGTTAGTAACGTCCCGCAAATGGCCCCTGGAAACGGTAAACATGCCGGCTGGACAGGCTCGGGCCCCGCAGGCTAACGCCTCACCGGCCGCCCGCAATGGATGCCGAAGGCGGCGGTGCCGAACGCAATGAGCCAAGATCTGACCCAAGCGGACCGCCCGATCCTGATCGTGCCCTATGTCTGGATCGGCGACTTCGTGCGCTGCCATTCGGTGGTAAAGCTGTTGCGCGCGCAGGCGCCGGCGCGGCCGGTTGATATCGTCAGCAGTACGCTGTGCGCGCCGCTCGCCGACTACATGCCGGGCGTGCGCCAGGCGATCGTGATCGACCTGCCGCGGCGGCAATTGGGCCTCGCGCTGCAGCGCGAGCTCGCCGTCAAGCTGCGCAAGAATCGTTATGCGCAGGCGCTGGTGATGTCGCGCAAATGGAAGGCGGCGCTGGCGCCGTGGCTTGCCGGCATTCCCATCCGCACCGGCTTTGCCGGCGAATTCCGCTTCGGCCTCATCAACGACGTGCGCTATGGCGAACGCCAGCTGCCGCGCATGATCGATCAGATGGGCGCGCTGGCGCTGCCGACGGGCGCGCCACTGCCGGCGCAATGGCCGCTGCCGGAATTGAAGCTACCGGCCGAGGATGTCGCGCGATGGTGCACACAGCACCGGCTCGCCGAGAACGGCCGGCCGATCATCACGCTGTCGCCCGGCGCGGTCGGCGCCGGCAAGGCCTGGCCGGTCGGCCATTACGCCGCGCTGGCGCGCGCGCTCGCCGACGACGGCGTTGCGATCTGGGTGCTGGGCGGACCAAACGAAACGCCGCTCGCCCAGCACATCGCCGAGACCGGCGGCGGCCATGTCCGCGATCTGACCAGCAACGATCTGCGCAATGCGATCCTGGCGCTCGCCGCTGCGGACGCCGCGGTCACCAACGATTCCGGTCTAATGCATGTGTCGGCGGCGATCGGCACGCCGACCGTCGCCATTTTCGGCCCCACCAGTCCGTGGCATTGGCAGCCGCTCAATCCGATCGCCGCCATTCTCGAGCCGCCCGGCGACGAAGCGGCGCGCGCCCGCGCGCGCAGCGAGGGCAACGACGCGGTGCGTCACCGGCGTACCGCCGATGTCGCTGTGGAAACCGTGCTGGCGATGGCGCGCAAGGTGCTTGCGCAAACGCCGCCGATTCGCCCATAGCCGCGGCGTTAACGTCTGCCGTGCGGCACGCCTGACGCGCGGCGCGTTCCGTGCTATCAAACAGCCCAAGAAAAAGGACCGCGACAGAAGCATGGGTAAATTGAAGGCCGTCAATATCAACAGCGCAGGCGCGCAGGCCGCGATCGAGTCGGCGTTGCGCACGCTCGATGCGGAAGGCAGCGGCATCGATGCGCTCGCCACCGCGTTGCGCAACGGTCTTGGCGCGAGCTTTGCCGCCGCCGTCGATTTGATCCGCGCCGCGCAGGGCCGCGTCATCGTCACCGGCATGGGCAAGTCCGGCCATGTCGGGCGCAAGATCGCCTCCACCTTCGCCTCCACCGGCACGCCCGCCTTCTTCGTGCATCCGGGCGAAGCCAGCCACGGCGACCTCGGCATGATCGCCAACAACGACGTGATCATCGCGCTGTCGTGGTCGGGCGAGACGTCGGAACTGAAGAACATCACCGACTATTCGCGCCGCCATACCATCGGCCTCATCGCCATCACCGCCAACGCCGACAGCACGCTCGCCAACAACGCCGACGTCGTACTGGCGCTGCCGCAGGCGCGCGAGGCCTGCCCGCACAACATGGCGCCGACCACCTCGGCGCTGATGCAGCTTGCGCTCGGCGATGCGCTCGCCATCGCGCTGTTGGAAAGCCACGGCTTCACCGCAGTCGATTTCGGCCTGCTGCATCCGGGCGGCAAGCTCGGCGCGCTGCTCAAGGTGGTGCGCGACTTCATGCATAGCGGCGACGCGGTGCCGCTTACGCCGCTTAGCACGCGCATGTCGGACGCCATCATCGTCATGACGACCAAGGGCTTCGGCTGCGTCGGCATCACCGATGCGCGCGGCCTCTTGGTCGGCATCATCACCGACGGCGACCTGCGCCGGCACATGCGCAACGACCTGCTCGATCAGCGCGTCGACGAGGTGATGACGCGCTCGCCGAAGACGGTCAGGCCGGACCAGCTCATCAGCGAGACGCTCGAATTGCTCAACGCCACCAAGGTGACCGCGTTGTTCGTGGTCGAGGGCGGCAAGCCGGTCGGCGTCATCCACATCCACGACCTGTTGCGCGCTGGGGCGGCGTAGCGACGCCGCCATGGCCGCGCCGATCAATATTGACATCTACAGCGACGCGCTTGTGGTCCTCGGAACGGCGGGCGTCGTCATCCCCATCATGCGCCGCTGGGGCCTCAACCCGGTGCTCGGCTATCTCGCGGCCGGAGCCCTGCTCGGTCCGCTCGGCCTCGGCTCGCTCATTCACATGTTTCCATTTCTCTATTGGATCACGGTCGTCGAGCCTAAGAACGTCACCGGCATCGCCGAGCTCGGCGTCGTGTTCCTGCTGTTTCTGATCGGCATGGAATTGTCCTACGAACGCTTGAAGGCGATGCGCCGGCTGGTGTTCGGATTGGGCAGCATGCAGATCGTGTTCTCGGCGGCCGTCATCGCCGGCATCGCCGTCTATGCCGGCAACGCGCCGGCAGCTTCGATCATCCTCGGCGTCTGCCTCGCCCTCTCCTCGACCGCGATCGTGGTCGAGCTGCTGTCCAGCCAGGGCCGGCTCGCTACCACCGCCGGCCGCGCCAGCTTCTCGGTGCTGCTGGCGCAGGACTTGGCGGTGATCCCGCTGCTGCTGTTCGTCTCCATTCTGGGCGCCGGCACGAAAAGCTCGCTCGTCACCAGCCTGGCGCTGGCGCTCGCCAATGCAGCGCTCGCGGTTGCTGCCATTGTGATCGTCGGCCGCCTGCTGCTGCGGCCGCTGTTCCGGCTGGTGGCCTCCACCGACAGCAGCGAGCTGTTCGTGGCGGCCGCGCTGTTCGTGATCATCGCCACCGGCGTCACCGCGGCCATGGCTGGGGTGTCGATGGCGCTCGGGGCCTTCATCGCCGGGCTGCTGCTGGCAGAAACCGAGTTCCGCAAGGCGATCGAAACGACCATCGGCCCGTTCAAGGGGCTGCTGCTCGGCCTGTTCTTCTTCACCGTGGGCATGTCGATCGACGTGCGCGAACTGGCCCGCCAGCCGCTCTGGCTGTTCGTCGCCGTCGTCGGCCTCATTGGCATCAAGTCGATCGTGCTCATGGGCCTCGCCCGGCTGTTCCGCCTGCCCTGGGCGGCGACAATCGAGACGGGCCTCTTGCTCGGTCCCGGCGGCGAGTTCGCCTTCGTCGGAATCGGCATGGCGACGACGCTCGGCCTGATCAGCGCCGATGCCTCGAGCTTCACCCTCGCCGCCACGTCGATCACCTTGGCGCTCATCCCGGCGCTGTCGCTGCTTGCCCGGCGACTGGCGCCGAAATTCAAGGAGACGAAACCGCTCGATGCCGCGCTCGCGGCCGCGCCGAGCGAAGCGAGCGGCCACGCCATCGTCGTCGGCCATGGCCGGGTCGGACAGGTTGTCTGCACCATGCTCGAACGCCACAGCTTGCGCTATATTGCGGTCGACAACGATGCCGCGGCCGTGCCGCGCTATCGCCGCGACCGGCGCGAGGTTTATTACGGCGACGCGACCAACCTCGATTTCCTCAAGAGCTGCGGCCTCGCCCATGCGCGCGCGGTGATCGTCACGGTAGCGGCGGCGGAGGCGATCGACGAGATCGTGCGGCAGGTGCGCACGGTGAGACCCGACGTCGTCATCGTCTCACGCGCGCGCGACGCCGAGCATGCGCGCCATCTCTACGCCATCGGGGTGAACGACGCCGTGCCGGAAACCATCGAGGCGAGCCTGCAATTGTCGGAGGCGACGCTGATTGGATTGGGGCTGGCGGCCGGGCCGGTCATCGCCTCGATCCACGAACGGCGCGACGAGTTCCGGCACGAGCTGCAGCACGCGGCCGCGCGCACGGGGATCGAACAGACGCGCGCGATCCGCAAGAGCACGCGGCGATCACCCTAGCCGGCGAACGGCTCCGCGTTATGTTTCGCCGTGGATTCTGCTTAGCGCGATATCGTCGTAACGGCGTCGCGCACCTCTTCCATCGTCGGCGCCGCGCCCTTCTCGCCCAATACCGTAATCGGCCCCGAGCCGACTGGACCGGTCAGGCCGGGCTTGCTGCCGGAGAAGATCGCCACCAGCGGCACGCCGAGCGCAGCGGCGAGATGCATCAGCCCGGTATCGACGCCGACGACGAATTGCGCGCCGGCGATCAGCCGCGCCACCGCATCGAGCGGCGCCCGCTCGGGCACGCGCGCGCGCGGCAGCGCGGCGGCGATGCGCTCGCTGCGCGCGCGCTCGGCTTCGCTGCCCCAGGGCAGCAGCAAGTCGACATCGCCGAGCGCACGGCCGAGCGCGATCCAGTTCGCCTCCGGCCATTCCTTTTCCGGCCGCGCGGTGGCATGCAGCAGCACGGCATAGCGTTCGCGGTTTGCAGCAAAGCGCGCGCGCTCGAGTCCGAAATCGGGCGCGCCCTGCGGCGTGAACCCAAGCGCGAGGCCGGAGAGCACGCGGTTGCGCTCGACGGCGTGCCGGTCGTAGCTCACGCGATAACGCACGTCGTAGAACAGCGAGGCGAGCGGCTCGCGGATGCTCGCAACGTCGTAGCCGTGGCGACGCCCACGCGCGAGGCGAGCGAGCAGCGCAGTACGCAACAGGCCCTGGCTGTCAACGATTTCGTCATAGCGTTGCGCGCGGATCGCGCGCAGGCTGCCGGCAATTTCGCCAAGCGTCGCCGGCGCGATGAACGACTTGCGCCAGCGCCGCCAAGCAACGGCAATGACCTCGTTCACCGCCGGATGCAGGCGCACCAGCGGCGCGAAGGCTTCTTCCACTGCCCAGGCGAAATGCGCGTCGGGCAGCGCCTTGCGCGCCTCGGTGAGCGCCGGCATGTGGTGAATCACGTCGCCGAGCGACGAGGTCTTGATGAAGAGAATACTGGCCATGCTGCCTCTGTTGGCTCATATACCGGGCATTAAGCATGACCGCCACAACCCTGGCCGCCGAGCGAACAAACTAAAGGCTCTTTCACCGTCGTTCGGCTAAAACGCGCTGAAAATTCGAGGCATACGTTCATGACGATCCTGGTCACCGGCGGCGCCGGCTATATCGGCAGCCACATGGTGCATGAGCTCTCCGACGCCGGTGAGCCGGTGGTCGTGCTCGACAACCTGTCGACCGGCTTCCGCTTCCTGGTGCCCGGCAAGGTGCCGTTCGTGGTCGGCTCGACCGGCGACCGCGCGCTGGTGGCGGAGACGA
>Ga0187771_10000900_pt1 | contig 19206 bp, 20 predicted proteins | sample 0116_SJ02_MP15_1_FD_133139 | JGI IMG/M metagenome (GOLD analysis project Ga0187771, IMG submission 133139) | Tropical peat soil microbial communities from peatlands in Department of Meta, Colombia - 0116_SJ02_MP15_10_MG | ecosystem: Environmental > Terrestrial > Soil > Wetlands > Peat | place...
CCGGGTCGGACTTGCAGGAAGTCTACTCTATGGCTGGGATCTCTCGCCAGCAGCGATCGCAAGGGTGATAATCTCCGGCCCTCCGAAAGGGCCGTCCCAAGCGCGAACCCGGCTAAAAGAACCTTGGTCCCGGCTCAGTTCCCGAGTTACAATAGCTACGCGCGAGCGATCCTCACAGCCGCGCTTTGAAGTGCTCCCAGCCTCCCCGAAACGGACCCGATGAAGCCGGTTTCTAGGTGTCTACTGGTGATTGTGCTTGGCGCCGCTCTTGCTGCTCAGTCCACCCCTGGCGCTCCTGAACCTGGCAACCGAGCCGTCGTCGCGGGGATCGTCACGAAAGAACCTGGCAGCGAACCAGTCAAGAAGGCGCTGATCGAATTGATCGCGGAAAACCAGGCGGAAGGGGGAAACTACACTGCGGTGACTGGAGCCGATGGAGCCTTCCACATTGAGGGCATCGCTCCCGGGCGCTATCGTCTGTTTGCCGAGCGCACCGGACTTCTGGAGATAGACCGGCATCACGCTCGCAGCGACGGACGCGTGCTAACTTTGGCGTCGGGGCAGGAACTCAAAGACCTCGCAATCCGCATGCAGGCCGCGGCCGTGGTGCGCGGCCGCATTACGGACGAGGATGGAGAACCGCTGCCCAACGCGAGCGTCGCCCTGCTGCGCCAGACGTTTGATTCCGGGCACAGCCGCTGGGAGCAGGCAGGCGCGGAGCGCACCAACGACTTGGGCGAATATCGCGTCGCCAGCCTGGCCCCGGGGAATTACTACGTGTCGGTGAGTCCGCCGCCGGATTTCAAGAGCCTGATCGAGGATGCGGGGCGGGCGCGATCCACAGCCGATGCGAGCGGCCCTGACAAACCTGCGTCGGCGACCTACCAGACGACGTATTATCCTGGCACAACGGATCGCGGTCAGGCGGCACCCATCCAGTTGCGCGCCGGGGACGAATTTCCGATGAACCTTTCGCTCGCACCCAGCCCCAGCCTGAGTATTCGCGGCTCCGTGGTGAACCTGCCGCCGAATTCCTCGGCTTCGATCCTGCTGCAGTCGCGCGATTTCGGCTTAGTGTTAAGTGGCGCCGAAATGCGCAAGGATGGCAGCTTTATTATTCGCGACGTCGCACCTGGTGCGTACACGATTCTGGCGACAGTCGAGAACTCGGTAGCCCCGATGACGGCGAGGCAGGCGTTGCAAGTCGGCGGGAATGGCATCGAGGGCCTGCGGTTGGCGCCGCAGGCGGGCGCGATCGTTCGTGGGCGGCTGCATCTGGAAAGCAAAGGCAGCGTGGGCCGCATCGATCCCAGCCAGATCTTTTTCACGCTCGAACCGGCCGAACGAGACCATGAAGTCGAGATCGCGCTCGGGCAAGGGTTCTCGAATCTCGCGCAACTTATGCCTGACGGGAGTTTCGAGTGGAAAGACGTTCCCCCGGGCGAATACTACGTGCAACTCGCGAGCGAGATCGGGGAGAAGCGGGACTGGTTTGTGAAATCGGAGTTGGTGGGCGGTCGCCTCGCGGACGATGTGGGCATCAGCGTAAACGGCGGAGCGGTTGTGGTCGATCTTGTGGTCAGCGCCGGTGGCGCGGTGGTTGACGGCGTCGTCACCAACGCGAAAGGCGAACCGGTCGCCGACGCGGTGATTGTCTCCGTGCCGGAGGCGCGACTGCGCGGGCGAGTGGATCGCTATCGCAAGACGGTCAGCGATCAGGGCGGGCGCTTCACCCTACGCGGGATTCCGCCGGGCGACTACACGCTTTTTGCGTGGGAGAGCGTGGACGGCGAAGGCTACTACGATCCGGAATTCTTGAAGAGCTGCGAAGGGCAGGGAAGCAGGCTGCGCTTGAATGAAGGCGATCGGAAGAGCGTGCAGCTGCGGGCTATTCCCAGCGCTGAAGAACAACCCTAGGAAATCAAAGTCCCCACTTCTCGCGCAAAAAGCGCGCGAGAAATGGGGCACCCACAGGCGCGATAACTTCTGCTGTGTTTCCCCATCAAAACCGGTGCGTCTCTACTACCGGAGATTCTCCGTCGGCGGGCTTGGTGTCGTCGGCGTGAATCTTGCCGTCATCCTCCGCATAAAACGACCGGTGCTGGGCGTCCATGTTCTTTGGGGTCAGGGTCAGGATGTAGCTGTCTTTCTTTGCTTTGTACCCGACGGTGTAGTCGCCGCGGTCGGGATTGACCATGCGCTGGGTGAAAGTTCCTGAGTGAACCAGTTGCGCGAGCGTGGCTGCGTAGTGACCATAGTGCTTGTTGAAGCCGACTTCCGCGCGCATGACCACGCGCATGTAGGCGAGGGCGGCGAATTCGGAGTCGGAACGCGCAGGATCGCTTTTGTACTTGGGTGTGTAGGCGGGCGCCGGCGGTGTCGGCGCCGGTTCGGCGGTTAGCGCGGGTTGTGGCGGTGGCGCAGGTTCGGTTTGTTGCGCAAGGAACGGTGCGATGAGGGCGAACATGGAAGAGATAGAGATAATGAGAATGATTGATTTCATTCCAGTCTCCGAAGAGGTCGTGATCTGCGGTTCAATGCAGGGCCTGAAAACCCCGCGTGGCTCCTCGATTCCAGAGCCAATTTCCATGTTACTCCCGTAATTTCCCTTCGGTCACCTTCTCTTTGCATAGAGACCGATTATTACTATGCTGATAGCAAGAATCCAGACCCTATAGGGAAAACTATGAAAGCAGCAGTCGCCAGAAAACCCGTGATCCGCATCGCCGTGGTGGAAAGTGATCCGCTGCGATTTGTTGGCTTCCGTGCCCTGTTCGATTCCGAGCCCGAGTTCGAACTGATTTCGGCAGCGTTGCCCGAGATTAACACGCTGCAAAACGTTGATCTCATCCTGTTGGGCAATCGCTCCGGGCAAAATCTGTTTGACGTGATGGCCAGCCTGAAAGCGACCCGACCGGACTTGCGCATCATCGTGACCGGCTCGGGCATTGACGAAGAGACAATCCTCAAGGCGATTGCCTCCGGCGCCAAGGGATATGTGGACGAGGCTGCCCCGCCAGCGGAGTTTGCGCAAGCGATCCGCGTGGTGAACCAAGGATCGGTGTGGGCTCCGCGTCGCGTGCTCTCTATGTTCATCGAACGGGTGTCGTCGTCACCCGGACGGATTTTCCCGGCAGGCCGCGTGAGCTTTACCGACCGCGAGAAGGAAGTTCTGGAAATGCTGGTGGCAGGACGGTCGAACAAAGAAATCGGCGGACAGTTAGGGATCGAGGAACGCACGGTCAAGGCGCATGTGGCGAAATTGATGCGCAAAGTGGGCGTGCAGAACCGCATCGCGCTGTCGGTGCACGCGATCACTCATTCGTTGGTGGTCACGAAGTAGCAAGTTACGAGCTGGGAGCTCTGAGCTGCGAGCTGCGAGCTGGTTCACTGTAGGAGTCCGAACCGAAGGCTCGTAGCTCAGGGCTCAAAGCTGATAGCTCGCGGCTCAAAGCTCGTAACTTCCAGCCACTTACCTTCGTAATCTTGTAGCCGTCTTGCCTCCGCACCATACTCGAATTACCTACCACAGAACCTGGGAGACGGGGTTGAGAGTGGCGATTAGGGTCACTGCTTTCAGCCCCGCATTTTTTTGTCTTAGTCCCGAGTTGTGAGTTCTGAGCCGCGAGCGATCGTAGGAGCGGCAATCTGCTTCAATGAGCGAAACCGGGATTTTTCAACAACTACTCAGCGGCTGGTCTTGCGGAGCACCAAGCGCCACATCGTGCCGAAGAGCATCGCTATCGCCACAACGATGAGAACATCTGCCGCAAGTCCGCCCCACATGATTGCGGCACCGCCTGCAAAGCCTCCTTCGTGGTACAGGGGAAAAGGCACGCCGTGACGCAAAAAGCAATCGAAGCACGTTGCGGGACGCATGAAATGCACGACGTTCACTGATACAAAAACGGTCGTTGCTGTGAGGAAGGCAAGTGCATACGGATGTGCCCTCACGCCTGAGAAGTGCTCTTTTACCGTGCGCCATGCCACGGCACACAATAACCAAAACCCCGCATTCGTTGTCACAGCTAGCGGAAGGTAGATCCCATGCAACAAGCCCGCGGAATGTAACCAGCCTGCGGAGTACAACCACAACCAGAATGTCCCGAGGAGCGCACCGGCCAGTATATTGCCGGGCAAGAGCAAGAAGAACCCGATGAGGTGGAGGGAGCCAAAAAGTACCAGTTCGGACTGTGCATCGCCGTATAGGGGAAGTTTTCCGAAGTGCGCAGCGACACAACCAACAAGCTGAGTCACTGCGAATACCAACCATTTCCGCCGCGTCATGGTGCTCCCAATATTATCGGCGGCAAGTCAATAGTCGTAAACGGGCCGTGCACTGATCGATCCGGTTTACACAACCGACGGCTCATAGCTCATCGCTCAAAGCTCACTGCTCAATGCCTGCAACCGCACAAATTCATTTACAATCGAACTACCCAGATCCCAGAAAGTTGTGTGGTGAGGACCATGAAAAAATCTGCTTACTTGACCCTAGTCGGACTACTGCTGTTCGGTGTTTTTCTTTTCGCCCAAGATCAACCAAAAAACGATCAGCCGAAAGAGTCGAAAGCCACGGATCGTGTGCAAGCCGCTGCGGATGTTCTGAATGAGATTCAAGGCGCCCCTGACAAGGGCATTCCGCAGGCGATACTCGGTTCGTCGGAATGCGTGGCGGTCGTGCCTTCGATGCTGAAAGGCGGATTCATTTTTGGCGCCAAGTACGGGCGCGGGCTGGCCAGTTGCCGCACGGCAAAAGGATGGAGCGCGCCGGCGTTTTTTACCATTGAGGGAGGCAGCTTCGGATTGCAGATTGGCGGGCAGGCAGTAGACTTGGTGCTACTGATCATGAACAAGAACGGAGTGCAGCACTTGCTCTCGAGCCAGTTCTCGCTGGGTGCGGACGCCTCGGTGGCAGCCGGACCGATCGGGCGCGAAGCGGAAGGGGACACCGACTGGAAGATGCGGGCTGAGGTGCTGACCTATTCGCGGGCACGCGGAGTCTTCGCCGGAGTCACTCTGAACGGCGCCGTAGTCAAACAGGACAAGAACTCAACCCGAGAGTTCTACGGGCATATGGTGACGACGAAGGCGTCGTTGACCGGAGAGGTGGACGCACCGGCGGCAGCCAATCCGTTTCTGACCACATTGGCGAAGTGGGCGCAGGAAGCGGCGAAATAGGCAGGGTAGCGAGCCAAACGCGCGTTTGTTGCGTCGCAAAAGACGCCCTTCGACGCGCTTCGCTTGCTCAGGGCAGGCTCGCAGCGCGCGGCTCGCCCAGGTCCTTCGACTCAGCAGAAGGCGCCTCGCTCAGGATGACAAGCGGAATCTTTCCCTGTTTGACAAGAGAATTTTCCGAGTGATACCGTCGCGCTTCCTGCATGCGTCGCCAACTCGAATACGCGGCCGCTTGGCCGTTTATCAAAATCCTTGGCATTCTGCCGAGGCCGCTGGCACGGGCCTTCGGCATCGGCCTGGGCCGGATTGTTTATCTTGCGCATGTGCGATTGCGTCGCGTAGGCATGCGCAATCTGGCGCTGGCGTTTCCCGAAAAAACTGAAGCGGAGCGAGCGCGCATTCTGCGCGGAGAATTCACTTCTTTGGGCCGGCAACTCGCCGAAGTGTGCCAGTTTCCCAAGTACACGCGGGAAAACATTGAACAGGTTGTAGTGTACGACGGGCTGGAGAACTACGAGCGCGCTTATGCGCGAGGCAAGGGAGTGCTGTTCTTGACGGCGCACTACGGCGGGTGGGAACTTTCTGCTTTCGCACATTCGCTGCACGGGCACTGGCTGCACATCGTGATGCGGCCGATGGACAATCCTTATCTTGACCGCCTGATCGAGCGTTACCGTACCATGCACGGCAACAAGACGGTGGCGAAGGACGATTTCGTGCGCGGGCTTCTGGCCGCGATGAAAGCCGGAGAAACGGTTGGTATATTGATGGACACGAATATGACTCCACCGCAGGGAGTGTTCGTGGATTTCTTTGGCATTCCCGCGTGCACCGCCAGTGGGCTGGCGCGCATTGCGTTGCGCACGGATGCGGCTGTGGTTCCGGGGTTCACGATCTGGGATCAGGCACTGGGCAAATACCGGTTGAGGTTTGATCCGGCGGTGGAGTTGGAGCGCACGGGCGATCTTGAGGCCGACATCGTCGCCAACACACAAAAATTCACGGCAATCATTGAGGATTATGTGCGGCAGTATCCCGAGCAGTGGCTCTGGGTACACCGGAGATGGAAGACAAGGCCGGAGGGGCAGCCATCGCTCTATTAGCAGACGGCCAATCCGCCGGGCATTTGAAACGGAAATCGTTGGCGGAGGGAATCACTTCAACACGATTCTCGATCGGGTTCGGAAGAGACGATAGTTCGAGTAGGTATGCTTTTCGCGCGCTATCGAGCCCGCCAGGTTTGTGGTGATCACAACCTGAGTCGGCAGCCATAGGGGCGAGGCCACATCGACGATGGACGCCTGGGCGAACTGAATGTCGGTGCTCAGCTGGCGAAGCGGTATTCCGGCTAGAACCGAAAGAAGGTCCGAGCGCAGGCGCTCGATCCGGAATTCGGCTGGGTCGATCCAAGCCACACCCTGGGTAAAGATTTTATAGGTTTGGCCGTCGTACCCGATTACTGCGGGGAGCAGAACCGATTCGGGCTTCTGCGCAAAGGCCACCACCAGCACTTGGCGCCCATTCATCTTCTGTTGTCCCAGATAGCGGAATTCAAGCTGGCTCCGATTGGTGGGATAGAAGTAGAGCCACGCGCTGGCGGAACCCTGCGAGATTGGTCCCGTGGATTGCGCCTGCGGCAAAATTGGGCCGGCGGGAGGCACGTCCGCCAGAGACGGCGAAGCGGAGGGCGCGGCGGATTCTGCGGCCTTCTCGATAGAATCGGATTGCAGTTTCTCGCCTGTTGCCACATCCACTCGGTACTCGTCGAATACCCGGCTGCCAGTACCCATGGCGTGTTGCAGAATGAGGAATGAGTAGTCGGCGTATGTGGTGAAACCGTTTTGCTCGGAGACGACCACCTCATGTGAGACGAGGTTCGGCGTTTTGCGCGCGATCTCGACTGTCTTGGCTCCGATTTTCTTGAGGAGCGCTGCGAGTTGCGATTGATCGTGCGCCACCTTGAGATGGGCCAGCTCTGGGACAGCATTCCGAATCTGTGCGATCGGGCACGAAACGAAGTTTGGGAACTTGATCTCCGGAAGGCTGGGCGCGGCCGCCGCCGCAGGAGCCTTTCCCGGCGGTTGCACAAGAATGTCGATCCATTCAGGCTTGGGTGCAGGTGGCGGTGCCTGGCTGCTGCTATCGGGAGCGGGACTTTGCTGCGCAAGAAGTTCCCCGGGCCAAACGAGCCGAAATGAGGCAAGCGCGATCGCGGCCAGGAACCATCGTCGGCAGAACACAGAACTTCTCCTCGAAGCCCCCAAGCGTTTGTTCAGATAGTACACCTCGCCGCTGACTGCATTGAAGCGGACAGGCCCGCTTCCGACGCTCTTTTCGGTCAAATCGAATCTTATTCTGGAAGTCTTACTGACTACGTCGATCCAAGGGGCAATGCCCCTTCTATGAGAAGGCCGGTGTCAAGTTGGTTTCGCGAAGCCGCGGTCTAAGGGGTAGAGGAGTGAATGTCCACGGTGAAACCAGCGATCTTGAAGTAGGCGGAGTTTCCGGTTGTGCCGACGCGGACCACGACTTGGCTCAGATACCGCGTGTGCACGGGGTCGTTCGCGGAACAGATGCGAGGCACAGCCCACCCGGCTCCGGCCAGGGTCGCTATCCACAGCAGGATCGCGGCTACTCTGATGCCGATCCCAAGGCTTTCTTCGATGACAGCGGTATGCGCGCACATATCGCCGATTCGCTGGCGCACATTGGAGCAGGCAGCCACCGCAGTTCCCACGAGATAGAAGCCAAGGCCGTCTACGATCCGCAGCACGTTGCGTACGGCGCAGGCCGATAAGGAACCACATTGCACGGTTTTCACGACTCGGATTCCTACCAGAGCCTTGCCGAGAGTGGCGCCACAAGCGGCTTCCAGCAGCCAGCCATAAAGAAAAAGTATGGCGGCATTCAGGGTGATAGCGATCACGAGTGAAGCGGTGCTGAGCTGCAATTCGTTCCCGTCAAACGTGGCCAATCGCATAAAGACCCAGGCGTCCACGACGGCGAACAGGCCGAACAGGAGCGCTGTGTCCAAGACGAAAGCGATGAAGCGGTCGCCTAACCTGGCGAAACGGTATCGGACAGGTTTGCGTACTGGAGTAGAAGCGGGGGGCGCAGGACCGGCGGCTCGCGCCGGCTCAATCAGTCCGCATTCCTCGAGCAGGTACTGGCTGGCGGGGATGGCTCCGCCGCAGCGTTTGCAGTGCTTTGCGGACGAGCTGACTTGACTGTGACAATGCGGACATTCCATATTTCGCGATAGCGGCAACGGTCCGCTGGTTTAAGGATAACGCTGTAGAAGCTGGTTACTGACATCACCCAAGGTCAGCGGTCAAGCGGCCATTGACCTGTGGGAACATCGAGAATGACTGAAGTGGAGATAGCTCGAAATCTGCAGTGGAAGACGCGGCCGGAAGGAAAGCCTCCGCTGTATTGAGCAGTTTTGGAGCGCTAACGCCTCTTATCAGCGGCCATCCGACCGCGAGGCCCAGACGGCGCTTCCGCAGGCGCGAATCCGGTCATTTTTTCAGCAGCGCGTCAATTCCCGCCTGCGCGATCGCTTCGTCGACCTCCGATTTGGCGCCGCTCGCGGCGATTGCCCCGACCGTTTGGCCGTCGACCTTGATGGGCAATCCGCCCTGTCCCGGGAAGAAACTCGGGTATGCGAGTGCGGCGGTATTTCCCGATTTCACTTCATCGGCGCCGCTTTTGGACGGGCTGCCGTAGAAAGCGGAGTGCCGCGCTTTTTTCTGCGCCCACTCCTCCGTGATGATGGAGACGCCATCCCCTTTCTCCAGAAAGAGCAAGGCGCCGGTGTCATCCACAATGACGATTGTGACCGAGACATTCTGGCGCTTGGCTTCGGCTTCGGCGCCCGCCACCATCGTCTTGATGGCATCCAGGTTCAAGTACTTTTTCGAGGGCAGGTCTGCAGCCGTAAGCATCCCCGTCAGGCAGAGTGCAACAAACAGTGATTTGAGCATGCGCGCGATGTTATCAACAGGCTCGCTGTTTTCCAAGCAAAAAAAGTCGCGGAGCGGGTTCGTGTGCGTGGATCACCGGAGGGTAGGTCGGCGCAGGTTTCTCACAAGTCAGTCTTGCTGTCGCGCGTGCCATCGGGCGCGCGAAGACAGGGAACCGCGTTGAAGCTTTCTGAGCCCCGTAAGGCAATTTCTAAACCTGGCAGGCGGATTTGCACGATTGTTGAATCATTGCCGTAGCACTCGTTGACCCGCTTCTCTGACGCGCGGTGCTCCGTCTCATCGTGCCTTCCGGTAGAATCGAATTCTTATGACCACTCCTACGAGTACCCTACCTACTACTTTCGACCAAATCGCAGAACGTGAACGGCAATTCCTGCTGCAAACTTACAGTCGTTATCCCGTCGCGCTGGCGCGCGGCAAAGGCGTGTTTTTGTACGACATCGAGGGCAAGCGCTATCTCGATTTCGTTGCTGGAATTGGAGTGAACGCGCTGGGGCACGGGCATCCACGCATCGTGAAGGCGATCCGCGAACAGGCCGCCAAGCTGATCCACATATCGAATCTCTATTACAACGAGTATCAGGGGATGCTGGCGGAGAAGCTGTGCGGGCTGGCCGGCGGATCTTCCGGAGAAAAGTTTCGCGCCTTCTTTCAGAACAGCGGGACGGAGGCAATCGAAGGGTCGATCAAGCTGGCGCGGCTGGCGGGGCATCGCGCGGGCGGCGAGGCCAAGTGTCGGCTCGTGGCTCTGGAAGGTTCGTATCACGGGCGGACATTTGGCGCGTTGTCGCTGACCGGGCAGGATAAGCACCGCAAGGGGTTTGAGCCGCTGCTCGAAGATGTAACGTTCGTCAAGCAGAACGATATCGAAGGTCTGCGGGCGGCGGTGAACGACAACACGTGCGCGATTGTGCTGGAGCCGATTTTTGGTGAGGGCGGAATCTTCGAGTGTTCGGCAGAATTTTTGCAGGAATGCCGCACGCTAGCCGACCATCATCGAGTGGCGCTGATCTTTGATGAAATCCAGTGCGGGCTGGGCCGCACGGGGACGATCTTTGCGTTCCAGAGTTTCGGTGTGACTCCCGACATTGTGGCGATCGCCAAGCCGCTCGCGGCCGGACTGCCGCTAGGAGCTTTCCTCGCGAAGGAAGAGTTCGCCTCGGCGATTTCACCGGGACAGCATGGCACCACGTTCGGCGGCGGCCCGCTGGCGTGCCGCGTCGCGCTGGAGTTTCTGGCCATCGTGGAAGGAGAGAAGCTCCTGGAGAATGTCAACAACGTTGGGGCCTATCTGCGGCAGGAATTGAACGGGCTGGTGGAGAAGCGGGCTGCCGCGAAGGAAGTGCGCGGGCGCGGATTCATTCAAGGGATTCAACTCGAGATTCCGGCGCGTCCGATCGTGGATGCGGCGCTGGCCGAAGGAGTGCTGTTCAACAGCACGCAAGATACGGTGGTGCGCTTTCTGCCGCCATTCCTGCTCGAGGAAAAGCATGTTGACAAAGGGATTCGCGTGCTGAAAAAGCTGCTCGGAAAGAAGCAGAAGGCAGCGGTGTAAAATCCCCACCCTTCGACTTCGCTCAGGGCAGGCTTTCTCGCGCGAAGAACGCGCGAGAAATGGGGCACCCGGCGGTTCGCGCGCCTCGCCCATTCGAAAAAAACCGGGGAGCCGAAGCTCCCCGAAGTGAAGTGACAGAGGCGTTGTTTCATTTAAATAGAATCCCGGGGACGGAAAAAAGTTGTCCCCGGCACGAAGATTTTGTTCGCCCGAATGAAGTCCGGATGAACGAGCTCCAGGTGAACCAGGCTTAGATGAACGAGATGCAGGGAACTGATGCAGGTTTGGCGGTCGCGGCCGGCCGGGATTCCGAAGAATGCTGGATGGATTTCGACGGTGCGCGGATGCGCTATCTGCGCACCGGGTCGGGGCCGGCGATCATCCTGCTGCACGGGCTGCTCGGGTATTCGTATTCGTGGCGATACACCATGCCGGCGCTGGCGCCGTACCGCACGGTCTACGCCCCGGACATGCTGGGCGCGGGATTTTCAGACCGTCCGAAGGGAATCGATCAGTCCATGCGCGGGACGGCTCGGCGCATGCTCCGGTTTGCCGAGAACCTGGGGGTTGAGTCGTTCGATCTGCTGGGAACATCGCGGGGCGGCGCAGTGGCCATGTGCGTAGCGGCGGAGGCCGTGAGCGGAAGCAAGCTGCAAGTCCGTAAGCTGGTGCTGGTTGCCCCGGTAAATCCTTATTCGCCGCGTGGGCGCTGGTTAGCGCCGCTGGCCGGCACTCGCATCGGGTCAGTAGTGGTCCGAAGGGCGCTCGAGAGCATACCATCTCTTTATCCTTATTGGCACGGACGCATGTTCGCGGATCGCAAGAAGATCCCCCCCGGGAGTCTGCGGGGCTACAAGGCGCCGCTGGCAAAACCGGGATTGTTCGAGCATGCGCTTGCCATTGTGAGCACCTGGTCCGCCGATCTGCGGGAACTGGAGGCGCTGCTGCCAAAGCTGGCGCGGCTTCCCACTCTGTTGATGTGGGGCAGCGAGGACCGGGCGGTATCCGCGTCGTCGATGACGCCGCTGGCACGGCATTTTGCGAATGCGCGAACTATCATGTTCCCCGAGGTCGGACATCTGCCGTATGAAGAGTGTCCGGCAGAGTTCAACCGGACATTGATTGAGTTTCTTCGGTCAGAATGAGTGATGCGTGCTACCTGTTATGAAACTGACCGCGATATTGTTTGGCGTGAGCGTTACGCTTCACAATCTGGAAGAAGCGCTGTTTCTTGTTGGATGGAGTCGCACTCATTTGAAATTGTGGTTCACACCGGATCCGAAAATATATGAAGTTTTGACTTCGCTGGTCAGTCTTGTGATATGGATTCCAATTGTCGGAGTCTGGGTTTGGCCGCAGAACGTGCGTCTGCAAGCGGCACTGGCAGGTTTCGCACTGGCCATGGCGGTCAATGCGGTGTTTCCGCACTTGCTGCTGAGTGTGGCCACGCGTTCCTATTCGCCGGGAGCGGGAACCGGAGTGCTTCTTAATCTGCCGCTTGGAACATGGTTGATCCGCGAGCAGCTGAACACCCACATGGTTGTGGATATCTGGCGGCAAGCTGTTCCGTTTGCTGTGCTGTTGGCCGTGGGGGCCTATGGAAGTCTCTTGGCAACCCATGTGATCGTGGCTCGGAAACGCCAGTGAAAACATATGCGCTCATTCTGAGCCTTAGGAGTGGCATTCTCAGTGGGTTGCCTAGCTGGTTCTAGCGAAGCTGTGTGTGCACAGCAATTCTATGAAACCATTCGTCAGTCATTCGCGGGTTGCATGAACGCATGACCCACGCCATTCTCGATGCCCTGCGGACGGCGTTGTTGCACTACGGCTACTGGGCCGTGGCTGTGGCGCTTCTCGTGGAGAACGCGGGCGTGCCCGTGCCGGGGGAAACGGTTCTTCTAGTGGCGAGTGTTTTAGCCGCAACTGAGGGCGACCTGCGACTTTCCTGGATCATTGCCGTGGGGACGATCGCCGCCACGCTGGGCGACAACTTGGGCTTTTCGCTTGGTTACTATGGCGGACGCCCACTCCTGGCGCGCTATCAGTCAGTCTTCCGCATTCGGAACCAGACTCTGGCTCGAGGCGAACGCATGTTCGCACGCTACGGCGCGGTCACGGTGTTCTTCGCGCGCTTCGTCTTCGGGCTGCGGATCGTAGCCGGACCGCTGGCGGGAGTGTTGCACATGCCCTGGCGGAAGTTTCTCATCTTCAACTTCTTGGGGGCGGCGGTGTGGGTGACGGCGATTTCCGGCCTGGGATTTTTGTTCGGCCGGAGCTGGGAAACAGTGCAGCGAGGTGTAAAACAGCTCGACCTGGCAGTCGCGATCGTAGTGCTGGCAGTGGTGGCGTTGTTGTGGTGGCGGAGCCGGCAGGAGGGCTGACCGGCATCCACAGAGTCAACTTTTGCACAGCCCTGCGAGGCAATGCGCGGCTATACTGAGCCGGTGTCGCGCAGGACCTCGTTCGAGGGAGCGTGACGTGGTGGCAATCGAAAGGAATTCACCGGTTGCGTCCGAGCCGGAAATCGGACGAGGAGGAACGCATGAAGAATATTGGGTTTCTGGTTCTGCTAGTTTTGGCTGTACTGCTGTTCACGGTTGCCTTCCCGGCGGCAGCCGGTCCGAAGGCCTCAGTCGCGCCCACACCGGTGGTGGCGGCGGTTCCGGCAGCAGCGGTCGCGGTGGCGATGCCAGAGAAGCATCCGCATATTGACGAGGCCCTCGAGCACATGCGGGCGGCCAAGCATGAACTGGAAATCGCAGCGCATGATTTCAAGGGGCACCGGGTGAAGTCGCTTGGGCATCTGAATGAGGCAATCGAAGAAGCGGAAATCTGCCTGAAAGTGGATGCTGACTGACCGCTAAAGGATGGGGTCAAAGAAGATGCAGCCTGCGCGGCGTGCGCAGGCTTTTTCTTTTCCCCGCCAAAATGATGCGGCCTGGTTACGTCACTTGCCGAACACGAGTCCAATCGAGGCTCCCAGGCGCAGGATGTCGCCCGAATGAAACTCAGTATTCCCGACAATATGGTAGTAATGCGCCTCGGGCCGGATGAAGAGGCGTCCCAGGAGATGGTAGGGCACGCCCGCTCCCGCGTGCAGAAGGAAATGATTGTTGCTGATAATGGTGGGACAGGTAGCGAGATTGCAGGTGGTGCTCTGGTTGTAGAAAACCGCGGTTTCCCCGCCGAAGCCCACCATAAAATCGGCGCGTATTCTGGGGCTAACGCGAGAGGTGAACACTCCGTTGACGTCGTACAGGACCGGGCGATAGCTCTGATAACCGTTGTAGAGTCCGCGATGGTAGCGGAATGCCGTTTCTACATTGAGTCCGAAATGATTCTTGAAAACCGCCTGGACGCTGGCGGAAGGATACGTCCCGCCTTTTTCGGGAGGAGCTACGCCGGATTGGGAGGCGCTGTTGGACTTGGTAGAGAACAGCGTGCTGCCGCCGGCAGCGACGTCAATCTCTTGCGCATGGGCAAAGCAAAGAAGCAGGAACAACGGGCAGGCCAACGCGAGCGATCCGAGTTTTCTCAATCCACCTCCTCGAAAGCGTAATTGTTCTTAGGGCGGTACGGCCTGGACTGGCCGCAAGTGGGCAAATCGCAGGCAGAAGCGCCGCTCAAAACAAACTATATTAGCGCATCTGCGCCCGTTCTCTCGGCCCTAGAGAACGGCTAGCGCCGAGCCAGCAGCTAGTATGGGCCACCGATGGTGTATCCGATGGAACCGCCAACGCGGAGGATGTTATTGCCCGTGAAGTCATTGGTATTGTTGTTGATCCAGTAATAGTGCGCCTCGGGGCGCACAAAGACGTGATGCCACATGTAGTAGCGAATGCCGCCGCCTATGTCCACCAGAAAATGGTTGGAGCTGGTGTAGTTCGTACAGCTAACGAAAGTGCACGTGTAGTTGGCCGAGTAAAAGCGCGTGTCCTGCCAGCCAATGCCACCCATAAGGTCAAGACCAGCCCTCTTGCTCAGGCGAGGCTGATACACCCCATTGAAGTCAAGAAGGATAGGGCGGAAGGGAATGCCGCTGGTGCCGCCATAGTTTCCCTGACCACCCCTCCAGGAAACGTCAAAACCAAAGCCAACACGCTTATGGAAGATCACGTCAAAGCCGACATTGGGGTACAACCCCCCCTTCTCGGGGCAACCAGTGGTGAAGTTACATGAGGCAGCTCCGGGAGACATGGTGGTTCCGAAGCCAAGCATGGCGTCGGCTTGCTGGCCAGAAGCCAGACCAGCGAAAAGCGAAAAGGCGAAGAGGGTCGCTACAAACGCGAACTTTCTCAAGTGAACCTCCTGTAATGTTCATTGTTCCAATAAGATGCACCCGTTCCATCCTTGGATGCAGGCGAATCGGCGGAAGCGATTATCATAATTCGAGCCGGGGCCGATTCGAAGGGCCGCAGCAGGTGAAAGGAGCGAACTCCCCTGACCCCAGCGAACTGAAGCCAAGAACGAATGCGTCGCGAGCCGACAAAGCCCACCCTGCTACCAAAACCCGCGGCGACAGCATAAGTTGCCCTCCGCGGGCGTTTTTCCTCCAGATCTTCGGAGTAAGGCGTTCGCCTGGGCAGTACTTTTGCCTGCCATCTCACGAGCGCTTAACGCTGCTTCCCCCGCGGAGAATGTGATCGAGGGAGATTGGGCCCGCCCCGAAGAAGATGAGAGCAAAAGCCAGGGCCGCAACGGCGAGGGGAAACTCATACCCGTGATCGCCGGTGAGGCCATTGTGCCAGTGGACCTTCCAGATGGCCACGCCCAGATTGATGCAGATGGCAAAAGCGGCTGCACGAGCGAAAAATCCGACCAGGATGAGCAGGCCGCCGAAGAATTCGGTGAAGGCTGAGACGTAGCCCAGCCACGCAGGTAGGCCGAGGCCGGAGACGAACTGTGCGTGCTGATGCAGGCCGCCAAAGACCTTGTGATAACCGTGGGCGACCATGATCGCGCCCAGGGCCAGACGCATCACGAGAAGAGCAAGCGGCTGCAAACGGTCGAGGTAGCGCAAGGGGGATCCTCCGCGGTCCATAGAGTACCGCAGGGAAAGGCAACGGCGAAAGGGTTTACGACATCAGGCATCTGCGATCACAACCCGACAGCCCTTGACCGGACGGCGGGCGGGCGATACTCTTTCGGCGCAGGACGAAACTCATTTTGTCCGAAGAACCGGTCCCTCTTTGTGGAGCTTCCCATGCGCAGAACACTCTGGTTCCGAATCCTAGCGGTCATGCTGTTTTCCCTTGTGATTCCCTCTAGTTTTGCCCAGCAGCACAAGAAACGCGTAGCTGTGCTCAACTTTGACTACGCCACAGTTCAGACCTGGGTCTCGTCGATATTCGGCACAAATGTTGACGTGGGTAAAGGCATTTCCGATCTGCTGGTGCAGCAACTGGTGACCGATGGCAAGTACTCGCTGATCGAGCGCAACGCCATCGACAAGATTCTGAACGAGCAGAATTTCGCCAACAGCGACCGGGTCGATTCGTCCACCGCCGCGAAGATCGGCAAGATCCTCGGGGTCGACGCTGTCGTCATGGGCAGCATTACGCAATTTGGGCGCGATGATCAGAACAAGACCTACGGGGGCGGCGCGCTGGGTAACTACGGCAGTAAGTTCGGCATCGGCGGTGTGCAGAAGCGCGAGGCCAAGGCCGTGGTCGGGATCACGGCACGCATGGTCGACACAACAACCGGTGAGATTCTGGCTGCGGTCACGGGGACAGGAGAATCCCAGCGCAAAGGGACGTCTTTGGTGGGCGCAGGTGGAGGCGGTGGAAGTGCCGCCGGCGGCGGATATGACATGACCAGCAAGAACTTCGGCGAGACCATCCTCGGCGAAGCCGTTCATCAGGCCGTCACCCAGGTGGCCACGCAACTGGACCAGAAAGCCGAGGCCATGCCCACACGGAAGGCGGAGTTTTCCGGGCTGGTTGCCGACGTCAGCGGAAATACAATCATCCTCAACATCGGGCGTAGCTCGGGAGTGCAAGTCGGCGACACCGTAGCCATCAGCCGGCCAGTGCGGACGGTGAAAGACCCGTCTACGGGCAAGGTGATCAAAACCATTACAAACCAGATGGGGACGGCTACGATCACGGAAGTGGATGCGGATTCGGCGACGGCAACCTACACCGGCAGCGCGCCAGCCAAAGTAGGAGACGCAGCTAAGAGCCAGTAAGGTCTTAAACAGAAGCGGGTGCGAATCCTCGTTTCGGGGCAGAAACTGGGGAATGCCTCGTCGTCTCCTGATTCTCAAAGCAGATGATTAGTGTGGTGAAGGAGGCGCGGCTGTCTTAAAGGCCGCCATACTCATGCAATAACTGCCGCTTTCCCCCTTGCCCGTCAGCGTCGGTTGATAGGTTCCCGCTTTTCCGTTGCGTGCGTATACATATGTGGTGGCATACGTCCACTGTGACGGGGTTACGCCGGTAGGGAGAGGTTTGGCTGAGCTATAACGGGCGACAACGAAGTCCGTTGCCGTGGTCGTTATCGATGGGCCAACCTCGAGGCCTGCGGGGGTTCTGGTTCCGTCGTCTACGTGCGCGCCATTCCCGTCCAACACGGAGGATTGCTGCATGTTGGAAACTTCAATGAATGCGTTGACACTCATCCTAGCGCCGCCCGACAAATGGAACTTGAGTTCAGTGACTTCGCCATTGCAATTCTCGCAATACCAAATATCGAGAATCTGGCCGCCGCAGGAACTTGCGGCTCCTGGAACCTGCTTATAGGTGTTGCCCCCAGCCGGAGCATTGTCGGTAACGCTCACCACCTTGACTCCCGGTGTCATCGGACCCGGCATCGCGATGAGAACACTCCCCTTGAGGGTTGGCTCGGGCAGATCCATATCGGAGGTGGGTTGAGGGCTCAAACTGAGGGCAAAAAACTGTTGGACAACGGTTTGAGCGGGCGATTGAGCAGCCCAGAAAAATAGAAGGATTGTCAGCAGTTTCTTCATCTTGTCGGCCTCATTGTTAGATGGGCAATCCTCAAAATTCTCGCGGGTGAGCCCGGCTTTCGCAAGTCTTTCTTTCGTTACGGGGTTTTTCCCGAGACATCGCATCTGGCCGGAAGAGTTAAGCCTCGCATCCACCGGCTCGACCTGGCGGCATAGTACCTCCGTACCGTCTCTAGTACTTCAGTTACCGTTCTCCGGGTGACCACTGGTCGAGTGCACAGCCAATACGTCCTATTGTGTTCATCTTGGCCGACACCCCAATATGTAGGGATCCATCCTTGGAGCTATCTTCTGCGATTCCAAGAAACAGGCAAAAAACCCCAGAAAACCGGGAGATTCGCTTTGAGGCGGGGCCTTTTCGGGCTGATATATGCTCAGGACACCGAGAGTCCTCGGAGCCGATATTGAGGGCGAGGTAGTCTCCCACAGCAAGCCAGGCGCGCCGGAGAATCCGGAGCCGGCGAAAGGTCTGCGGAATGGCAAAGGAACTATGGCCGACGCGCGAGAAGTAATGAACATTCGCCAGGCGTCGCAATATCTGGGCGTGAGTCCGGACACGCTTTACAAGTACGTGGGCGAACAGAGGATTCCAGCGTTCAAGCTGGGCAATCGCTGGCGCTTCAAGAAGTCGAAGCTGGACCAGTGGATGGAAGAGAAGTCGAGCCAGATAGAGCCGGCGGCGAAGCGCAAACCGAAAGCCGTAGGCAAAGCTGCCGGGACGCAGTAGTTAAATTGCCGGCGAAACGCCGGCCCGACAAAGGTGGGCACATGTTTGGAATGGGATCAAAGTCCATAGTTGGTCTGGATGTGGGCTCTTCCAGCATCAAGGCGGTGGAGCTGAAAAAAAAGGGCGGGCAGATTGAAGTCGCGCACCTGGGCCTGGAACCGCTGGCCTCCGACATCGTGGTCGATTCCATGATCGTGGATTCGGGCACGGTCTCGAGTGCCATTTCGAAGCTGTTCCTGGACAACCAGATCAAGACCAAAGACGTGGCTACCGCGGTAAGCGGGCACTCGGTGATCGTGAAGAAAATCTCGCTGCCCTCGATGAGCGATCAGGAACTGGCCGAGACCATCGAGAAGGAGGCGGCGCAGCACATTCCCTTCGATCTGGCCGACGTGAGCCTGGACTATCAAATTCTTTCCGACGAAGTGGGCAGCCCGCAAATGGATGTGCTTCTGGTCGCAGTGAAGAAGGACAAGATCTTGAACTACACCAACGTACTCTCGATGGCCGGGCGCACGCCGAAGATAGTGGACATTGATGCGCTGGCCCTGCAGAACTGCTACGAGTACAACTACCAGCCTTCGCCCGGGCAGGTGGTGGCGCTGCTGAATCTGGGCGCCAGCGTGATGAACATCAACATCGTCAAGGGCACGACGCCCCTGTTCCCGCGCGATGTCAGCGTGGGCGGCCATCAGTACACCGACTCGCTGCAGAAGGAACTGGACCTGAGCTTCGACGACGCCGAATCACTGAAGCTGGGCAAGAAGGTGGGCACGGTGAGTGAGGACGCGAA
>Ga0187771_10000902_pt1 | contig 19200 bp, 18 predicted proteins | sample 0116_SJ02_MP15_1_FD_133139 | JGI IMG/M metagenome (GOLD analysis project Ga0187771, IMG submission 133139) | Tropical peat soil microbial communities from peatlands in Department of Meta, Colombia - 0116_SJ02_MP15_10_MG | ecosystem: Environmental > Terrestrial > Soil > Wetlands > Peat | place...
CGCTGACACATCGGGCTTCATCCATATTCTTTCATTGTTCAGCGCATTGAGCAAGACGCCTGTGGCATCGGCGCAGCGGGAACGGAGAGATCCTTACCACCGGCGAAAAAAACCCCCCAAAAAAAATCGAGGCCTCTGGAGTAATATGCAATAAAAAAAATTACCTACACCGTCATGATTTCCTTTTCCTTATGAATAAGGAACTCATCGATCTTTTTTATGTAGGCGTCCGTTATTTTTTGAATTTCGTCCTGTAACTTCTTGGTCTCGTCCTCTGAAACATGTGTTTCTTTGTCCTTGCTCCTTTTCTTGATTTCGTCGTTTACATCCCTCCGGATATTGCGAACCGCAATCCGTGTGTCTTCAGCAAGCTTCTTAGCATGCTTGACAATCTGCTGCCTGCGCTCTTCAGTCAGCTGAGGGATTGCAAGCCGAATGACCTTACCGTCATTAGAAGGTGTCACGCCAACGTCAGATTTGAGAATGGCTTTTTCTATTTCGCCTAACATTTTGGGTTCCCATGGCTGGATCGTAATCTGCCGGGGATCGGGTACCGCCAAGTTGGCAACTTGGTTGAGAGGCGTCGGCGTACCATAGTAGTCCACGGTGATGCCGTCGAGTATTCCGAGTGATGCCCTGCCGGTGCGGAGTGAGGCAAACTCCTTTCTCAGGACCTCTAGGGCTTTATTCATCTTTTCTTCAGCTTTTTTCTTCTGCTCGCTAAGCATTATTCCTCCCGGTTACCAGCGTCCCAACCGTTTCTCCCAGGATGATTCTTTTTATGTTGCCGGAAACGTTCAGATTAAAAACGATGATTGGAAGATTGTTGTCCATGCACAGGGAAATGGCAGTTGCGTCCATAACGCGCAAATCCTTCTGAAGAACATCAATATACGTCAGTTTGTCGAACTTAATTGCCGTCTTGTCTTTCATCGGATCCGCGCTATAAACGCCGTCAACCTTTGTAGCTTTCATGATGACTTCTGCCCCGATTTCCATGGCGCGGAGTGCTGCAGCCGTATCGGTGGTGAAGTACGGGTTGCCAGTGCCAGCTGCGAAAATAACGATGCGCCGTTTTTCGAGGTGACGGACCGCGCGCCTACGAATATAAGTTTCGGCGAGTTCGCGCATCTCGATCGCTGACTGCACGCGGGTGGTCACGCCCTTGTTTTCGAGAATGTTCTGGAGCGCAAGCGCGTTCAGCACCGTTGCCAGCATGCCCATATAATCAGCGCTGGCGCGCTCCATGCCTTTGGCGGCTCCAGAGAGGCCGCGGAAAATGTTGCCACCTCCGATGACTACGGCAATCTCGACGCCAAGGTCGAAGATTTCCTTGACCTCGGATGTGATCGCATCGAGTACTGCGTGATCAATACCGTACCCTTGTTCGCCTATGAGTGCCTCTCCCGAGAGTTTGAGCAGTATGCGTTTATACCGCGGGGGTGTCATAATATTCCTGTTCTCTAATATTAATTTTGGAACGATTGAAAGAGAGTTTACCGCTAAGACGCTAAGAATGCAAAGAAAATCTGAAACATTTTTGTCGTTCTTCGCGTCTTCGCAGTATAATTTGATTGGATACGTGCTTCTAGACTATTTTATTTCAGTTGAGCTGCAACTTCCTGGGCAAAGTTTTCCTTTTTCTTCTCGATTCCTTCACCGAGCTGATATCGGACAAAACGGCTTACAGCCACGTTCGTACCAGCCTTCTTCAAGAGATCCTTGATCTTGAGTTTACCGTCAGGGTCCTTGATGTAGATCTGCTCCATGAGGCAAGTATCCGTGTAAAATTTTTCGAGCTTTCCGTCCACGATCTTGCCGATAACTGCTGCCGGCTTGCCGGACTCCTTGGCCTGCGCCTCATAGACTTCGCGCTCACGCTGCAGTACGTCGGCGGGAACCGTCTCACGGTTGAGGAATTGCGGATTAGCCGCAGCGATATGCATCGCAAGGTTTTTGCCGAGTTGATCGTCGCCGGAGTGATCGACCATAACGCCGATACGGCTGCCATGGAGGTAGATCGCAATACGGCCGGAGGTCTCGTATCGCACGAATCGGCGAATAGTGATGTTTTCGCCTATTTTTTGCACGAGCGCGTTGCGCCTGGCTTCGACACTCTCACCCTGTGTCAAAAGCAGTGACAGTGCCGCAACGTCGGCCGGTGTCTTCGCAGCGACGAGTTCGGCAAGCCCTTTCGAGAAGCTTTGAAAATCCGCGTTCTTTGCCACGAAATCGGTCTCGCTGTTGACTTCAATCAGTACGCCGACCTTACTACTTCCGTCTAGAAAAGAGGCGATCATTCCCTCAGCTGCAACACGACTGGCCTTCTTTGCCGCAGCGGACAGCCCCTTTTTTCTCAAAATGTCGACCGCTGTCTCAAAATCGCCACCGGCCTCTTCCAGGGCCTTTTTTGCTTCCATCATACCGACACCGGTTTTTTCTCTCAAGTCCTTCACTGCACTAGCTGATATTGTTGCCATTTCTCAGAAACCCCCTTGTCTATTCTTACTACACCAGGCCTCGCTTGTTATTCGGTATCTTCCTCCATTTCGGCATCGACCGTCTCTGCCACCGGCTCGACCACAACCGCTGCTTCGCCTGTTGCCTTCGCTGCTTCTATGGCCTCACCTTGTTCTTTAACAATGGCCTGCCTGCCCTCGATGATGGCATCGGCGACCTTTGATGCCATCAGCCGGATAGCACGGATAGCATCGTCATTTCCGGGGATAACATAATCGATATCGTCTGGATCGCAGTTCGTGTCGACAACTGCCACTACAGGAATGTTCAGCTTGTTTGCTTCCTGGACTGCAATGGCTTCTTTGCGGGGGTCGATGACGAAAATCAGGGAAGGCGGCTGCGACATTGACTTAATACCAGAGAGAATTTTTTCTAGTTTGGTCCGTTCCTTTTCGAGACCGGCCACTTCTTTTTTTGTAAGCTTATCATAAGTGCCATCATCTTTCATTTTTTCGATCTTTTTGAGCCTGTCGATGCTCTTGCGGATGGTAGCAAAGTTCGTGAGCATGCCACCGAGCCAGCGGTTGGATACATAATACATGCCGCATCGCTTGGCTTCTTCGGTAATGGCGTCCTGAGCCTGCTTCTTGGTGCCGACAAAAAGGATATCTTTTCCTTCAGTGGCAGATTTGCGGACGTAATCGTATGCCTCTTTGAACAGTTTCAGCGTTTTCTGGAGATCGATGATGTAGATCCCGTTTCGTTCTCCGAAGATGTACTTCTTCATCTTGGGGTTCCAACGCTTTGCCTGGTGGCCGAAATGTACACCTGCTTCCAACAACTCCTTCATCGTGATCGTGGACATAATGTCTCTCCCTCTGGTTTTTACCGCCGCGCCGATCTTCCTTTTCGCAGACCCCGCCGTTGATTATCGCCGAGCACCCTGCTTAAAGTCCCGTCGCGTGTGGAATATAAGATTGCCTTCCTAAAAAGGCGACCCTTAAATTACCATATATACAAGCGCATTTCAAGGAAAATTTCATCTTCCGTCTTTTTTTATGATAACTGCTTCGAGTCGAATTTTTTCGCATTTTTATTACAGCGCGTCTCAGGTTTTCTCATGCTTGCAAAAACGTTTTTGTTAATGGTCCTATAAAATCAAATGTTTACCTTTTGGCATGCTAGATGCACTATTTTTATACAAAACAGACTACAAAGGAGGAAATTATCATGAAGACGACTATCGCAAGAAAAACAGCATACATTGGCGCAGGAATTGGTTTAGTATTATTTGCATTATTCGGGCTGCTGCCGGGGAGCCTTTTAGGAGGCGCTGCCGGTATCAATATAGCCGGCTGGCTCTTTGGGCTTCCACTCGATCCAGGTCTCTTATCCAGAATGATTGTATTGGTAGCCATGCTGATTGGGATAGTGGTCGCCGGTATCGTTATCGTGACCTTATCGTCAACGGTCGGATGGTTCGTGGGGAAAGTTATTGAGTCAGGATTGCACGCAAAGGAAGTTGGAGAGGAAAAAAACTTGCCGAAAGCGGAAGAAAGGCGGTAGCCATGAAGCATGAAACCGTTAAAGCAGGTATGAAGATCGGAGCAACAATCGGAGGGCTGGTGTTCGTAGTGTTCGGAATCGTGCCAGGGTTCTATTTCGGGAGCTACGGTACCTTAATCCTGCTTCAAAAACTGATGGGTGGCACGGTTGAGCCTACGCTTTTTGTGCGAGCAGTCATCGTTATGGGTATCGTGGTGGGAATTGCCTGCGTTGCTGCGGTCAGCATCGTGGTTGGTGGTGTCGTCGGCACGGCGATGGGCTACCTGATCTCTGCACCTGCTGCACTCCGTGAGAGGCGAGAGTATGCTGAAGAAGCAGGAGCTAAAAAAGCATGAACGAACAATAGAAATTCAGGGAAACGTTACGTAGGGAGATTAGAATGAGTGACACAAAAGGCGGTGAAAAAAACCGCCTTTTTTTTATTTTCATGAAATAATTGCTTGTATCGGCTACGAATTTTGTTATCACGAATTAATTGAGAGTTTTATCAGGTAAAACAATTAAAGTCATCTGTCAGTTACTACTAAGGCATTGATTTTTAAATATTATCAGTCTTTTCCTACAGAAGCGGTTGGTAATGAATTATATATGCTAATTTTTCATAAAAGGCTTGACAAAACAGACTAAATTGTTTATATTCGCAATTCTTGATAAAAAAAACACAGCATGAGGCGGGCATAATGGGAACTTATTCAGCAAAAAAGGAAGAAATTCAAAGGAGTTGGCATGTAGTCGACGCGAACGGAAAAACCCTCGGAAGGTTGGCTTCTGTTGTAGCGTCAGTACTTAAGGGTAAAACCAAACCGGTTTTCACGAAGCACGTGGACACCGGCGACTTCGTAATAGTAGTGAATGCAGAAAAAATTCATCTAACCGGCAAAAAACTCGACCAGAAGACGTACTACAGCCATTCCGGATATCCTGGCGGTCTTAAATCTATTACCGCCGGCAAACTGCTCAAGAGCAAGCCAGAGGATGTGTTGAAAAAGGCCGTGGAAGGTATGCTTCCGAAAACACGTCTAGGCAAGCAGATGCTAAGCAAACTCAAAGTCTACGCCGGGGAAAAACATCCGCACAGCGCACAGCAACCCGTGGAGATGAAACTCTAAAGAACTACGGCAAATCCGTTTAGGAGGATTTTCATGTCAGCAGCAACAGTATCCAGATATTACGCAACGGGTAAGCGCAAAAACTCCATCGCCAGGGTGTGGTTGATGCCCGGAAGTGGAAAAGTAACTATTAATGAGAAATCCATGGACCAGTACTTCGGCAGGGACGTCCTCAAGATGATCATTCGCCAGCCCTTCGAGGTCACCGGCACCGTGGATAAATTTGATGTTCTCGTTAGCGTACTTGGCGGAGGCAACTCCGGCCAGGCAGGGGCAATCAGACATGGTATATCCAAGGCGCTTCTTGCCGTGGATGCCGAGTCCCGTGGCAAACTGCGCAAGGAGGGGCTCCTGACTCGCGACCCGAGGGCAAAAGAGCGAAAGAAATACGGCCAGAAAGGCGCGCGTGCCCGGTTCCAGTTCTCGAAGAGATAAGGGATTATATACCTATCTGTGTTCTCTTGCGTTGCAGATCCTGTTTAGAAAGAAAAAGGGAAGGTAGAGATGCCTTCCCTTTTCTATTATCCTCTGCACGATGCATATTGCAGTAAATTTCATCACGGATTTATGACATGGCTCTTGAGAAAGTCAACATAGCGATCGTGGGGTCGAGCGGGTACACAGGAGGCGAGTTGTACCGATTGCTTGTTAATCATCCACGAGTTCGGATTACCTCGGTCACATCGGAGAGATCTGCCGGAAAACCACTCACCACTATCTTCCCCCATCTGACCGGCTTAACGGATCTCGTCTGTGAACCGCTTGACCCGGATTCCATAGCACAAAAAACAGATTTTGTATTTCTGGCGCTACCCCATGTGACAGCCCAGGAGGCGGCGTCCCGGTTCCATCACCTTGGTAAAAAAATCGTTGACCTTTCTGCTGACTACCGACTGGCCGATCCGACGGTCTACGAAATGTGGTACGGGCATTGTCATCAGCACCCCGAGCTTCTTAGGAGTGCAGTCTATGGATTACCCGAACTACATAGAGATAAAATCAAGAAGGCTTCGCTTGTTGCTAACCCCGGCTGCTATCCCACCGGCGCTATCCTTTCGCTCGCTCCCCTCATAAAAAAAGGGTTTGTAGACCTCACGAGCGTTATCATCGATTCCAAGTCGGGAGTTTCCGGTGCAGGTCGCGGTCCGTCGCTTGTATACCATTACCCTGAGGTCAATGAAGGTCTGATGGCATACAAAATTGGGATTCACCGGCATACACCTGAAATCGAACAAGAACTGACAATGTTGGCCCGTCAGCCGATAAAGGTTTCATTTACGCCGCATCTTATTCCCATGAACCGCGGGATACTGACGACGAGTTATGCCGGATTGAACGCGGCTGCCGATACAGAATCGCTGCACGCACTCTATCGAGAATTCTATCGCGATGAACCATTTGTACGGCTTCTGGATCCCGGTGAGTTCCCGAATGTGCGAAATGTGCGGGGTTCCAATTTCTGCGATATCGGGATCTATGCCGACAGCCGCACCGGCAGGGTTGTCGTGGTTTCAGCCATCGATAACCTCGTGAAAGGAGCATCAGGGCAGGCAATCCAGAACATGAACCTGATGATGGGTTTTCCTGAAATGGAAGGTATTAAGATCGCGGGGATTTTCCCGTGATAGAAGTATCCAAATCATTGCCGATAGGGGTAGACTCATGAGAACTCTGGATACAAAAAGTTTTTCCGTTCCCGGTTTCAAAGTATGGGGCATCTCGTGCGGGATTAAGAAGAACGAGAAAAAAGACCTAGCAATCATTCTTTCCGATCGAGAAGCATCAGTCGTGGGTGTATTCACGAAAAACCGGGTAAAGGCAGCGCCCGTTCTACTCGACATGGCTAAAGTAAAGTCAGGAAAGGGACAGGTGATAATAGCCAATAGCGGCTGTGCCAATGCATGTACGGGGAAGCGTGGTCTTGCAGACGCACGCGCGGCGGTGGAGGTGGCTGCTCGTACGTTCGGCTTGAAACCTGATGTCGTGTATGTGGCCTCAACGGGGGTGATCGGAGAGTACCTTCCGGTGCCGAAAATATCGACGGGCATATCGACCGCTGCAGGTCTTCTCTCGGCGACCGGTTGGGAGCAGGCGGCTGAGGCGATTATGACCACGGACATGTACCCGAAACTGTCCATCGTTCAGGAAGAAATCGGCGGCAAGACGATTACGGTCGGAGGCATTGCTAAGGGATCGGGAATGATCCATCCGGACATGGCGACGATGCTCTGTTTTATCGTGACTGATGCCGCTATATCCGCCCCGCTGCTCAAGAAAGCGGTACTCGCTTCGGTCGAGCGCTCATTCAATAATATAACAGTGGACGGCGAGACCAGTACGAACGATACGATCTTATGTATGGCGAACGGCTTCGCGGGAACCAAGAGGATTGCCCCCGGGACCAAAGACCTCAGAAAGTTTCAGGCGTGTCTCGATACGATTACTTTATCGCTCGCCAAACAAGTGGTTCGTGACGGCGAAGGCGCCACGAAGTTCGTCGAGATCGAAGTACGGAACGCAAAAAACTCGGTCGAAGCCAAACGTGCAGCAGTGACTGTTGCCAAGTCCAGCCTTATAAAAACCGCGCTGTTCGGTGAAGATGCAAACTGGGGAAGAATCATGGTGGCGCTGGGGTACGCGGGTATAGATATGGACGAGGGAAGGACGGACATCTCGATTGGTAAAGCTAAGCTCGTAGAAAAGGGGTTGGGTCAGGGCAAGGCAGCCGAGCGAGATGCAGCACTAGCTCTCAAACAGCGGGATATTCAGATCATCATTGATTTACACAAGGGTAAAGGGAACGCTACGGTCTGGACATGCGACATGTCGTATGAATATGTTAAAATCAACGCCGCATACCGGAGCTAATGATGATAATGCCGAGAGTGTAGCATTATTTATTATATGATATAGACCTGAAACTGACTGAAAAAGTAACGATAATTTCCCTTGACTTTCACCATAAGACTTGTTAATTTTAATGATTATGCCGCTTCTCAAGATCAAGATGGAGCGGTTTCCTTGTTTATACCTTTGGGGGGTCACTTTTCACATGGCTTAGAAAATAAATATTCTTATATTACAATGTGTTTCGGTCGGAGGGGGGTGTAGCGAAAGTGCCAAGTATAAGGTTACGTGAGAATGAGCCTTTTGAGGCAGCACTTCGGAGGTTTAAAAAAAGTATTGAAAAAGAAGGAGTGCTTTCCGAGGTCAAAAAGAGAGAGCATTACGAGAAGCCTAGCGTAAAGCGCAAGAAAAAAGCATTGGCTGCTCGAAAGAAAGCCGCCAAGACAGCGCGCCTGTCCAGGCATAGTTAATTATCCCTGTGGCCCTGGTCGGGGAAGCACCCTGCCCACAATGCCAGGAGGACCGATTTGGCTGATGAGAGGGGCGGTATGGAATTACGCTCGATAATTGAATCGGATACTAAAGAAGCCCTCAAGTCGGGAGCGAAAGACAAAGTTTCGACTCTGCGCATGTTAAACGCCGCACTGAAGAACAAGCAGATCGATAAAAGACGACCGCTGACCGAAGAAGAAGTAATCGAGACTGTACGAACGCTCATCAAACAGCGTCGGGACTCGGTCGAACAATTTACTAAAGGCGGAAGGCAGGATCTGGTGAACAAAGAAACCGCCGAAATCGCGGTGCTTGAGGCCTACTTGCCAAAACAGCTTACGCAGGAAGAACTTGAACACATGGTTCGGGACGCCATTGCTCAGTCCGGCGCGCAGGGTGCAAAGGATCTGGGCAAGGTCATGAAGACGCTCATTCCTATCGTGGGTGGACGCGCCGATGGTAAGCTCGTCAGTGAACTGGTAAAAAATGCACTGGGATAGAGAAAATAATCAGTCAAAAGACATGTCATTTTTTTTATTAAGCCGGACGCAGGGGGCCATCAAGACCGAGGCCCCCTGATTTTTTTTAGGAGTTTTTATTTGATCCTGCATTTTATCAATCTGTTTCAACAATCCAATTGCGAACACCGAGAACGGTACCAGATGACAGCGCGCTCAAGCCTCAGCCAGAAACAGCGGGCCCTATGAATGAGCTACCTGCGGCGTGAACTATGAATGAACATACCCTGCGGGTCCTCGAATTTGACAAAATCATAAATATTGTAGCCGGATACGCTGCTTCAGAAGTCGGGAGAATATCTGTGCTCAACATGCTGCCGACAGGTGATCTCTCAGTCGCCGAAGAGCGCCTTAATGAAACGAATGAATTTCTTCAGATCTTGGAGCGCGGCCTGAACCCGCCACTGGAAGGCATCCTTGTCGTAGGGCATGCAGTTGCAAAACTCGGCGTGCCGGGAGGTATGCTCACACCGACCGAGCTACTGAATACAGCAGTGACGATGGGCGCCGCAAGAAGGGTCAAGCTGTTCTTTGAACGGATGGACAGCAGGGTAACAGCCCCGCTTATCAAAGCAAAAGCTGACAGGATACGGCCACTTAAGCATATCGAAGACGCGGTTCACTCCGCGATAGACGAGCGGTCGGAGGTCAAGGACGTTGCGAGCCCGACGCTCCGCAAGATCCGCAAGCGGCTTGCTCAAACTCGGGAAGAGGTTCTCACCCGGATGTCGGGTATCCTTCAGGATAGCGGTTTTCAGAAGATCATTCAAGAGCCGGTGATCACGATCCGCGATGACCGGTATGTGCTTCCACTCAAACCCGGCTTTCGGCAGAACATCAAGGGCGTCGTGCACGGCCAATCTGGCTCACGGGCCACGCTCTTTGTGGAGCCTCTTGATGTGCTGGAGCAGAACAACCGGCTTGCCGAACTCCGCATGGAGGAACGCGACGAAGTAGATCGCATTCTGCGGGAACTGACCGGCCTTCTGTCACGGGAATCCGGTACGATCGAGGATATGATTCAAGTCCTCGCGGAGATCGATGAAATATCCGCCAGAGCACGTTTCGGCATGGAGTATGGCTGCGCTATCCCCCTCCTGACCCGGGAACGAGGCATACGGCTTCGCACCGCCCGCCATCCGCTGCTTGTCTGGAAACAAAAGACTATTGGCGGCAACGCCGTTGAACCGAATGATATCATGCTCAGTAGTTGCGATCGGGTGCTGATCATAAGCGGTCCGAATGCAGGCGGGAAAACCGTGATTCTGAAAACCGTGGGGCTCTTAAGCTTCATGGCGCAATCCGGTCTGCCGGTGACCGCTGCTGAAGGCAGCGAGCTGCCGTGCTTCGGCTCGGTGTTTGCAGACATCGGCGATGAACAAAGCATTGAGCAAGACTTGAGTACCTTCTCTTCCCATGTGAGCCAGATTGCTGAGATCCTTCAAGAGGCGGACAAGAATTCCCTGGTTTTGCTCGATGAACTGGGATCGGGTACGGATCCAAGTGAGGGTGCGGGACTTGGCGCAGCGGTGCTCGAGAGCCTGATCGAGCGAGGCAGTATCTCCCTGGTGACAACACACCACAATGCTCTAAAGCTTTTCGGCTCTCAGACGGGTGGTGCCTCGAATGCAGCTATGGAATTCGACCCACAGACGCTCAAGCCGACATACCGTCTTATCCCCGGACGTCCCGGGAGAAGCTACGGGCTGGACATGGCAGCGAGCCTCGGTGTACCCGCAGAGGTGATAGGATGCGCACGTGCGAGGATCGGCGAGGACGATACTAGGCTTGACGACCTGCTCAAGCACATGGAACAGGAGTCACGCCTGCTTGATTTAGAGCGGCAGGCCCTTGAGAAGGACCGTTCTGCCGCGGCGCAGGACCGTAGGGAGTCGGCATCCATGCTGACCGCTGCCCGCGAAGAGGCGCGGAGTATCCGGATTCATGCACAGTCAGAAGCACGTGACGTGCTGCACGCGCTCAGGCAGAAGCTTCGCGAACTTTCTCGCAATGTGAGGATTGAGCAAGCAGAAGCAAATCGAGTAAATGCTGAAATCGAGACGCTCGGAAAAAAGCTTGAGCCTGATATCGAGCAGCAGCCGGCGGTCACTGGATCGATCAGGAATATTCATGCTGGCGATAGGGTGAAGATAGCGAGGCTGAACAAGACGGGGACCGTTCTTGCTCTGAGTCGGGACACGCTCGAGCTCGAGGTATCCGGAAAAAAGATCAAGCTTCAGGCCGCTGATGTGGCGCCGGCGGAACCTGCCGTGCGGCAGAGGCCTGCTGTGACAATTTCTGGATGGAGCACCAAGCTTGACGAAGAAGAAGGTGTTTCTGACCGGTTGAACATCCTCGGTCTGCGGGTGGACGAAGGGCTGAACGAGGTCGACCGCTTTCTCGATCGGGCAGTCTTCAGCCACTTCTCGATTGTTACCGTGATCCACGGGCTGGGAACGGGTGCGCTCAAAGCGGCAGTGACAAAATTTTTAAAAAACCATCCGCTCGTCGCGTCTATCCGGCCAGGGGAGCCGCTTGAAGGCGGTGCGGGCGTAACGGTTGCGGAGCTGAAAAAATAACGTGTTCTCCGATGATCTTATAAGCCGGGTCAGGGACAGCGTCGATATCGTTGATATCATTTCCGGATATGTGTCCCTGAAGAAGACGGGAAAGAACCATACCGGGCTCTGTCCTTTTCATGTCGAGAAGACCCCATCGTTTTCAGTAAACCAGGACAAACAGATCTTTTATTGCTTCGGGTGCGGCACAGGTGGCGATGTGTTCAAATTCATCGAACTGCAGGAAGGATTGAACTTTCCCGGAGCGGTTAGGAAGCTGGCGGAGCGTACCGGGATCGTACTGCCGTCGGACAGCAGGTCGAGGAGAGAAGACAAAAAAACCGCTGACGAACGGACGGCGCTCCTCGCCGCAGTGTCCGAGGCGGCCAATTATTATCGGAAGGAACTCGAAGGGGCTGGGGGAAGTCATGCGCGGCTGTACCTCGCAAAACGCGGAATCAGTGACGCCATTATAAAAAACTTCGGGCTTGGGTATGCCAGGCCCGAGTGGGAGGGTCTGGTCCGATATTTAAAGCAGAAGGGATACACCTCTGATCAGATGGAAAAGGCGGGACTCATCGTAAAGCGGAGCGAAGGAGAAGGTCACTACGACCGCTTTCGGGGAAGGATCATGTTCCCGATCCGCGATATCATGGGGAACATTATCGCCTTCGGCGGCAGGGTTATGGACGACTCGCTGCCGAAGTATCTGAATTCTTCGGAGACCCCGCTCTACAGCAAGAGTAATACACTATATTGTCTCGACGCGGCCAAGGAAGCAGGCCGTAAGCAGGGATACTTCATCATCGTCGAGGGATACCTCGATGCGATTGCGTGCCACCAGTTCGGGATACGAAACGCCGTAGCCATGCTCGGTACGGCACTGACCGAAGGGCATCTCCGCCTTATGCGAAGGTTTGCTGACAAGCTTGTGCTGATATTCGATCCTGATCCGGCGGGTGTAAGGGCATCGCTCCGGGGTTTTGATCTTTTCGTATCAAGCGGGATGAAGGTGAACGTGGTATCGCTCCCGGACAATGACGATCCGGATACATTTCTTCAAAAACATGGTCCCGAGGTATTTGCCGAGCGCCTGCGCCAGTCCTTGAAGTTTATGGACTTTGTAATGACCCAGGTTGTTACAAAGGGCCCTGCGGCCTCAATCGATGAAAAAGTCGAAGAGGCCGGGAAGATGCTGGAGTTCATCGCAAAGCTTTCTAGTGGTATCGAACGGGACTACTATCTGAAAAAAACAGCTGAGGCCCTTGATCTCGACGAGGCAGTTCTCAGGCAGGAAATGCCAAAACAGAGGAGTCACGCCGCGACAGCAACGAGCGAGAAGGCAGCAACCCTGTCACGGGGGCACCGACCTAAGGCTGAAGAGATCCTAGTACACCTCATGCTGAAAGATGAGGGCATTGCGCGGAGCCTTAAGACGCAGCTCCAGCCCCCGGATTTTTCCGACCCGCTGTTCCGTCGGGCCGTGGAGCGGATTTTCGAGGTCCTGGGTGCAACCGGTTCGCTCGACTTAAGGACATTGCTGCAGGGCGGCGATGAAGAGCTGAACAAGCTATTTTCACACTATGCCGTGCTCGAGATGGAATACGACGATCCAGAGAAACATTGCCAAGATTGCGTCGACGCCATCAAACAGCAGGACCCGGAGAAAAAGATGAAACAAATTGTGAAGGCGCTCAAGGACGCGGAAGAACAAGGCAATAGCCCGGAGTACAAACGGCTTCTCGAGATACAACAGCAATTGAGCCGTCGTCCCGGGCGACGCATTCCCGGTCTCTAGGGACGAAATGGATGAGGTAATTTTTTTCAGCGCATAAATCATGACAGCGTAAACGCTGCCGCATAAAAGGAGCACTAGAGTATGTCCAAACGGGACAAAGCTGTAGATTCCAAAAAAACGAACGGAGCTGGAAAAGAACGCAATTATGTTCCCTTTGATGAAACACAGGAGCCTATCCCTCATGAAGATGTTTCAACAGAACAGCTCGATAGTATCATCTCTTTGTTCGGCGACGGAGAAATGGACATCGATATGGCCGATTCGCGGCACGATGGAAAGGTTCGGCAGCATGCCGATGATGAACTGGAAGAAGGCGCGGAGCCGGACGAAGTGAGCCTTGAAGACGCTGCCGAGGAAGATGTTGAAGAAGAAGAGGTCGAGGTCGGCGTGGGAAAGACCGATGATCCCGTCCGACTCTATCTGAAAGAGATGGGGACGGTACCGCTTCTGTCGAAAGAAGGAGAGGTAGCAATCGCGAAAAGGATTGAAGAGGGCAAGCGAGAGGCGGCCCAGATACTCTACGGTCTGCCGTTTGCGCTCCAAGATGTCCGCGATCTTGGCGATAAGCTGAGGAAAGGAAAGATCAGCATCAATGAAGTCGTTCACGCCGGCGACGACGATTTCGACGATCTTCAGAGCCAGAACGAGGAAGAGCTCCATGCCCGCGTGATCAAGCTCATAAACGAGGTTGACCGCCACAGCAAGGAACTTACTACGCTCACAAACCACATAACGAGCAGCCGCTGTACCGAAGCTCGTAAGAAAAATCTACGTGAAAAGATGCAAACAGCGCGGAACGCTCTGTTCGACAAGTTGGAAGCGCTGAATATCCATTGCCGCCAGACCGACAGGCTGGTCATGAAGCTGCGTGAGATGGTGGGTGAGGTGCAGCTCTCAGAACGCGAGATCCACGGGCTCGAGCGGAAGTCGGGACTAGCCATTGCCGAGTTGAAGGACGTATTTAAGAAGATGCGCGTGGGAGAACGCGAGCTGAAGAATGCAGCGCGCAGGCTTGAAATGAAGCAGGAGGCGCTTCTCGGGATGGAAAAAACGTACCGGAACGCCGTCAAGCGAATGAAAAATATCGAGATGGATTGTGGAGTCTCCGCCGAGGAGCTGAAAAAAGTGTTCAGAGCCTACGAGCGGGCCGAAGAGCGCGCCAAGTACGCCAAGAGCGAACTGGTGGAAGCGAACCTTCGGCTGGTTGTCTCCATTGCAAAGAAATACACCAACCGCGGACTTCAGTTCCTGGACCTCATCCAGGAGGGCAACATCGGTCTTATGAAAGCCGTGGACAAGTTCGAATGGCAACGCGGGTATAAATTCAGCACGTATGCCACGTGGTGGATCAGGCAGGCAATAACCAGGGCCATTGCAGACCAGGCGCGCACAATCCGCATCCCGGTGCATATGATCGAGACAATGAACAAGCTCATCCGTACCTCGCGTGGTCTCGTCCAGGACCTTGGCAGGGAACCGACAACCGAGGAGATCGCCGCGTCCATGAAGCTGCCAGTTGAGAAAGTCCGCAAGATCATGAAAATTGCGAAGGAACCGATCTCGTTAGAGACCCCCATCGGGGAGGAAGAGGACAGCCACCTGGGCGACTTCATCGAGGACAAGAAAGTTGCGTCGCCGCTCGAGTCGGCAATCCGGAAGAATCTCCACCAGCAGGTACGCAGGGTGCTTAATACGCTGACGGAACGTGAAGAAAAGGTGCTCCGATGGCGCTTCGGCATAGGCGAGCAGACAGACCATACGCTCGAAGAAGTTGGCCAGGAATTCGACGTCACGCGCGAGCGGATCCGCCAGATCGAGGCAAAGGCGTTGCGGAAACTGCGCCACCCGAGCAGGAGCAAGCAGCTTAAGAGTTTCATCGAGTAGCACTGGCACCTTGACATTTTTGGGCAGTTCTGACAATATAGGGGGCCGTTCGCGTCAGGTTCCGCGTACCAAGCAACTCATCATCAAGGTATTCGACGCCAATCGCCTAATCGGATCTATCTTTTGGTCGTGCGTGCGATGAGGAGAACGACAGTTTCCCCTTGGGGGGCCCATAGCTCAGCTGGTAGAGCTACCGGCTCATAACCGGTTGGTCCCAGGTTCGAGTCCTGGTGGGCCCACCATCTTAAACAGGGAGCGGACAATGCAATTTGCCAAGCTTACAGACGCAAAGAAAACGAACACTGTGTAAAATGCGCCGATCGGCGCATTTTTTATTTTGGAGGCGTGATGGACGAACAACTAAGCCTGCTTATCCAACTCCAAGAAATCGACGGTAAAATCCGCTCCCTCAGAGAGCAGAAAAAACGACTGCCGGAGTTCCTCGCCGACCTCGAGCGGAAACGTGAGGCGAATAAAAAAAATCTTGAAAGTGTCAAGGAAGAACTTCAGGCAGCACAGAAAAACAAGCGGGACCGCGACCTGGACTTGGATGCAGGGGTGCAGAAGGTCGAAAAGCTTAAAGCTCGAACCTCCGAGATCAAGAACAACAAGGAATATCAAGCGCTGCTCAAGGAGATCGAGATAGGGGAAAGGGAGAATAAGGCCATTGAGGATGACATCCTGGTTCTCATGGAAAAGATCGATGCGACTGCAGCGAAGATAGCGAGTGCGGAGCAGCGGTCCAAGGAAGAAGAAGCGGTACTCCAATCCGAGCAGATGCAGCGCGAGGCTGATTTTTCGAAAATGGAGGAAGAGCTGAAGGGACTAGAGGGCGCATGGCAGGAGGTCGTGGCACGTGTCAAGCCCGACATACTCGTTCAATATCAGAAACTGCTTAGCACAAAGGCGGGAGTCGCCATTACGGAGGTGCGCGGCGAATCCTGCTCCGGTTGCTACATGAGTATCCCTCCGCAGATATTCGTGAACGTGAAAAAAAATGAAAGCATAATTACCTGTCCCAACTGTCATCGCATGTTATATTACAAAGAGGCGATCGTACCCAAATAGTACAAAAAAGAGCGGTACGACGTCCGAATTTGGCTGAACAAATATCGAATCATTTACTCTCATCGCTTTGTTCGGTGACTCACAATCTTCCTGCAGAGGGCGCAACTTGAATACTATCAGCAAAGTGAATCTCACTATCTTTACCGACGGTGCTTCGCGGAATAACCCCGGAGAGGCAGGTGCCGGTATTTTCATATTGCAGGATGGCAAGCCCGTGGAGAAGATCGCACGTTATCTCGGCACGACCACGAACAACATTGCTGAATACCGGGCGGCAATTCTCGGGTTGGAACACGCTATAAAACTCGGCGCATCAAATGTCAAGTTGCATGCCGATTCTGAGCTTATGGTGAAACAGTTGAACGGCCAGTACAAAGTGAAAAATGAAGGGCTCAAGCCGCTCTTCCTGAAGGCCAAAGAGCTTATTGCGAAAATCGGGAGCGTTGAGGTACAATACATACCTCGAGAGAGGAACAAGGAAGCGGATGAATTGGCAAACAAGGCGATCGATGAAAGAACAGTATGACCTCGAGAACACAGAGTGTTTAAAGAACAAAGGAAAGGAAGAAGAGCAGTTTTCTTCATGATCTGTGTCGAATTTTCGACAATCACAGCGTTCTCTGGGAGGAAAATTCAGATAAATTAATCAGAGCGGGTGAGGTGATCACTCTCCGGCAACGGAGGGAGGAAAGTCCGAGCTCCGCAGGGCAAGGCGGTCCCGAAACGGGACAGGGGGTGACCCCATGGACAGTGCCACAGAAAAGAAGACCGCCCCGAACAGGGTAAGGGTGAAACGGTGGGGTAAGAGCCCACCAGACCCGGCAGCAATGCCGAGTGCTTGGAAAACCCCGCCTGGAGCAAGACCACATAGGGAAGCATCTCCCGCAAGGGGGTAAGGATGGCCCGTCCGAGACTTCCGGGTAGGTCGCTCGTGCTACCGAGCAATCGATAGCCCAGATAAATGCTCACCACCCTGAGCAATCAGGGGACAGAACTCGGCTTACGGCCCGCTCTGATTTTTTTTAATGCCCCCTCCTTATCAGCCCTTTCTTCCTTGGGGAAAGGACTACGACGAGGAGTAACTGAATATATTGGTGCGAGCGTGATCTATGGGTAACAAGACCTTTGCCATCCGCCCTTTCGAGAAACTCAAGAAAAAGATTGAGGGCGCACAAGCCGTTTCTGCTCCTCCATCTTTTCCCCAAAAGAAAAAAGAGATAAATACCGAAGAAGAGCTTTTCCATGTCGCCATGCATGATGTGCAGGAGATTGAAGCGTTCCGTTCTTTGACCTGCGCTCCCCGTCCCCGAAAGACCGATACTACCTCAGTGCGCCGTGATCCCGAATGCGAGGCACTGGGCATCCTTGGAGAAATCGCGGGAGGACAACGACCCATCAATTTGCCGCATACGCAGGAATACGTCGAATGGGTCAATCCTGAATTTCGCGAGGATATCATTCGGAATCTTCACGAAGGACAGTTCTCGGTCCAGGCCTATCTCGACCTCCACGGTTGCACCGTACCGGAGGCTGAAGAGGAGCTAGAGCATTTTATCCAAGGATCCTTTAAAAAAAAACTGCGCTGTGTAAAAGTTATCCACGGCAGGGGTCTTCGTTCAGTCAACGGCGCACGCTTGAAAGAAGCGGTCGTTAAACGTTTGGCCGGTCACTTCCGTAAGGACATTATTGCCTTCGTAACCGCTCGGCAGTGTGATGGCGGGCTCGGCGCGCTTTATATTCTACTCAAAAAAAAATAACGTCAAAGAATATCTCTTCAGGCATATGCAGAGGAAAACAACCACGATCCGTCGAAAGAAGAAATACAAACTGCTCACCACCGCTGAAGTCCGTGTCTTCCGAAAAAAAGTTTACGAATATTACGACCATGCAGGACGCAGTTTGCCGTGGAGAAAAAATCCTACCCCTTACCGTGTCTTAGTATCTGAGGTCATGCTGCAGCAGACGCAGGTGGAGCGGGTCATCGAAAAGTTCCAGGAGTTCCTGAGCGCGATTCCCAACTTCAATGCCCTGGCCCGGACACCGCTTTTAAAATTGCTCAAGATATGGTCGGGCATGGGCTACAACCGCCGAGCGCTTGCTCTCAAGTCTCTGGCGCAGCAGGTGGCTCATGAGCATCAGGGCAAACTACCACGCGATCCGGAACAGCTCTGCACGCTTCCCGGCATCGGGAAATATACGGCGAGTGCCATAGCGGCCTTCGCCTACAACAAGCCCGTGGTCTTTATGGACACCAACATCCGTAGGGTGTTCATTCATGAGTTCTTTCCGAACCGCGGTGCCATTCACGACGGCGAGATCATCCCTCTCGTGGAACAGACCCTGGATACTAAAGCGCCGCGGAAATGGTACAATGCTCTTATGGACTACGGGTCCATGCTCAAGCGGGAGAATGGGAACCCCAACAGGAAGAGCGTCCATTATATACGCCAGAGCCCCTTCGAAAATTCTAACCGGCAGGTGCGGGGGCGGATATTAAAAGTGCTTGTTGCCGAGTCGCCACTAAGGGTGGCACAAATAGTGAGGAAAACTGACATGGCTTCGGAGCGAGTGAAAGCTAATCTCCTGAGCTTGGAACAAGAAGGGTTCATTCGAAAAAGTGGAACGGGGTATTCGATTGTATAAATTTGGCCTACTCCTGTTACCCATCCCTTCTCCCGGAAGATGAAGGACTAAGATAAATGCATACATGAGAACCGGCCCCGACTACATACAATTCTATCCCACTATCCGATGCAATCGGTCCTGTGACTTCTGTTTTAATCGGTTCCTGCCACGAGTGCAGGATATGTCTCTTGCCGATTTCAGAGTAATGCTCGTCGCTCTCAAGGAGAAAGCGGTTCGGACGATCGACATAATCGGCGGAGAGCCGACGCTGCATC
>Ga0187771_10000903_pt1 | contig 19170 bp, 11 predicted proteins | sample 0116_SJ02_MP15_1_FD_133139 | JGI IMG/M metagenome (GOLD analysis project Ga0187771, IMG submission 133139) | Tropical peat soil microbial communities from peatlands in Department of Meta, Colombia - 0116_SJ02_MP15_10_MG | ecosystem: Environmental > Terrestrial > Soil > Wetlands > Peat | place...
CCACCCACCATCCCCCAGAAATATCCGTAGGCGTTAAACCGCCACCAGTACCACTTCAGGACGTTGGAGGCCGTGTACCCGCCCCAGAGCCCGGAAACAATCCAAAGGACCACCGAATTCACGGACCCGACGTACCAACCGATGGCCGCGCCCACCAGCACCACGGCGAGCGAGCTCAGATAGCTCAGGCGAACATACGTTCTGGGCGCCGCGTTGGGGTTGATAAAGCGCTTGTAGATGTCGTTCACAAAGTATGGAGGGGCGGCATTGACCGTGGCCGCAAAGTTCGACATGAAGGCTGCCAGCAATCCCGCGATCAGGAACCCGAGCAGGCCGGGCGGAACAAAACGGCCCAGCGCGTAGGGAAGCACCAGCTCGAAGTCCATGTTCGTCCCCATGGCCCGAATCTGATCGCTAAAAAAAACCAGAGCCAGGACGGTCAGCCCGGTGATCAGGAAGTAGCGCGGCAGGGTTAGCACCACGTTCACCCAACTGCTCATCAGGCAGGCTTCGCGGGGATTCTTGGACGAGAGCACGCGCTGCATGTCGTAATTCGGCGCCGGGCCCGCCATGCTGATGAGCACTCCCTTGAAGAGCAACATCATGACGAAAAATCCAAACAGGCCGTAGCCGTCGTCAGCGATCTTCGCGGTCGCCGAGGTGATGAGCGAGGACCAATCGAGGTTCAGGTGCCAGCCGAAGAAGATCCGGTCCCAGCCCGCGGGGACGAAATGCTGGAGCGCGCCGGGCGCGACCTTGGCCATGGCAATGATGCCGACCGCGAACGAGGCAATGGACAGAATGCAGAATTGGATGACCTCCGTGATCACCACGCTGAACATGCCGCCCTTGATGACGTAAATGGCGGTGATCCCAATCAAGATGGTTGCGTACTGGTTGGGCGTCAGGTGCCAGGGGAGGAAGATCGCCGCAAACTTACCGATCCCCTTGAACGCATAACTGAAGAAGCCAATGATGCTCACAAACGCGTAGATCACCACAATCAGGTGAGCGAGCTGAGCGCCGCGGCCCGTCCCGAAGCGGGTTTTGATCCACTCCGCGCCGGTCATGACGTTGGAGCGGCGCAGCCACGCCGACAAGTAGACCATCAGGAAGACCTGGTTGAAGGTCGGCCAGAGCCAGGGGATCCAGACGCTCTTCAGGCCGTAAATGAACATCCAGTAGACCAGCAGCATGGTGCCACTGATGTCGAACATCCCCGAGGCGTTGGACACGCCCAGCACGTACCAGGGCAGGACGTTGCCGCCCAGGAAGTACGCCTGGATGTCGCGTGAGGCGCGGTGGGAGACCCAATAGCCTACCAGCACCGAGGTGGCCAAATATGCCACGATGATAGCGATATCAATGAAATGCAGATGCATGGCTTACTCCTGCCGGTTGTTCGTTGTCAGTTGTCTGTTGCTCGTCGTCAGTTTGCAGACTGCCAAATCTGCCTTAAGCGGCACTGCGTTTTTTGGGTGCTGAATTGGCCGATTTTCGAATTTCGATTTTCAAGTTTCGATCACTTCATCACCCCCGCCAGGACAAACACCAACATTGCCTGCCAGTTGATACAAATTTCATTGCTGGCATACGAATCCTGATCGTCACGGTAGACCTTGGCGGGCGGCAGGTCGGCGGGCAGGGCTTGCAGCACCGCGTCTTGCCGCGCGGCATTCGGGCCGCCGGAGAGCAGCCCCGGCCAAGGTTCAGGATTCTTGTCGGCGCCGCTCGGCAGGTGGTGCGGATGACGGTACGGGTTGGCGCCCACCTGCGTCACCCACGAGAGCGAGAAGGTGTTTCGCCCCAGCAGGTAATGAAGATCCTCCAGGGCGGTCTCGACGAAGGCTGAATCCGGCGAAAGCGCGTTCGTGACCAGCAACTGTACGCCGTAGTTGCCGACCTGCCCATTGGAGCCCCAAACGTAGTCTTTTGCCACCAGGCTGACGCGGTATGGGTTGTGGCGCGTTCGGTCCACAATTTCATGAGCCGCGGCGAGCGCTCGCAGGCGGACATCGGCCCTCGCGCGCGGGTCTGCTCCGCGCCGATTCGCCAGCGCATAGGTCCACAAGCCCATCGGCGCCACGACCCTCCATGATTCGGGTTCAGGAGCGCGGAGGGTTGGAAGATACTCCGTGTAGTTCTGGAGGAAGTATTGGTTATAGGCAGCGTCACCCGTCGTCCGCCACATTTCTGCCGCCGCCCACAGACGCTCGTCTCCGCAATCCGCATCTCCATACTCGCCGGTGGAGATTCCCGGCGGATTCCTGAACACGACGTTTGGATAACGCTCGGTCCATGTCCAGGCTTTCCGCGCCGCTTGCAGGTTGGTTGCGGCGAACTTCTTGTCGAGCGGCTCGTACACTCGGGCGGCAATCGCGGCGACCGCTGCCAGGTCGGCGGTTGCGCACGTGCTCTTATAAGGCGCGCTGCCCGTGCCGATCACGAGGCTCACGAGCCGGTCGTCTTCGGGCATGATGAAGTCGGGAAAATGATCGCTGGTTTGCTTGTGCCAGACGCCGCCATCCTCGTCCTGCATCTTGAGCATCCACTCAAGATTCCAGCGCGCCTCATTCAATAGATCCGGGGTACCGTTGCCGGTCTCGGGGATGTTTAGCTTGAGGCTCGCGAGTTTCGGGCCAAATATTTCCCAGGCCCAAAGCAGCGTGCCCGTGGCAACGGCGGAGTTCACGATATAACGTCCGTAGTCTCCGGCGTCGTGCCAACCGCCTACGTTGTCACGCGGACCTTCCTTGCCCGCAGAGGCATGGAAACTGCCTTGGAGGTGACACGCGGCGTGCTTGTAGCCTGGGAACTCGAGTCCCAAGTCCACCGCGGTTCCACAGCGCTGCCCGTAGAAGGCGCGCGTCGCCAGATAAAACGCGCGGGAATAGACGGCCGGGCCGATGGAAAAAGTCCAACTGCGGCCTACGCCGGGGACCACGAGATAATACCTGCCAGGTTGGTGAAAGCCGCAGAAGTCCGCGATCGCAACCGCGTCGCCAGAGTCGGCGTCCTTCATGCTGGCGCTCAATTTCCCCCGCAATGCCATCGCATTGTCGCGAGCGCGCCGTAGTTCAAAGGTCTGCCCAGGAGCGCTGACGATCGCTATTTTCCGAGCGCCAGTCAGATAGCCTACCTGATCCACCTTGAGGTTCGCGCTGGGAGTCTCTGCGCGCGCAATTGAGAAGGGAAGGGAAACAAGTAGGGAGACCGAAACCAGCTTGAGTAGAGGTGTATGGCAGCGCGCTCGAACCGTCGATCCGCCGGACGATCTCAGCATGTTGGTGATCCCGCTCCGTCGTGGCCTTGAGATTTACGTGCGTGGAGTGTCGCGCTTTTCCTTGCTCATTGCAATCAGGTTTGCATGGCGCGGCCAGCAACGACTAAATAGCGCTGACGTCCGAAAGGCGAAACGATCTGCTTTCACTCCCCCATACGGTATAATCGCGCGGCCCTCGTCCAGGTGGCTTGGTAATTTCGCGAGGCCAACCGCCAACAGCCTGCCGCAGGTGGCACGAGAGTCGAGAGCATTTTATTTCGTGGAGTAACTCAATGACGTTCGGTCACTTCGATGATGAGAATCGAGAATACGTCATCACCCGGCCTGATACGCCCTTGCCGTGGATCAATTATCTCGGATGCCAGGCTTATTTTGGAATCATCTCCAACACCGCGGGAGGTTATTCGTTTTATAACGATGCGCGACTGCGGCGCTTGACGCGTTACCGTTATAACCACGTCCCGTTCGATTTTGGCGGGCGTTACATCTACCTGCGCGATGATGAATCCGGCGAGTTCTGGTCACCGTCCTGGCAGCCCACCAGGCACGACCTGGAAAACTACACCTGTCGTCACGGGCTGGGTTACACCATCATCGGTTCTCGCTATCGCGGCATTGAGGCCCACACCAACTACTTCGTGCCCTTGGACGAAAACCTCGAGGTCTGGCATCTCACGATAACTAACCAGCGCTCGCAGCGCGCAGCGCTCTCCGTCTTTTCGAGCATCGAGTTCTGCCTGTGGGACGCGCAGGACGACGCGACGAACTTCCAGCGCAATTTCAGCATTGGGGAGGTGGAGGTCGAGGACGGCGTCATTTACCACAAGACGGAATACCGCGAGCGGCGCGATCACTTCGCCTATTTTGCGTGTTCGGGCGAAGTCGAGGCATATGACACGCAGCGCGAGGCGTTTGTGGGGCCGTACCGCGGTTGGGACAAGCCGTTGGCCGTCGAGCGAGGACGCTTGACGAACTCCATCGCTCACGGCTGGGCTCCCATCGGCGCCCATCAAGTGAAAATCGAACTTGCACCTGGAGGAAGCGGCCAAATCACCTTTGTGCTGGGGTATCACGAAAACCCGCGCGACCGGAAGTTTGATCCGCCCGAATCGCAGATCCTCAACAAGCAGACAGTGAAGCCCGTGATCGCCAAGTACCTGAATGCCGATGTGGTCGACGCGGCGTTCCAGACCTTGCGCAGGCACTGGGATGGTTTGCTAGGTATCTTGCAGGTGGACACGCCGGACGCGCACACCAACCGCATGGTCAATATTTGGAACGCCTACCAGTGCATGGCAACGTTTAACATGTCGCGCTCGGCTTCTTTCTACGAGTCCGGCATCGGCCGCGGCCTGGGCTTTCGGGATTCCAACCAGGACTTGCTGGGCTTCGTGCACATGGTGCCGGCGCGCGCGCGGCAGCGCATTCTGGACCTCGCCGCCACGCAATTGCCCACCGGCGGCGCGTATCACCAGTACCAGCCGCTCACCAAGCGCGGCAACAACGAGGTGGGAAGCAACTTCAACGACGACCCGCACTGGCTGATCCTGGGCGTGGCGGCCTATCTGAAGGAGACGGCGGACTGGAGCATTCTGAGCGAACCCGTCGCCTACGATAACGAGCCCGGTTCCGAGCAGCCCCTCTACGAGCACCTGCAGCGCAGCTTCGAGTACACGCTCGCGCGGCTGGGGCCTCACGGACTGCCCCTGATCGGCCGGGCTGATTGGAACGATTGCCTCAACTTGAACTGCTTCTCAGATACCCCGGGGCAATCATTCCAGACCACCACCAACAAGGATGGCAAGGTGGCTGAGTCGGTGTTCATCGCGGCGCTCTTCGTGCTGGCGGGCAAAGAACTGGCGGCGATGGCCTGCGCGCAAGGCCGAAACGACGAGGCGAAGAGTTATCTCGTGGAAGCAGCGAAGATGGAAGAAATTATCCGCAGGCATGGCTGGGACGGCGACTGGTTCTTGCGCGCTTACGATGACTTCGGCCGCAAGGTCGGCTCCAAAGAATGCGCGGAAGGGAAAGTCTTCATCGAGACGCAAGGCTTCTGTGTGTTGGCGGGGCTGGGATTGGACAATGGCATGGCGGCGAAGTCGATGGAGTCCGTGCGGCGTCACCTTGCCACACCGCACGGGATCGTCCTCCAGCAGCCTGCGTATTCGAAGTACTACCTCCACTTGGGCGAGATCTCGTCCTATCCGCCCGGGTACAAGGAAAATGCCGGCATTTTCTGCCACAACAATCCCTGGGTGATGATTGCGGAAACGCGGCTCGGAAACGGCGACTTGGCTTTCGATTATTATTCCCGCATTAATCCCTCGGCGCGGGAAGGCATCAGCGACGTGCATCGTTGCGAGCCCTATGTCTACGCCCAGATGATCGCGGGGCCGGACGCTCCCACGCACGGCGAGGCGAAGAACTCCTGGCTGACCGGGACGGCGGCCTGGAATTATTTTGCCATTACGCAATGGATCCTGGGCATTCGGACTTCCTATGAGGGGCTACAGATTTCGCCCGTGGTTCCGAAGAGTTGGCGCGGATTCAAGGCCACCCGCATTTTCCGCGGCGTGACTTACCACATCACGGTGGAGAGGACAGGTGACGGCAACCGAATCGCCTTGACGGTGGACGGCGTGGGGGTTCCGGGTGAGGTTGTGCCAAAACCGCCCGACGGGCGCCGGGAAATCTCCGTGCGGGCAAGGCTAAGCTAGCGCGGGGCATTTGCTGCACGCCAGAACAACTCCACAAAAGGGAGGAACCTTTGTACTCACCGGTTGACCAGCGCTATGACACCATGCTGTACCGCCGTTGCGGCGCGAGCGGCTTGCTTTTGCCGGCCATATCCCTTGGCCTCTGGCACAACTTCGGGGGCGTGGACGACTTCGAGAACGGCCGCGCGATGCTTCGCCGGGCATTCGACCTGGGCATCACGCACTTTGATTTGGCCAACAACTACGGCCCTCCGCCGGGTTCCGCGGAAGAGAATTTCGGGCGCATTCTCAAGATGGACTTCGCGGCGTACCGCGACGAATTGGTGATCAGCACCAAGGCGGGCTGGCAGATGTGGCCGGGCCCCTACGGCGACTGGGGATCTCGGAAATACCTTCTCGCCAGCCTGGATCAGAGCCTTCGGCGCATGGGGTTAGACTATGTCGATATTTTCTATTCCCACCGGCCTGACCCTAACACACCCGTCGAGGAGACCATGTCCGCGCTCGACCACGCCGTCCGGTCGGGAAAAGCGCTGTATGCGGGCATCTCGAGTTACGACGTCGAACAGACCGCTGCGGCGACGAAAATCCTGCGCGCGTTAGGCACGCCGTGCCTGATCCATCAGCCCGAGTACTCGATGTTCGAACGGTGGATCGAACACGGCTTGCTCGACCTGCTTGGGACCGAGGGCGTGGGATGCATTGCCTTCTGCCCGCTGGCGCAGGGCCTCCTGACGGACCGCTACCTGCAAGGCATTCCAGGCGACTCGCGCGCCTCCAAGCCGCATGGATTTTTGAAGCCGGAAGATATTGATGAGCACCGGCTCAGCCAAGTTCGCGTTCTGGACCAGCTTGCCCGCGAACGCGGGCAGACCCTCGCCCAGATGGCATTGGCCTGGGTGCTGAGGGACAACCGCGTCACCAGCGCCCTGATCGGCGCCAGCCGCACCCAGCAGATCGAGCAGAATGTCTCCGCCCTCGCGAACCTAAAGTTTTCTGCCGAGGAATTGCGAAGGATTGACAAAGTACTCGCCCGGCCCCCAGCGTGATGGGCGCGTCGCGCAGGCTCTGACAAGTCGTGGCTGGCGCAGATTCAAGGTCTGCGGCAACCTCGCGAGAATTCGATGTCGGGAAAAACGCTGTTATCCGCGCCGAGTGATGACGGAAGGCCGTTGTATTATCCTGTTTCTCGACGCAAGCTGATCGTCCTCTGCATATTCAGTCTTGGCCTCTATGAAGTCTATTGGTTTTACAAGAACTGGGCCCTGATCAAGCTGAGGACACGACGGGATATAGACCCTCTGGCACGCGCCTTTTTGGCTTTCTTCTACGCCGACGAACTGTTCGAGAATGTGGCAAGTGTGGGACGGGTTCACATGGTACCAGGGACCATTCGGCCCGGCCTGCTATGGCTGGCCTACGTCGCATTGGGTTTTTTGGTGAATCTACCCAGTCCGTTCTTGTTGCTTGCCCTGCTCAGCTTTCTGCCGCTGTTGCCAGTACAGAGGATGATGCAAGACATCAACCTCCGTGTCGCCCACTGTGCGGAGATTGACGATCGCTTTCGCGGTGCGGATATCGCGATTATAATTCTCGGGAGCATCGCCCTAATTTGGATCACGATACCTCCGGTCAGTGGGTGGCTGAGCCATTGAATTGCGATTACAGTGGCGGGCGCAGGCCTTAAAGGTCTGCGCCAACCTCAACCGCCACACAAGAACCCGCGACACACAAAGCGTGTCGTGGCTACCCGCCGGCATTGGCACTGAAGCCTCAATGCGAATAACTCAATGGGTCTATAATGTGTGCTCTCCGATTCCAGCAGGTGGGCAAAGGAGCTGCAATTGGCACTGACTCCTCAAGAACTGAAAGCGGCGTTGCGCGGGCTGGTGGGGTTCGGCGTGACGCCGTTTCACCAGGACTTCAGCATCAACCTCGAAGCGTTGCGCCAGAACTCCGCCCACCTGGCGGAATTCTGCGACGTCATCGTCCCGCTGGGCAACAACGGCGAGCTCTTTTCGCTTTCTCCGGAAGAGCAGAAGCTGGTCGGCCGGACCGTGGTCGAGGAAGTGCGGGGACGCAAGGCGGTCCTGGTGGGAGTTGGCTATGCGCTTCCCGTGGTGCTCGAGCTTGTAAAAGCCGCAGAAGCCTACGGCGCCGACGGCATTTTGGTCCTGCCGCCTTCGGCTACGCCGGTCAACGACGATGGGCTGTTTGATTACTATCGAACCATCGCCGCCAGCACGAAATTGGGCGTCGTGCTCTTTCAGACGCCCGCTTTCAATTTCAGCGTCAGTCTGCTTCGCCGGCTTCGAGAGGTCCCCAACATCGTCGGCATGAAAGATGAGCACGGCGACATGAAGCAGTTCGTCAGGCAGTGGCGCGCCGCCAGCGATCGCCTGGAATTGCTGTGCGGGGTGGGCGAAATCCTCGCGCCAAGTTATTTTGCCTTGGGGGTGAAGGGGTTCACGAGCGGAATTGTGAATTTCATGCCGCGCACGCCACTACGAATTATGGAATTGCTGCGCGCGGGCCAACTGGAGGCCGCGGCGGAGATTGTGGAGCGCGAGGCGATACCCGTTTTCGATCTGCGCGGCAAGCGGCCGGGATATACCACGGTGGTGATCAAAGAGGGAGTCACGCTGTGTGGTCTGGACGTAGGACCGCCGCGCCCGCCCCTCGCCCCGCTTGCCGAAGCCGACCGCGACGCGCTGCGCCAAATCCTTCGGCAACTAGGAATTCTGAAGGGCTAAGCCGATTGACATCCACATCAGATGCAGCCCAGGCGTGCTCCCACGTGGCGGCGAGGGCTTGGGTCACAAACCACGTCGCAAAGGCCCTTCCGGAAATGGCTGTTAGAACGGGAACAGTTGTTCGCCGGACTTAAACGCCGCGGAGCATTCCCTGCGGGACGGGTTCAGAACCCTGCCCGTTCCGTACCCGAGATAGGAGGTAAATTCTCGGGGTAACGGATCCTTGCGTATCCCGGCTTAATGACTGTATAGATGATCCGGATGCGTTCCGCATAAGGGAGGAACGAGCTCTTCATGGCATTGATGGTAATTTTCTCGAAGTCGTCCAAACCCAAGCCAAACGTGTCCATGGCCACCTGAAACTCGTTGCTCATACTGGTGCGGCTCATAAGTCGGTTATCGGTGTTGAGTGTGACGCGGAATTGCTGTCGATAGAGGACCTTGAAAGGGTGTTTCGCAAAAGAAGGAATGGCGCCGGTGTGTACGTTGCTGGAAAGGCAGATCTCCAGAGGAATGCGTTTGTCGAGGACGTACTGAGCCAGCCCGCCCAACCTTACCGCCGCACCATCCGTTTCGACGATGTCGTCAATCAGCCGCGTCCCGTGACCGATGCGATGTGCCCCACAATACTGGATGGCCTGCCAGATGGATTCTTTTCCGTATCCCTCGCCTGCATGGACAGTGATGTTGAAATTCTGGCGCTGGATATAGTGAAAAGCATCGACATGTTTCTTGGGGGGGTAGCCGCCCTCTTCACCTGCCAGATCAAATCCCACCACTCCTCGGTCGCGGAAATCCACGGCGAGTTCCGCCATCTCCAGAGAGATTTTCATATTCCGCATGGCACAGATGATTAATCCCACCGGGACCTTGAAATCTCTACGTCCCTTCTCCAACCCCTTGAGCACGGCGGAGACCACGTCCATGTTGGTCAATCCTTTCTTGGTGTGGAAAATAGGAGCAAAGCGCGTCTCAAAGTAGACCACCCCATCATTCTTTAGATCTTCCACCTCCTCGTAAGCAACTCGCTCTAGTGCCTCAGGTGTCTGCGTGACCGCAATCGTGTGGACAAAGCCCTCCAGGTAGGCGGCCAAGTTGCCCTGGTTGGCTCCCCGAAAAAACCAGTCTGCCAGCGCCGCCGGATCGGCCGTCGGCAGCTTGGTATACTTGGCATCCTTGGCTAATTCAATGACGGTCTGCGGGCGAATCGAGCCATCCAAATGCTCGTGCAATAAAACCTTGGGAAGTGATTGTATCGTGGACTTGTCCAAGGGCATCTTTGCTTTCCTGCACAGCCCAGTGGGGCAGTTTTATTATCCCTGATTTGCTTTTTGGCCTTTCTGACGGCACAAGTGTACCACGCACTGCCTCGTCTCGGAGCGATCTGTTTCGGGTTCCATCCGACTGGCTGGCCGAGGAAGTCTATCGCGAGAAGATTCAGGCGCGTCTGCTGGGAATCACGGTTCCGGCCCTGTCATCGGCGCTCAGTTTGTCAGAACCTTGCGCGGCGGAGATTCGCGCGGGCAGGCAGCGACCGCACCCACGGCATTGGCAAACCCTTGCAAGGCTCGTCGGGTCCAGCCTTCTACTCTCGCCAAGCTTAGTGGGGCGATAGAAAAACTGGAGTGGGAGAGCCGCGACCTATCCTACGCGAGGAGCCGCTACTCCAGGCAGTGTGCGGAGCGTCACGATCGCTCCCCTCACGGCTTGGCAGTAGGAGGTATGCTCGTTTGGGGCGCAGCGTCGTTCACGCCCCCGCTACGCAGTTTCTCGGCAGCTATCTTCGCACTGGCGGCATAAGGTCCATCCGGGCTCAGGCGGAGGTAGGTGTCAATTTCCTCGAGCGCCTTGGCATGCTCGGCCATCTTCAGGTAGGAGTTGGCAAGCTTAATGTGAAACTCCGCCGGCATATCGGGATGGAGCGACTGCGCCGTAAGAAAATCCTGCGAGGCCTGCCGGTATTCTCCCAAAACCAACTGCGCGTTTCCCAGTTGATAGTGGAAAAGCCAGGCGTTTGGGGACAGGCGCAGCGCCTCGCGCAGAATCGCCGCGCTTTGGGCGGGCTTCCGTTCGGCCATATAAAGCTGCGCCAGCTGGTAAAAGGCGTCCGAGTATGTGCCGTCACAATGGATAGCTCGCTTGTAGCCGGCCTCGGCATTCACCGTGTCGTGCGCGGCAAGATCGACTTCGGCCAGGGCGGCCTGTGCCCGCGCGTAGCAGGGGTACTCTTCAAGGGCCTTTTCCAGGTGTTTCCGTGCTTCCGTGGGCTTATTCTCCCGCCAGGCCTGGGTTCCCTTCTCAAACTCCTTGCGGGCACCTTTGGGAGCCGCCTGATCGGTCAAAGAGGGCAGTGACGCGAGGTTGACCACCGGTTTTTCGATGGGCGTGAGCACAATCTCGACAGTATGGTAGGTGACGCGGGCATCGGTGAAATCCAGGGTCTGGCGGAAGTTTTGAAAATTGTCAGCCTTCGCGATCAGCGTGTAGATCTTGGCGGTGAGACCCGTAAACTCGAAGTTCCCGTTCCAATCCGGTTGATGCGTAGCCACAGGGGCGCCGTCGCTTGTCTGGAGGGAAATCATCGCCCCCTCAGGAATCGCGCGCCCATCCTTCGATTGGACCTGGCCGTGCAACGTAATGTTCTGTCCCCTGCCATTTTGAGCCGGCAAAGGAAGCGCCGCGCAGAGCGCCACGGTTCCACCTATGATCCATCTGCAAAGGGCGGGAAATCTCTTCGGCGTGGCGCACCCCCCGCATCCAATTTGGCTTGAGCGCCCAGATCCGATCCGACGACGCCAACCTAACACGAACCCCCCTGGAAAGCAATTCGCACGCTGCACCCCTCACCCCCAAGCGCCTTTCGCACGCTCGCGGTCCGACGCATAATTCCACCAACCGCGCGCGAAAGGCGGACCCGTGGGCAGGGAGGTGTAGCCGATCTTTTCCCGAAAGATACTACCCGGCCTGCGCGTTGACTTGCCAAAAGGCGGGGCCTAAGATTGCGGCGATGAAGGAAATTGTTTTTGGGGGAAGCCCACTGTCTTAGGCTTAGCAGAGGCGCAGCAGCCAAGGCACGAGGGCAGGAAGCGTTTTCGAGCCAGAAGAGAAATGAAATAACGCCAGCCCGCCAGCGCGAGCGCAGACAGCGCCCAGGGAGCCGCGAGTCCTTCCTACGTCGGCCGAGGCTATCGATATGCCAGGTGCCATTCTCCCGCTGCTTGTGCTCGCAGTGCTAGGGGCCAACACGGCGACCCAGACGGCGCAATGGCCGGCAGTTGGGGATCCAAGCCAGGCCGGCTCGGCGCGCCAAGGGCCGCCGGGCAGCGAGGTTCCGGACTTCTCGCAAGAACCCGGCTCCTCTGAAGGGTGTAAGGCTGCGGCAGCCAGAGTCGAGATAGCGAAAACCTGGACGCAACTCAAGCAATACGATCAGGCCATTGCGTTGCTGCGCTCGGCAACCGAGGCCTGCCCCGGGAATCGCACTCTGGCCCTGGAGCTGGCGCGAGCATATCTGCAGGCTCGGCGGTTCGCCGAGGCCGAGCAGACTGCGCAGCGCGTGCTCGAGACGGACCCTCGGTCGGAACCCGCGCAGTTCCTGCTCGCCTACAGTTACTTCATGCAGCAGCGTTTTCCCGAAGCCGGAAGGACGCTCCAGAAGCTGCTCGCACAGGACAATAATATTCCGGAGGCGCACAAGCTGGCGGGGCTGACTTTGTTCTTCTACAAGGAATATGTGATGGCGGAGAAAGAGCTCCGGATAGCCCTGAAGAAGCAGCCGAAGGATACGGAGGCCCTCTACTACCTGGGCCGCGTTTACTACGCTCAGAACACCCTCCGGCCAGCGGTCGCGGCATTCCGGAAGCAGCTCGCACTCGATCCCGAGGCGTACAAAGCCTACGATAACTTGGGGGTCTGCTACGACGGGCTGGGAAAGACGCGGGAGGCCATCGCCGCCTTCAAGAAAGCGCAGGAGCTGGCTCGCACAGCGGATCCCTCCGACGACTGGCCCTACGGGAATCTCGCGGACTTGCTGATCCGGCTGAACCGCGCGGCGGAGGCGCTGCCCTACGCGTTGGAAGCCGTGCGCATCAATCCGCATTCGGCGCGCGACCAATACCTCGCCGGAAAAGCTCTGGTGCGACTGGGTAGACTGGGCGAGGCACTCGAATACCTGCGACGGGCTGCGGAGTTCGATCCCCCATATCCCGAGCCCCATTACCTGCTTGGGCAGCTCTATCAGAAACTGGGACAGCGCGAATCGGCCGCGAGGGAGTTCGCGCTTTTCGAGGAAACCAGCAAGAAACAGCCCTACAAGAAAGAGTGACGAGTCGAGCTCTGTTGCCTGGCGCTCGTCACTCCCCACGGTCCTTATTACCGGCCACTGCGCAAATCCAGGAGGGCCTTACGAACCCCGGCGACCTGATTGGCGTACTGCCCGCCCGGCGGCTCATGCTTCACCGACCGCCAACAAAATGCGGCTTGGGTAGGGGACGACCGCCGTTCCGACCTATCTTGTGAAACCGCTTGACAATGCTGCCACTCCGAAGTAAATAGGAGCCAGTCGTAACCATTCGGAGTCTGTGATTACCCACGACCGAAAGCCGTGGGCTGCGTCGGCGGGTCCGATATTAAACGTCAACACGGGAGGGAGGAATGCCAAAGGCCAGAGCTATTTGGGTTGGTCTTATGCTTTTGGTGCTGCCTACCCTTGCATACTGTCAAGGGGAGCGCGGCATGCTTACGGGATTGGTAACCGATCCCAGTGGTGCGGTCGTCCCCGAAGCCGCGATTACTGCTACCGAGATCACTACGGGCGTGGGTTCGACCGTCAAGAGTTCGGCCGCAGGGTACTACCGCATTGGCGCAGTCCCACCAGGAACGTACCGCATGGAGTGCAGCAAAGAAGGGTTCAAGAATGAGATTGCGGACAATGTGATCGTGGGCGTAGCGGCCGTGGTGACCGTGAACTTTACATTGCAGGTGGGGAGTACCAAGCAGTCCATCACCGTCACTTCCGAGGCCCCTCTGCTGACCCCCTCCAGTGCGGAGGTAGGAACCAGCATGACGCCCGAGGAAGTTGACGTTCTCCCCATCGACCTCGACGACGGAGGCCGCCAACTGCAGGACTTCATCTTTGCGAGCCTGCCCGGTGCAGTCGGGGGTGCCTTCGCGGGCTCCCTGAATGGCGGTCAGCTCTTTAGCTCCGAGATTCTGATCGACGGGATCTCGATTGCCCGGTATGACCTTTCGGGCGGAAGTCTGGACGAGTTCACTCCCGCTGCGGACGCCACCGGGGAATTCAAGGTTCAGATGAGCAACTTCTCCGCCGAGTATGGCGAGACCGGCGGAGGCGTGAACAACTTCGGCATGAAGTCGGGCACCAATGATTGGCACGGCAGCGCTTATGAATATTTTAAAAACCCGGTGCTCAATGCCACTGGCTTTAACGTGAATTCCTTGCCCGCGGGGAGTCTCGTCAAACAAAAGGAACCGCTTCGCGAGAACAACTTCGGAAACACTATTGGCGGTCCCATCAAGAAGAACCGGACGTTTTTCTATTTTAGCTATCAGGGTGACCGCCAGCGCGACGCCACGCCGGGCAATTTAATCACGATGCCCACCACGGCCATGCGGCAGGGAGACTTCAGCGCCTGGCTAGGAAACCAGATCGGCACGGACGCGCTGGGCAGGCCCGTGATGCAAAATGCCATTTACGATCCCACCACCACGCGACTCGTGAAAGCCGGGGCGATGGATCCCGTGACTGGGCTGGTAAACAATAGTGGTTCGGATGCCACGATTCGAGACCCCTTCCTGTCCAATATGATCCCGGCGTCCGAGGTCAGCAAGGCGTCGGCAATCCTCTTGCCGTTGTTTCCTAATCCCGTCAACGGCAATCTGTTTAAGAATTACCCCAGCTATTCCACCTGCTGCCCACAGTTGGACGTGAACATCGCGAGCATGAAAATCGATCACGTCATTAATGAAAAACATAGGCTGTCGTCGTTCTTCAACTACAACGACCGACCGCGCTACAACAGTCACGGCACGCTTTTCCCGCCTTTCCCGGATTTCCCCTTGGAGCCTACACATGGACAGGACGTGCATGGTCGGCTGTTCCGAATCTCCGAGGATTGGAGCATCAACGACCACACCCTGAACCACGTTGCCTTCGGGTACAATCGCTTCACCAACCCCAACGGCACTGGCCAGCCGAGTGGCTGGAACACCAAGTTAGGGATCGCCGGCGTAGCCGACGATTGCATGGCGGGCTTCAATTTTGAGGGGAAGGATCAATTGGGTTCATTCGGAGGCGATTGCTCCGGGTTCGACCCTTCCGAGAGCTACATTTGGACCGATCATCTGAGCTACGTGCGGGGCAAGCACAGCCTCAATTTCGGGACGGAGATTCGGCGTTATCGTTATAACACTCGTGACATTTGGGGTGCAAACGGAAGCTTCAACTTCAGTGATCGCGAGACCTCGCTCCCGGGATTTTACCCTGGAACCGGGCACCCCTTTGCCAGCTTTGTCCTCGGGGCGGTCGACCAGGGAGGTCGCAATGTCTATTCGACCTCACCCGGGTACCGTGCCAAGCTTTTCGTGTTCTATGCTCAGGATGACTTTAAGGCCACTCGCAAGCTCACGCTGAACTACGGTTTGCGCTGGGAGATCCCCGGGGTGAAGAAGGAAGCCTTCGACCGCATGTCAGGCCTCGATCCCACACTTCCGAATCCGGGCGCTGACGGCATTCCGGGGGCGCTGATTTTCCTGGGCCACTGTCAGGGTTGCAACGGTCATGATGCGTTCCAGGACGCTTACTACAAGGAATTCGGACCGCGCTTTGGACTCGCTTACGCAGCCACGGAGAAGCTGGTCATCCGTGGCGGCTACGGCATTTCCTATGGCCCGCCCGTCCTCAACAACTTCGGTTACCAGAACATCTATGGGTTCAATGGAAGCGTGCCTTTACTGCGCGGAACGGCGCCCACGGGATTCTATGCCGACCCCGTCATCTACTGGACTTCGTTGGCGGGGGCCGCACTACCCGCGGCATATACCCCGGGTAACGGGATCGGAGTACCAGCTTTCCAAGGCACGCTGCCAACCATCAGCCCGACCATCGCCAATAACAATTCGGTGGATTTCCTGCCGAGGGATTCGGCGAAACAGCCGTACGTGCAGAACTGGAGTTTCGGCTTCCAATATCAATTGCCCAAGGAAATCCTGTTGGAAGCGAACTATATCGGCTCCAAAGGTACCCGACTGCTCTCCAGTCTGTTTTCCAACATGGCCAACGAGGTGCCGAGCAAGTACATCGGGCTCGGAGATATCTTGGCCGACGATTTCGCCACGGATCTGGCCGACCCTGTGAACGGCCCCATCCTCGCCAGCTACGGCGTCAGCAAGGTCCCCTATCCCAGCTTTGAAGCGACGAATGCGAACCCCACCGTGGCTCAAGGACTGCGGCCCTTCCCTCAATATCAGACCCTAACCAACAACTATCCTGAATTCGGCAGCTCCACCTACCATGCCCTGCAAATTACGGGACGCAAGCACGGCCATGGACTCAATTTCATTGCCGCCTATACATGGTCGAAGACGCTAGACAACACTGACAGCGCCCTCTACTACCCGAGCGGGGCCTTTTTGTCCAACTTTGGTCAAGACTATTACAATCGCCGGGCCGAGAAGTCGATCGCAGCCTTCGATTACCCGAATTATCTGAAGCTCACCTGGATCTACGACCTGCCCATTGGCGGCGGTAAGAAATGGCTGAGTTCAACCGGCCATCTCGACCGCTTGCTGAGCGGCTGGAAAATCACGGCCATCCAACAGTACTATTCGGGCGACCCGTTATCCATCGTAACCAGTCAGTGCAGCGGAATCTTCAATGGTCCTTGGGGGGATGGTTGCGGTGTGCGGGCCGACCTCGTTTCCGGAGTGCGTCTCAAGGCCCAGCTCCCCGGTCTGGACAACGTCAACGGCACGCAGTACCTGAACCCTGTCGCCTTTGTCGATCCGCCGCTGAGCCCGAACAATGGATTCCCGTTACATTTGGGAACGGCACCGAGATTCTTGCCCAACGTACGGGGTCCGGCGCACGCTGGAGAATCGTTTGGCATCTTGAAGGATACGCACATCAACGAGCGGACCAGCATCGAGTTCCGAGCCAGCTTCTTTAACGTCTTCAACCGCACGGGGCTGGGGGACCCCGACACCAACGTTGATGACGGACCCACTTCTTTCGGAAGGATCTTCGGTGTTCAAAATGGTCCGCGAGACATCATGTTGGCTCTGCGTCTGCTATTCTGATCGGATAAGTAGGAGTTCGACCGCGATCCAGGCCTGCGGCTCGCTAAGTGGCGAGCCGCGGGTTCGCGGTCGGAAGGGGAGAATCACGAGTTAAAGTGGTTCTCGGCGTTTGACCGGGGCGTTTCTTCAGGGCTGGAAGCGACACCATGAAATGTCTTGTTCTCTTGCTTCTTATCCCTATTCCTGTCTCGGCCGCTCATAAACCAAAGTGGCCAGCCCTTCCAGGTGTTCCGGTAATCCAGGTCAAGGCAGAGGGCCACACGACGAATACTCGGGACCTTACCGAATATCGCGTGATTTGGCGGGCGCCTCAGAGCGAGCTGTGCCAGGTGGATCAGTTGGTTTGTAGCTCCGACCTTCCGGAAACACAGCTTGGCGACCGCCCCATCCGGAGTGTCTGGAACTTTCTCTCCACCTCGCAGGGTCGGCGACTCGTCGCCGATTGCGGTCGAGTACTGTTCACGCCGGAGCATACCTTTGAGGCGCAGTGGAAAGCCTCGAAACTCCTCGTCCGTGTTCCGGCAAGCGGGAAACATGCCTCGCGCGAGCAAGTCATCGCCTGTGTTGTCGTGGGGAATTGAGTTTCGGGGCTTCCCGTCTCCTCCATGGCGGTTCGCACACAAACCGCCGGTGGCGCAGACATTGCCGTGTGTGCCTGCGGCCTCATCCATTGAGCGGCGCCAAGCCTAGGGCCGCACACACAAGAATTAATGTTCGCGCCACGCGCGGATTGGTTGGCTCCTCCACAACTTGCGGTGACCTTGACGGTCATGCTTATCGGACGACTGAGCCGATAGCATTACTTTTTTTGCGCACAGGGCGGTCCCGCCTTCGCAGCGAAACCTGAGAATCAACCGGCGCCCTGTGTGCAGGCGTGCATCTTCATTGCGCGCTGCCTCGCCACACGCCCACGAGTCCGCACACGCCGAGCTTCTCCGAAGGGGCCGAATTTTTCCCGAAAGATCCTACCTCGTCAGTGCGTTGACTCGCCTCTCAGAGCCGCCTAAGATGGCCACCCCGCTGGCCTCATGGCCCGAGCTCAACGCTCCATTCGTGCTCGATGTCGCGCAGAATCCCGTGGATCTTCGTGTAGCTGGCGCCCCGCGCTGGGTGGGCGCTCGCGTCTTCGAGGCGATCCTAGTGATCGCCCCTTATCAGGCGAACCCGCCAGCCGGACAGGCACGTACGAGGTTCGCCCCTACGAGCACCCCCTCCAGCTTGGCGCATATTGGCGCGCGAGCGATTCCCTCAAGACAGTCGAACAGTCCAACAGTCGAAAGTCGAATATTGGCAGCACGGAATTGTTCTGTAACTCGGCGGCTTTTGCGTCCAGGCGAGAGCCTGGTCGCTTCCCTAGGAAGTGCCTCAGTTGACGTGCTGTCGCCCACACACCGGGCACCGCCAGACGGCAAGGAACGAGAGTTGCCCGTCGCGGTCCCGCATCCTGGCAAGCCGGGGCTCCATGGCTCGCCCGCAACAGGTCGGATTCGCCGATTGGGCCCTCCCAGCCGAGGAAAAGGGCTTGAAATCCGGTTTACACTGAACCCGCATCGGCGTCTCAGTGGTCTGTCCCCACATATTCACCCCCACTCCGCGTCATGGACTCGGGATTCGGGTTAGCCGAACCCCGAGCTCCTATCACTGCCCGCTGCCGTTTAGGTCGACCGTTTGCGGGCTGCCCTTAGCGTTATCGGCGATGTTCAGCGTGGCGGTCTCCGGCGCCTGCGTCGAAGGCGTGAAGGTCACACTGATCGCGCAGGAGGCGCCAGCCGCCACGGTCAAACCACACGTGTTGGCCTGAACAACAAAGTCGCTAGCGTTCGGCCCACTAATCGTGACCCCGTTGGCGCTGATGGAGAGCGTTGCGGCGCCGGTATTGGTCAGCGTCACGGTCTGCGGCGCGCTCAAGGTGCCCTCGTTTACAGACCCGAAGTTGAGTGGGTTGGGGCTCAGGCTGACCGTTGTGCCACCCGCGCCGGCGAGATACACCGTCTGAGGACTGTTCTTGGCGGTGTCGGCTACCGCGATTTTGGCTGTTCTCGTACCGACATCGCCGGGCGTAAAGGTCGCAGTGATCGTGCAACTGGCACCGCTCGCCAGC
>Ga0187771_10000904_pt1 | contig 19157 bp, 17 predicted proteins | sample 0116_SJ02_MP15_1_FD_133139 | JGI IMG/M metagenome (GOLD analysis project Ga0187771, IMG submission 133139) | Tropical peat soil microbial communities from peatlands in Department of Meta, Colombia - 0116_SJ02_MP15_10_MG | ecosystem: Environmental > Terrestrial > Soil > Wetlands > Peat | place...
CATCACCTTCCGTAAGGAAGAACTCCAAGCCGCAAGACCTCTGACCAGCCAGAAAATACGCATCGACAAATTCGTCGACTACCTATCCGTAGACCCCGTGCACTTCGAAAAATCCTACATCCTCACACCTGACAAGAACGACGAAGCCTACAGCCTACTCCTAACCGCCCTACAAACCATGAACAAGGCTGGAGCGGGAAAAATCACCCTGAGAACAAAAGAATACCCCGTACTGCTACACGCCTACAAAGGAGCGCTAGTCATAACGACTTTGCGCTATGCGTATGAAGTTGCAGACCCAGCCAAGTTCGAAGAACTGAAAAACCTGAAAGAACCCGAAAAGAAGGAACTCGACCTCGCAAAAAAGATAATCACTGACCTCAGCGGCGAATTCGACATAACAGAATACAAAGACGCCTATGAAGAGAGAATCAGACAGTTGATCAAGAAGAAAATGAAGGGCGAAACCATCGTTGCAGAGAAACCACCGAAAGAAGAAGCAAGAGAACTAATGGCAGCCCTACAGGAAACCCTCAAACAGCTGAAACAAGAATGAGACAGCACTACGAACCAATGCTCGCCAAGTCCGCCGACGAACCGTTCGACTCAGAAGAATGGATCTACGAAGTCAAATGGGACGGAATCAGAGCACTCATCTACGTGAACGATGAGTTCAGCATAAGAAGCAGAAACGACAAGGAACTCAAACACAATTTTCCGGAACTAGAGGAACTGAAAACTCTGGCTTCCAACGCGGTGATTGACGGCGAAATAATCGTCATGAAAAACGGCAAAGCCGACTTCCAAGCACTCTCAGAAAGAAGCAAAGCCGGCTCAGATCAAGACATCATTTACCTCTCCCACAAGCATCCCGCAACCTACATCATCTTCGACATGCTTGAGAAGGACGGTCAGCCTCTAATCCACCTCCCACTTATCGAGAGAAAATCCTTGCTCAAGAAATACGTAACCGAAGGACAACACGTCCTGATCTCCGATTACATCGAAAAACAAGGAAAAGCATACTATGAGGCCGCGCTTGCCAGAGGCGTTGAAGGCATTATGGCGAAGAACAAGCAAAGCCCATACGAGCCTGGAATAAGAAGCAGCACCTGGCTCAAGATCAAACGAACGCTATCATGCGACTCCGTAATATTCGGCTACACGGAGGGAGAAGGCGCCAGAAAATCAACGTTCGGAGCACTCATACTAGGACTCTATGACAACAAGATTCCGACGTACGTCGGCAAAGTGGGCACAGGCTTCTCTCAAGAAACAAGAACATCACTGCTCAGAACCTTCGAACCTCTCCGAGTCAGCTGGAAGACTCTTCAAACAGAAAACATCGCGGAAAGAATAACTTGGCTCAAACCCCAGCTCGTATGTCAAGTATCGTACCAAAACACCACGAAAGAAGGAAAACTGCGCATGCCACGTTTCCGCAACCTGAGAAACGACAAAGCTCCGACAGAATGCACTCTGGACCAAATTGCCCCAGGTAAACTCAAAGAATATGCCTCGAGAAGAAATTTCAACGTCAGCCCAGAACCAACGGGAAAGATGCAGAAAACCATTGAAGGACAAACCTTCGTCATCCAGGAGCATCATGCGCGTGCGCTTCACTACGACCTCAGGCTAGAGAGAAACGGAGTGTTGAAAAGCTGGGCCCTTCCTAAAGGCATGCCAGAAACGACGAGCGAAAAAAGACTTGCTGTGGAAACGGAAGATCACCCGATACAATACGGCACGTTTGAAGGAACAATACCGAAGGGGCAGTACGGAGCAGGCTCAGTGAAGATAATCGATCATGGAAAATACGAGCCGAAAGTCTGGACCGATGACCTGATAGAGTTCAAACTTGATGGTCGAAAATACCAAGGCAGATATGCTCTAGCCCGCTTCAAGAAAGCTGGAGAGAAACAATGGCTACTGATAAAAACGAGAGAATCGCAATAGACAGACTGCACCTGGGCACGATGGGATGGAGCTACTCTTTCTGGACAGGAACTCTCTACCCACCAGAACTCAAACCTGGAGAATATCTCCAAGAGTATTCAAAGCACTTTAACTCCGTCGAAATAGACAGTACCTTCTACAGGACCCCATCGCCACAAACGGTGCAGACGTGGGAAAAACAAGTTCCAACCGGGTTCAAATTCGCAGCAAAGTTTCCGAGACTGATCACACACGAAAGAATGCTGCGCGACTGCAGACAGCAAGCGGACAGGTTCATCGCAACTATGTCTCAACTGAACGATAAACTCGGACCACTTCTTATTCAGCTGCCACCCACCTTCACGATAAAGCATTTTGCTCAACTGCAAGACTTCTTGGAAGACCTTCCAACCGGCTGTCGCTACGCCGTCGAAATCAGAAACGCACAACTACGGAACGAAAACCTTTGGCATCTACTAAGAAAAACAGAGACCGCCATGGTCCTGATAAACCAGTCAGCCTCTGGCGGCGTGGACCCGGCAACTTCTGGTTTTGTTTACATGAGATGGGAAGGAGACAGAAGGAAGATCAAGGGAACACTTGGAAAAGTAGAAGTAGACAGAACAGAAGAACTTAGAGCGTCAACCCAAGCAGTGAGAACATTCCTGGATCGTCAACTGGACGTGTTCGGATATTTCAGCAAGTACTTCTCAGGCTTTCCACCAGGAGACGTCAAAGCTCTTCAAGCCTTCTTCTAAGTCGGATAATGTTCGAGCCTATCCGGACCCGGAACGAGGTTCGACGGGTCAGCCTTCCTTACGAAGTGCTTGAAGGACTCAGTTACTGCCAGAGAACATGAGCGTCAGACGACGTACTGGTTGACGCCGGCCGCGTTTGTAAATTGCCTAAGCCAGCTCTCGCTCAGTAGACACCATGAAAAGGAGTTATTCTGATGAGACAACAGAAAAACCAGATCAGGGTCTCCCTGCTTCGTGTACTGGACCAGCGCGTCATAAAGGCTCTGCGGAATCTCGAAATCCAAATCGCGATGCTCGTTATCATCTGCAGCTTCAGCGTGAAAAGTTGCCTTGTGAAACTTCTGGCCCTCATGAAGTTGAACGTTCACGGCGCTCACCAAATAGAGCGTATTCTCATCCCGTAAGACGACTTGACGAGCTCTTTCGGACCTTGATTCGGCTCCGCCTTCCAACTTTGCTGCCAGCTGCGCTAGGGCTACTAAAAAAAACCGCAAATGCACAGTTAAGCAAGCCTTCGAAACGGAAAATATGCTAAGAATCGACTGATGCGAAGAAAGCGTCCGAGGTCATGCTTTACGAATAGGGGCCTGAACCACTGTGTTCTAACGATGAGTTTTCTCGTCGAGGGCCGCCGCTTTCTTCAAGAGTCTCTCAAAATACTCACTCTTCAATTTGGCCCCTTGGCCGACGCGGGGGCACTCACTCGTAAAGGAAAAGACGTGGGTGCCAGTTTCGTTCGTCTTAAGCTCGAAAGGGTAGAACCTGCACACCAGTGGCCTGATCCGATAGATACTGCAGGCGTAGCCTCCGAGAAACGTGCACTTGCCTTCTTGGGTCTTCTTAATTCTGTAGACGTAAGGTTCCGATCCTTCCAGTTTTTCTGCAAACATTCGGATGGGCATCGAGGTTTTGCTCGATATGTGCTGAGCCTCGGATTCCATGAGAAGAATGTTTCTGACCTTGCACTCAGTGTCTCCGCAGCATAGGGCGCACCTGTTACACTTGAAGCGGACATTGCTCGGATACTCGAAACTCATCGGGTCACGAGCCGACCACTTTCACGTCCTCGACCTGCAAACAAGGCAAGATAGCATTTTGGAAACGTTCCGTCTCTCTGCTGACACTAGAGATCTTCTTGAGCCAGTCGAAGCCGACTCCCATAACCATGCTGCCTTTTATGGGAAATTGGATCTCGCCGTTCTCCACGTGGAAAGCCCGGGAGAGCTGCGCACTGATTACTCCAGAGCCCTTCTGCGCGAACCCGGCCATGGAATCGATCAGAACGCCTTGCTTCATATCTTCGACCATGTCATTGCGCGTCTCGGTTCCGGGTTGAATCATGAGGTTTGACGGGTAGATTTCAGGTTGGGTCTTGTATCCTCGGCCCGCTATCATGCCCACTATGTCGAGTTCACCCGATGACCGCGAAGCATTGCCGGTGTTCTCTGCTCCCAACGATTTGGCCGAAGTAGCGTGATGGAGTAAACTCTCAAGCTTGCCGTCTTGAATGAGGCAGGTTTTCTTCGAGGGGCAGCCTTCATCGTCGAAGCTTCTTGACCCAAATCCTCCTTCAAGAATCGCGTCGTCGATGACCGTGAGGTTTCCTGAAGCAACACTTTGCCCAAGTTTTTCACTCCAAGCTGAATGGCCTGATCGCACGTTGTCAGCGCTCAGAGCATCGATCAACACGTCAAAGAGTTGGTTCGAAACTGCTTCAGGTCCAAATATAACGGGTCCATTGAAGGTTCTGATGGCTTTGGGTTCAAACATAGCAATGGCCCTTCTTGCAGCTTTCTCTCCGATCTGCTGTGGCTGAAGATTCGCCCTGCGCGTAAAGTCAAAAGCATAGCAAATGCTCGTGACTTCGTCGTTATGTTTTCCGCTTGCCGCAAGATAGATGACCGCCCTAGTTTCTCTCTCCTCACGATCAACGCCGATGGTGTTCAGTATTCCTCGGTGCCCATACGTGAAGATTACTCGTCCATCCTTGACCGTCACCCTATTGTCAACTCTCTCGGCCGCTTCGATAGCTTGCGCCGCAATTTCCACGGAATCTTCAAGGGACATTTCTTCAACCCGAGAATCATACAAGCCGTAAACGCTGGTCGGTTTCTGAGAATCCGGGAGAGCGAACATAGGAGTCTTTGGCCCGGCATTAGCGATGCTAAAGGCCTTTGACGCGGTTTCTGAAATGTTTCTTTCGTTCAGACTGTTCGTGCAGGCGAATCCAATCTTGTTTCCATGTAGAACCACTCTGAAGCCTACTCCTGAATCTTGCAGCCTGTCTTGAGTTAGAATCTCGGAATTCCTAATCGAGACCTCGGTTGTTTCATAGTTCGTGTAAAACGCTTCCGCAAGAGCTATGTTCATTCGTCCGAGCTTCTCTTCTGCCCTGTGAACAGTACTGCTCAGCCTATCCCAATTCGATTCGATGTTCATTTTTTATGTGCCTCCGGTTCCGCCAACCATGATTCTGCAACGTATCGCTGGAACAACGCGACCTTGGACGGCGAATTGATATTTTCCGCAGGCACCTGGGCGAAGAACCACGTCTTTTCCGACAGCGTCTATAGTCTTGAACACTCCTATAGCGTTTCCTGAAACGTTTGCGCCCCGTAATTGCTCCGCGATCTTTCCGTCGCGTATCCAATTTGCACTCTGGAAGCCAAAAGTGAAGTCAGCGCTGGGGTCTGCCTGTCCGCCGAAGGTTCCATCAAGAAACAATCCCTCTTTGACTCCTTCTATCATTTCTTCTAGGGAGTAGGCTCCCGCCTCGAGACCGATGTTTGTCTGTCTGATAAGTGGTTCAACGCTGTAGTCCCATGCGTGCGCGTTTCCGGTCGGACAGACGCCAGTGAGCGCTGCGCTTGTTCTGTCGTGCATAAATGATCTCAAAATTCCTCTCTCGATGAGAATCGTATGTTTACACTCGGTTCCTTCATCATCGAACTGAAAACGACCCAGTCCACCGGCTATGTTGCCATCGTCAAATATCGTGACCAGTTCAGAGGACACGTTCTTTCCAAATTGACTCCCGAATCCTCCGCCACTGAGGGCCAGATCTGCTTCCAGTGGATGCCCAATAGCTTCGTGAAGCAGGGTTGCGCACAGGGTTGGATGAACAACGACCGTGAAGTGTCCGGATGGGGGCGCCTTGGCACTGAGCAGCCTGTTCGCTTTCTCTGCAACCGTTTTTCCAATTGAATAGGGCAGAGCTTCATCGAAGAGCTCCATCCCTCCGGAGTGTCCGACGTTTTCAGAGGCAGGACAGATGACAGAACCAATCTTAGCTATTACGTCCACGAACAACATCAGACGTGTAATCTGTTGATGAATACATGAGCCCTCAGAACTGACAAAATACTTGTCATCTTCAATGCTAAGACAAGCTGCCTTAGCCTCAGCCAAGTGTCCTTTCGCATCCTGCGCACCCGAGCAAGCCTCTAAGGGGATTTTCGCGAATTCTTCGATCGACGCGCTATCGAGCGGTTTCCTGCTCGGAGTTAGAAAATCCGCAGTTACGGGTTCGCAGGGTTCATAAGGCGTTGCTCGTTTCCTCAATCTTGAAGAGGCCTTTGCCAACTTCAAGCCATTCTCTAGAGTTAGATCCACGGCGTTCTGATCGAGCCGGTTCGTTGAACTGAAGCCCCATGATTTGTTGTCTACAAGAACCCTGATTCCGACGCCGCTGAGCGATATACTCCTCGCTTCTTCAGGAGAGCCATTCCGTGCCGCGTAAACCATCATCCTTCTTTTCTGTCCACGTATCTGCACAAGATTCGCTTGGCTCGACTTTTTCGATTCCAGGCATTTATGCAATGTTTCAAGCATCTCTGTCGAAATTCATCCCCTCAAACATTTTTTCTTTAGCAGTAGTCAATGCAGAATAGGCTGCATGCTGATAATATAGATAGCTAATCTTATTGCTCGAGGAAGCAAAGATGGGCCTCTCAGTTTAGCCAGACTGGTGATAGTTCAGTAACGACCTTTCATTCGGATCTAATATCCTCCCTCAGAGTCTTCAAGGAATCCATTCTCACACAAGCGACCATGACAAGTTTAATATAAGAAGAGAGATAACCAGAAGTTCGATTGAAAGCACGGTGAAGAATATGGCATCGAAAAAGCTGCTGGAAATGCTGAACATGGCAATCGCTAGGGAGATACAGGTGTCCATACAGTACATGTGGCAACACGTCGAATGGATCGGCGTCAAGGGCTACGCAACAAAAGACGCTTTTGAAGATATAGCCAAGCAAGAGATGAAGCATGCAGAATCGATTGCAGAGAGGCTATTCTACTTGGGTGGAATGCCAACAACGAAGCCGGAGCCGATCAACGTCGGAAAAACTCTAAGGGAAATGGTTGCGCAGGACGCCAAAGACGAGAAGAACGCCATCGACATGTACAAGGAGATCATCAACCTGGCGAGAAAAGAGAGCGACGAGACAACTGCCCTCCTCTTCATGGAGATCCTGAAGGAAGAAGAGGATCACCACGATACCTTCACAACTCTACTCGAGCAGATATAGGGCAATCATCGAGAGCAGAGAGCACGGTAGTAACCAAGGATAAGATCAGCTAGTATTCCCTTTATCAATCTTTTTTTGTTCCCAAAAAACAGATTACTTGAGGAAATAACGAAGCGAATCAGCGCAATTCATAAGCACTTTGCTGCTCCATTGAGTTTTAGGCGACGTACTTGCAGAAGCTTATCCTACTGTCAGCGTGCCGTATTTCCCCGCGTTGAGCTGCATTTCTCCTCTGAAGCTGGTCACGTAGCCGTTCTCGATCTTAACCACGTCGTCAACGTTCACTCGGTCTATCTGCTCGTTCCACAAAGTCAGTTTTATTGAGCCAGTCTCATCGGCTATGACTGCATCCGACACTCTGTAAGTCTGATCTCCCGCCCTCGACTGGACCTCTCGAGCATCGGATTTTTCGATAACCTTCGCCTCGATCGAGACGCGTTTCATCCCCTCACGAAGGTCCTTTATCTTCAATTCTGTCCCCCCGTCTGAGCTAGCCTCTCTGCAACTGCAAACTTTCCGCTCACTGAGACGACCCTTACTCTCACTCGTTCTCCTATTTTGCTCTGAGGTACAAAGATCAGAAAACCCTCCAGCTTGGCTATTCCGTCTCCTCTACTTCCAATGTCGTTGATCACCACTTCCAAGTCTTGGTTTTCCTTGACAGGTAATGATTGGCTGAAAGGTCTGCTTGAACGGAACCTGCTTGTGCTTCCAAACCGCCGGGGTTTTCGAGGGGCATTCTTTGTCTTTTCAGGTAGCCTTCTTGGCATGTGCAGTTTTCGTCCTTGCTTCGTGGTATGCTGAAAAGTCCTTCGCCAATATAAGCCTTGTTTGTACCTTCAACGATCATGATACGCCGAATGATTACCCCTAGGTTGTGGGTCTACGCTTTTCAGGCCGGGCGTTTCGAATCAAAACAACGGCAAGCCTAGAAATGAAAGGATTACTCTTGCTATGAGATAGACCAGGACTCCCGCAGCGATACTCTTTCCCCACTTGAACTCGAAGAGCACATGAAATCCGGATGCACATAGCGCGCTTGACCAAAAGTAGACGGCAAGCTCCGAGTATGTCTGAAATAGATCAACTAAGAGCGTCTGGTTATTTATCAAATTCTTTGCAGTTGCACCCTCGTTTCCCACCCCTGCGATCAGCTCGAACGGGTAACGCAATGTCGGAAGCGCTGCGTACGCCACGGCAACGAGGGCTGTCTGCAAGACCATAGGTATGAGTATGAAACTAGCCACAACTGCTAACTGTTTCCAGACTGGTTTTCCGCCGAAACCCCTGGCAAGAATGTAGAGCATTACGGCAAGAACACCCCAGACGAGGACGAAGACGATGGAATAGGATATCACATCTGTCCCGGCCAGTGCAGGGGTTCCTATGGTTTCTCGAAGAGACTTGAACGGGCCGTGAAAAAAGACGCCGTCGAAACGTAGAGTGACATTTTGAGGGGTAGCCCAGTCAAATTCGATTTTCATTCCAGTAATGATCCCCCAAGTCGCGTTCGTCCCAGATTTGTTCCAACTGACCGTCGTGTCGAAGGAGTCCAGAGGAAGTGTCAAAATGCTCCAAGTATTCAGCTTTGAAACGTTCGCAACTGGAACGGCGAGGTAGAAATAATCGGACTGGCTTGAAAAGAGGTAAACGGTCACGTTGCTTGGTCCTGCCTGGGGTTCGATTTGCTTCGTTCTCAAGGAAAACTTGCTGAAACCGTCTGGTCCAGTGCAGTTCAGTGGTCCAATGTTCCGCAATTCCATCCAAAGCTGCACGCTGTTGTTGATGGCGAACTGCAGGCTCGCGTTCCCATAGTACGTAAAGTCAGCGTAACTGTTGTTCAAAGAGTCGTTGCTCTCTGTCGCTATGCCGTTGCTCATCCACAATGTGCTGTTGGCTGTCCACTGATCCGCGTCGGCACCATTAGGCAGAAATGTTTGTTCCACGTTCAATTTAGAAAAGAGTGCGAAAGACTGTGCCACGTTTGCGGCGATAAAAAGAATAGCTATGATCAGAACGCTAACATACGTTGGTTTTTCAGCAATGCGTTTGATGGCCTTCTGAGGCGCGTACAAAATTCGACCTAAGTCAGACAAATCCAAGAGATTTGACCTCCGCTTTGATAGCTAAGTGGCGATTATTAATGGTTTTCTACATCCCCAATTTCAGGCGGCGATAAGTTGTGTAATCCACGTAGTTCAAGAACGGGTTGTCAGCCTGATAATGAACAGTTAGTTGTTGATTCGGCCGCTTGTCCAGGATCTGGCTCGTGGTTACCAGCGAATATGCATCGCTTCCGGCGCCGGAGCCGTAGCTGACCACGAGAACGCGAGAATCAGGCTTCGCCACGTCGAGAACGGCTGCTAAGCCCACCGGAGAAGCTCCAGAGTAAGTGTTGCCGAACCTGACCACTTGGAGCGAGGGCATGTACTGTTCTTCCTTGAAGCCAAGTTCCTTAGCGATTCTCACCGGGAACTGCGCGTTCGGCTGATGTGCAACGAAGTAATCAACATCTTCTACTTGAAGTCCCAGACGCTGCATCAGCTTCACGGTGGCTTTTCTGACATGCTTGAAGTAAGCTGGGTCGCCCGTGTACCTGCCCCCGTGCATCGGATGCGGTTCACCGTCCCTGCGCCAAAAGTCAGGCGTGTCCGAAGTACATGAGTACCAGCCTTCAATCTCGGCTATGAGATCGTTCTTTCCGAAGACGTACGCAGCTGCGCCATAGCCGACGAACAGATCCAGCTCGCCGCCGGGACAATCCCGAGGGGCAGCTTGAGAGTTGTCTGTTCCTATCACCATGGCATTCTTGATGTTTGACCTTGGATAGTTGACGAGCGAGGCTGCATCCTTGAAGACGCTCGTAGCTGCCTTGCACGCGAACTCGGTGTCGATGGCATCGACTCCTTGCACGTCGTCCTCACTCTCCTCCCCGAGTTTCAGGACCTGCGCCACCTTTGAAGCTATAGGCTTGACGGCGTAGGGGTTCGACTCTGAACCTACGTAGACCTTGCCGACATTGGCGCTGTCTATTCCTGAATGGATCAAGGCCAGTTTTCCGGCCTCCACCGCGGCAGTTATGGAATCCTCGTCGATAAACGGGATTGCGCGCTCGATGTTTTCTTCTTTTATTCGAAACCTTGACGAGTAGAAGCCGTATCCGACTATTCCTGGAACATCGTATTCCTTTTTCGGTTCCACCGTCTTGTAGTCTTGATGGGGATAGTACTCGTCAGCGAACGTGAACGCCAGGGATATCGTTGGAATGATGTCGCATTTTTCGACGGAATAACGTCTTCTGAATCTGGGCACGACTGTTCTTCCCTCTAGGGTTGAAGGGTCAATCTTTTCGTCGTGCTTTATCATCCGGTCAGTGAGTCTTCCGGGAACGCGTATCTTTCCGTTGTGGAAGGAAACTATGCCGTAGACGTAGCTTCCGAGTTTTGTGAACTTGTTCGTAGGTTCGCTGACGAGTGTGCACACATCGAGTTCACCCTTCTCGTAGAAAAGATCGGTGCTTGTCATCTTTCCGAAGCTCTTTCTGCCGCAGTTTCCACAGTAGTCCCTGATTTCGAAGTACTCCTTGCCGCAGATGCTGCAGCGTGTCCCCCTTAGTCTATCGCCAAGGTAGGATACTCTTCTTTCGATCGGTTCGCTGCTCAACTCTTTTCGCTCCCGAAAACGTACACGTAGCCCTTCGTGCCGAAGCCTTCGAGCTCGAGGACGCAGCCAAGGTTCAAGTCTTCGTTGGAATTTATTTGTCTCTCCCCAGCTTCTTGTCTCAGTTGTTTGAAAACTTCAAAGATCTCCGCGCCCCCGGTTGCTCCCAATGGGTTGCCATCCGCCTTTAAGCCGCCGTTCATGTTGACGAAGAGCTTTTTTCCATCAACTTCGTAGTAGCCTTTGTAATGCTCGCAACTCTTGTGGATGCTTCTCCAAGCCGTACCTGGTTCACAGAATCCCATATCTTCAAGCGAAACCATTTCCATCACGGTGGACTGGTCGTAGAGTTCGACTAGCTGCAAGTCTCGCAGGCTCACTTCGGCCATCTTCAGGGCGTTTTTGATAGCCATCTGGGTCACGATAAAGTGTGTAAGGTCCTCTCTCGCTGGAAACGTTAGGAAGTCAGTTGCGGAGGAAAAACCGAGAACGGACACGGGCTTGTCAGTTAGTTTTTCTGCGACTTTTTCACTGGCGAGTATGAGCGTTGCTGCACCGTCTGAAACTGGGGCGAAATCCAAGAGTCCCAGGGGCTTTCCCGCCTCTTTCCTTGCGTCCAAGACGTTCCTCAAAGTCACGTTTCTTCGGTACTGTGCGTACTCGTTCTTCATCGCGTGCAGGTGATTCTTGACCGACACTTGTGCTAGTGCCTCGTTGAGTTTCTCAATGTCTTGTCCCCGCAGGCCGTACTTCTTGATGTAAGCTCTCAGCATGAGTTCGTGGTTTGCTTCCGGTGTGCACCCTGCGTAAAAGCTCCATGGATCTTCGAGAAGCATCAGGTCATCTCGTATCTTGTCCCATCGGTCAGTCATCTTCTCTATGCCACCGACCAAGACCACGTCCTGTTTTCCTGCTATGATGGCGTTGCAGGCGATCGACAGGGCTGAGCTGAAGGAACGTGTCACTTCCATCGGAACATGGAGCTCTGTGAGCTCAGAGAGAAAGCCTTCTTCGAGTCCTAGCTTGTTCGTGATTGGGAGAAAATAATCTGAGAGGTAGCAGGCTTCCAAGTCTTTCCGTTCTACGTTAGCCTCTTTAGAGGCCTTTAGCCAGGCTTCCTCGATCAACTTCTCCGGTTCTTTTTCGTAGTGTTCTCCGAACCTTGTTCTTCCAGCACCAATTATAGCTGGTCGAGTGCGCATAATTCCATGACCTTTCTCAATCTAAACAATATCCCCTCTGCGTTGACTATTAAGGGTTTGGCACCTCGCTACCGGCACGAGCTCATCGATCGTCTTTAGTGGAAAGCCAATATAACCTGTAGTGAAACATGGTGGCAACGGACAATGCAAGCTAGATGGTAACGCGAGCTACACCTTAGGCGGTTTAACGTTGATGTGTACCCTGGGTATGGAAAAGTGTGCTAGATTAGCCAGCTGTTTTTTCTTCTATTACTTTTATGTGGCGTCTCTGAAGTTCGCTGATCAAGGCCTTAAAGAGCGTATCGTTGTTGCCGATCGTTTCAAGAGGGACGACACCTTTGTATTTCACGGTTTTTTTTAATATGAGTTGAGCAATGATGGAAGCCGGATAAGCGGTGGTTCTGGCCATGGCTGTTATCTTTTGGGTCTGATCGTAAGCGTCAAGAAGATTGTAAGTGTACGTCAGCTGCCTGCCATTCTTGGTGCCTGAGACTTCAACTCTCAATGCTACGATGTCTCTGGTTTCTTGATTGTGGAGTTTCCGTTCAAAAAGACGAGCCGTTAACATTCTTGGTGAAACGCTGACGTTTCCAACATCTACCTTCGCCTGATCAAAGAAGCCTAGCGCCCTTAGTGTCCTTATCTTCTCGGCATGCCCAGGGTAGCGAAGAGTCTTTTCCCACATTTCGTCAACTCCTCTTACCGTGTGCAATAGTGTCCTGAGACCATCGGTATAGAACGCTTCAAGTCTCCCGAGGCCTGAGAAGGTGATTTTCTGCAACCCGCTGAGAGCTTCGAGTTCGCAGTTCACTCCGTTGTCGATTATTCCGGCTTTCCGCGTGTATTCGTCGATAAGGCTCTCGGGCGACCATGTGATCGTGTAGCCAAGAGGCGGCGCGGGTTTCTCTGGAAGTCCGCCGACCAATACGTGTACGGTCCTCACCTTGTCGAGACCTGCTACGGCGTGTCCCACGAGGAGGTTACTTATTCCTGGAGCCAACCCGCAGTCTGGCACGATCGTGATGTCGGCTTTTTCAGCTTCTTCACTCAGCTTGAGCGGGTCTTCAGCCATGTAAGAAACGTCGACCATGTTTCTCTTCGCTTCGATGCAGGCCGTGGCGAGACGATAGCCAAGTCCGGGGGGCAAGAAGCCTAGAACAATCGCGAAGTCTTTTATTGTGGTCAATAGGCCATGATAGTCTGCTGCATCGAGCTGAATGTGGCTCACGTTGTCGGTCCCTATGTTTTCGGCAACTCTTCTCGCCCTGTCTTCATCTTTGTCCGCGATGACGACGTCAGCTGAGGTCAGGTTTATGGCGACGTCCTTTGCGGCGACAGATCCTATGTTTCCGCAGCCGAAAACTAGGATTCTCATGAGTGCTAATGGAAGGTGACTTCCAATAAAGTTTTCCGTGCGATCGATAAGCTGAGCTTTGCTTCTCTTATCTTCTCGTTTTTCTGATATATTCGCAGACGGAATTTGACAGTTGGTCCTCGCTGGAATGGTTTGAAAATCTTATATACCGCCATGATGTTTATACTGCTGAGCATCATGGCTGAAATTTGTCCAACATGCGGGCTCCCGAAGGACTTGTGCGCTTGCGGCGAGATTGAGAAGGAACAGCAAAGGATTCGAATTCGGCTTGAAACAAGGAAATTTGGCAGACCAACGACGATAGTTGAGGGTATCGACGATAAGAACACGAACTTGGGCGGAATCGCTCAGAAACTAAAGAATTTCTGCGCTTGTGGAGGAACAGCGAAGAACGGGCAGATAATGCTGCAAGGAGACCATAGAGATAAGGTTCGCGTATATCTGGTCGAGCTTGGCTATCCGGGAGAAAACATCGACCTCCAGTGACTCTGGGACGTTGAGGGGAAATTTGAACGGGTCTACTAGTTGACCTGCGTAGCTTCATGAAATCCTTCAAGCACAGAAAAACATCGAAGATATACTGCCCAAGATGCGCTAGTCCGAACATCAGGTTGTCCAGCAGCCTGAGCTACTGGCTCTTTCCAGCCAAATACGTCTGCAAAGACTGCGGTTACACCGGTCTGATCGTGATGGAACTCGAAAAAGAAGACAGCGGAAAAACTGTCAATCCGGAAGCTCGAGGTTGAGCTGTCTTCTCAACGTCTTGTAACGATTTCTCACGGTTACTTCGGTCACACCGGCAGCCTCGGCTATGTCCTTCTGTGTTTTCTTCTCGTTGTTCTTGAGACACGCAATGTACAGAGCCGCTGCGGCCAAGCCCATTGGATCCTTACCAGCGGCGGCCCTTCTCTTTCTTGCGTCTCGAAGGATCTGAATCGCGAGTCCTTGTGTTTTTCCACTTATTCCAGTGTTTTCAGCGATTTTCGAAATGTAAGTCAAGGGGTCTGCTATCGGCATGTGCACGCCGAGCTCGCGAAGCAGTAGCCTGTAGCAGCGGGCGACATCTTTCTTGTCGACCAGGCTTGCCTCGGCGATCTCGCGGAGGGTTCTGGGAGTTCCGCTGCCACGGCAGGCAGCGTACAAAGCTGCGGCAGCGATTGCCGCGATTGATCTTCCACGGACCAAGCCCTTGTCCAGTGCCTTTCTGTAGGTGACCGCGGCTTTCTCCTTTATCGGAGGAGGGATGTAGACTTTGTCTGACAGGCGATCAAGTTCTGCCATCGCTTGGGCAAGGTTCCTGTCTACGGAGGAGTGAACTCTGGATCGTATCTGCCATTTTCTCAATCGCCACATTTGCAGACGCGTTGATAATGGGAGTTTTCTTCCGAAGGCGTCGCGGTCAACTTGGCTTATGGCCGTTGAAAGTCCTTTGTCATGAACAGAATAAGACGTCGGCACTCCTACTCGGCTTCTTGAGGCTTTTTCTTCCTGCGTGAAGGCTCGCCACTCCGGCCCTTTGTCCATCATTTGTTCGTACAGAACGAGACCGCAGTCGCCGCAGACCGTTTCTCCCGTATCGTAGTCATGAACGAGGTTTTCACTTCCACACTCAGGACACTTGTCGACTAGACGTTGATGGATTCTGCTTTCTTTTTTGCTCAAGTTATCTCACACCTTACTGGCGTAGAACCGTCACTTTTCTTGTTCCTAAGTCAGGTTTTCGGGATAGAAGACTGCCCATCCGGTCCTGCGTAACTAGCTTCGTGGGAGGTTTTAATATATAAAGTTTACGATTCTGGATTCTGTGAAGCCTTCGTCGAATTCATGTTCTTTGAGGTTTTATGATGAGTAGCTTAATAAGGAATTTTGAACATTGACCGAAATTGCAGACCTCTGAAGAATGGTCAGTTTCATGGTGCAGCTCTCAGAGAAGATGCGGAGAACCCTGGAGAGACTCTTGAATGGACTGCAGAGAGAAGTGAATGTTTACGGTGTGGGTCTGTTCGGGAGCTGGAGCAGGGGAGACGCTGTGGCATCGAGCGACGTTGACTTGTTCATCCTCGACGGTAGAGATCTCGGCTGTGAGTATGTTGAAAGGCTCGAGGTCAGCGGCGTGCTCGTTGATCTTGACTTTGTGCCCAGGAGGTGGTTTCGAGTTCAGATGCCTCCTTGGCTGGATCAGAAGCTGCATGAAATGCAGATTCTCTACGACCGTGACTGGCTCTTGACAAACATTAAACTTTCGATGGCAAAGTCCTATTGTTCCCCTGAGAGGGTCAGCATCAGGACCGAAGATCATTTGTTGAATTCGGACATCTATCTGAGCCGTGCAGCGTCTGCCTTGTCGAGGGGGGACTTCGCAAGCGCGCACGTTTTCACGGTTGCTTCTCTTGACTTCACTCTTCGTATTCTAGCCGAGATTGCTCTGGAGCCGTTCTCGAATAGTCATTTCATAGAACGTATGAAGCGTGCCGTAACGGCTTTGGAGATGTGCGAGGCTTTTCAGGAGTATGAGGAAATCTGCGGGTTGGTCGGGATCTCTGAGTCTGCGATCAGGGTTAAGCTGAAGCTCTTCAGGGCGGCTTGGGACGAGATCAAGGTGGCCGTTGGAAAAAGTCTTAAGAACGTTTCATCTTTGCATTTCAAGGTTAGGGCTGACCTGAACTACTACCTGAACTCTGCGTTTCTGTTGGGAGTAATCGCGCGCACAAGTTCCCTCCTTGATTCTGGAGAAAGCGTTGAAGCCTCTCACTATCTGAACAGTGTATTCTCGGGGATTGTGGAGGATTACTTGTTGCTTAGAATAGCGGGCCGCGACGCTGAAGCTGATTATACAACTCCCGTACTCTCGCTCAAAAGGCTGGAAGCGAGGAACTTCAAGGACCACGGACACATCATTGACTTTCTGAGTTCAGGCGACATAGGGAAGGCTGAAGCGGAAGACGCGATTGCGAAAGCTCGCAAGATCGAGCTTAAAGTCCGCCGAAACAGGAAGATCCTGATCAAGAATTATTTGCCTAGAGATTGACCAAAATCGTTCAACGCCGGAGTTTTGGTTGGGGAACCATTAACATATTGATCGGAAAAGTTCTTTGAGATTAACTGATCACAGCATGAGCCTGCCATAGTTTAGATTGCGAAAAAGTTATTCGAGACTTATTAGGATGATAGAACGTTCTTCAAAGTGGCCCGGAGAAGCCCGGTGGAGGAAAGAAGTAGTTTCCGCCGACTGTAGTGGACAAGCATAGCGGGCTTTGGACCCGCCGACGAGAGTTCGAATCTCTCCCGGGCTACCAAAGCATATGCTGTCAAATAACACTTTGGAGCTCTTGTGGCCTGTTTCAATGCTTGTTTGTCTACTTGCGTAGCCGAGGAAAAACGTGATTAGTGAAGAAGATTGTTTTCGTTTCCAGACTCGAAGCAAACGTCGTGCACCACCCTGCAAGGGGCATGGCGATTATGCAGAATAGGCTGTCGGTTGTGTGCGCTTTTTCTTTGATTGGGATTTTTCGGGGCAGTGTGTGCGGGGTTCTGGAGCGTGGCTGATGTGTGGGAATACAGATCGGATGGTCATAATTGATTTATGCGGTTTGGAGAAGAACGATAATGGATTTCCGATGCGAAAACCAAGGTTTGAATCGTATGAGAGCATTCTGCTGGCTCTTGTGAACGGACCGATTTCCGAGTCCGGCTTGGTGTTGGAGACTTGTCTTGATCGGGGTTCTCTGAGGTCGTATCTGTACTCGCTTGTAGCGAGTGGATTGGTCGAAAGAAGATCGGCGCCCGAGATCGTTCTTTATGCGATTACGGAGAAGGGTTTGGCAGTGATCAGGGTTTTGAGCTTCCGGAAATATCTTGAGAAGATCGGCGGGCTGGTGAGGACCTTGGACGAGGCACTCAGAGTTATACCCGAGCTTTCTGGAACGAAGAATGCTTCCGAGAAGTGATCAGATCAGCCTTATGTCACATGTGAGTGGGCTTTAGGTACGCGTTCTCTTTTCTACTGACTAAAGATAGTGCCAATCCTCCGGCGGTCTTCAGGCTAGAATCCACTGTTCGATTTCGATCGCAAAAGGAGTCCATAACGATTACGCTGGTTAGCCGCTTATGAATCCAATCTTGACCAAGCGGAGCTTTCGTTAAGAACTCAAGAGTTCACCTGCCATGCCTCAAAAATCTTATTAACCGAGTTAGAGAGACTCGTCGCTGGTGATCATTTGACAAAAGAGGATGAGATGCTTGAAGAGCTGAAGAAGATACGCGCTTTGCTAGAACCCAAACCCGCACCTGCCACACCTGCACCGAAGGGCCTCTGGGCTGAATTCATGGACTTCCTCAGCAAGTACAAAGTTCTCGGCCTCGCCGTCGGCTTCATCATGGGTCTCTACCTAGGTGGTCTAGTACAAGCGCTTGTTAAAGACTTCTTGCTTCCCGCTATAGGTCTCGCTATTCCAGGCATGAGCGACTTGGCCGGCTACAAACCGATGGTTTCGTCCCAGATATTCGGAGTCGGAGACTTCTTAGTCGCACTGATAACCTTCATCATCGTAGCCTTCGTAGTCTTCCTCATCGTCAAAATTGCGAAAAGATGGGGCATGGAATAACAGCCCTTAGAAACTGAGCATCCTCAGTCTTTTTTCTTCACAGAATTTAGATTCGCCGTCAAGCTCTTAGTGGGCATTTCGCCTTTTACATCTTTGACAATTATCCGGGCACGTTCGGATTATACAAGACGGTTGTCGCTCGTTGAGAAAGGCATTCGAAACCTATAACAAGACGTATCGACAATATAGTTGGCCCTAACCGCAATATGTGCAGTTCAAAGATGGCTTAACTTCAATCTTCTCTTCGTAGGCTATTAGGCATCTGGCTTCTGCGCGATAACGTGGTACGTTTGGAAATCTGGAGGGAATAAGGGCTTAACGTAAGGATGAACGCTGGACAAGCAGGAAAGGTTTTATTAGTTTGAAATCTGGATGACAATGCTTCGAAGGAGGATGCCTGTGAGTCTACAGAAGGGAGACTTCATAATCGTCGACTACACCGCGAAGGTTAAGGAGACAGGTGAGGTATTCGAGACTACTTTCGAAGAGGTCGCTAAGAAGGAGCACTTGTACAAGGAAGGCGAAGTCTACGAGCCTAAACTGCTCGTGATAGGCGAAGGATGGGTTCTCAAAACCTTGGATGACAGCCTGCCAACCATGGAGACTGAGAAAGCCTCATCCGTGGAGATACCGCAGGACAAGGCGTTCGGAGCAAGAGACCCGGAGAAGGTCAGGCGTGTCCCGCTTCGGAACCTGCTAGAAAAGGGAATAACTCCAAACCTTGGAGCACGCGTCGAATACGGCGGAAAAACGGCCACAGTTCGCGCATTAGGCGCTGGACGCGCCCTGCTTGACTTTAATCCTCCCCTGGCAGGAAAGACTCTCGTCTACGAAGTTACTGTCAGGAAGAAACTCGACAACGAAGAAGAAAAAATACGCGCCCTGATTCACAGAAGAACCCCCGCAGTAGAAAAAGACAAGTTTGAATTTTCACGCCGAGACCAAATCATCACGATAGAAATGCCCCAGGAAGCCTTCTACGTTGAAGGAATACAAGTAGCCAAGAGAGGAATAGCGTTGGACATACAGAAGTTCTTCCCGGACAAAACAGAAGTCAGATTCGTCGAAACGTACAAAGCAACACCGAAGAA
>Ga0187771_10000905_pt1 | contig 19157 bp, 19 predicted proteins | sample 0116_SJ02_MP15_1_FD_133139 | JGI IMG/M metagenome (GOLD analysis project Ga0187771, IMG submission 133139) | Tropical peat soil microbial communities from peatlands in Department of Meta, Colombia - 0116_SJ02_MP15_10_MG | ecosystem: Environmental > Terrestrial > Soil > Wetlands > Peat | place...
CTGGAGCAGGCGGCTCGATATGTTGGGGAAGAATTTCTCAAATCCGGATTGGACGTCAATGAAGATCGTTTTGAATGGGAGGGGAAATCTTATAAGAATATTGTGGCAGAAAAGAGAGGGATGACCTCTCCTCATCGGGTTCTTATCTTGGGGGCCCATTACGACACCGTTTCGGGTTCTCCCGGGGCGGACGACAATGCCAGTGCGGTGGCTTTGCTTCTCGAGGTGGCAAGAAATATTCAAGCGGTCCCTCTCGAAAATACTGTAAGACTGATCGCCTTCTCCCTCGAGGAATATGATTTTGCCGGCAGTGCTCATTATGTGGGCAATCTGAACAAGGGAGGAGAAGAAATCCTCGGGATGATTTCAGTGGAGATGGTAGGATTCACTGGTTCAAGGCAGGATTATCCTCCTTATCTCAATCCCAAACATTATCCCAACGTGGGAGATTTCATCGCCATCATTGGAAACGAGAGGTCGAAGGAGTTATTGGAAAAAGTTTGTCAATCTTTCAAAACCAATATACCTGAACTTCCTTTAGAATTCCTTATCGTGCCCGGGAATGGGGAGGGAATGGACGATGTGAGGCTGAGTGATCACAGTGCTTTCTGGGATCAAGGGGTATCAGCCCTGATGATCACAGATACTGGTTTTCTGAGAAACCCGAATTACCACCTGGCCTCGGACAGGATGGAAACGCTCAATTTCAAATTTATGCAGAAAGTGGCCATCGGGGTCTATCATTCGGTCGTGGAGTTAGCGAGACTTGCGGACACGAAACCCGAGACACGGAAAACGAGATGATGAAGATCGGTGTCATTTCAGATACCCACTTGAGGGAGCCTCACCCTGAATTCAAGAGAATAATCGAATTCCATTTCAAAGACGTGGAAAAGATATTTCATGCAGGAGACTTTGTGGACTGGAGCATCGCAGAATATCTTTCAAGCCTGAAAGAGCTGATTGCTGTCTGCGGAAACATGGATTCTCAGGATATTCGAAAAGCATTCCCTCAGAAGAGGATCGTTGAAATAGAAGGATTTAAGATCGGCTTGATCCATGGGGGAGGCCCTCCGTTCGGAATTGAGTCACGCATCCGAGGAGAATTCGACGAAGCGGACGTTATCGTTTATGGCCACACCCATACCCCGGCGAATCATCAAGTCAAGAATATCTACCTTTTCAATCCCGGCTCCGCCACCCGCTCTTTTATTAATCAAACCACCCTTGGGATCTTACACCTCGGAGAGAAGATAGAAGGAGAGATCATTAAAATCTGATTCCCTCCCCCTCTCCCCACCGGGGGAGAGGCAGGGGGTGAATTTATCGGGGCGAAGGGTCTGCTGCTCCGCCGGTCAAGGTGCATTTTGTAAAGTCAATCTCCTGACGGCAACCTTTACAGGTGTGCTTCCTGTCGAATTCATCCGAGAAGATCTCAACTTTCTTTCCGCAGTTCGGACATTTGCACACGAAGGATTTTAGATCCTTGAACTCCTCAAAACCTGGACAATGTCTCGGAATATTCATCTTGACCTCCTTTTTTGAACGACGGACCATGAACGATATACGATAAGCAAAGGGTGGCTGAAGATTTTGCTGCCCGATAAAAACAGCACTCCCTGAATCGAAAAAATGCTTTCCTTTGGTCCATCGTTCATCGTTTAAAGTTCATCGTTCTATTTCAGTTTCTCCAGCGCCCCCATCAGATCCTCAAGCGCAGGCCTCTTGTTGATATCATGTACGTCAATATAACGAAGGATTCCCTTCTTGTCGATGACAAACAAAGCCCGTTCGGATACTCCATTTGACCGCAAGACACCGTATCTTTTGGCTACCGCTCCATGGGGCCAGAAATCAGAAAGGACCGGAAACCAGACCTGGCCCATCTGGTTGGTCCACGCAAAAAGGGTAGGAATGTTATCTACCGTAATCCCCAGGAGGATAGTGTCATACTGGTTAAAAATATCTTTTGCAACATTATATCCAGGCCATTGGTCTGAACAGACGGGTGTCCATGCCGCAGGAACGAAGGAAAGGACAGCGTTCTTTTTCCCGAGAAACTGGCTCAGAGAAACCTTCTCGCCGGAAACGGATGGGAGAGTGAAATCAGGAGCACGATCTCCAACTTTCACTCTCAAAACGCTGTCAATCGGTTTGAGCGTCCCCATCTGATAAAGATTCCCTTTATAGGCGTCCGAAACAGCACGGGCAAGCGGAACAGAGACAACAGCAGATAGAAGCCCACTAATCAAGATGAATTGGGCGAGCCTTTTATCCTTCATAGTCTCTCCTTCTCCTCTCTATTTAACCCCGAAGCTTCGAGCACGACTCCCAGAAAAGGGTCAGCCCCTGGATAATTTCCCAACTGAGTGTGTACGATTTGGTGGGTCCCATCTTCATTAATCTTGACAACCATATAGTACGGCGTCCTCACTTCCCCGCAGACCTTGTGGATCACGAAATCCTTATCCGGAAAAAGCGGAAAGGGGATATCATACGTCTTCTTGAACACCTCCACCTCGTAAGGCGAATTTCCCAAACCGATCCCGATCAACTTAATTTTGTTTTTAAGGAGAGGATTGCTTTCAATGAGCCGGTACAGCTCATTCACTCTGGCCGCATCCTTCTGGCAGAAAGGGCAGTACATGCTAAACAGTTCGACAATCACGGCACGGGCTTTGATCCGAGGGATTTTGAAAAGGTCGCCCCCGGAAAGCCCCAAATAGTTTCTCTCCTCTGCATTTTTTGGGACAGGAAGGTTGATAACAGGAAGCGCTTCGCCCTTTTCCGGCGGCTTGTTGGCAGCCAAGGCAGGAAGAACCTGGATTGAAATGGAGAAGGTGATTAAGACGAGGGCCGTTAAGATTATCTTCATTCTTTAATCTCCGTCCTCAAAACAGCAATCGTGGCCCCCCAGGAGCCTGCCTCGGGCGGAGCTAGTCTAAATGATTCAACAAGAGGGCTCTTCTCGAGAAAGGAGTGGACAATGTTCATCTGCACCCCCTTCCCTTTTCCATGGATGATGCGGACCTCCCTGAACCCTCTCTTCTCGCATTCCAAGAGATATTCCTCTAAAAGAGAGGGGATCTCTTTCGGAGAGAAAGTGTGAAGGTCAATCCAATTCTCAATTGGAATATGGACAGCCATAAGCTAAATGTCAAATTTCAAAATCCAACGTTCAAATCAAAAACTCTTAACCCCCTCACCCCACCCTCTCCCCATCGGGGGAGAGAGTGGGGTGAGGGGGCGAATGTCAACTCTTAACCTCCAGCTTCTTCCGGGCTATTTTGAAGATCTTATGAAACATCGGCCTTGTGAGTTTACCAGTCTGAGTGTTTTGCTGGCTAGGATGATAGGTGGTGACCAAAGTAATAGTTCGGAGTGATGAGTTCGGAGTTCGGAGCGGATACACCTTTCCGTGACCAAAGGCCAATGCGGGGATTTCCAACCCATGCAGCCTCAGGGATTTCAGGCTTTGCGTAAAGGCGATCTGACCCAGCGGGATGATGATTTTTACCTTCTTCAAGAGGTCAAGTTCAGTCAAAAAGTACGGCTGGCAGTTCTCAATTTCTTCTGGCAAGGGTTTATTTTTGGGCGGAGCACATCGAATCGTCGCAGTAATATAGCAATCGTCCAATTTGAAGCCGTCATCCCTCCGAAGGGAGTTGGGTTGATTGGAAAAACCGAACTGATAGAGTGCGTGAAATAACCACTCTCCGCTCCGATCTCCTGTAAACATACGGCCTGTCCGATTCCCCCCTTGCGCAGCAGGGGCCAGGCCTACAATCAGAACCCGGGCATCCGGATCTCCAAAACTGGGAAGGGGTTTTGACCAATAATCCCAGTCCCGATGCCTTTTGGGTTTATGTTCGGAAACCTCTTTCAGGTAACCCACCAGCCGAGGACACTTACGACATCGAACCACAACTCTTTGGAGTTTTTCTAATTCTGTGCCGGGTTTCATGGATAGACGAATACTTTCACCATTTTCATCATATCTATTTCCATCGTGCGTTTTCAAGTAAAAATATGAGTTTTGACAGAACCCCTTTTTCTTGTTAAAAATAATCCATATAGCCCGTCCATAAGAGATCGAACATGAAAGGGGTGAACGATGCCGACCTATTCCCACTCTCAGCTTTCCACCTATGAAACCTGCCCCCACCAGTACAAACTCGCCTATATCGACAAGATCGAGGTCGAGACAGAAGGTATTGAAGCGTTCATGGGCTCGAGGGTTCACGAAGCCCTGGAGAAGCTCTACCGGGATCTGAAGGTGATCAGGCTCAACACCTTGGAAGAGCTCCTCAACTTCTACCGCCAGAGTTGGCAAAAGAATTGGAACGGCATGATCCAGATCATACGGAAAGATTACAGTGTCGAGGACTACTGCCGTCTGGGAGAAAAATGTATTACGGATTATTACAAGCGTTATTGTCCCTTCGACCAGGGAAAAACCTTAGGTCTCGAAGAGTATATCTATTTTCCTCTGGAAGAAGGGAGGAGTTATTGGATTCGAGGCTTTATTGACCGTGTGGCTCTGGTGAATGGTTCTATCCTCGAAATTCATGATTATAAAACCTCCAACAGGCTACCGACAAGGGAAGATGTCGAGTCAGACCGGCAATTGGCTTTCTATCAAATGGGGGTGGCGGAGAAGTGGCAGGGTATCCAGGAGATCAGATTGATCTGGCACTACCTCACCTTCGATACCGAAATCCATTCCTCAAGAACACCCGATAAGCTTCATCAACTTCGGAAAGCCACGTTAGAACTCATCCAAAGGATTGAAACGGACAGACGATTCCTTCCCAAAGAGGGACCTCTTTGTGATTGGTGCGATTATCAGAGTTTCTGCCCCCAGAGAAAACATCTCATCGCCGTGGAGAGCCTTCCGCCCAACGAATACCTTAATGAGGAGGGGGTGGTCTTGGTCAACCGATATGTGGAGATAAAAGAGAGGAAAAGGCTCTTGAATGAGGAGATCGACGCTGAATTGGCTAAGATAGAAGAAGCTCTCTATGCCTATGCTCGGAAGGAAGAGCTCGAGGCGATCTTCGGAAGCGGCCACGTGGCGAAGATTAAATTTGAGACGAAGGAGAAATATCCTTTAAAGGGAGACCCCAATCGAAGAGCATTGGACGAGATGATCAAGAAGGCTGGAAAGTGGATGGAGGTCTCTGATTTAAACCCATGGATGTTGGCAAGGATCATGAGTCGAGGAGGTTGGCCTTCTTCCTTAGTGAATAAGGTTAAGGAGTTTTCAACGGTGGAGGAGAGCCGATCCGTCACGGTAACAAAATTGAAAGAAAGAGAATAATCGTTGATAAAGCAATGTCAAATGTCGAAACCCAAAATTCAAATCAAATCTAAAGCAAATGTCAAGAATGTTTTGGATTTTGGACTTTGACATTCATTTAACATTTGGATCTTGAAATTTGAACTTATAAGGTCAATAAGCGAGAGGGGAAACCTATGGAGATACGGGTTGAAAAGGGCAAAGCCGATAAATTTCCCTGTGAACTTCTTCTCCTTTTTTCTTTTCAATCTCCCGAGCGGTTAGAAGGCCCTATCCGCGATGTGGATTCGGAGTGGAAAGGGTTTATCTCGACTCTGATAAAACAGGGAGATTTTAAGGGCGAGTTATTCGAATGCCACTTCCTTCACACCCAGGGTGCTCTTCCCGCCAGAAGAGTGCTCTTGACCGGCTTGGGCAAAAAAGAGGAATTCGATTTAGAAAAATGGCGAGGCGCTGCGTCGAAAGCCGGCCAATTGATCCGGAATGCCGGGATGAAACAGTTTGCTTTTCCGATAAGAAAATTCGATGGCCATTCAGAGGAGAAACTGGCTGAATCTTTTGTGACTGGGCTTTTCCTCGGTGTCTACCAGTTCAATGAATTTAGGACGCTTGAGCGGGATAAGATTAAAGAGATTGAAGAGATCATCCTCCTTGGAGAGAAGGACAATGAAATCAAGTTGATCGGCGAAGGTCTGAGGACGGGACAAACTATTTCAGAAGCGGTTTATCTGGCAAGGGATCTGGTGAACGGACCCAGCAATGAGGTAACCCCTTCTCTTTTGGCCGAAAAGGCTAAGCGGATTGCGAAAGATTGTGGAATGGGGATTGAGGTGTTGGAAGTGGGTCAGGCAGAATCCATGGGCATGGGAGCGTTTGTAGCCGTGGCCAAGGGTAGCCAGGAGCCCGGGAAGTTTATCGCCCTGGAATATAATAAAGGAAAAGGATTGGATACGATTGCGTTGGTAGGGAAGGGAATCACCTTTGATAGCGGGGGGATTTCGATCAAACCTTCAGAGAATATGGAGCGGATGAAAGACGATATGTCCGGAGCCGCCGCGGTCTTGGCTGCCCTGCAAGCTGCCGCCAAGCTCCAACTTCCTCTTCATCTGGTTGGGATCATGCCGGCGACGGAAAATCTTCCGAGCGGAAAGGCTTATAAACCCGGTGATATTTTGAAGACGCTTTCGGGGCAAACCGTAGAAGTGATCAGTACTGATGCGGAAGGAAGACTGATTCTTTCGGATGCCATCACTTATAGCTTGCGGTATCAACCTAAGGCGATCATTGACCTCGCGACATTGACAGGAGCGTGCGTGATCGCCTTGGGAGATTATGTGATTGGACTTTTCGGTAATAGCGATACCCTTTTAAAACGGATCGAAGACGCCTCTTCCAAGACGGGAGAAAAGGCCTGGAGATTACCTCTCTGGGACGAGTATTTCGATTATCTGAAAAGTGACGCGGCTGATTTCAGGAATGTGGGAACACGGGCGGCGGGTGCCATCATCGGCGCGATCTTCTTGAGCAAATTTGTGGGAAAGATTCCGTGGGTTCACCTCGACATTGCTGGTCCTGCGTCGATTGAAAAAGAGAGACCTTATATCCCACGCGGGGGGACCGGAGCCGGGGTAAGATTGCTTATTCAGATGCTGAGGGATTGGAAGTGAAAAGCAAGCACTAAATCCCAAGCACCTGCCTTCGCCGAAGCGGCTTCGCGCAGGCAGGCCAAATCACAAACAAATTCCAATGACCCAAATCTCAAACATCTATTTCCGACATTGGTCATTGATGTTTGGAGCTTATTTGGTATTTGGGATTTGTGATTTGGAATTTGAATAGCTCGATCGGTGAAGGAGATGGAAGAATATCCATTCTTGAAGGCTTGCCGCAGAGAACGCACGCCTTATACGCCCATCTGGCTGATGCGCCAGGCCGGACGTTACCTGAAGGAGTACCGGGCGCTTAGGAAGAAACACTCTTTCTTGGAAATGTGCAAGAATCCTGAGCTGGCAGCTCAGGTAACGCTTCAGCCTATTGAAAAGTTCAAACTCGACGCAGCCATTATTTTTTCGGATATCCTCATTCCCCTGGAGCCAATGGGGGTGGAGTTTGAGTTTGCCAAAGGGGAAGGCCTTGTTTTCCGTCATCCCCTCCGGGAGAGGAAGGATGTGGAGAGGTTGAGGGTCTTCGATCCGGAAGAAGAAATCTCTTTTCTCATGAAGGCGATTCGGATCGTCCGAAAAGAATTGGAAGGAAGGGTTCCTTTAATCGGGTTCTCCGGCGCTCCTTTTACGCTCGCAAGTTACGTCATTGAAGGAGGTCATTCGAAGAATTATGCTCTCACCAAAAGCCTGATGTACCAGGACCATCCCACCTGGGATGCTTTGATGGAGAAACTCTCAGAGGTGCTCATCCGGTACGTAAACGCTCAGATCCGATCAGGTGTCCAAGCGCTTCAGATGTTTGACTCCTGGGCGGGTTGCTTGAGTCCGGGCGATTATGAAGAATATGTCCTCCCTTATTCCAGAAAGGTGATGGATGGTGTTAGCAAGAGCGTCCCTCTCATCCATTTTGCCACCGCCAATTCAACGCTTTTGGAATTGATGAAACGGGCAGGAGGAGATGTCATTGGAGTGGATTGGCGAGTGGATATTGGCGAGGCCTGGGCACGTCTTGCGTACGATGTCGCCATTCAAGGAAACCTCGACCCTGTGATTCTATTGGGCCCGGTGGATTTGATCGAGAAGAATCTCAAGAAGATCCTTGCCAGAGCAGGGGATCGGCCTGGTCACATCTTTAACCTTGGTCACGGAATCCTTCCCAATACCCCTCCCGATCATGTCGCCGTTTTGGTGGACATGGTACATGAGTATAGCTCCAGAAGATGAAATCCCAATTACCAAATTCCAAATACCAAGTGAATTTCAGAGGCATGCATGAGAGCCCTACTTCTTTTAGCCTTTGGAGGACCCCGGTCTCTCGACGAAGTGGAACCTTTCCTAACCCGTCTCTTTCGGGGCCGAAAGCCTTCTCCAAAACAATTGGGAAGAATTAAGGAGCGCTATCGACTGATTGGCGGCTGTTCTCCTCTGCCGGAGATTACGTTCAAACAAGCAATAGCCCTGGAAAACAGTCTGAATGCGAAGGGCTACCCGTTCAAGTCTTACGTAGGCATGCGTTACGGACATCCTCTGATCGAAGAAACGTTGAAAAAGATTATCGAGGATGGAATCCGTGAGATCGTCGCTCTTCCGATGACGCCTTTTCGGTCCCGTGCGAGCACAGGAGCCTACGTCGAAGAAGTAAATCAACTAAGGGAGAGTATTGCAGAGAAGACAGAAATTTCGTTTGTTGAGGGATGGCATTTACATTCTCTCTTTATCGAGGCGATTCGGGGGAAGATTGAAGAGGGATTGATGCAATTCGTTCCGGAAGAGAGAAAGAAGGTTCATCTCATTTTCTCCGCACACAGTCTTCCGAAATCTCTTGTTGAGGATGACCCTTACGTCAAAGATATGGAGGAGAGTGTAAAAGAAGTCCTTAAAAAGGTTAAGCCCCTTCCGTGGCATATCGCTTTTCAGAGCAAAGGGATGGGACCCGGCGAGTGGTTAGGCCCGGATGTGGAATCAGTCTTGGAGGAACTTTCCAAGAAGAAAGTTTGGGAGGTTCTGATCGATCCTATTGGATTTGTTTCAGACCATATAGAAATCCTTTACGACGTTGATATCCTTTACCGGGATAAGGCAAAATTATTAGGGATGGAGTTGAAACGTACGGCTTCCCTCAATTTTTCCAAACAATTTATTGAGGCTCTTGCAGCGATTGTCGAAGAACATATAAAAAAAGGAGTCCAGGGGCCAAGGGGTCAAGGGGTCGAGCGAAGATCCTAAAATTTAAACCCTTGAACCCTCGGCCCCTCGAATCCTTGACCCCTTTTCTATATTTTAAGGGAATAGCATGAAGCGAATCATCGTCATCGGTGGCGGCGTTGCCGGGCTTGGAGCAGCCTTCAAAGTCAGGCGAGCTGCATCCGGGGGCTACGACGTTGAGTTTGTCCTGGTCGAGAAGGACCGGCGTCTCGGGGGCAAGATTCAAACCGAGATGGTCCTCGATCCCTCGGAGCAGGGCAGGTTCGTCGTAGACGGCGGCCCGGACTGTTTCTTGACCGAGAAACCGGCATGTCACCGCGTCGCCAAGCTGACAGGAATCTTCGATGACGAATTGCCGACCGACGAATCCCGGAAGCGCACGTGGATCCTTTCTCGTGGCAAGCTTCATCAGATGCCCGACGGGGTGATGATGTTCGCCCCCACGAAGTTTGTTCCCTTTGCGACAACCAGCCTCTTTTCATGGCCTGGCAAGATCCGCATGGCGATGGATCTCTTCATTCCGCCGAAAGAAGTCGCGTCTGGGGAGTTCAATGACGAGACACTTGAGAGCTTTGTGGTTCGCCGCATGGGTCGCGAATGCCTCGATCGCCTTGCCGAACCGCTTGTCGGCGGTGTTCACGCATCCGATCCAAAACAGATGTCACTTGCGGCAACCTTTCCGCGCCTCCTTGAGATGGAGCAAGATTACGGGTCGCTGTTGAAAGCCTTCATCGCCATCCGCCGCAAGGTCGAAGAGATGCGCCGAAAATACCCGACCAAACCAGGGGAGAAGCCCCGTACGTTCTTCACCTCTTTTGCGAATGGTATGCAGCAACTCACGGATAGCATGGCCGATGCCGCCGGTCGTGAGAGCATCCATACGGGAGCAGTGGTCACCTCACTCCAGCGTACCGCCGGAGATAGATGGCGCGCCTCGCTCTCCGGCGGTTCCTCCGTCGACGGGGACGCAGTGATCATCGCAACGGAATCATGGGCGGCTGAGCCGCTCATTCGCCCCCATGACGAGGCCATTGCAGATGCCCTTGCCAATATACCGACTTCTTCCTCCGCAACGGTATCCATCGCGTTCAAAGAGAGCGAGGTCGGCTTTGATCTGAATGCGTTCGGGGTGTTGTGCCCCCTTGTAGAAGGCCGCGCCCTTATGGCAGCAACTTACTCCTCCACTAAGTGGCCGGGCCGGGCACCGGCGGGCAAGGTACTGCTGCGCGGCTTCGTCGGAGGCCCCCACAACCAAGAGATTGTGAAAGACTCCGATGAGGAACTTGTGCAGATAGTGCTCGACGAGTTTTGTGACATTCTTGGTCTTAAGCCTTTTGCAAAGCCACTCTTCTCACGCGTCTTCCGGTGGCACCGCGGCATGCCGCAGTATACACTCGGGCACCTCGACCGTGTCGCACTGATTGAAAACCGCAATGCTCAGATTCCTGGCCTCGCACTTGCCGGCGGCTGTTACAGGGGGGTGGGTGTCCCGAATTGCATCGAGAGCGGTGAGAAAGCTGTCTCAAAGATACTCCGTGAGTGGGGAATCGATCTCCATGAAGATCACGTTGAAGAGAAGCGCTACTACTAATAGGCCAAAAGTTCAAAGCGGAAAGCAAACGATATTCCCCTCTCCCCTTGGGAGAGAGGGATAGGGTGGGGGGCCGATGATGGAGTTAAGAATCAAGCTAAAGCTTATTCAAACCCTTCTGATTTTGATATGTCTTGTGATTTATTTTGTCCCCCCATCTTTTTCTGCAGAAAAGATTGTCACAAAAGTAGTCGTCCGTGTGGTTGCAAGAGATGCCCAGGTGATCGGGTCGGGGGTTGGGGGTGCACTCGTTCGAATCAAGAATCTGGAGACCGGAGAAATCCTCGCAGAGGGAAAACAGGAAGGAGGAGCCGGCAGTACAGACCGTATCATGATTCGACCGCACCAGCGTGGAGAGACCATCTATGGAACCTTTGGTGCAGCTTCCTTCGAGGCCAAGATTCTACTGGAACGACCAACTCAAGTCGAGATAGATGCAGAAGGCCCTCTTGCCTATCCTCAATCCATTCAGAGAGGCTCAAAAACGATGCTTCTCATTCCCGGAAAGCATATCACGGGGGACGGCGTAATCATCGAGTTAAACGGATTGATTGTCAACATCCTGAGCCCTTCCCCCAAAGAAAGTTTAAAGGCAGGAGAAAAAGCTTTTGTGAGGGTTGAAGTCAAGATGCTTTGAGGATGCCCCATCACTCCCGGAGGTCTCTGGGATGCGAATAAATTTGAGATATGGGGACAGTGGCTCGATAGTGACAGGACTTCGGGAAAATTCAATTTGAACTATGCAGGGAAGCCAAGCCTCTTCGAAGGGAAGGCATCCCCTTCAGGAAACTTTGATCAGGTGAAGCTTCAGATCCTCGCCGTCGATCAAGCAGGCAACTTCGGCCAGCACATTCTTTTCTATCGAGTAGGTCCTTAAAAGAAAGTTGTTCTAAATAGGTCAATAGAGACAAAATGCAGACGACCCGGAAAGTTAAAAATCGACATGCAGAACACCTGCCCTATTTTTTAAATACCTATGATTTTATCTAAATCCAAATCGTCCAGGACAACGATCCCCCTCGCCTTCATCTCCTCAATTGCCTTTTGAGAAGTATCCGGTGCCACTCCCCTGCTCAAATTTTTGATAAAAATCACTTTGTACTCTGCGGCGACAGCATCCAGAGCCGTTGCCCTCACGCAATAATCCGTCGCTATGCCATAGACCACTACCTTACGGATCTTCTCCCTTCTAAGGAGTTTGTCCATATCCGTCTTCTTTCCACCGTCGTCTTGAAAGCCAGAATAACTATCATATTTGGAATCCACTCCCTTTTTCACGACAGCCTTAAACAATTTCTCATCCAGCAGAATTTGGGCCCCAGGGGTGTTTTGCACGCAATGGGGCGGCCAGAGGACTTGGTCTCTTCCATTAAGTTTGATCACATCAAAGGCTTTTTTCCCTTGATGATTAGTAAAGAAGGATACGTGATCAGCAGGGTGCCAATCCTGAGTGGCGAAGATAGGGAACCCTGCCTCTTTCAGTTTCCTCGTATTCTCTTCGACCGTTTTCATGTAAGCCTCGTCCGTCCCTTCCACGGCTAAGGATCCATTCTTAAGCTTGGTGAAGTCTCCCTGGATGTCCACAACAATGATTCCAATTTTTGTTGTCTCCTTTGCCATAGCCATCCCTCCCAAAACCAGTGTGGATAATAATGCCCATGCTAACGTTCTCACCACTAAATTTTTCATACCAACCTCTTCTAAAAATTATAATATACTTTGAACGGCAAGCTCATCGCTCTCCCCTTTATACTCTTTTCATTTCCCGGGCCACGTTTCGGGCATCTTTGATGAATTTTTCGATGTCCTCATCAGAGTGAGCGATCGATAGGCAACCTCCGCCATGCATCACATGAACCCCTTTTGCGAGCATTCGGACTCGAAACTCAATCTCCCTTTTCTCTAAATCGGTGAGGCGATGAATAGATTGCGGAGAATTCAGTGTCACCCCTTTTTCAAAGGGGAAATGCGTTTGGAAAAGCGAGCCTATCCCTGTGACCGCGGCGTTCAACCCCTCCCGGTCGAGCGCCTCCTGGAGCCTTTTCCGAACTTTTTCTCCTTTCGATTCCAGAAGAGGATAGATCGTTTTGCGATGAGCTCTTAAATAGCGGAGTATGGCCAATCCCGCAACGGCTGTCAGCGGATGGGCGGAAAAGGTCCCCCCGCCGATTAAAACTCTCTCCCATTTATTTCCTTTTTTTTCTGGAGAGGACGCCTCAATGATCTCCCTTCTTCCCACCAAGGCCCCGACGGGTAATCCTCCGCCGGTGATCTTCCCCAAGGTCGTCAGGTCTGGCACAACGTTGAACCGTTCCTGAGCACCCCCCAAGGCCACTCGAAAACAAGAAATCACTTCATCGAAGATGAGAAGAGCCTCCAGCGTTCGGGTTTCGGAGCGAAGCATTTGAAGATATTCTTTCGCAGCCGGCGTAAACCCGCCTTCACCGATGACTGGTTCGACAATGATTCCTGCTAAATCCTCTTTGTTTTGATGAATGACCTCGATCGAACCGGAAAGGTCATTAAAAGGGATCACTTTCGTGTATTCCTGAAGTTCGGGCAATAAACCAAGGCTTTCCTCTCTTTCGTAGGGCATTTTAATACCTAAGGAGAGGTCAGAATTGGCTCCGTGCCATCCCCCGGCAGCTTTCAGGATGGTTTTTTTGCCCGTATAACCACGGGCCAGCCTGATCGCATACATCGTTGCTTCCGTCCCAGAGCAGCAGAATCGGACCATCTCTGCACTGGGAACTAACTCTCGAATCAACTCTGCCCACTCAATTTGCTTTCGATACAGGGCTCCCCAGTGAATTCCTTGCTCCAGTTGTTTTTCGATGGCCTGGACCACAACCCGTGGTCGGTGACCCAGAATGTGAGTGTAGTTCCCCATCCAGAAGTCGATGTATTCATTTCCGTCCACATCCCAGATTTTGGAACCCTTTGTTTTTTCGACAAAGAAAGGATAAGGCGGGAAAAAGTGAATATTATGAGAGATCCCCCCAGGCATCACCTCCTTGGCCCTTTTGAAGAGGTTTTCTGAGCGGGGTGTTTTTAGTCGGTAGGCATCGGAGAAATGCTTCATTGAGTGACCTTGCATACTTCATAGCATATTTTTGAATGAATGAAAATGGGATTGCGACGCCGCAGCGGGAATCCAGATAAAGACTGTCCTGCCCTTGGCAGGACGGCAGGAGTTTATCCCGATGAAAATCGGAGCGAGAATGACGACAGAATTCTTACGAAAGACCGAACAACCAATGATTCTCGGCTTTGATTTTAGCCGATGGCGGTCAGGCCCCTCTGAAGGGGACCCGCAGGAAAATCGGAATCGCCAGAATCCCCGAACTTTTACGTTAACGTCATGGCGCCGTTGCAGTTTCATCAAAGCAACGCCTGTAAAGATCACACTGGGCCGATGGTTTTCTAACTATTCTTCAGGATTTTTTCCAACTCCTTGATAAGATCTTGGAGATCCTCGTCTACATTCTTTTCTTTCTCCATCCGTTTGATCGTTTCGGAGTCATTGATCATCTTGTTTAATCTAACGGCAAACTCATCAAGGGTAAACGGCTTTCTTAAGAATTCTCGGGCCCCGGCAGAAATCACCGTTCCTTCGGGATATTCCTCGTCAAACGCCGTCATGATCATGATGGGAAGTCCGGGGTACTGTCTTGAAATCTCTTGTGTGAGAGTAATTCCATCCATGTTGGGTAATCTTATGTCTGTGATGACGGCATCAATCTTATTTTTCTTGATTTTATCCAGAGCATCCACCCCATCCACTGCTGTCAAACATGAGTGTCCCAGCTTGGATAAATAGGAAACGACAAGGTATCTCATTAATTCTTCGTCATCCACCACAAGAATGCTATATTTAGCAGATTCCATTCTCGAACTCTCTGGCTATGAGTTTATCAATCCCGAATTGAGAAGTCAACGATCCCGACCCTATATCTTTGCTTTTGAACCGTAATCGCACCATTTTCGAATGGGACAAATGCCGCAGAGTGGCTTTCTTGCTACGCAGGTTCTCCTACCATGCCAGATGAGAAGGTTTGAGAAATGGGTCCACCCCTCCTGGGGGACGATCTCCATCAAATCGAACTCAATCTTGACGGGATCATCGTTCTTCGTCAGGCCAATCCTTCGGCTCAGTCGGTGGACATGGGTGTCCACGGCAATGCCAGGCATTCCAAAGGCGTTTCCCAAAATGACATTCGCTGTCTTCCTCCCTACTCCGGGGAGGGTAACCAATTCCTCCGGAGTTTTTGGAATATCTCCTCCGAATCGTTTGACCAGTTCCTGGCAGCATCGCTGGATCGACTTGGCTTTGTTTCGATAGAATCCGGTTGGCCGGATCTCCTCCTCCAATTTCGCCAGATTTGACTCAGCATAATCTTTTGCCAAAAGATACTTTTTAAAGAGATCCGCCGTGACTTGGTTCACTTTAACATCCGTGCACTGGGCAGAGAGAATGGTGGCGATGAGAAGCTCGAGGGGATTGGAAAATGTCAGAGCGATTCTGGAATCGGGTATGGCCTTGGACAAAATTTCAATGATCTTCTTTACTCTTTTTCTTAAATCCTCTTGCTTTTTCATAGTCCCCTCCGGATGAACGGTGAACCCTAAACGATGAACTTTGAACTTTAGCAGGCTGTTGAAAAACCCCCGTCTGCGGCGTTTCCCTTATCCTTCGTCGTTGCGGCGTACATCCAATCGGCCCGTAGGGCAGAGTTCCACGGGCTTGCCCGTGGGTATCTACTGTACGCCTCTGGCCGATTCACCAACTCGTCGGCGTGGCAAGATGTCGCTCCTTATTCGTCGCGACGCCACTCTCAGGATTTCGGGGGCCTTGCATCTGTGCATTTTTGAGCAGCCTGGCCTAAATCACTTTTTCAGCATCCTGTTAGACCTCAAACTCTAAACTCCTCTCTCTTTACCATATTGCACAATCTCCAATCAATGTCCAAAGGATTTTCCCCCTTCAACTCTAAGAACAAGGCCCCCTTTTGCAGAACGTTGCTGACCACTTTGTTATCCAATGCTGTCTGGTCATACAAAAATTCTAACCGGAATCTTCTAACATAGATAACAAGAAAGTTGCACTCAATATATTGCCTCAGTTTTGATGCGGGATCGTATTCTCCGGGTAGGAGTGGTCTCTCCGGAGAAAACTTGTTGATAAGACCCGACCACAGGAAGCGGCACATTTTAACGATGTGCCAAAGGGTAGTTATCCCAAAAAGGCCCCTCAGCACCGCCCTCCGATTCCCTTTTCTCTAATGATCCGCAATTTCAAGTTTTTGCAGGGGAGACCACTTCGATCCCACTGCACCTGAGACTGAGGGTTGCCTCTCAATCTCTTCGTCATTATGTCTCCCGGTCCCCTGTCCTTTGCATCAGGATGAGACAAGTTTAGCATTGGGAGGACAAAAAATGTCAACTCCTTTCTTAAGACTTAGGAGGTTTGGAAAAAATCCTATTCAATTACGGTGGGTTAGATAAAATCATCTTTTTTGGTATAGAAAATGCTATCAACAAGTGTAAAGTCTAATAGAAAAGGTGGAAAGCTATGATAAGAAATGGTGAAGATACCGTCCTGACGACTCGGGAGGCCTGCCACTACCTTCGGATCTCAAGGCCTACTTATCTCAAGTACCTATACATGGGTAGAATCAAGGGAACGAAGGCGGGAAAAGGTTGGAAGGTTCTCAAATCAGAGTTGGATCGATTTCTTAAAGGAGAGAATGAACATCCACAGGCAGCATGAATCTGTCGGAGGCAAGAAGAAATAAGGGGTGAAGCCGGGTGAGTAGTTTAGAAGATCAATTGGATATTTCTGAAGAGAAGGAGATTGAGGAGAAAGTTAAGTCAACCAAGGCGTTGATTCAAACTTTTCTTCAGGCTCTGAAAGCCTTTCGGCTGTATGAGGCCAATCATCCTATTCTATCCAAATTCTTAGAGAGGCTGAGGAAAGATTTTGATCAATACTTTAATGCCTTCGATTCTTTCTCCCTCCAAGTTGGGGAACACCGGCTCCATTACCGGGGGAACGTCGTCTATGAGAATCAGGATGTAAAGGAAAGTTTAGCCTTCCTCTTTTTTAAAGATGGGGTCCGAGAACTCCAATTTTCAAAAGGGTTGGAATTCGAGGAGATGATCGACTTTCTCAATATTGTAAGAAAAAGTGACTTCCTTAATCGAATGGAAGATGATCTTGTCACCCTACTCTGGGAAAAAGATTTTTCTCACATTACCTTTACCACCGTGGATGAATTTTTGGAGGGGGGTGCCACTTTTGTTCCTGCTACAGAGGAGGATTTGATAAAGGGATCAGAGTACAAAGGGTCCTATGAAGAAGGGCCTCAAGAGAAGGTGGATGAAGGGGAGGCGGAGAGTCCTCAGGTTCTCGCCACCGAGGGATTGCAGCAGGTGATCAATCCCGTTCCGGGGCAGTCCTTGGTTCAGGCCTGTCAACTCAGTCCTGAGGAGAGCGAGGTAATCCATCGGGATGCACGACAAGAGGAACAGGCGGACTATATCTATGTCTTGATTGACAACCTGATTGAGATCTTGCTTCATCTCGGTGAGGACGTGGATGCTTATGAAAATATGATTTCCTACTTCGATCGGGTGATTCAATACCTCCTCGAACAGAAAGAAGTGGGAAAGGCCGTGGCGCTATTGAAGAGCCTGAATGAGACCATGGAATCCATTATGATGAAAGACAAGCAGATTTTTGCCATTCAACGCATCCTCGAAAAAACCTCGAGCCCCCAATACATTGAGCTTTTGGGAAAGACCATGAAAGAAAAGGGAGACGGCAAAGCAGAGCCCGTCCTCCAATATTTTCGATTTCTCACAAACCAGGCTGTCGAACCTCTCTGTCTTTTGTTGGGCGAGTTAGAGTCCGGGAGATGGAGAAAGGTCATCTGTGACCAGGTGGTCGAGCTTTCTCGAGGAGAGATCCAACCGCTGAGCAAATTCCTATCGGATCCCAATGCCCTGTTGGTCTGCCAGATTCTCTACATCCTTGGGAAGATCGGGAGTCCCACCACGGTGAAATACTTAGGAGGTTTGGTGACCCACAAGGATTTGAAAGTGAGAGAGGAAACCCTTCACGTTCTCGATAAATTGGGGGAGAAAGGGAAGGACCTCATTAAGAAATTCTTGATGGACTCCGTATCCGGAATCAGAGGAAAGGCTGCACTCCTCTTGGCGAGGAATGCGAAGGGGGAAGCGGTGAAGCCCCTTACAGAGATCATCCTCTCCGAGGATTTTTACAAACGGGATTACAGCGAAAAGGTCTCTTTCTTCAGGGCCTTGGGGGAGACAAAGTCGGAAGAGGTTATACCGATCTTGGAGAGGATTGCCAAGAAAAGAACCTGGTTTCAAGGGGAAAAATGGAATGAGATGAGACAATGCGCTACCAATACGTTGAAAATGTTGGGCGCTTAGAAGCAAGGGGATTTTAAGAGGAGGAGTGACCGAATCCTGTTGGAAGGACCCGATCATAAAGGAGATAAAATGGATAGTTCACCATCCGCGACCCAACCCAAGACAGTGAGCCCAAAGCCGCCCGATGGCATGGACTCCGAATTGTCGAAATTGGGGAACAACCTCGTGACCAAATTCCATGTGCTGATGAGGATCTCCCAGATTTATGATTCTAAGAATGTGGCCCTCAATCAGTTTGTCCAAGAATTTCTCGAGACCATAAACACATTGATCAAGAGGGAAGGAGTCCTCTGCCTCAAAATCCGCAAAGATGACTTCTTCCTCAACGACCAACGATTGCGGTATTCAGTGGAAGGGTTCACCAGTTTCAAATACCTTCTGACCCAATGGAAAAAGCGGCTGATCGGTGAAGTGATTTTCAAGACCCCGATGGAGGAAGAGTGGTTGAGGTATTTCATCTACACCCTCATCAACTTAGAGGAGGGTCGAGAGGAGAATGCGGATCTTCTTACAAGACAGTTGACGAGCCACAATATTACCTCGATCGAGGCGAATCCTCTGGAGGTCGTTGAAGGTGAAGAGGAAGGCTTTACCGTCCGAAAAGAAGACGAACGGGAAGTGGCCAAGAAAATATTTTTTGAGACCATCGGGACGATCAAAGAAGTGATTACCAATATCAAAGGAAAGCAGCATGCCGATGTGAGGAAGCTGAAGAGGTTGGCCCAGAAAGCAATCCATCTCGTCATCGAAGACGAATCCATTCTCCTGGGAATGACCATGATCAAAAATTATGACGAATATACCTTCAACCATTCCGTCAATGTTTCGATCTATTCTTTGGCGATGGGAAAACGACTGGGATTTTCGAAAAAGACCTTGACCGAGTTGGGCATTACCGCCCTGCTTCACGATATCGGAAAATCAAAAATTCCAAGAGAAG
>Ga0187771_10000906_pt1 | contig 19154 bp, 19 predicted proteins | sample 0116_SJ02_MP15_1_FD_133139 | JGI IMG/M metagenome (GOLD analysis project Ga0187771, IMG submission 133139) | Tropical peat soil microbial communities from peatlands in Department of Meta, Colombia - 0116_SJ02_MP15_10_MG | ecosystem: Environmental > Terrestrial > Soil > Wetlands > Peat | place...
ACCCGGATGGTCCACGCATGGTCGACGATGTCCGGCTGGTCCGGCGGCGCGAAGGTCACTGAGGGTTTGTCTTCGGTCGGCGGGCCGCCGGTGACGAGCAGGATCCAGTTTCCGAGAAGGCGCAGGACCGCCGAGGTGCCTCCATACTCGCGATAGGGTTCGGCGCCCAGCACCCCCGCGTAGAAGCGCAGTGATCGGGCCACGTCGCTGACCACGAGGATGTGGCTCAGCTCCATCCCCCCGCTGGGAAAGTCTCCGGTCACGACCTCAGACTCTAGCCACCATGTCCCGAGGGGCCGTCGCTGGCCCGGAGACCGCGGATTGGCCGATGTGGCCCACCTCTTCCGCCGCGTGGGCTGGAATCGGTGCGACGGCGCCCGTTCGGCTCGACGACCTCGAACCCGTATCCTCTGCCAGGTGAGCCCTGGGGAGCGTCGGTGATGGACGAGCCCGCCGCGCTGGTCCACGCCAGCAACCGGGAGCTGCCGATCAGCCATCCCGGCAAGGTTTACTTTGCCGAGCGCGGCGAGACCAAGCTGGATCTGGTCCGCTACTACCAGGCGGTCGAGCGGCCGCTGATGCGCGCCATGGGTGGCCGGCCGGTGCTGCTGCAGCGCTTCCCCCACGGCGCTGACGGACCCTCCTTCTTCCAGAAGCGGGTGCCGGAGAGCCGTCCCGCCTGGTTGGAGACGGTGATCGTGAGCACCCCGAATGGCACGGAGTCTCGAGCGCTGGTCGCGGCCGATCTTGCCCACGTGCTCTGGGCGGTCAACCTGGGTTGCATCGGCTTTCACGTCTGGCCGGCCAGGGCATCCGACCCGGAGCACGCCGACGAGCTGAGAATCGACCTCGATCCCAGCCCCGGGGTGACATTCGCGATGGTGCGCGAGGCCGCTGAGGAAGTCCGGAGGCTGCTGACAGAGGTGGGGATCTCGGGTCACCCCAAGACCACCGGCAACCGCGGCATTCACGTCTACGCACGCCTCCAGCCGCGCTGGACGTCATACGACGTTCGCGCCGCGGCGGTCGCGGCGGCTCGCGAGCTGGAGCGCCGCCGCCCGGACCTGATCACCGCCGCCTGGTGGAAGGAGGAGCGCGGCCGGCGAGTCTTCGTCGACTTCAACCAGAACGCGCCGCACAAGACCGTGTTCGGCGCCTGGTCGGTGCGGGCTCGCCCGGGGGCCCAGGTGTCGACGCCCTTCGCCTGGGACGAGCTGCCGAATGTGGTGCCGGACCAGTTCACCATCGCCACCGTTCCGGCCCGCGTGGCCGGGCGCGGCGACCCCTGGGCGGAGATGGACGCCTCCCCTCAGAGCCTGGAGCCGCTGCTCGCCCTGCACCGGCGTGACGCCGATGCGGGTCTACCCGATGCCCCCTGGCCGCCCGTCTACCCGAGGATGCCGGGCGAGCCCACGCGAGTTGCTCCCAGCCGCGCCCGCAAGGTCGGGACGGCGTCCCCCGCCCCGGCACCTCGGGGGTGAGTTCGAGGAGCGGCAGCCAGCCTGCCGCTCGAGGGGTTGATCTCCGTCGCCCTCTCGCCGGCGCCATGAGCGCCATCTCCCGGAGCGGCATCTGAGTGGTCGGTGGCTCGATTGCCTGGACCGGGGCGCCGAGCACCCCTGACCGCGGACCCCCTAAATCCAGCTGACCCTCCAGGAGTCCGTGGGCCTGGGAGAGGTGACGCATGTGGAGGACGCCGGCTCGGTGTCCGGCGCGGTCGCCGACGCCCGGGCGGAAAAGGTGCTCCGGGTGGTTCAGGGGGGGCTCAGCGGCTACGTCGGTCGCGCCTACGAGCATGGCGCCGAGCTCTCCGGGGGCCAGTGGCAGACAGTGGGCCTGGCTCGCACCCTGATGCGCCGGACCCCGCTCCTCCTCATCCTCGACGAGCCGGCGGCGGCCCTGGACGCCGCCGCCGAGCACACCCTCTTCGAACGCTACGCGACCTCGGCGGGAAGGGCCAGCCGAGAGGTGGGCGGGGTCACCGTGCTGGTCTCGCATCGCTTCTCGACGGTGCTGATGGCCGACCTGATCGCGGTGCTGGAACACGGCCGGCTTCGCGAGCTCGGTTCCCACCGTGAGCTGATGGCCGCGAACGGCCTCTACGCCGAGCTCTTCCAGCTCCAGGCCCGGGCTTACGCGTGATCCAGCAGGTCAACCGTCCTCGAACTCGAGCTCTGGGTGGCTGGGCCCCAGCACCGCACCGAGGTCGAGCCGGCGGAGCCGCTCCGGGTCTCCCAGGGCATCGATCTCCACGATCCGTCCGCTCCTGACCGTGAAGGCCATCACCGAGAAGAGCCGCTGGTTGCGCAGGATCACTGCTCCAGCGGTGCCGTTGACGACGGCGGGGACGACCACCACCGCACCCGAGGGCGGGCGGGCGTAGCGCAACGTCTCGGAAAGCCCGCGGACGACCCGCGACGCCGTTGATGGGCCGAGGTCGCCGCGGAGCACGACGTCGGGGTCCAACACCGCGACCAGGGTCTCCAGGTCGCCGCCGCGCGCGGCGGCGAAGAAGGCGTCGACCACCCGGCGCTGCTCGACGAGATCCGCGTCGGGCACGGCGGGAGCCGCCTGGACCCGGCGGCGGGCACGGCTCGCGAGCTGGCGCGCCGCTGCGGGACTGCGGTCGATGATCGGCGCGATCTCATCGAAAGTGAGGTCGAAGACATCGTGGAGCAGGAAGGCGAGGCGCTCGGCGGGAGAGAGGGTCTGGATCACGACCAGGAGAGCAAGCCCCACCGACTCGGCGAGGAGTGCCTCCTCCTCGGGATCGCCGGTCCCGATGGCGGTCACGATCGGATCGGGGAGGTGCGTGCCGAGCGGCTCCTCGCGATGGGATCCCCGCGAACGCACCATGTTCAGACACACCCTGGCGAGCACCGTCTTCAGCCAGGCGCCGGGCTTCTCGATGCTCCTGGTGTCCGCGGCGCTGGCTCGCAGCCAGGTGTCCTGGAGCGCATCCTCGGCGTCGGATAGCGAGCCCAGCATCCGGTAGGCGAGGCCGCGAAGCTGGCCCTGGTGGGTGTCGAACCACTCGGTCACCCCGGGCGCCTGGGTCACTGTCACAGACCTCCATGCTCAGGTGTCTGAGGTTGATGACACGCGAGAGCCGCACCGTGTGACGTGCGGGGCCGCCGAACTGTAGCCAGGAGGAGAGCCGATGACCACGATCCTCGTGACCGGAGGCACCGGGAGGGTGGGCCGGAGGACGGTCGGGCACCTGCGCGAGGCCGGCGCTCGAGTTCGGGTGCTGAGCCGGCACGGAGGTGGCGTCGCCGGCGGGGTCGAGCACATCACGGGTGATCTCACCACTGGCGAGGGTGTCGATGCTGCAGTCAAGGGCGCCGACGTGATCGTGCACTGCGCGGCCTCCACCAGGTTTCCCGAGCTCACTGCTCAGGTCCGCACCCTGGTCCGGGCGGCATCCCCTGGGGGCGCCCACCTCGTCTACATCTCGGTGGTGGGCGCCGACCGCGTCCCCGTGATCAGCCGGGTCGATCGCTCCGTCGCCGGGTACTTCGCGACGGTGCGGGAGTGCGAGCAGATCATCAGCCGCTCCGGGCTTCCCTGGACCACGCTCCGCGCCAGCCAGTTCCACGACGGCTTCATCCTGGTCATGGTCCGGGCGATGGCCAGGTTGCCGGTCATCCCCGTCCCATCCGGGTGGAGATTCCAGCCGATCGATGCCGGTGAGGTCGGTGCTCGCCTCGCTGAGCTGGCGCTGGGGGCGCCCGCGGGCCTGGTCCCCGACATGGCGGGGCCCCGTGTCTACACCGCCGCCGCGCTGATCCGCTCCTACCTGCAGGCCACCCGCCGTCACCGGCTGCTGGTGCCGGTGCGGGTCCCGGGGAAGGCATCAGCCGCCATCCGCGCCGGCGCCATCCTGACGCCCGACCACGCGACGGGGCGCCGAACCTGGGAGACGTTCCTGGCCGAGGACGTCGCTGGAACCCTGGGCGGCCGATCTCGCCAGCCGGGCAGCCCGTCCGCCGCCCGAGGTGGCTGAGGGCGCCGCCGCCCGGAGGCGGCACGGCAGGACCGGCGGCGCCAGGCGCTCCGCCCCGACTCGCGTCAGCCAGGATCAGGCGACCGCAGGCCGGTACCAGGTGGAACGGGAGCGTTCGAGGTCGGTCAGCATGGCCGGCCAGGCCGAGGCGATCAGCAGTTCGTAGAAGTCACGCCGCCGCGCCTCGTCCTCCTGATCGGTGAGCTCAGGAGCGGTCTGGGCGCGGCGAGAGATCCACGGCGGGATGCCGTGGCCGACGAGGTTGTTGTCCACCCGAACTTCGACAACGGGATCGGCGCGCTCGTCGACACCGACCGCCACCCGGAGGATCACCCCGGTGTGGTCGTAGATCTTCCAGTTCCTCTCCCAGCGCCGCCCCCCATCCGCGAGCCGGGCCATCCGCAGGGGCTCGGCCACCACCGCCTCGCCCCGGCTCGGGGCGGACAGGCGCTCCAGGGCGTCCAGCAGCTCCACTTCGACCCGATCGCCCACGTAATCGGCCAGAGACGGTGCCCGGTTGTCCAGATCCGGTTGGCACCGCCCGGTGCTGAACTCGTCGCCGCAGAGGTGCACCTGTCGGGTGTGACGGCGGCAGAGCGGTCGCCCTGTGGACAGGGTCACGTGACCGGGACACCAGGCGGTGGGACACGGCCGGCCGCGCTGATCCACGTACCCACAGGGGACAGCGTCGCGCCGCGGGCACCCCGGAGAGGAGCAGGGCAGTGTCCCGCCGGCGACGCCGGGCAGCGACGCCTGGGCGCTGGCGTTTCCATCCCTGTCCCGACACCGGCGAGCGATACCAAGCATGTCCTCGGACCTCTGAACCTGTCGCTGGTCCCAGACTACCGACCGTCACGGCCCCCCACATCGCCCAGTGGCATCAGCGTGGCGTGGGATAGCTGCACCAACAAAGCCCGGTGGTCGTCTCGAGGCGGTGACGGCGTTGGTGGCGGAGGCGTGTCGGCCCAATCGGCTGTCGCGGGCGTCGTGTCAGGCGTCGGCGCGATCGAAGAGCGCCGTCCAGCCCAGCGCCGGCTCCGATGGGGCTGGAGCCCAGGCCAGCTCCTCGCGGATCCGGTGAGCGTCGACCGCGATCGACGTCGCGAGAGCTGCTGACTGGGGAGGCAGCCCGGAGCCGCGCAGCGACCGAAGGGCCGACACGTAGAGCGTGTCCACAGCCGGTCTGGGAGCTGTCTGGGCCGGAGAGGAGCCAGCGACGAGGTCGACCGGCGGCCAGCTGTCGAGCTCCCCGGCCACGGCCTCGAGGAGCCGGCCGAGAGCTTCCGATGTTCGGGCGGGCAGCGCCCATTCGGGTCCGGCTTCGGCAACCGCTCGGGTGATGCCGCGCACCTGCCTTTCGACCATCTCGAGGATCGGGATGGCGAGACGCAGCCTCTCCAGAAGGGCGCCCCTGCGACGCCCGGCGGGATTCCAACGACAGGCCTCGGCGGCCCGGCGGACGGCGTCTGAGGCCGAGCCGACCTGGTTTCCGAGTTGCCGGGCCGTGTCGAGCATGGCCTGGAGATCCTGAGCCGAGGGCATGCCGCGCCGGCGCTGGTCGAGGCTGGCGGCGGCGTCACGAAGCAGCGAACCGAGCGTCCTGGCCAGCGAGGCCACCGCTGACGCCGCGTCGTCGATATGAGTGGGCGGGAACACCACCAAGTTGACCACGATGCCGGTCCCGGCACCCAACGCCGTGTCGATCACCCGATCGATCCCGTAGCTGCGGGTCGCCGCACCCAGCACCAATACCAGCAGGGCGCTGACCGGCACCTGGATCGAGCCCTGGACGCCAAGTCTCAGCGCTCGTCCGAGCAGCAGCGCGATGAAGATGGTGAGCGCCACCGACCAGGCGTTGACCCCCACCAGGTGGCCGAAGCCGCCGGCGACAAGGACGCCGACGACGACCCCCAGCACTCGCTGGAGACCTCGAGCGACCGACTGCCAGATGGTCACCTGGACGGTGAGCAAGGCGGCGAGCGGAGCGAACACAGCGAGCACGCCGTGGGCGAGCGGATCCGCCGCCAGGTACCAGGAGATCCCGGAGGCCAAGGCCGTCTTGGCGGCCTGGATGAGCGTGCCTTCCAGGCGGGCGCGCATCACAGCCAGGGGAACGGAGCCTCGGGTCGACGGCATTGCTGGCTTGTCTCCCACGCTCACGGATCTTCGCCTCCCGGGCGCCGCCGGTGGGGCCTGCAGGTTGCCGCCAGGCTCGGCGCCGGAGGGATCTCCAGGCCCCCGGGGGTCGGGTTCGCGATTGGCGCGGTCCAATTCGGTGCCGGCGTCGATGGTTGGGCATCGGTACGATCTCGGCGCCGGCCGGCGTCAGGTGCGGCGCGTGACGATCCAGCCGGGAGGTGCTTGGTGGGTGGGCTAGCGGAGGACCGTGACCCAGGTCCCGAGCCGCTGGTGGAGGTCGCACCCCGGGCCGGGGAGGAGGACCGGCGGATCGCCGAGCTGCTCGTGGCCCGCGATCCACAGGGTACCGATCTGCTCTACCAGCGCTTCGGCGGGCTCGCCTACGCCCTGGCGCTGCGCGTGCTCGGGGATCGCACGGCCGCCGAGGACGTCGTGCAGGAGAGCTTCCTGGCGATCTGGAGGCGGGCCGAGTCCTTCGATCCTGCCCGCGGCCAGCTGCGTCAGTGGGTTTGTGCGGTGGTCCATCATCGGGCGATCGACAGGCTGCGGGGCAGCCGCATCCGATGGCGGCGGGACGTCCCGCTGGACGCCGCGCCGCCCGAGGGCCTGCCGGCCGACCCCTTCCAGGAAGTCAGCGACGTGCTGGTCCGCGACGCGGTGCGGAGCGCTCTCGCCCAGCTACCCCCGGAGCAGCGAGAGACCATCGAGCTGGCCTTCTTTGCGGGCCTGTCGCACACCGAGATCAGTGACCGCATGAAACTGCCGGTGGGCACGGTGAAGGGGCGCGCCCGGCTGGGGATGCGCCGCCTCCACCGCCTCCTCTCCGGGCAGGCCGCCCAGGAGTGGCTCTCATGAGCGAGATCAGCTGCGACGAGGCGGAGGCGCTGCTGGCCTTCGGGGCCCTCGCCGGAGGGGAGGGCGGCGATGAGCCGGCGCTGCGCGCCCATCTCTCCGGCTGCGCCAGCTGCTCAGCGGCTGCTGCCGCCGACGCCCGGGTGGCCGCGCTGCTTCCGCTTGGGGTGACGCCGGCGGCACCCCCGGAGGGGCTCAGAGACCGGCTGATGGCGCGCGTCTACCGAGAGGCCGCGGACATGAAGAGGGCGTCTCCGGACCGCCTGCAGCGGCTCTGGCTGCGCCTACCCGGGAGCCGGTTGGCAACGGTTGGCGCGGCGGCGCTCGCGCTGGTGCTGGCCGGTGTGCTCGCCTGGCGGGTCGCGACACCGACCGTGGTGCATGTCCACGGCGCTGCCGGCTCCACCGTGGTCGATCTCTACGCGGATCCGGGGGAGCGCACCGCCTCCCTGGAGGTCCGCGGGCTGCCGGCGACCCCGGCAGGCGGCGTCTACGAGGTGTGGCTCATCCCGGCCGGAGGAGCTCCGCAGCCCGCCGCCTACCTGGCTGAACAGCCGGATGGAGGCTACGCGACATCGGTTAGCGGGGACGTCAGCGGCTACGCGACGCTCGCCATCAGCCTGGAGCCGGCCCGCGGCGACCCCAGCCCCCGCGGTCCGATCGTGGTAACCCTGCGGCTCCCCGGCTGATTCGGCGCCAGCTGCGGCCTTGGCGGTACCGCTGTGATCCGATCCAGCCGGTCATGTCGTAGAGGGTGATATGGCCGCCCCTGAAGGGAGGCGAAGCGTCAAGGACGGGTGCGAGGTGGCGCGATGGCCGAGTTGACTCGACGCCGGTTTCTCCAGACCTCCGCGGGGATCGCGGGCGCGGCAGCCGGGCTGACCACGCTCGGCGCGCTGCGGTCGGGGCGGCTTCCGTCCGGGCTGGGACTCGCCGGCCAGCCGGAGGTTGCCGCCCCAGCGTCGGTGATGGCCTATGTGCGGGCGTCGTCGACCGGGGAGGTGCGGCTCATGGTGGGCGAGCGGTCGGTCACCGTTCAGGATCCGGAGCTGGTGCGCCGGCTGGTGAAAGCCGCCGGCTGACCCCCTGACCCTGCCGAAACCAGACGGGATTTCATCGAGAGGTACACGCATGTCTTCGCATCGCGAGGCGCCCGGGATCTCCAAGGACCCGGTGGCCGACAACACCGACCTGTACGCGTTCGTCAGTCCGGATCAGCCGGGCACCGTCACCCTGATTGCGAACTGGATCCCCCTCGAGGGCCCCGACGGCGGTCCCAACTTCTTCGAGTTCGGCGACGACGTGCTCTACGAGATCCAGGTCGACAACGACGCCGACGCGGAACCGGACGTCACCTTCCAATTCCGGTTCACCACCATGGTTGTGGATCCCAACACCTTTCTCTACAACACCGGTCCGATCACCAGCCTCGATAGCTCGACTTGGAACCGGCGGCAGCTGTACTCGGTGACCCGGGTGACCGATGCCGGCAACACCGTGCTGGGCACCGGACTCAGCTGCCCACCGTGCAACATCGGACCACGCTCGACGCCCGACTACGCCGCTCTGGCCCAGGCTGCGGTGCACTCCCTGGGCGACGGCATCCAGGTCTTCGCCGGGCAGCGGCGCGAGGGCTTCTACGTCGACCTGGGAGCGGTCTTCGACCTCGCGGATCTCCGGCCCTTTCAGAACCTGCACGTGATCCCGACCCCGGCGGCTCCGGGTGTCGACGCCACCAGCAGTGTCAACGTGCACAGCATCGCCATCCAGGTTCCCAAGCAGCTGCTCTGCCGGGATGGCTCGATGCCCGGCGACCCGACCAGCCCCGCCTCCACGATCGGCGTCTGGGCGAGCGCCAGCCGGCGCATGGCCAGCGTTCTGTCGAGCGACTCACCGGCCGAGCAGACCGGGCCCTGGGTTCAGGTGTCCCGGCTCGGCAACCCGCTGATCAACGAGGCCGTGATTCCGATGGGCAGGAAGGACCTCTGGAATTCCCTGCCGCCCAGCGCTGACGCCCAGTTCCTGAGCTACGTCCAGCATCCCGAGCTCGCCGGTCTCCTTCCCGTCCTGTATCCGGGCGTCTTCCCTCACCTGGCCGGGCTCACGGCGCCCAGGGCGGACCTGGTGGCCATCCTGATGACCGGGATCCCTGCCGGGATCGTCCCCGGCTTCCAGAACTTCACCGGGAGCCGGATCGCCGACATGCTGCGCCTCAACATGGCGGTCCCGCCTGCCGCCAGCCCCAATCCGCTAGGTCTCATCGGCGGCGACGCCGCCGGCTTCCCCAACGGCCGGCGGGTGGCCGACGACGTCTTCACCATCGAGCTTCGGGCGATCGCCGGCGTGACCTACCCGCTGGTCAGCCCCTCCTATGTGCCTGACGCGGCGGCTTCGCTGGTTACCGACGGCTTGACGCCGGGAGCCGGTCGCTACATCGCGCAGTTCCCCTACCTGGGGGTGCCCCTCGACGGTTTCGATGTGCCCGGCTGATCGCAGATCAGCATCCCGGCGGGGCGGGCCGGTGGTGACCGCCCCGCCTTTGGCGGAGGTTTGAGGTGTGATGAATCAAGGTTACCCGGCGCCGCCCGCTGCCGAGACCGCAACCTGGGGCGATCCCGATTGCGTCGTCATCGACGTCGGGGTGGACGCCGGCGCCCTGGTGGTGTCGGCGGAGGAGCGATTCGAGGGGCGGGAGGTGGAGATCTCCGCGCGCGGGGATCCGGGGTGGCGGGCCCACGCCGCGCTGCGAGCCCGCCGGTTGGCCCGGCGCACCCTGGTCGCCGCCTGCTTCGCCTCGTTGCCGCCCGGCGATTACCTGATCTGGCCGCCGGCGACCGGCTCACCTGTCGCCGTGACCGTGAGCGCTGGAGAGGTGGCGAGTGTCGCCCTGGCATCGCCGCCCTCCGACCCGACCAACACCCGGAGGAGGTGACATGTTCGGATTTGATCGAGCCTGGTGGATCATCCCGCTCGTCTTCGTGATCGTCCTGATCGTCTGGGGCCCGGGCCGGTTGCCCGAGGTGGGCTCGGGATTGGGCCGGGCGATCCGCGAGTTCCGCAGTGCCGCGACCGGGGCCAGGGAGGCAGTGTCCGGGACCGCGAACGTCCAGACGCCGGCGTCCGGGTCGATCCCGCCCAGCCCGGTGCAGCCGGCGGCAGCCGCTCCGGTCGCCGCGGTTCCGCTCCAGGCCGCCGCGCCGGCGGCACTCGACGACGGCAGCCGCGGCTGATCGGTAGACGGTATGGGAGCCCCGGCGCGGCCGCGACGGCCGCGACTTCGTCGTCCCCTGCCGGGGGCACGCCAGAGTGGAGCACCGAGGCGTCCGGCATGGGGCCTGCGCGGCGTCCTGCGGCCGCTCCGAAGCCGCCGAGGTCTCGGTGCGGCCGCGAGGACCGACGAGCGCCGCATGTCAGCCGCCGGCCACCTGGGCGAGCTCCGGCGGGTGCTGATCGTGTCGCTGGTGGCCTGGGGGGTCGCCACGGCGGTGGCCGCGGTGTTCAGCCAGACCCTGATCCGTCTGCTCGAGTACCCGTTGACCACCATCCTCGCCGAGCACAACCGGCTCATCTCCAAGGCGATCATCACCAGCCCCACCGAGCTGTTCACGGTCCCCCTCAAGGTGGCGCTGGCCGGCGGGCTGCTTCTCGCGATGCCGGTGATCCTCTGGCAGGCATGGACGTTCGTGGCCCCCGGACTGCGTCCTGCGGAGCGGAGATTCGCCATCCCGCTGGTCTCGTCAGCACTCCTCCTCTTCGCCGCCGGAGGGGTTCTCGCCTACTTCCTGATGCCGCTGTGGCTCAACCTGCTGACCGGGCTGCTCGGCGGCAACGTCATCTACTTCCCCGATCTCAACCAGTACCTCTCGTTCCTGGCCCTGCTCATGGTGGCCTTCGGCTGCACCTTCGAGCTGCCGGTGGCGGTCGTCCTGCTCGGGCTGCTGGGCCTGGTCTCCCCGCAGTGGTTGCGTCGCCACCGCCGGGTGGTCTGGGCGGTGATCGTGGTCGGCGCCGAGCTGGTCACCCCCGGTGCTGACCCGGTGACTCCGCTGTTCCTGGCAGTCCCGCTGCTCGGCCTTTTCGAGCTGTCGATCCTGGCGCTGTCGCGCAGCATCCGACGGCAGGGGACGCTGACATCGGCCGGCACCCGGGGATGATGGAGGCAACCCTTCAGCTGCTCTCCTCCGCCCCGCGGAGATGGCCTGGTCGGGTGGGGAAGGTCAGTTGCCCACGCTTCGCTGCGCTCGCTGACGGCCGCGAAAGGCGGGCACCAGGGCGAGCATGATGCAGCTGCTCAGCAGCCCCGGCAGGAATCCGGCGGCGGCAGTGCCGGCGAGGTCCGAGGCGGCACCTCCCAGCACCGGCAGCGCAAAGGCCATCGTGTAACCGATGCTGAACATGCCGGCGGAGACGCGGGCTGCCTCGGTCGGGCTGGCACCCAGCGCCGGCAGCGTCACCGCGATCAGATAGGTCCAGGAGGTGGCGAAGCCGGTGAGCCCCGCTCCCAGGATCACCGTGGGGGCTGAGCCGGCCAGGATGAGGCCCACCGCCGCCGCGATGAGAAGGCCGAGCCCCGCCACCGCCGTGGCGCCGGTGGCGTGACGGGTGGGCAGCGCCGCCGCCGCCAGCGAAGCCGGCAGCTGGCACACGTTGAGAGCTATCAGGCTGGCGACCACCAGCTGGGAGCCCCTGGCGTGCAGGTAGATGGGCAGGAAGGTGTTGGCGGCGAAATACGCGACCGCGGCCGCCCCCTGGAGCAGGCCCAGCTCCCAGGTCCGCCTGCTGCGCCAGTCGGGAAGCCACCGGGTGTCCTCGGCCCCCTCCGCGGTCGAGCGGCCGCGCCCAGCGAGCAGGATCGCGGCCAGCGCGACCGGGACCGACCAGGCTGCCAACGCCGCCTGCCACGCCCCGGTCAGCCCGGCGAGCGCGAGGGTCAGCGAGGCCGCCACCGACTCGCCGACCAGCATGCCGTTGACGTAGGTGGCGGTGGCCAGCCCGGCCCGTCCCGGCAACCAGTGGCGGACCAGGGCGGGGAGCGCCGGCTGGGTGGTGGCGATGGCGGCGCCCATCACCGCCGTGAGCAGAAACAGCCCCGCCGCTCCACCGCCGGCCCCGCGCAGCGCCGACGCCACCGCGACCACCGCCAGGGCCGCCATGGCGGTTCGTCGCGGCCCGACTCGTGAGGTCGCGGCCGAGCCGAGGGGAGCTACCACCGCCATGAGCAGCACCGGCAGGGTGGTCAGTGCAGCCAGTTCGGTCTCGCTGAGCCCGAGGCTCTGCCGGATCTGGGGGAGGAGGGGAGGAATGGCGAGGATGGTGATCCTGAGGTCGAGGCCGCAGAGCCAGAGCAGGCCGAGGCGGCGGATCGCCAGTCGCTCCTGGCTGGCGACGCCATCCGGAGGCCCCTCCGACGTTCCCCGCACGAGCTGGCGCGGCGGCGCGTCGATCGGGCTCTCGGGAGCCATGGGCGATGACCGTATCACGAGCCGAGCACAACGGTCTCAGCGCACCAAATGCATGGGGCCACTCAGCACCGGCCTCGGCAGCGGCGGCCAGCCTGTCGTCGGGTGCTGAATATTCCCATGCCACGCGTCGCGGGTACCCCCGGCCAGCCCGAGCCCGAGCTCGTGGGCTGGATCGTGGCTCGGGTGCGCGGGATCCCTCGCGGGTCCGTCTGCACGTACGGGGACATCTATCCCGGCGCGCCACGGATGGTGGGCAGGGTGCTGGCCACCACCCACGAGCGGCTTCCCTGGCACCGGGTGGTTCGGGCCGACGGGGTCGCTCCGATGGGAGCCCGGCAACTGGAGCGGCTGCGCCGCGAGGGGGTGCCGCTGCGGGGCGACCGCGTCGACATGAGCGCGGCCCGCCTGCCCCGGACCCCCGCCGGCTGAGGGCCGGGGCACGGCGCGGGGGCTGTCCCCTGGCGTAACCCCTCAGCTGGGTCTTGACAGTGAGCGCGGACCACCATGTAGGCTGGGCGAACGCCCCACTCGCCCACGGTGTGGCGGCTGCGCCCGCCTGGCGCCCGGGACCAGGGAGGATCTGACCGGTGACTGACGTGCCCGCTCGTATCGACGTTGACACCGAGCCGGTAAGCGCCCCCGCGCCGGTCGCGGACGGACGCTGGGTCGAGCAGCCGGATCCGCAGCGTTGGGCGGCGCTGGCCAGCGTCATGACCGCGCTCTTCATGGTTCTGCTCGACGTCTCCATCGTCAACGTCGCCATCCCCGCGATCCGCCAGAACCTGGGGGCCAATGACGCCGACATCCAGTTCGTGGTGGCCGGCTACGCGCTGGCCTATGCGGTGACGCTGATCACTGGCGGCAGGCTCGGCGACATCCACGGACGCAAGCGGCTGTTCATGATCGGCATGGCTGGCTTCATCACCGCCTCGGCGCTGTGCGGCCTGGCTCAGAGCGCGGTGATGCTCGACCTCTCCCGGGTGCTCCAGGGACTGATGGCGGCGTTGATGTACCCGCAGGTGCTCTCGGTCATCCAGGTCACCTTTCCCGCTCGCGAGCGGGCCCGCGTCTTCGGCTTGGTCGGGGCCACCATCGGGATCGCCACCATCACCGGTCCACTGGTGGGGGGCCTGATCATCCGCGACGACATCACCGGCAGCTCCTGGCGCTGGATCTTCCTGGTCAACCTGCCGATCGGCATCATCGCGCTGGTGGCGGCCTGGCGCGTCGTCCGCGAGTCGCGCGCCCCCAACGCCACCCGGCTGGACCTCCTGGGGATGGCCATCGCCACCGTGGGGCTGCTCCTGCTGGTGTATCCGCTGGTCGAGGGCCAGGTCGCGGGCTGGCCGCTGTGGACCTACGTCTGCATGGGGATGAGCCCGCTGGCGCTGCTCGTCTTCGTCGCCTACGAGCGCCGCCTGCCGTCGACGAGCTTCCCCCTGGTGCAGCTCTCGATGTTCCGGATCCGCTCGTTCACCATCGGCGTGCTCATCTCCGCGGTGTTCATCGCCGGGATTCCCGCGTTCTTCTTCACCTTCAGCCTGATGCTCCAGGTGGGCCTCGGCTTCAGCGCCCTGCATGCCGGGCTCACCACCATCCCGTGGAGCGTTGCCACCGCCGTGGCCTCGGCGGTGTCGACACGGGTGGCCCCCCGGCTGGGCCGCTACACCATCGCCATCGGCGCGGCTCTGGGGATGCTCGGCATCGCCGGCATCTTTCTGACCCTGCACCTGAGCGGGACAGGGGTGAACAGCTACGAGCTCACTCCCTCGTTCGTGCTCGCCGGCCTGGGGCTCGGCACCGTGATCGCGCCCCTGCTGACCGTCATCCTGGCCGGCATCCCCCCCAAGCACGCCGGCTCGGCATCGGGAGTGATGACCACCTTCCAGCAGCTCGGCGGCGCCATCGGCGTCGCGGTGGTGGGCGTGGTGTTCTTCGCGCTTCTGTCCGGCGGCGCCGCGACCTCCGTGGCCAAGGTGACGCCGCAGCTGCGCAGCCAGCTCACCGCCGCCCACCTGCCACCAGCCGCGGTGGACCAGTCGCTGGCTCGATTCGCTCACTGCTTCGAGGAGCTGTCGACGTCGAGCGACCCGACCCAGCCGGTGCCGGGCTGCCCATCCCCGGAAGCGCCGTCCACCCATGCCCAGACCGCGGTTGGCACCGCGGTGTCCCAAGCCGGCGGCCACGCCCTGGCGGACAGCTTCGTCAGCGCTGAACAGCTCGTCCTCTTCTTCAACATCGGCTTCTGGGCCCTGACCGCGCTGCTGTCGCTGGGGCTTCCCCGGGTCGGCGCAAGCCGGGGCACGGCGGTGGTCCCGGGTTCGCGCTGATCCCCCAGGCTGGCTGAGCCGGCGAGGCGCCGAAGGCGCTCGGCTACCATGGCCGGATGCAGCCGGCCGAGCTCGATGTCGTCGACGAGACCACCGGGGTTCTGCAGGAGCTGATCCGCAACGCCTGCGTCAACGACGGTGCGCCGGAGTCGGGACAGGAGAGCCGCAATGCCGCAGTGCTCCGCGACCTGCTCGAGTCGGCCGGGCTTCCGACCGTCACCTTCGAGCCGCTGCCGGGCCGCCAATCGCTGCTGGCTCGGCTGGAGGGGCGCGATCCGCACGGCCCGACGCTCCTCCTCATCGGTCACAGCGACGTCGTCCCGGTGAGCCCCGCGGGGTGGTCGCGCGACCCCTTCGGCGGGGAGCTGGTGGACGGCTGGGTATGGGGACGCGGCGCCATCGACATGCTGAACCTGACCGCGTCCATGGCGGTGGCCACCCGCCGGCTGGCCGCCTCGGGCTGGCGGCCCCGGGGGACCCTCGCCTTCCTGGCCGTCGCCGACGAGGAGGCGGGTGGCACCCACGGTGCGGGATGGCTGGTGGAGCACGCCGCCGGCGCCGTGCGCGCCGACTACGTCCTGACCGAGTCGGGTGGGGTGCCGCTCTCGACCCCGCAGGGAACCCGGCTGCTGACCTTTGTCGGCGAGAAGGGCGCTCAGTGGCGGCGGATCACCGTCCGGGGACGGGCGGGACACGGCTCTCGACCGCTGCGGACCGACAACGCCCTGGTGAAGGCGGCCGAGGTGGTGCGGCGGCTGGCCAGCTTCCAGCCGCGCCCTCTCATCTCCGACGCCTGGCGTCAGGCGGTGCCGCTCATGGGCTTCGACGAGGACCTGGCCGCGGCTCTGGTCGATCCCGGGAGGATCGCCGCCGCCATCGATGAGCTGCCCGACGAGATGGCCAGGACGGCCCATGCCTCCACCCACCTCACGGTGGCCCCGACGGTGGTCCATGGCGGCGCCAAGACCAACGTCATCCCGGACCGTGTCGTCCTCGAAGTCGACATGCGCACGGTTCCGGGTCAGACCGCGGGCGATGTGGAGGACCTGCTGCGCGCAGCCCTCGGCCCTCTCCTCGATGAGATCGAGGTGACCCCGATCCAGCGCGACGACGCGTCCGTCAGCGACCTGCGCTCCCCGCTCTGGGAGGCGCTGGCCCGGGTCACCACCCGGCTGCGCCCCGGAGCCACCCTGCTGCCGTCGCTGGCCCCAGGGGGGACCGACGCCCGTTTCTTCCGCCGCCTCGGCATCCCCGCCTTCGGATTCGGGCTCTTCAGCGATCGGATGTCGCTGGCCGAGTGGACCCGCATGTTCCACGCCGACGACGAGCGGGTCGACCAGGACTCGCTGCGGCTCTCGGTGGCCGCCTGGGACGGCGTCGCCCGCGACCTGCTCAGCTGAGCTGCCGCCCGGGCGCGGCTCGAGGCTGAGCCGGGCGCGCAGCTCGCTGGGAGCCAAGCGGCATGGCGCGTCCGGGGAGCTGGCCCTGAGCCTCGATGTCGCCATCGCCCGATCGCTGGATCGAGACCCCGGCCGCCTCCAATGACCGGTCCAGCTCATCGCACAGGGAGTCCACGACATCCAGCAGGTTCCCACCGCCGGCCACGATCGCCCGCTGGCGCTCGCAGCTGGCGCCGCCCTCCAGGATGCTGAACACCCCCTCCAGCTCGCTGGCGCAATCGAGGCGTCGAGCCACCGGCATCAACTCGTCGACCATCTCCTCGATGGCGGCTCGCAAGGGGTGGAGAGTGCCCCGCTCATCGACGATGATCGCCGCGTCGAGGCCGTAGCGGGCGGCTCGCCACTTGTTCTCGCGGACGATCCAGGCGGCCGGGCGGGGCAGGGTGTAGCCGCGGTCGAGGAGGGTGTTGAAGCGCTCGACCAGGCACTGCACCACCGCCGCGCCGGCGCAGATCTCCTCGAGGGTCGGCATGCCGTCGCACACCCGGGTCTCCACGGTGCCGAAGCCGGGGTGGGGGCGGATGTCCCACCACACCTCCCGGACCGAGGTGATGGTCTCGGCCGCGATCAGGGTCTCCATGAACCCCTCGAAGCCGCGCCAGTCGGGCAGCATGTGGGGCAGCCCGGCGGTCGGCAGGACCTCGAAGATCTTGCTCCGGCTGGAGGCGAGCCCGGTGTCCTGGCCCATCCAGTAGGGGCTGCTGGCGCTGAGGCCGAGCAGGTGCGGGATGTAGTTGCAGAGCGCGTTGAGGATGGCGATGGCCTTCTCACCGCTGCGGACACCGACGTGGAAGTGGATCCCGAAGATCGCGAGCTGCCGGGCGGGCCACTGCATGCGATCGGCCAGCCGATGGTAGCGGGGATCCGGCGAGATCAGCTGGGTGCTCCAGTCGGTGAAGGGGTGGGTCCCGGCGCACATCAGGCGCAGCCCGCGTTCTCCCGCCCTCCGCCGCACCTCTCCGATGCTGGCGGCCAGGTCGCGGCGCGCCTCGCCGACGCTCAGGCAGATGCCGGTGATGACCTCGATGGTGGACTGGAAGAACTCACCCTTGGCTTTGGGGTGGATCCCGCCCGGGTGTCCGCTGCTCATCTCGGTGAGGATCTCGTGGGCGCGATTCACCAACTCCCGGCTCTCCGGGTCGACGAGGACCAGCTCGACCTCGACGCCCAGGCTGGAGCGCTCAGATGCCGTGAAGGTGATGGGCATGGGGCGTCCTCCTTCAGACCGGGGCCGGAGATCGGGTGGCAGACGGTGAGGCGTCCTGCTCGGCGCACCACTGGGCGATCAGCCCGCGGTAGTGCGCGATGAATCCCTCGTGCTCGTGAGCGGGGAAGGTGTCTCGGACGGTGTCGACCAGGACGCGGTCGAGCTCGGGGCCGCGGAAGAAGCCGACCACGACCTCGTCGAGGTGGGCGAGGTGACGCGCGCAGAAGCTCTGGTACCGCTCCATCTCGAAGTACGCGTCCGCCATCCGGCGGTACGCCGCCAGCTTCTGGTATTGGTCCAGCTCAGACCGATCGGCGACCGCGAAGTAGCGGGTGGTGTCCTGGTCGACGCGCATCCGCCGCCCGGTGACCAGGCAGAAGGCGCACCAGCGAAGCAGCGCTCGGATGGCCCAGGGGAAGTAGTAGTGGAGGCTGGTGATGGCCAGGTCGGGCGACGCGTTGGCGTAGTCGATGGGATGGACGTGGCCGTCCCTGACCAGCATCTCGCAGGAGTTGAGCTCCCAGCGGAAGAATGCGTTGACCAGCCGGGAGACGGTGACCGCCTGAGACCCGGCATCCGCATCCAGGAACCCGTGGCTCACGCTGTAGCGGTCGTGGAGCGGCCGGCTGGGGTCGTAGCGCATCACCATGGTCTCGGCGCCCACCGACAGGCTGCGCACGAAGACCTCGTAGTTCTCGATGCTGGCCTGGAGATGCATGAGGCGCCGCCCCGAGTCGTCGTAGGCGCGGTGGAGCTCGGCGGGCCCGGCGACCCGGGTCACGCCGACCCAGGCGCCGCCGTCGAAGGGCTTCATGTAGAGCGGATAGCCAACCCGGGCGGCCACCTCGTCGAGGTCGAAGAGCTGCATGTAGCGGGCCGCCATCCCGCTGAAGCGAGGGTTCTCCGCGGGCGGCTGCTTGTGGGGGACGATCCAGGTCTCCGGCACGTCGAGGCCGAGCCGGATCATGGCGCAGTAGGCGGTGTGCTTCTCCATCGCCTGGAAGGTGAAGGGATTGTTGAGCAGGTAGACGCCATCCATCAGGGCGACCTTTTTGAGCCACTCTCGGGGCAGGTCGTACCACCATCCGAGCCGGTCGATGACCAGCGAGTAGCGGGGCCTGGCTCGAAGGTTGAATGGCTCGATGGTGATTCGCTCGGTGGCCAGCTCGTGGGTCTCGCCACGGTGGCGGATGCGCAGGCCGGCACGTCGCACCAGGCCCTCGAAGGCCCCTGGCCAGTCCTCCTCGACGCCGAGCAGCAGCCCGATCAGATGCCGGGTGGGCATCGGATGCCGGCCTCCCGCGGCTCGGGCTGGACGGTCAGCCCCAGGCCGCCTGGAGGAGATGGATGAGGTGAGGTTCGAAGGAGTCCCGCCACGATGTCCAATTGTGGGCGTCGCGGCTCTCGACCAAAAGAACCGGATACCCCAAGGCCGCCAGAGCATCGCGGACCAGGCGGTTCCCGGCCAGGTTCTCCTCCACCGCGCCGCAGGTGAGCACGGCGGGCACCGGCCTGCCCGGCGTGGGGCCGTCGACCAGACCTTCCACGAACCGGGCGACCCGGGAGAAGGCGCGAAGCCGCCCCTCCCTGGCGGCGTCCTGGTCGCGGAAGAAGCTCGACGACTGCAGGAAGAGCCCGCTGGCCAGCTCGGGGCGGAGACGCTGGGCGTGGAGCATGGCAAGACCGCCGAGGCTGGCC
>Ga0187771_10000908_pt1 | contig 19134 bp, 17 predicted proteins | sample 0116_SJ02_MP15_1_FD_133139 | JGI IMG/M metagenome (GOLD analysis project Ga0187771, IMG submission 133139) | Tropical peat soil microbial communities from peatlands in Department of Meta, Colombia - 0116_SJ02_MP15_10_MG | ecosystem: Environmental > Terrestrial > Soil > Wetlands > Peat | place...
GAAGGACGGCCGCGAAACCTACGACAACATCGAGGCCATCTACGAGTATCCCGGCGGCCGCAAGCTGGTTTACAGCTCCATTCTCTTTAATGCCCACAATCGTTTCTCGGAGCAAATCATGGGTGACCAGGGGACCCTGGAAATTACCCTGGGCAAAGGCATGTACTACCGGGAAGCCGTCGCCAAGGTGACGGCGGGGGGCTCCAAAGAAAATTGGTGGGCCGGCGCGACGGTCACCAAGCAGGCCGGCCAGCAAGGCATCCCCATCTTTCCGGAACGCGGCAATGGCGAGGCCGGTTTTGTAGACCGCGAAGTGCGCTACGCCAAGCGCTGGCTGGCATATTTGGGCATCTATCAATATGAGGAAGAGCATGACCCTTGGTGGACCGAGCAGGTGAATTTCTTCGCGAGCATCCGCGACGGCAGACCGGTGGTCGTGCCCTTGGAGGTCGGCGCGGCGGATGCGCTGGGGGTCATTTACGGCAACCGGGCCATCGCCACAGGCCAGAAGGTTTTGTGGCCGCAGAAGGCAGCGTCGACTTAGAGCCAGTGGATGGTGTCCAGGGGATTGTGGGCGGGCTGGTGTCAGAGCACCAAACGACGAGGGATTTCGAGCCCACTGCGCGTCTGTTGACTCTAGACTATTGTTTGTCCACATGAGGCTATGTTCTTGGCTTGCCTTGCCACTGCCCGCAGCTAAGACCACGAGACGGCCGGGTATTCGGGCTTTAATGTTCGCACTTCGTTCCCGTGGCCTGTCTTTCGCCGATGGATTCTTACTGAGAAACGCGACGGAGTTTTCTCGGAATACACCGTCGCTGTTGGACCCGGGTCAGATATCCAGTTGATCAAACCCTAAATCATCCGGATCGCCCGCCAGACTGTTGACGGGGCGGATCGGGTGGTGTAACATGGCCATGTTAAATAACACGGCCATGGTGTATAATCCCTGGCCGAGGTAATGGCATGTCAGGTTCACGCCAAGAAAGGTCGCGGCCTAAGGAGGCTGAATTCGAGTCCCTGGTTGCGGACATATTTCGCCGCGCCGGATGGAGGGTCCTACGCCAACCGCCGGGTCATGACCAAGGGGCGCACATTATCGTTGATTCTGGCGACAGGAGGTACGTGATTGAGCTAAAGCGGTCGTCGGAAGGCCGCCGTGATCGATTGATCCCACTACTTTCTCAGGCCATCTTGCAGGTGCAGGCGGCCAAACGACGGTTGCCGAAATCCGCGGTTTCGGTGGCGGTCGTTGCAGCGGATCGCGTTCCCAACTCAGTTGCCGAACAGCTCAAAGCGTTTGCCAGGCAACACGCACCGGATGTTGCCGTTGGAATTATCGATTTGGAAGGGTTTCGTGCCTTCCAAGGCTTCGGCCTGGAACGATTCGACGCGGAGCGGTCAGTGCCTTCTTCCCCCGGATCGCTTCCACAGAACCGCCTGCCGCTGCATTTGTTCTCGGACCTTAACCAATGGATGTTGAAGGTTCTCCTCGCACCGAGGATCCCTGAATCCATGCTGTCGGCTCCCCGAGAGCCATGCTGGAGCGCCGCACAGTTGGCCCGCGTCGCAGGTGTAACTGTGATGAGCGCTTCGCGTTTTGTCCGGCAGTTGTCAAACGAGGGATTCCTGGACAACCGCAAAGGGCTCCTGAGTTTGGTGCGCGCCGAAGAATTGTTGGAACGATGGCGTGCCTCCAACTACAGGAGTCCGCGTCAGGTCGCCGCCCGATGGATAATTCGCGGTGAGGAGAACCAATTTCGGTCCGCCGTGGAGTCCTACACCTCACGGATGCAGGCGACATTCTCCCCACGGGAACGTATTCGGAGACAAGAGCGGGTGAGTCCGCTGCCTCGCATTTGTGTTGGCCTTTTCGGAGCCGCCGAGTTGCTCGGGTTAGGTTTCGTACGTGGAGTTGTTTCACATCTCTATCTTGAACGGGTGGACGGGGAGGCACTAAGACAGCTCGGTCTTTCTCTTGAGGATGCTAACCGAAACCCCGACGTCCAAATACGGATTCCCCAGAATAAGGAATCCGTCTTCCGCCCCGCGGTCCAGCACGCGGGTGTCCCAGTTTCGGACATCATCCAGATATGGCTTGACGTGGCCAACCACCCGGCACGAGGGAAAGAGCAAGCGGAGCAGATTTGGGGGAGGGTCTTGGCCCCTGCTATCCGAAGCAAGGACCATGAACAATCCAGGTGAGAATGCAGCCTTCGCGCGACTGATGGCCGCGATCGAGCCCTGGCTCGGGGAGTTCGTCATCATTGGCGGCTGGGCCCACCAGCTTTACCGTCTACATCCGAGCGCGCAGCCACTCGACTACGTGCCGCTGATGACTTTGGATACGGACGTTGCCCTGCCCACCCGAACTACTGTAGGAGGGTGGGATATGCGGGATCGTCTGCTTGCTCATGGCTTTTCGGAGGAGCGGTTCGGGGACGACATCCCGCCCGCAACTCATTACCTTTTTCAGGAGTCTCAGACAGGCTTCTTTGCGGAATTTCTAACTCCGCTGAAGGGAAGTGAGTATCACCGCCACGGAAGACGAAGAGCGACCCGACGAATTTCCGGTGTGGTTAGTCAACAGTTGCGGCATCTCGAAATCCTGTTGCATGCACCCTGGAGGATCGACCTGGATCAATCGAAAGGTTTTCCCATGCCGGACCGGCGGACAGTTCAAGTGGCGAATCCGGCAGCTTTCCTCGCGCATAAACTTCTAGTCCACCCGGACCGCAGCGGTGGCAAGCTTGCGAAGGATATCCTATACATCCACGACACACTGGAAATCTTCGGTGCACGACTAGCCGATTTGCATCGCGAATGGCAGGAGCAGGTACGTCCTTGTCTTCACACCCGCGCGGCGCGTAGCGTCGAGCGTGGAGGGGGCAAGCTCTTCGGGGATATGAATGATCTCGTGCGCCAGGCAGCGCGCATGGCAGGAGATAGAGGCCTTACAGCAGAAGCCATTCGCGAAGCTTGCCACTTCGGATTGAAGCAAGTTTTCTGCTGAAGGGATGAATCGAAGCGCCAGCCGGTTAAGATGGCGGTGGGCAGGGATTCGAACCCCCACACGGAGATCCTGAGGCTGTAATCTCTTGGGCATTACTCCTCACTTGACCCAGTTATCAGGACCGCTCTGGGCTGGGCTGTTCGGGCAATTCCCAACACTATGAGGTTGTCAAGGCAAATAACTCTGGCGATACTCTTCGCCTGGGCGGTGAGCCTGGGAGCGCAGAGCACTCCGCTTGTCCGTTATGAAGCTTCCCACCCGGCCATGGGGACGGTCTATGTGGTGGCGGCCTACGGGCGCGATCGCGATTACCTCGCCGGAGTTGTGGGCGAGGTCTTCGACGAGGTCGACCGCCTCGACAATCAGATGAGCAACTACAAGCCTGAGAGCGAGCTTTCGGGAATCAACCGCGAGGCGGGGAAGGGTGACGTGGTCGTGGAGCCGCAGTTCTTTCAACTGCTGGCGGACTCATACCGATACAGCCAGGATACGGATGGGGCATTCGACATCACCGTAGGCCCGCTGATGAAACTCTGGGGGTTCTTTCGCGGGCAGGGCCGGGTCCCCAGCCAAAACGAGATCGCGCAGGTCCTGCGAGGGGTCGGGTATCAGCACCTGAAGCTTGACTCCGACCGGCACACCGTCCGGTTCGATACCACTGGGGTCGAGCTCGATTTGGGGGGGATCGCCAAGGGCTACGCGGTGGATCGGGCCGTCGAGATCCTGCGCTCCGCCGGCGTTACGGCCGCGCTGGTCTCCAGCGGGATGAGCAGTATCTATGCGCTGGGCTCGCCGCCCCAGGAAAGGGGCTGGACGGTCACGGTGCGCGATCCTTACGACGCCCACAAGGCGGCTGACGTCCTGCATCTCGAAAATTACTCGCTTTCCACTTCCGGAAGTTATGAGAGGTTCTTCAAGATCGGCGGCAAGACCTACTGCCACATCATGAATCCACACACCGGCCGGCCCGTCGAAGGGATGCTCTCCACCGCGGTGCTCGCGCCTACCACCCTCCAGAGCGAAGCGCTCTCGAAGCCCTTCTTCATCTGGGGGCCGGCGCGCAGCCGCTCCTACCTGGCCGCCCACGCGAACCTGGCAGTGGTGTTTTACCAGCCAGGCGCAAAGCCCCAGAGCTTCACGCGAACCATCGAACGTTCGGACTCTTTTCAATTGGCTCCCGGCCAACTGGCTGAGGTCGGCGATACGCGAGGGGTGTCTAACTGACGGCACGTTCGCAAGCCATAATAAGAATTCTGGTTTTGACGCGAATCAAACAGCGCCGTGGAGAGTTGGGACCCCCCACTCGCCAGGGCTTGCCCAGCCAGCGTAAAGATTTCCGGTGCGATGAAATTTTTGGGATGCGGTGCGCCCCTCCGCCCTCGCCCGCCGTCCTCTAACTGCCTGCCAGTCAATCAATTAACAGCTTGGGTATCAACTTGCTAAACCTCTTCCCGTTGGTTGGGGCTTGAGAGGCATGTTCTCAGGGCATTGGGAGATTTTGAAGACTATAGGGATAGGAGCAACTACGCTTACGCAGAGCACAAGCACACGTTCGTGAGAGGAGCCTCGATGATTCTGAACGTCATGGAACGCCAACTCGCCTTGGACATGTGGCAAATATCCGGCAGCGTGGGCGCGAGGAGGGCAAGCGGCTTCACCTTGACGAAGCTGATCAGCCCATTGACAGGCGCCGGGATCACCGAAATCCAGGTAGTAGTGTGGCCCGCGACTGAGTACGAAGAAGTCGCGGGGCTCTCCGGCCTCATGCCTGGCAATAAGGTCTCAGTATGCGGGCTGCTATTCCACAATACGGGGACTACCAGTCTCGTGGCTCGGACGGTCCGGAAGCAGGACCGTTAGCGGGCCTTCCACCAAGCGTCAGCGCGTGTCCGTACTCTCTTCCCTCCCTACACAATGTCTTCCCGCTTCTCATCCCACAGCACAGGCCGGCCGCGGCGATAGGAAGTGATTGCCATCTGGCAGGCGATGGCGGAGCGGAAGCCGATTTCGAACGGGCAATTAGGTTCTTTGCGGCTGCGTACGCAATCCACGAAGTTCTGCATGTGTAAATCAGTTTCGTCGGAGCCGCCCACGATGTCGGGCGCGGCGCCGCCGGCTTTGGCGCTCTCGGCCTCGGTTCCACCGTGCTTGCCTTCCTGCGGGAGGTAGCGGACGTGACCCGAGTCGTCGCGCAGGACGGTCCCCTTATTTCCCAGCAGCGCGTCGGAGCCCTCACCATAGTAGTTGTTTCCAAACATCGAATTCCAGGTGAAGAAAATCTTCTCCGGCAACTCCATGGCGACGTCCATCATGTCCGGCACCTGCATCTTCGGTGAGAGGTAATTGTTCCCCGCCATGGTCACGCGGTGCGGGATGCTCAGGCCCAGGACTTTGTACCAGAAGCCCACTTGGTGGACCATGTTCTCGAAGACGTTGCCTCCCGAGTAGTCCCAATAGAAGCGCCAGTTTATGAATCGATCGGGATCGAAGGGATGAGGCTTGGCCTCTGCCTCGAACATCTTCCAATCCACTTTTTGGGTGTTGCAGTCGGGAGGGATCTTCCGCATCCAACCGCCGTAAGGGGCGTTGCGAAAGTGGTGGGTGTGGATGCCGGTGATGGTGCCCATGCGGTCGGGCGTGGCCAGTTCGCGCGCCTGGGCCAACTCCGCCCCGCTCGTGGACTGGACGCCAACCTGGACGATGCGTCCCGAGCCTTGAAACGCCGCGCGCATGCGCTTGGCGTGGTCGGGATTGAAAGCCATGGTCTTTTCCTGGTACACGTCCTTGCCCGCCTTTATGGCCGGCACAAAACTCAGCGCGTGCTGGTGCTGCGGCGTGGCGATCAACACCGCATCGATAGTCTTGTCATCGAGAAGCTGGTGGAAGTCGTGAAAGGTCTTGATGCCCGGGACAAGTTCTTTGACCTGTTCGAGCCGCCGTTCGTAGACGTCGGCGACGGCCACTCCCTCAACATTCTCGCAGCGCAGCGCTACCTTAAAGATTTCCTGCCCGCGGCCGCCAGCTCCAATTAAACCAATGCGGACGCGGTCATTGGCCCCCAGCACGCTGCGGGAAGGAAACATTCCGGAAGCGGCCAAGGTGGCCGTTCCGCCCAAAAGTTGCCCCATAAAAGTCCGGCGATTCGACATGATGATTTACCTCCTTCATTCACTCAATCACTCAATCTTCGTTCACTCAATCACACGGTTGAGTATTTCTTGCAGAGCAGCTTGATCTTATCAATGAGCTTGGGCACGCCCGTCATGGCGTCCTCTTCGGCCTCATATTCGGCGGACATGTAGCCTTGGTAACCGCCCTTCGCGAACATCTGCCACACGCGGTCGAGGTCGAGGGGTTTCTTCGCGTCGCTGTAGAAGTCCCGGATGTGCGTGTGCGTGGCGTAAGGGATGCAAGCCTCAATCTGCGTATAGGGATCTTCCTGGAAATTGCTGATATCGAGGTTGCAACCCGCATAGGGGGAATCGACGCGGCGCAGGATCTCGACGATGTTGGTGGCTTTGGAAGTAATCCCGCCGTGGCTCTCGATACCCAGCGTGACGCCTTGCTTCGCGGCATATTCGCACGCGGGCTTCATGGTCTCAACTACCCATTGGATGCCTTGCTCGTCAGTGGCGCCGTGCGGCACTTCACCGCCGAAAACCCGCAGGTGAGATGCCCCCAACCGTGCGGTGGCGTCCACCCACTTTTCGATTTTATCGAGTTCCGCCGCGCGCTTGGCCGGGTCTGACTGGCACATGTCCGTGCCGATAGCCGCGCCGGAGAAGGGCACCCCGTGCCGGAACGCGAGGTGGCGAAGGCTAATGAGATAGTCAGGGTCAGCGGACTTCAGCCAGTAAGTGGTGATGTCCACGCCGTCGATTCCCAACTCTACGGCCTTGAGAATGAAGTCTTCCATGCTCATTTTGCCGCTTGCCAGGTATTTCCGGTAGGAGTAGGCGCAGCAGCCGGAAAACAGCCGCGGCTGTTTACTCGCCGACTCCTCGGCGACCGCTTCGTGGGGACGTCCCAACGGCGCAAACGAGCCGACTGCCACCACGCCCGCCGTCTTGAGAAATTTCCGGCGATCCTTGTTCATCATGACCTCCAATTAAATGAAGATTGAGCGATTGAATGAACGGAGAATGCAAGCTTCCGGAGAGCGATGTCTTTGTTCTTCAATCGTCATTCACCCAATCTTCATTCGCTCAATGTAACGGCTTGACGGCCACTTCCTTGAAATAGACCTCAGACCCCTCGCCATGGTTTTGTAGGCCGATGTAACCGGAGTTCGGGCGCGGCCCTCGGTCCGGCTCATATTTCTTCACTTTTGGCGGGACCGGCTGGCCCTCGGTGTAATCGGTGGCCTTCGTGCCGTTCAACACCACGACCGTGTGGGGCCCGTCCAGCGTTATATCCAGCATGTTCCACTCGCCCACGGGTTTGTAGGGGCGCGCCAGGGCCTTGGTGAGGGAGTAGAGCACGGCGGTGCAATGCCAATCGTCAGCGGGGTTGTAAATCTGCACCTCGTAGCCCCGGTTGACAGGCATCCAGGGTTCGGTCGGCTTTTCCGGAATGCGAATGAAGACGCCGGAGTTGTCATTCTCGTGACTGAGCTTGTAGACCACATGCAGAATGGCGTCGCCGAATTTCTCTCGTGTGTACCACAGAAGGCCCATCCCTCCTTCGGTTTTCAACATGCCGTTCTCAACCAGGAACCTGCCCGGCCCCACGTGCTCCCAGTCCGTCATGTCCTTGCCGTTGAAAAGCTGTACCCAATCGTCCGCGAAGCCCGACGAGGGGGGCACGCAGATCGCCAGCGCCAGCAAGAATGTAATAAGAAGAAAACGCTTATACATGCTTCGCCTCCAGGGTTCGTGCTCGGCTATCTAGGGCGGCCCCATTCTACACCTCGAAACCCAAGTTGCAACGGGGACAGCAACCCTTCTCAACTTTTTAATTTCAACGTTGGACTTGTTCACAGACGCTGTGGCGCCGCCGCCAAAATCGTGCTTCCGTTGCGGCGAGCCATATCGTAGCATTACCCCCCTGATTGCCACGGCGCAGGAGAGAATTCAGCAATGCCTCGGTCGCTGGAAAAGCGACCTATCCTCTGCGCCCGCCGCATACTCTTCGATGTTTATTCTTCGACCTAATTCATAGGAGGTTTCGTCGTGAGCAAAGACGCATCCGCAGCTTGGAAGGGCCGCCACAACCGCTGGCTTCGATATTTACAAGGCACCGTGAAGGCGATGGAGGCGGGCAAGAAGATTCCCACGGGCCCGTCTCGCGAGCCCCTGGTCGCTCCTGCGCGCTCCACGCGCGGCAGGCAACCGCTCAATGTGCTGGTTTGTTCGCCCCATCCCGACGATGAGGCTCTGGTGGGCGGGCTGGCGTTACGGCTTCGCCTGGACGCGGGCGCGCGCGTCACCAATTGCGCCATCACCCTGGGGAGCAATCAGCAGCAGCGGCCACGGCGGCTGCGCGAACTCGAGTCGGCGTGCCGCGTCCTGGGCTTCGCGCTGGTTGTGCCGAACCATCCCTCGGCCTTTGACCGCGTTAATCCAGACAACCGCCAGAATCATCCCGAGGAGTGGCAGGCGAAGGTCGAGATTTTGCGCAAGATTTTCGAGCAAGAGAAGCCGGATGTGGTGATCGCCCCCCATGCGGAGGATTTCAATACCACGCACATCGGCACGCATCACTTGGCTGTGGACGCTCTGGGCGCGTACCTAGTGGGGGTTGGGCGCGACGGGCCGTTCCCGTTTGTCGAGACCGAGTTCTGGCACCAAAACGCCCGGCCCAATCTGATGCTCGGAATCTCGCCGGAAGTGGCGGCCATTCTGCTGATGGCGGCTGCCGAGCACGGCGGGGAAGTCGCGCGCAATCCCTACCATCTGCGCCACCCGGGGCACTTAATGGACAACGTGCGGCTGGGTTCGGAAGTGGTGGGAGGCCAGGGCGCGCCGGCCTTTCCTTATCCTTTTGCGGAACTCTATCGCGTCACGTTCCTGAAGGGCAGGGAAGCGGTCGCTCCAAAGGCTGGCGGGCGCTTCGTGAAACCCAATGAGAAAATCGATTTCGCTGCCATCGTGAAGCAGTTCCTGCCGGAGGGATAGGCAAGGGCGCATGGCCATGCGCCCCTACTTGGGTTCCAAGTGCTGGATCGATTCCACTTTCCCTGGCGCCAACTGTTTGGCATCAGAATAGAAGGCTACTGGTAGATACTTTCCTTCCGCCCAAGCCTTGACTTGGTCGTCGTAGTGCGGGCTGGTGGGATCCTCGCTTTGGCCCCCCGGATAGACCCCGAAGGTCCGTTCGGGATGGGCGAAGTCGACCACCATGCGCCACGAGGCCCCGCCGGTGACGGGCCCGCCATCGTCGCCAGGGCAGAGTGTGAATTCATCGCCCCGGACTGGCATGCCGCCGCGCTCCAGCGCCGGCTGCTCGAGCAGGGAATGCAAGCGCAAGACATTGGTGGTTCCCCAGTTCCACTTGCGCATGTCCGGGCCGCGCTCTTTGACGAGCTGCTCCACAGTGGCGACAAAACTCCGCGCCAGGATATCGTCGCGCGTCTCCTTCTGGGGAGTCCGCATATCGTCAAACCATGGTGAGTCGGGGTTCTCGCGGGTCAGGAACTCCAACACTTCAAGTTCCGGCTGCCGCTCGTTCGAGCCCGCGAAGCCCCAGCCGCCCGGCCAGCGCTCGACCCCCGCGGCGTCGAATTTATCCTGCCATACGGCCTCGCGAAAATTCTTGAACCATGCCGACCAGATGGTTGTGGCAATGCTCTCAGGCGCGGTCACAAAATCCCATCGGCGAAGCTCTTCGATGGCTGCACGGACAGGTGCGTCGCCGAAAGGCTTGCGGTCGTAAGCGGCGACAAGCACCGGCACGAATGCCTCGGCGGCGGAGTCGCGTGCGTCTGTCTGAAACGCCTCCATGTCCTCCACCGTAATGCGGTCGTGCGCGCGCAGGAGCTGGTGGATGCGCCGCGTGCGGTAGCTGGGGTCCCACATCCAACCAAGGTAGTAGGGGTACCCCACCGGCGCGGGCCGGCCGTTGGCCGACGCCAGGTAATGCTGCGGGGGATTGATGGCGGCGGGGAGCTGGTCGTCCGGGATGGTGCCCGCCCAATCATAGTCGCCCGAGGAGCCGTCCACGGGCCAGCGGCCGTTGCCGCGCTTGCGAAGCGGCAGCGCGCCGTGGGGGAACATGGCGATGTTTCCGTCCGCGTCCGCGTAAACAATGTTGAGGGGAGGGACGCGGAAGTACTTTAGCGCTGCCTGGAAGTCCGCGAGGCCTCGGGCGGTGTTGAAGTGCGCGAGGGCCATGATATCGAGTGTGGGAGTAAGCCCCGTCCAATCGAGCGCCAGGCGCGCCCCGTGCGTGGTCACCAGCGGCCCGTGCACGGTGGATTCGATTTCCATGCGCAGCGGCTCTTCGCCCCGGATGCGGACTTCCTCCACCCGCCGGGCCGTGTCGCGCCATTCGCCCTTGTAGAAGAACTGGTGCGGGTGCTGCCCGTCCATTTTCTCGATGAAGTAGTCCACGCAGTCAGCCTGCATGTTCGTGAGGCCCCAGGCGACGCGGTCGTTGTGGCCGATAATGACGTATGGGGAGCCGGCAAACGTCACGCCCATTACGTTCAGGCCCGGTGCGACCAGATGCGCCGCGTACCAGATGGAAGGCAAAGACAGGCCCAGGTGCGGATCGTTGGCCAGCATGGGCATTCCGGTGGGCGACCTCTTCCCGTCGATGACCCAATTGTTGCTGCCCAGTGCAAAGCGGCTTCCCATACGCCCACTCACGAAGTGGCGGCGCAGCTCCCGCGCTGCTTCCACAAACCCGGGAGGAAAAGTTGGCGCAGCAGCGAATGTCGAATCTTGAATTTCGAATTTCAAATCATGGTCATCCAAGCGAAAGGGCGGCCTGAGCAGCCCAAGCAGATAGGTGCTTGGCGCCGCGTGCTGGATTTGCGCCAAGCCCGGCAGGGGCGGGGCGAGTGAAGGGATGGTTGGAATCTCATAGGGCCGGTCGAGCGGGAAAAGTTCCTCGACGGTGGCGAGCCCCAGCTTCTCGATCAGCATCCCCATCCACACGTCGGTGTCCGTTCCGGACTGGTCCCAGCCCATGTACTTGGGGAAGACCAGCGCATCCACGGGCGTCCACTCCGCCGGCGCAACGCCCAAAGCCTTGAAAGGCGCCGGCAGGTTGTCGGGAAGAAATTCGTGGAGGCGCGCGTTTACGCCCGCGCAATAGGCGGCAACCTCCAATTTGATCTTGGTTTCGAGCTGCGGGCTTTCCCAGGCGGCAGCGGTTGTGCTGCGGATGCCGAGCTGGCGCACCATGATGTCGTCGTCAAGGACCTTGCGGCCGAAAATCTCCGCCAGGGTCCCCGACGCGCGACGACGAAACAACTCCATTTGGAACAGCCGGTCTGTGGCGTGGAGGTAGCCGAGGGCGAAGTAGGCGTCCTCGCTCGATGTGGCGTAGATGTGCGGGATGCCGTAGGTGTCGCGAACAACCTCGACGTTGGCCCGCAGCCCTGGCAACTTAGACGTGATTTGGGAAGTCGGGCGGGCCGCGGATGAAACCTGGGCCGCCGCGCTGCAATCAGCTATCGTGAGAACAAGAAACGCCAGAGCCACAACGACCCTGGCGGCACATCCGCGACCTTCCGTAGCCCTGGGCTTTAGCCCGGCAAATGCCCACATTCGAGGACTGCATTCGTATTCCGGCATGCTCGGGTACCTCCGCGAGGTCTGTACTATAGCAAAATGCTGTCGGCGGCCACCCATGTTGACTTTCAACCATCGAGTGTGAACTGTCAACTTGGCTTTCAGCGTGGTAGACTTCGCCTGATTTGCCATGACCTCCAGCACCCTTTTCATACCTGGGGAGACCCGAAAGGAGGAATTTCGATGAAAAGATTCTACACATTAGCCTGGGTCGTCTTGGCGGTTGTCATGTTCGCCGCTTGGCAGAGAGACGCGCGCGCTCAGGGCGGGTTCGAGTTGGTGACCGGCAAGGCCTTCGACTCCGCCCTGCCCAATGACTTTTATTTGGAAGGGAACAGGATACCAACCGAGAAACGCAACGCCGCTCTCCTTAAGACGCCGGCGGGAGCACGGGCGGTTCTTGCGCTTATCGACACCACGGGATACAGCTCCCAGATCAAGCAGAAATATAGCGGCATGATCATCACCGAAGGGAACTTGTCGGTATGCGGCAATTCCCTCGGCGTGGGCAGCTATGGATTCGGACTGGACCGCCCGGCGCCCACCAGCAATGCGGACGCGAAGTTCTTCCTGTACAACCAAGCTGGCCAGAAGGTAGGCGAGTGCTCCGCTAAGAAAGACACCTCGATCAAGCAGCCAAGCCCCTTGAAAGTGGTGGTGGGGAAGGACGGTACCGCAACTCTTCAGCTCGCCCGATATGTCGTGGAGCTGAAATAGCCGCGTTGCCTTGGGGGGCCGGGGTTCACGCCGGGCCGTCCGCCAAACGACGGCTCAAGGCCGGCGTCCCCCGCGCGCGGGTTCGGAATTGCAGGCTATGTCCGGTTAGGGAGGCTAATTGAAGCCCGTGGTGTCCCGGCTGTGGCAGGTCTGTGTTTCTGTAGCTGCAGCTCTCGGCCTCATTCTTGCTTGCCCTTCGTATGACGGATGGACAGCTCACGCCCTGCGGCCTGCCTCGGCAGGCAGGCCCAGAATCCTTCCCAGCTATTCAGGCACGCCCCAAGCCTCCGGGCGGCGGCCGGGTAAATCCTTCGACATTCTCATTGTGAACGGCCGGATCGTGGACGGCTCGGGCCGCGCGGCCTTTCAGGCCGACCTGGGCATTCGTGGCGGCCGCATCGTGCGCATCGGCTCTCTGGCGGGGGAACCGGCCCGCGAAACGATTGACGCACGAGGTCTGGTGGTGGCCCCAGGCTTCGTTGACGCGCACACCCACATTGAGGCGCAAATCGAAGGCGTGCGATCACGCCTCGTGGCCGATAACTTCGTTCTTCAGGGCGTGACCACCGTCATCACGGGAAACTGCGGGCGGTCTGCCGCAGATGTCGCCGCACTATTCCGGAAGCTCGAGCGGTTGAAGCTGGGCGTCAACGTCGCGACGCTGGTGGGGCACAACACCATCCGCCAGGAAGTCTGCGGATCGCGCCCGAAACCCTCGCTCCAGCAACTCGCCCGCATGGAGTCGCTCGTGAAGGCCGCGCTCGATGCCGGGGCGTTGGGCTTCTCCACAGGGCTTTGTTACAAGCCGGGGCTCTTTGCCGGTGAGGATGAGGTGGTGGCTCTGGTGGCGGTGGCCGCGCGCGAGAAGGCGGTCTATGCCACCCATCTGCGGGACGAGGGCGCGGGCGAGCAAACCGCGCTCGAGGAGGCGGTGCGCACAGCCCAGCGGGCCGGCGTCGCCAAACTCCACATCTCGCACTTCAAAGCTGCGGGGCGCTCGCAGTGGGGAAAGGCTCAGGCGCGCCTGGAATGGGTGCGACAGGCCGCGGGGCCTAACCTGCGATTCACTTCGGATATGTACCCGTACACTTCACTCAGCAGCACACTCGAGTATCTTATCCCCCCAGAAGCCTTTCCCTGGCTGGGGAGTGCCTTCGGGCCACGTGGAGCCAGGGTGTCCGCCACAAGCGACACCCAGAATTTCGAGCGCGCTCTGGACGCGACGCTGGAGAAGCTGAGTCGGGACGGGTGGCAGGATTATTCGAACGTCCGCGTGGCGTTCAGCGAGCGGCACAAGGAATGGATCGGGCGGGCCATCCCGGAAATCGTGCGGGCGGAGCGGGGAGGTCCCGCCGCTTCGCCGCGCGACCAGGCGGACTGGATTTTGAGGAACCAACAGCGCGGCGATATTCAGATTATTGCTGAAGAGATGAGCGACCAGGACGTCCGCCAGCTCATGCAGGCGCCGGAAATATGCTTCGGCTCAGACAGCTCCATCCACTATCACGGCTTGGGCCGTCCGCACCCGCGAGGAGCTGGGACTTTTCCGCGAATTCTCGCCGAATATGTGCGCGAGCTGAAAATCTTGCCACTCGAAGAGGCCGCGCGGCGCGCCACCAGCCTGCCCGCTGCCATCTTTGCCTTGCCCGAGCGGGGTGTTCTCCGAGAAGGTTACTGGGCGGACCTGGTGCTTTTCGATCCCGCGCGTATTCAGGACCGCGCTACCGCCGATGACCCGTGGAAACCGCCGGATGGCATTCCGTTCGTTATTGAGAACGGCGTAGTCGTGGCGCGCCATGGAAAGCCGACGGGCCTCCTGCCGGGGCGCCCGTTGCGGCGAAGCGGAACTCTGAAATCGACAGTCATCAATCGAAGCCCGAAAACCTCCAGATGGGCCTTGTCCTCGCGCGGGGGCACGTTTAGAATAAGAGTTTCCCAGTAAGGTACAGCAGGTTGACTCCAAGGTCTGTTTGAGCCGGAGTGCACGACAAAGCCATGCTCCCGGAACAAGCCGGGGAGACATGGGGAAGATCCTCGTGATCGGACTTGAGAAGCAGCGGGAGAGCTTGGCTTCTGATGTGAGGGGCAGGGGAGGGCTGAGTCTTGGGAGAGTCTAAGACGGCTGCGGTGGATTTGGGGTGTGTTTGGAGGGTGTTTAGCAGTGGTGTTCTTCTTCTCCTTTTAGTCCTGGCGCCTGCCGCTCAAGGACGCGAGAAGCGCGGGAAATCGCTCAAGATTAGTGGTAAGGCAATCGCAGTGGAGCCCATCCGGGTCACCATCCAGGACGCCACGGGCCAGACGGTGACCGTAATCTGCACGGAGGACTTCACCCCCAAGGTTGCCGTGGGCTCGGAAGTCACCGCCTGGTACACGCCCAAGCCGGAGGGGAATTTTCTGGATTGGCTGCAGTATCCGCTCGAAAACTTCTTTGTACCTGCGGATGAGATCCGCCGCCAGATCAAGAAGGTCATCATCCTTCCCAATTATGGCGTACCCGACTCGCAGGAGCTTGTGGAGCGAATCGGCGGGTACCTGGAGAACAATTTGGGATGGTACGTGGCCCCGCCATTGCTGGGGGAGGAGATCAGGAGGCGCTTTGGCAAGCAAGGCTCCACTCTGGAGCACATTGACCCCACCACGGGCCAATTTGACGCCAACCGCTATCTCCAAGCGCAGCATGCGCTGATCGAGCATCTGGTGACTGAAGCGCGGGTGGATGCGGTGCTGGAAGTCAACGTTGAGAGAATCCAGGCCAAATTTACAAGCCAGATTGCGGTATGGGACGGTGTAACGGAGCCCGTAGCCAATAAGGCGACACTCATGGCGGGCAACCTGGCGCCTTTTTCGATTAACGGCGAGGTTCCTGCCGCCACCGTGGAGATGAAGCTCCTGGACGCCCAGGGCAAGCTGCTCTGGGCGAATCGGCGGGGATTTGCTGTCCTCTACCTGCGGACGGGAGTGGGGAACAAGTTCCGCGAGCGACCCCTTAGCGAAGTCTATCAGAATGAGGCTGGAGTGAATGAATGGCTCACGGCTGCTTTGGGGACAATTGCCCCCTCTAAAACTGCGGTCGCGGCGGCCCCCAAGAAGCCGGCTAATCCCTAGTGCTGTTCTGACTTATCGCGCCTAAACAGATTGCGCACGGAGGCACGTTATAACCCGCCCTCCCCATCGGTGAAGTCAGGGCCAAGAAGTTGGATCGGCACTAGCGAAACGGAGGATCTGTGAAGCCAAAAGCGTCCCCTCGTCGCAGCGTGTGCATGTTGTGCGGCAAGCCCTCGAAACAAACCATCTGCCATGCCTGCAAGTCGCGGGTGCAAGGCGAGATGCTCTCCCGCAAGGTCCAGGGCGAAAAGGCAGGCAAGGCCTAAGAGTTGTCTCCATGACCCCGCAAACGAAGCGAACACTTGGGCTTGCTTTCCAGCCAAAGGGATGGTAAGAATAGGGGCGTTCAGGGCAGTACTCTACCAGGGTTGGGACGGAACGAAGCGCCGAAGCTTCGCCACCGCAGGTTTGCCCGGGAGGCACGCGACGGTTCCCAAGGATGTAGTTTCCGGCGCCTCTGGGGCGAACCAGGATGCCAGATTTCCTGAGGAGGAGTTCCGATGATGAAGAAGGCTCTGCTCTTGGTTTTTTCGCTGCTGGTTTTCGGCTGTTTGTCTTGGGCAGCGGACAAGGCGTATAGCGGCACCGTCAGCGATGAACACTGCGGCGCCAAGCATGCCACCCCCAGCGCTGCCGCTGCGGAGTGTGTGGAAAAGTGCGTTTCCGGCGGCGCGAAGTATGTCCTGGTATCCCATGGGAAAGTGTATCAATTGAGCGATCAGGACAAATTCAAGGACATGGGCGGAAAGGCCGTGAAGGTGATGGGAAGTCTGAGCGGTGATACCATCACGGTTACTTCCGTTTCTGAGGCCGGCGGCAAGATGAAGAAGGCTGGCTAACGGGCAAAGAGTTCAGCATGAGCTGCTGACGGGCCGTCCCGCCACGGGACGGCCTGTTCTCTTTCTGCCCCCCCAGTCCAGTCTCCAACCTGTTCAGGCTGTACCCCCGCTCCATCCCACCATGCGGTGGCAATTCCGAATAACGACTGATCAGCACTGGCAAAACGGCTTGCTTGGTATTAGCATTCGGTGGGCCCGGCTTTGCCCCGGTCCTACTCTGCAAGCTGACTGCGAAAGGCGAGGTGAATGTCGATGAAGAAAACGTTATTCTGGCTGTTGGGCGTCCTACTGGTAACATTTGTGATCATTCTGCCGGCGGTGGCTCAAGAGGCTGCGCCATCGAAGGAGCAGCCGGCCGAGGAGAAAGCCGCACCCGCGGAGAAGCCCAAAGCGGAGGCCGTGAAACCCGAGACCATCAGCGGCACACTTCAGATGGTGGTCGCGGACAAGAAACTCGTGGTTCTAACGGACTCTTCGGGGATCCCGTTTGATTTCAAAGTAAGCGGCGCTACCCGGATCAAGGTGGGCGGGAAAAAAGCTAAGCTCGATGAGTTGGCCGCCCAGACGAGCAAGTCAGCCTCGGTGAAATTCCTGCCACTGCGCACCGGCGACGTCGCGCAGAGCATCGAGGTGCAGTAGGTCCGCTCCGATCATGGAGTTGTGACTTCTGATGAACAATGTCGGTGAGCTGAGGGCCGAGCGCTGGCTCGGCCCGGACTCTTGGCTCTCGACTGCCTGGCTTGACCTTTCGCAACTTGTAACCGAGAAATTACCGGCTCCGACCTGAAGCCGTAAGGTCTCCCGCAGGTGAAAACCTGTTCGAGGGTTGACGCCGTTCGAACTGCCGGGCCTTGGTCCGGGGCGCCAGGGGCATTCCAAGTGCCTACTCTGGTCTAAGAACCCGAAACCGAACTTCGCCGGGCTCATCTAAGTCAAAAGGAAAGCTTAAACGGGGCATCAGCCGGGGAATGTGCGCCCAGTGCGCATTTGGAGGTGTCCCGCAAAACTTTAGGAGGTCAAGAATGAGAAAAGTCGCTTGCCTTGCCGTCGCGGTGGTTCTCGGCGCGGGTCTTAGTTTCGCCGCTCAGAAGAAGGGTGCTTCAAAGACGTACATCGGCAACATTAGCGACTCGATGTGCGGTGTGAAACACATGATGCCTGGAAAGAGTGACAAGGATTGCACCCTGGAGTGCGTGAAGGCGGGTTCAAAATATGTCCTGGCCGATCCGGCCACTGGCAAGGTCTACCAGCTTAGCGACCAGAAAAAGCCCGAAGCGTTTGCGGGCCAGAAGGTCAAGGTGACCGGTGCGCTTAAAGGCGACACGATTACAGTGACCTCCATTGAAGCCGCAAACTAATATCTGTAGCGCCGCGCTTTAGCGCCGTATGCTGTTGGCCCAGTTGCGGGCGGAGGTGCGGTGTGCCGGGCTAGAACCCGGTGCTGCAGAACGGTTTTCCGCTATAATGCTTGCTGTCCGTTCAGTTGGCAGAAAGCGAAAGAAAGGCTTATGGAAAAAGAAAGTGCGACTGCTCCCGCGTCGGAATGGAAGGTTCGCCGGGTAGGAACAGTAACGTTCGCGATTTCGAAGCCCAAACGCAACCCTCGCAAATTGCGTCAGATGCGACTCAAGAATCGGCGCCGGGCGCGCTAAGGGCTCGTCCCCAGCATTCTTTACGTTCCCCTCATCCAGGTTGAGGGTGGGGCGTAGTGTGTCGAGTTCTCAATGGTTCACATTCTGCGCCAATACGGCTACTCCTTGATTTTCCTGGCGGTCTTCGCCGAGAGCCTGGGTTTTCCCGTGCCCAGCTATCTTCTGATGCTGGTGGGGACCGCCTTGGCGGCCGACTTGCATTTTCGCTGGGGCGGGATTCTGGCGGTGAGCGTTGTGGCGGCCTTGGCCGGCGGCCAAATCTGGTATGTCTTGGGTCGTCTGCACGGGCGCCCCATTCTGCGAAAGCTATGCTCCTTGGCGCTGCGTCCCGATTCTTGTGTCAGCCGCATGGAAAACCTCTTCTTGCGGCACGGGCTGAAATCCCTGCTCGTCGCCAAATTCGTTCCCGGCTTGAACACAGTGGGGGCTCCGCTGGCCGGTATGTTGAAAACCTCTCCGCTCCGCTTCACTTTATTTGATTTGGGCGGAACCATTATCTGGGCAGGTTCGGCGGTCTTGCTGGGACTGGGATTTCGCTCGCAAGTGGAGTGGGCCATCGCTTGGCTTACTGCCTTCGGAAGAACCAGCGTGCTGGTTCTACTGATCCTTTTGGGAGGTTGGCTGTTTTTGAAGTGGGTGGAGCGGCGCCGCTTCTATCGGCTACTGGCGAAAGTCCGGATTTCCGCCGCGGAGCTGAAGGAGCGCCTGGACCGCGGCGACGATGTGGTTGTGGTTGACCTGCGCTCCGGCCTCAGCTATGAGGCCGCCGGCGCGAAGATTCCGGGTGCCTTACGCATCCCGCCCGAGATGTTCATGGACCGGCATAACCAAATCCCGCCCCAACGGCCCATGGTGATGTACTGCTCCTGACCCAACGAAGCCACCAGCGCCAGGATGGCGCGGCTCCTGATGGACAAGGGATACCTGGAGGTTTGGCCGCTGCTGGGCGGATTCGACGCCTGGCAGTCTGCGGGCTTCCCCGTCGAGCCGGTCTCCGCCAAGGTCCCGGCACTCACCACAACCGCTCCCGCTCGTACCTCGGCCTGATGATGCAACTCTTCCTCGTCCGA
>Ga0187771_10000909_pt1 | contig 19126 bp, 14 predicted proteins | sample 0116_SJ02_MP15_1_FD_133139 | JGI IMG/M metagenome (GOLD analysis project Ga0187771, IMG submission 133139) | Tropical peat soil microbial communities from peatlands in Department of Meta, Colombia - 0116_SJ02_MP15_10_MG | ecosystem: Environmental > Terrestrial > Soil > Wetlands > Peat | place...
CCGAACCACTCCCCGTCTTTCCTGCGCCGGTGCTCTCCCGTTTCAGCCCAAGTCTTCCTTCCCATTTCGCTTATCCTCTTCGACGAAACTCCTTGGAACTACTCAGGCAAAAGGCTGCAAGGGGAAATCCGATTTTCTTCAATCCAGCCAGTTACGACTCGGCTGGCTTGAACGCGTTCTCCGTCGCTACCGGTGATTTCAAGGGCGATGGGAAACTGGACATCGTGGTCGCCAATGAGTGCTTTGACAGCACTTGCAGCAGTGGTGGCGTGGGCGTTCTGTTGGGCAATGGCGATGGCACATTTCAGACCGCCCAGAGCTATGCCTCCGGAGGGTACGAGGCTTTATCGGTTGCAGTCGGGGACGTCAATGGAGACGGGAAACTGGACCTGGTGGTGGCGAACGGTTGCGTGGCCGCGAATCAGTGCAGCAATGGAATGGTAGGTGTGCTGCTGGGAAATGGGGACGGCACATTCCAACCTGCGCAGAGCTACTCTTCGGGAGGAGTTGCCGCCACCTCGCTGGCAATTGCGAAACTCGACCCTGCCGGATACCAGGATTTAATAGTGACCAATCAGTGCCTGGACAGTACCTGCCAGAGCGGAAGCATAGGCGTGCTGATTGGCAACGGAGATGGAACGTTTCAAGCAGCGCAAAGTTACGCTTCTGGAGGCCTCACCGCAGAATCGCTGGCGCTTGCTGATTTCAACAAGGATCGGAAACTCGATGTGGCTGTGGCCAATGGGTGCCTGGATAGCACCTGCGCTAGTGGCGGTGTCGGAGTGCTGCTGGGAAACGGGGACGGAACCTTTCAAGCGGCGCAGGCCTATGCCTCAGGCGCGTACCTGGCTACCTCCGTTGCCACTGGGGATTTCAACGGAGATAGAAATGTTGACTTGGCTGTGGCCAATCAGTGCCAAGGCAGTGAAGATTGCGGCACTGGCAGTGTTGCAATCCTCCTGGGCAATGGCAATGGGACCTTTCAGCAGGCGCAAACCTTTTCCTCAGCAGGAAATTTTGCGGCCGCAGTTATTGTCAGCGATTTCCGCCATGACGGGAGGGATGATCTGGTGGTAGCCAATCAGTGCCAAGTGCAGGGGGATTGCATTTACGGCATTGCGACGGTATTTCTGGGGAATGGTGACGGGACTTTTCAACCACCTCAGAGCTATGTCTCCGACGGTTATATGGCGTCGTCAGTTCACGCCGGAAATTTTCGCCGACAGGGAGGGGCCGATCTGGTGATAGCAAATCAATGCCAGAACAGCAGCGCTTGCAACGGAACTGTCACCGTGCTGTTGGGGAATGGCGATGGTACATTCCAGGCGCCTCCCAGCTATAATTCCGGCGGCTACGACGCTGACTCCATTGCCCTGGGCGATCTCAATGGCGACAAAAAACTAGACTTGGTGGTGGCCAGTTTCTGCCAGACGGCTTCATGCAACAAGGGAAACGACGGCATGGTGAGCGTGCTCCTGGGAAATGGCAATGGTACGTTCCAGAACGCGACAGGTTACAGCACCGGCGGGTTCGGAACTTCTGCGGTAGCGGTGGCCGACCTCAACCATGACGGCAACTTGGACGTCGTCGCCGTCAACCAGTGTGCCGCCAGTGATTGCGGCACCGGCGGCAGCGTTAGCGTGCTACTTGGAAACGGAGACGGAACGCTGCAAAGTCCCCAAAGCTACGCAATCGGAGCTTACACATCCGTGTCGATTGCAGTCGGGGACTTTAACAATGACGGGAACCCTGATCTTGCTGTCGTGAGCCAGTGCCAGGACAACACCTGCCAGAATGGCGCAGTCAGCATCTTGTTGGGTAATGGCGACGGCACTTTCCAATCCGCGTTGGTGTACCCGTCGGCAGGATATGAATCCGACTCAGTGGCGCTCGGAGATTTCAACAGCGACGGAAACCTGGATCTGGCACTCGCCAGTCAGTGCCAAGACAGCACCTGTCGCAATGGAGGTGTCAGCGTACTGCTTGGAAATGGCGACGGCACTTTCCAAACTCCGCAAAGCTACAGTTCTTTCGGAGCGCAGGCTGATTCCATCGCGGTTGCCTACTTGACCGCAGATGGCATACTCGATCTGGTTGTGGCCAACCTCTGCCAAGGCATAAATAATTGCAGCCAAGGTTCTGTAACGTCGCTGCGGGGGGCTGGTAATGGAACCTTCCGCTACCCAAGTTCTGTTGCTTCAGGAGGGGCGGACGCATATTCGGTCGTGACGGGTGACTTCAATGGAGACGGCTTGCGGGATGTGGTTGTAGTCAACAGCAACAATACATCTGTCTTGCTTGGAGAAGGAAATGGAATCTTCAAACCAGCGATTCCTTACGATCCCGGCGGCGTTTTCCTTTCCACCGGTGACTTCAACCAGGACGGCCGGCCGGACGTAGCTATCGCCGATGGCGCACTCTCCACCGTTACCATCCTGCTGAATGTCGTGCATGGATACAAGTGGACGACCAGTACCACTCTTACATCATCGCCTAATCCTTCGGCGGCGTACCAAGCGATTCTTTTCACCGCTGCCGTAACAAGCCAAGGCAATGGCTCACCCAGAGGCAGTGTCACTTTCAAGCAGGGACAAAGAGTCTTGGGTAAAAGCAACCTGCAAAACGGACAAGCTACATTGAGCTACGCCTTCGCTTCCCCCGGAGTGTATCCCGTCACGGCCGTCTATTCGGGCGACTCGAGGTTCTTGCCCAGCACCTCGCAGAAGCTGAGACAAGAGGTCATCAAGGCAACAACTACCACCGACTTGACATCTCACCCCAACCCGTCCGAATCAGGACAAACCGTCACCTTCACGGCTAGAGTAACCGGCCAATACGGTGGAACGCCCACGGGCACAGTCACCTTCAAGGACAACAAGAGAGTGTTCTAGCCCAGGTTCCTCTTCAAAACGGTGTCGCACAATACCAAACGAACGGTCTCCCCAAAGGCAAACATCAAATTTTCGCAGATTATGGAGGGGATGCCAGCTTCCGGCGCAGTTTTGCCAAGTTGATTCAAGTCGTTGAGTGAAGCGGCCCGCGATTGCATCAGCCCCAATAGGCGAAATACGACCACGTACGCGACCGGGCAAACGGAGTCCGATCCTGGAGGCGAGGTCATAACCACGCCCGGGTCCACCGCGGACGACATCTTGAACCTGATCTTCAGCGCGTTCTGCACCAGAAACTGAAGTCCACGCCCAATACAGCACCGCATTTCAGCATCTTATGTGCACAATCTTGCACGTTGACTGAGGTCTGGAACTTGAGCGACAATGCGCACGTCGAAGCGCTGACGATCTTCCTCCCCCTTTTGGCGCATCCCCTGACGCCTGAGGTGGCTCAATGCGAAAAACACGTCCTAGCCTTTGCTCAGTGTTGTTGTCAGTCGTCCTTCCGTTTACCCTCAGCTCTCAGCAACATCAGGCGAGCTTGCTCCGCCTGACGGGTGGTTCCTGGTCGCAACTGGCCGAACTAACGGGTTCCGATGGTATGAGCCGAGACTTGTTTGGCTACTCGGTTTCAAAAAGTGACGACGCCGTTGTGGTGGGAGCGCCCGCCGCCACGGTGGGTTCAAACTCCAAGCAAGGTGCAGCTTACGTGTTTGTCGAGGGATCCAACGGCTGGTCGAACATGACCCAAACCGCCAAGCTTACCTCATCGGACGGACAGGCAGGCGATATGTTTGGGATCTCGGTGTATGTTTGCCATAACGTTGTGGTCGTAGGGATGGGGCCAAGCTCTCGCGGCAGCAAGGCGTATGTCTTCGTAGAGCCGGCAGGAGGCTGGCAAGACATGACTGAAACGGCCCAACTCACTGCCTCGGATGGCTTGCCGGGCGATCATTTTGGATCGGCAGTCTCTATTAGCTTAAAAACGGTAGTGGTAGGAGACTTTGGAAATTCCAGCTCAACTCAAGGGGCAGCCTACATATTCACGCAACCCTCCGCTGGATGGAAAAACATGACCGAGACCGCCAAGTTGACCGTAGATGGCGGACAGCAAGGTGACTTTTTTGGCATCTCGGTGGCCGCCAACCTGGGAAACACGGTCGTGGTAGGGGCTACGCAAGCTGGCAACTCCGGAGGGGGTGCAGCGTATGTCTTTCTGAAACCTGCCGTGGGCTGGATAACGACTTCCCATCCCAATGCTACGTTGACCGCCTCCGACCGGACAGCGAAGGCCAATTTCGGCCAGTCGGTTGGAGTAAACGGCAATACCATCGTGGCCGGCAGCAAGGGAGCCAGTGGAAATGGTGCGGCGTATGTTTATGTCGAGCCGTCCAGCGGGTGGACCAATGCAACTGAGACAGCACAGCTAATGAACCCGTTGAATCAGCCCACAAATTGCTATAGCTGTTCGGTTGGGGTTTCCGGGTACATAATCGTGGTAGGCACGCCGAAAACTGGAATAAGTGGCGGTTTCGTGTATGCATTCCGGCAACCGTCGAGCGGCTGGCAAACTACCTCCCGCCCCTGGCTCAGGCTTGTCTCTTCGGATCATCAGAAAAATGGGCTGTTCGGTTTTTCTGTCGGTTTCGATGGATTTCTGGCAGCCGGGGCGCCCGGCGGCGGCAGCCAACACCAGGGGACAGGATATGTGTTCGGTCGGTAGTTGTTACACGACTTTTGAGGCCTCGTTTTGGAAATCGGACTATGTTTCTGTGCAGTGGACTTGCGTAAATCGCCTCTCCTGGTGCCGCGCATACCCGTTGTCTTTCTCCTGATCTTGGGACAGTGAGGGCCCGACCAACGTAAGCACCACGGATTTATTCAGTTACTTTCTAGATTTGCATTACATTCGATTTCGAGGACGCAACTAACGAGTACTCCGAGGCAGGTTTTGAAGCTTGCCAGTTGGATCGGGTCGTCGCAACAAAGGGTGAGGCACTGAAAACCGCGGGCGGCTAGAGGACAATCTCTCGCTGTCCCTTGTGCTCTTTGTTGGAAGCTTCGGCTGCCTGCTTGAGTTCTTTGCTGGCTTCATCGATCAACGACTTAGCCTTTGCGGCATGTCCTTGCAAGTCAAACTCGTTGGCTCGCTGCCCAGCCTCGATTTTATTGAAGGTCTGGTCTAGGAGCTTTTGAGCCGCAGCCAGGTTCAGGTGCCTCTTCGCACTGATGTTTTGCTCCGGGGGCGGTAGCCCTTTCCCTTTTCCCTGTCCCGCTGGCTTTTGAGCGTAGGCCAAGCTACCGAACAGCCATCACCAGCATGCTTCCCAAAACTAAAAAGGCGCTTCCGCACTAGGGGTGCGCGGCCACTTCTGGTCCGGCCAACGACGAAAATGGGAGCTCGTTAAGCTGCCAGGTAGTAGCAAACGCGCATCTCTCGCGTCTATACTCGTAGTGCCTGACAGATGCCGTTCTTGGATTCTCTCAAGTCGCTTCGATCTCCCAGAGTGCAACTTGCATGGGTGGTCGCCATAGCCGCGGATGCAATCCAGATCGCCGCCTTGCCGTTGTTTGCGGAAGGTGCGCTTTCGCCCGCGGACAGCGTCTTGGATGTAATAGTTGCGATCATCCTCGTGCGTTTGCTGGGCTGGCATTGGGCCTTTCTGCCCACGCTTGCTGCCGAACTGGTTCCGGGACTTGATCTGTTTCCCACTTGGACGGCTGCCGTGTGGTTCGTTACTCGTCAGAAAGCCGAGGGAATGCCGCGAGCTTGGCACGAGGATCAGCGCACGGAAAATGGCAACTGGTCGGGTCCTTCTGAACCGGAAATCTTGCCTCCTGATCCGACACTGCGCAGGGGATGAGAAACAGCCTATCGGCCTGGTTCCTTGCTAGTTCCGGTTGGAACTGCCGTGAACCACCATGGGCAGGACAGCTGACGCTTCACCTTTCTTCTTCCTGCGGTTCTTCTTAGGCGCGCCCGAACCCTTTTGAATAATATCGGCCAACGTTGTGTTTTCCAGAATTTTTGCGGCCGCGTCGCGAACGTCGAGGAAGACCTGGTAAAGCGCACGATGCCCAGCGTCACGATCGATGAGCTCGCGAAGCTGTTCCGCATCGGCAAATGGGGCGAGCGGGCCGTCCACCAGGCGAATGATCTCACTCAACTGAATGTCCGCAGGAGAGCGGCGTAATTGGTAGCCGCCCTTGGCGCCACGAACGCTCTCGACAATCCGGGCATTCTTCAATTCCAGCAGGATGAGCTCCAGAAACTTCTCCGGCAGTCCTTCTTCATAGGCGATGTCACGGATGCGGATTGCGCCCTGATCCGCATGACGAGCCAACATCATCATGGCCTGCAAGGCATATAAGCCCTTTTGCGAGATCTTCATAGACTCGTATTCTTGCATAAACTCGATGTCGTTAATAGAGTTTATTAACCTCAGGCGTTGGCAGGTGGAGTGCCAGCCTGTTGATGAAAACTTGATCAATTCATCCCATGCCGACTCAATAGCTTGCAAGCGCACGTCCCGCCGTATCCGCAGCGGAGGGACGGAAGGCTTTTGCACACGGTGGCACCAAAAGTTCCTTGACTAGACAGAATTTGAGGAATTCCACAGTGCCTCAAGAGATGCGAAGAACCTGTACCGTGATGTTGTCCGGTCCGCCGCGGCGCTTCGCCGTTTCAACTAAGGCTCGGCAAGCGTCCAGGGAGACATGCTGTACAACGGCCTGACGAATCTCTTCGTCTTCCATCAAGCTCCACAAGCCGTCGGTGCAAACCACCACCACATCGCCAGCGCTGAGTGGAATCGGCGCCGAACCAATTTCCGGCTCCGCTTCCGGGCCTGCCCCTAGAGCGGCTGTCAAAATGTGGCGTTGAGGATGCTTGTCCGCCTCTTCCACGGTGATCACACCGCTTTCCACCAGTCGGCCGACGTAGGAGTCATCGTGTGTCAAACGTGAGATCGTGCTTCCGCTAACGAGGTACAGACGGCTGTCGCCGATGTGCGCATAGAACAGCTGTGAAGCAAGCAACACGACCGCCGTGGCCGTGGTTCCCATGCCCACAAGCGCCGGGTGCGCTGCCGCATACTGCTGGATGCGCTGGTGCGCCGCCCTAAAGCCGTCGACCAAAGCAGCCTGCGGATCGCTTTGTGCGGCGGCGTAGGTTTGCTCGATTGCTTCGACGGCGATACGGCTGGCTTCCTGGCCTCCTTCGTGTCCGCCCATGCCATCGGCGACGATTGCAAGCCTGCCCTTGAGCAGGAATTGGTCGTCGCTTTCCGGCTCCCAGTAGGAATACCAGTCCTCGTTGTTGTCGCGTTGGCAACCTAGATCGCTCAGGCTGGCGCGCTCAATGCCTGTCCTCACTTGCATCGGTAAGGGATTATACCGAGTTTCCAGCTTGATCTGTCACCAACCCGCTGAGATGACATTTGTCACCACGGCTGCATGATGATCTCCACTGGTGCGGCCCACCCGCGTGCTCGAAGATGAAAATCACAGGGCAGTGAAGGCTCTGAGCAGCGTCAGGAGGATGCTTAAGATGATCGCAACCATGCAAACGGAGGAACAATAGATGATGCGGGACGGCGGAGAGCTTCCGATCATCGCGTCATTGACGAAGGTCAGCAAGAATTTCGGCGAGATCAAAGCTCTGCGCCAAGTAGATTTCGACATCCGCGCAAGTGAACTCGTCGCCCTGCTCGGACCCAACGGTGCGGGCAAAACCACGGCGGTCAAACTGCTGCTGGGATTAGCTCGGCCAACAGCCGGCCGGATCAGCATTTTCGGCGGGAATCCGGTCAACGCGGAAGTCCGCATCCGCATTGGGGCCATGTTGCAAGTAGCGCGAGTTCCAGAGACTTTGCGTGTACGCGAGCACATTGATCTGTTTTCCTCCTACTACCCTGCTCCCTTGCCGCTTAAGGAGACACTTGCCATCGCCGGATTGGAAGAAATCAAGGACAGGCTCTTTGGCGAACTCTCCGGCGGTCAACGCCAGCGGGTGTTGTTCGCCCTGGCAGTTTGCGGTGATCCCGATCTGCTGTTCCTCGATGAGCCCACCGTCGGCTTGGACGTAGAAGCCCGGCGCTTGCTCTGGCAGGAGATTCGCAACCTGGTTAGCCGTGGCAAGACTGTTCTGCTGACGACGCACTACCTGGAGGAGGCAGACTCGCTGGCCGACCGCGTGGTGGTGATCCACCGAGGAGAGATCATCGCGCAAGGAACGCCGCACCAGATCAAGGCCAAAACCTCCGGACAGAAAATCCGCTGCTGCAGCGATCTGCCGCTCGAATTGGTGCGGGAGATGCCTGCAGTAGTGGAAGCGACGAAAAACGGCGACTGGTTCGAGATTCGCACCACTGCCGCCGAGCCAGTTTTGCGGGAATTGTTTCTGCGCGACCCTGCAATCCGCGGAATCGAAGTCACCAGTGCTGGCCTAGAGGATGCTTTCCTCGCGTTGACCAGCGAAGACAACGGCAAATCACAACAGGAATCGAGGAGCTAAGTCATGGCCACCGCTGCGATGTTGAGATCTGAGACTGCGCTGCGCCCATCAGGCGCGACGTTCACCATCTTCCTAAGAGAAGCCAAGTACGAATTCTTGAAGAACCTCCGGCTGCGCGCTTATTCGTTGTCGGTGGTGATGTTCCCGGTCATGTTCTACATCCTGTTCGGCCTGGTGCTGAACCGGGGAGAGATGATCGGCGACACGCGCTTCACCACTTATCTAATCGCTACCTACGGAACGTTCGGAGTGATGGGAGCTTCGCTGTTTGGCGCCGCTGCCGGGCTGGCGGCTGAGCGTGGTCTGGGCTGGCTGCAGGTGAAACGCGCTAGCCCCATGCCGCCGTTCGCTTACTTCTTCGGCAAGGTGATGATGAGCGTCATCTTCAGCACGACCGTCGTATTCGCACTGTTGGCGCTTGGAATCGCATTGGGCGGCGTGCGGCTGTCTTTTCTGGAAGGACTGAAGCTGGTTTCCACGCTCGTGGCTGGTTCGCTACCCTTTTGCGCTATGGGAATCGCTATTGGCTATTTCGCCGGTCCAAACTCTGCGACTGGCGTGATCAATCTTATCTATCTGCCGATTTCGTTTCTCTCCGGTCTGTGGGTGCCGCTGATGTTCCTGCCCAAAATCCTGCGCCAGTTCGCACATGCCTTGCCGCCTTATCATCTGGCACAGCTCGCGTTGAGCACGGTTGGCGCTGGCCAGCAGGAATCGAACCTCATGCATTGGGAGTTTCTCATGGGATTCTCGCTGATCTGCCTGGGAATCGCGCGCATCGGCTTTCAGCGCGACGAGGGAAAGATGTATGGTTAAGCTGAAAGACGCTCTTTCAGCGCGTCAAACAACTCGCTTATGAGACTGCTGCCCAAAGACCACATCCATGGCTGGGCGCCACTAACGTGGCTGGCCTACTGCGGCTTTTTCTATATCCAGCCGATCCTCGATCACGCCGGCTGGAAAGAATGGGCGCTAACCGCGCTAGGCCAGGTAATTTTCCTTGCGCTGTATTTCGCGTATTTTTGGCTGTCCCGGCGTTGGCAAATCGTCATCATTGCGCTGCTGGTTCTGCTCGGAGCCGCGTATATCCCTTACAACAGCGGTGCCAGCACGTTTGTGGTTTACGCGGCAGCCTTTGTGCCATTTGTTTTCGTAAATGAGAAAGCGGCACTGGCGGTCCTGGCGCTCACTCCGGTAATCCCCTTTCTGGAGATCTGGCTGCTCCACCTTTCCCCTTGGTTCCTTATTTACTGCTGCCTCCTGCCGTTGGTGGTTGGCGGCAGCAATGTTTTCTTCGCGGCGCGCAATCGCATGTACCAAAAGTTGCGCATAGCGAATGAGGAAATCGAGCATCTGGCCAAAGTAGCGGAGCGTGAACGCATTGCGCGCGATCTGCATGATGTGCTGGGGCACACGCTTTCAGTAATCATTCTGAAATCGGAGCTGGCGGGAAAACTCATCGATCGTGATCCGGAGCGCGCCAAGGCTGAGATCGGAGATGTGGAACGAACTTCCCGCGAAGCGTTGGCCGAGGTACGGAATACCATCCGCGGATACCGTCTGAATAGTCTGGCGGCGGAGTTGAAGCAAGCAGAATCGACGCTGCAGCTGGCGGGAGTAGCGGTGAAATCCGAGGCCTCCGAACTGCCGTTGACCCCGGTGCAGGAAAGCGTCGTCGCTCTCGTGGTTCGCGAGGCAGTCACGAATGTGGTGCGTCACGCTGCCGCTCGAAATTGCCGAGTTCGCTTGGCTAATGACAACGGGAACTGCCTGCTGGAGGTGCACGATGACGGCCGAGGCGGCTTGAGGACCGAAGGCAACGGGCTGCGTGGCATGCGTGAGCGCGTCGAAGCGCTGGGCGGGACTCTGCAATATGACAGCAGCGCCGGCACAAAGTTGAAGATCGAATTTCCCCTAAACCCACCGGGCAAGAACGGGAGTTATGAATCCGTCGTTGAAAGAGAACCGCAAAACGATTCGGGTAATCATTGCTGAAGATCAGGGCATGGTGCTGGGCGCGTTGGCCGCCCTGCTGGAGATCGAAGGCGACATCTCCGTCATTGCCCAGTGCCGCGACGGTTCTGAGGCACTGAAAGCGATTCTCACGCAAAAGCCTGACGTCTTGATCACCGACATTGAAATGCCCAAGATGACCGGACTCGATGTGGCTGCTGAACTGAAGCGTCGCCGCGTCAGCACGCGGGTCATTATTCTGACGACTTTCGCCCGCGCCGGTTACCTCCGACGCGCGCTGGAAGCAGGGGCCTCCGGTTACATGTTGAAGGATATGCGGGCGGAAGAACTGGCCGAAGCCGTTCGCCGCGTACATCAAGGTCTACGGGTGATTGACCCGGAACTGGCGACGGAAGCGTGGGCAGAGCCGGATCCGTTGACCGACCGAGAACGGCAGGTGCTGCGATTAGCGGGCGATGGCATGGCAAGCGGCGACATTGCCGCGGAACTGAATCTCTCCGAGGGCACAGTCCGCAATTATCTCTCGGAGGCAATCAGCAAACTGGGAGCTAATAATCGCGTGGAAGCGGCGCGCATTGCGCGTACTCGCGGCTGGCTGTGAAGGCCTGGGCTGCTCCTATAGCAACCCTCCGGTTTCCAGCGTCAACAGGCTCAGGGCGCTTTCCAGCTTGCCGATGGCTTCAGCCAGCTCCGGTCGCTCTCCTATTTTCTCCTGAAGCTCGATGAGCAGCGCACGAGCATTGGAAACATGCTCCACGGCCGGGGCATTCCCTGAAGCTTGGCTTGGACCGGATTTAGGTTCAGATCCCATTCTTGCGCCTCCATTGCACCGCACTATGCACCACCCCCCACTCTACGATTCCCGATTATAGTATTCCTGGCGCAGAAATCCGCACGCTGCGCCACATAAACTTCCGACTCGCGCACCACGGTCAATGGCATGGACACGCCAGACGTCAAAGACATTCGGCAAATGATTGAGCAAGGCAGAACGTCGGAGGCTGCCGGCTCTCTGCAGCAAGCGCCGCCGGACTATGCCGCTTCCCTGCTTGCGGCCCTGCCTTTTGAGGAACAACAGGATATTTTCCGACGGATTTCTGTCGACTTCGCCGCCTTGCTGTTTCCCTACTTTCCCTACTATCACGCTTACGTCTTGCTGCACAGCCGGCCGCTGGATGAAGTGCGCGCGATCATCGACAAGGCCGACCCTGCTGACCGGATGCGTTTTTTTGATGAACTCCCCGAGGAAGTCTGGCAGAAATTGATGGACGAACTGGGGAGTGCCGCAGTCCTTGCGGCCGCGGAGCCAGTCCCCTCGCCACCGGCGCGCAAGGTTGTACAACCACCACCTCCCAGCATTCGCGGTGAAGCGATTCTTGAGGCACAGGCGATCGAAAAAAACTTCGCCCAGCCGGATGGCCGGGAAGTGCAGGTGATTGCTCCGACAAGCCTGGCGCTCGAGTCCGAAACCATCATCGCGCTTCTGGGCGCCTCAGGATCGGGAAAGTCCACAATGCTGCGCATTCTGGCCGGACTGACCCAGCCTTCCGCAGGCCGCGTTCTCTGGCACGGCAAGCCGTTGGGTGCGTGCCGTCCTAATGCCGCGATCGTTTTTCAAAGCTTTGCTCTGTTTCCCTGGCTCACGGTGCTTGAGAACGTAGAGGCCGGGTTGGTGGCACGCGGAATGGCGCCAACCGAACGTCATCAGCGGGCATTGCGAGCGCTCGACTCGGTCGGACTGAAGGGTTTTGAAACGGCCTACCCGAAAGAACTTTCCGGCGGCATGAAGCAGCGGGTGGGGTTTGCGCGCGCCCTCGCCGTCGAGCCGGAAGTGCTCTTCATGGACGAGCCTTTCTCCGCGCTCGATGTTCTAACTGCTGAGAACTTGCGCAGTGAACTGCTGGAGCTGTGGCTGGGAAAGAAAATTCCGACGCGGAGCATTTTTCTGGTGACCCACAATATCGAAGAGGCCGTGCAGTTGGCGGATCGCGTGATCGTGTTGGGCAAGAACCCGGCGAAGATCCGCGCCGACTTCCGAATCGGCTTGCGCCATCCCCGCGACCGCAATGCGCCTGAATTTCTGCTGTATGTGGATTACATCTACAAGGTGATGACCCAGCCGGAGTTAGAGCACGCGTTGCCGCCGGAATCTGCGGCGCGCGCCAAAGCCGCTCACTCTCTGTTGCCGCACGCCCGTCCGGGAGGCATTGCTGGGCTGATCGAGTTGCTGGCGGACCGCGGTGGAGCGGACGACCTTTACCATATCGCCGAAGAACTTGTCATGGAAGTGGACGATCTGCTGCCCATCGTGGAGGCCGCGACCCTACTCGGTTTTGCCGCTTCTCATCAAGGCGACGTCGAACTGACACCGGCGGGCAAGGCGTTTTCCGAAGCCGACATTACCGCCCGCAAAGAACTGTTTCGCGACGCCGCGTTGGCGAACGTCCCTTTGCTGCAACAGATTCAGACTGCGCTGCAGAGCAAATCGGACGGAGCCATGCCGCTCGAGTTTTTCCGCGACGTTTTAGAGAAGCACGTGCCCGAGAACGAAGTTCAGGCGCAGCTCGATACCGTGCTGTACTGGGGACGTTTCGCCGAAATCTTCACCTACGATGCACAGGACGACCGACTGCGCCTGCGGTCCAACACTACAGCGGCACGCTAAAGCATTTTCACTCTTACTGTGATCCCAAACCCTGTCATCCTGAGCGGAGGGGATGCCGCGCGGAGCAAGGCGTCCCCGATGTCGAAAGCTTGCCCTGAGTGAGGGCAGCGACTCGAAGGGAGCCCGTGCCCCAACCCAAACTGTCATCCCGAGCGGAGCGGAATCGTTCGCTCGCGAACGATTCTGTGGAGTCGAGGGACCCCGAGTTTGCCTGCTCCCGGCACGAACCCGAAAGCGCGTTTCCACTGCGAACCTCGTCCGTCGGGGTTCTTGGTGAGAACTCCTCTCCGCGGCCGTTGGCTTCCCACGCAAACACGGGTCTTTCGACCACGCAGCCTGAGTCGCTAGCGACTCAGGCTGCGGAAGCGAAGGATCCATGCATTGAACCGCTCTAGAATAGGACACTCGCGTCGGAACTCGGAAAAGCAGATTCCTCCGGGCTAAAGCCCGTCGGAATGACAACCTATCAGTCGTGGAAGACGCGTCCGCGCGACACGAATGGGGTACCGGTTCGCGGACAAGAATGTCCGCGCCACACAAGAAGCATCCGCAGCGCTTACTGAACTAGGAACAGCGGCCTCATTTCGAAGCTGCTGTAACGCGGGCGGAGGCGCTCGGTGTTGTAGTATTCCTTCACGTCAACGACTTTCTTCGACGCAGTGATCGTGTCCACCGGCATGTTGTCGTAGCGGCCGTTCTTCAGAATTACCAGGCGGCCGTGAATCCGCCTCAGGATCAGGTCCAGCGCCAGGTTGCCGAACGCCATGGGCACGATGGAATCAATCGCATCCGGGTCACCACAGCGCACCAAGTATCCCAAGCGCTGGTTGATGACGTCGATGCTCTTGCCGTTGTTGTAGTTGGGAGAAAGTTCTTTGAGTTTCGCGGAAACCAGGTCGCCGATGCCGCCCAGCTTCTTGTGGCCGAAAGCATCGGTGGTTTGCTCTTGAAACACCATCTCGCCGCCTTCAAACATGGCGCCCTCCGAGACCAGCACCACGGAATAACGGCTGGGGTTCTTGCGACGATCGCTGACCAATAATTCCGTCAGTTGCTCGATATTGAACTTGTGTTCTGGAATCACGCAGCGGTTGGCCGCACCCGCCATGGTCGGCAGCATGGCGGTAAAGCCGGCATAACGTCCAAAGACCTCGAGCACCATGAACCGTTCGTGCGAACCCGCCGAAGTGCGCAGGCTGTTCGTGAGTTCGATAGTGCGCGTCACAGCCGTGCTAAAGCCGATGCAGTAGTCCGTACCCGGAACGTCGTTGTCCATGGTTTTGGGGATGGCCACCACCTTGACGCCCTCCTGATACAAGCGCACACCGTAGCTGAGCGTGTCGTCGCCGCCGATCGGGATAAGGTAATCAATTCCCAGCCATGCCAGGTTTTTCAAGACCTCCGGCGTCAGGTCGTTCCTTTCATCCGAATAACGGTCTTGCAGGTGAGCCGGAACGCTCGACTTGCCGACCTTGCTGGGATTGGTTCGCGACGTGTGCAGGAACGTGCCGCCGGTGCGCCCAGCTCGGTTCACAATTTCTTCCGTCAGCGGAAGGTAATTCTCGCGGTAGTCAGCTTCCTTGTCGCGGATAAGGTCAACCAAACCCGCCCAACCCCGACGTATCCCAATCACTTCAAAGCCCTCACGCAACGCCCGAATGGTTACCGCACGAATTGCTGGATTCAGTCCGGGGACATCACCGCCTCCCGTGAGAATACCGATAGTTCCTTTCTTATTCTCGATGTTTGCCATGATCAACGTCCTTGTACAGCTGTCCCTCGCGGGGACGAGGTATGAAATCCTGTGCGAATGCAGTAATTCTATAAGACCAGGGCCGCTTCATGCTGATTACCACGGTACGCGGACCCCACGATCTCGATGGCGCACATCTTCGGGGGGCGAGGCTGGGAGACAGGACAAGTGCTCGGAGACTAGGAAGTTCTATGGTGAGCGCGGCAGGATTCGAACTTGAGCCGTTTAGCAGGCGTGAGCGAGCCACTTTTTGGCGAGCGGGAGTCTGCTGGCGAAATCCTGACCCCGAATGCCGAGCCACGCGAAGGCAGAGGGGAAGGACCTCATACTTGGTGAGCGCGGCAGGATTCGAACCTGCGACCCATGCCTTAAAAGGGCATTGCTCTACCACCTGAGCTACGCGCCCACGACGGACCAAACTGACAAATCTGAAAGAACTAACAGGGCAATCCCCGCGCCTGAATGCGTGCGTGCGACGCTACACAGCTAGGTTATCATCTCGTTTGAAATCGTGCGACACCGCGACGTGGCCCGCTCTCGCCGTCTGTAAACGCAGCGATTCAGTAGAGAGATCTCCCGGTTTAGCGTCTTGTTCAGGTTTACTTCCTCGACAGCCGAACCGGCAGCCGCTGTTGCTCTACCTCCCGCTGGATGCCATTCCGGAGGCCTGATAGGCTAGGCGCAGATGTAGGGGCGATCCTATCAACAAATTGACGGCCACTGGCGGTCGAAATATCATCAGTTCCATTCGACTCTGACCAACCATGATCGGCGAGACCATTTCACACTACCGCATTACTGCAATGCTTGGCAGCGGCGGAATGGGCGTCGTCTACAAAGCTCAGGATATGCGCCTGGACCGGTTCGTTGCGCTCAAGTTCCTGCCCGAGGAAGCAGCCAAGGACCGGCAGGCATTGGAGAGATTTCAACGTGAGGCGAAAGCCGCATCCGCTCTGAACCATCCCAACATATGCACGATCTACGACATCGGCGAGGACAACGGCCGGGCTTTCATGGTGATGGAGTTTCTGGACGGGATGCCCCTGAAGTATCACATCGCAGGTCATGCCCTTCCCGGCGATCGTTTGTTGTCGTTGGCCATCGAGATTGCCGATGCTCTCGACGCCGCTCACAGCGCCGGGATCATCCATCGCGACATTAAGTCCGGCAACATTTTCGTAACCAAGCGAGAGCATGCCAAGATTCTGGATTTTGGCGTGGCGAAATTCACTAGTGGTCCAGCAGACGAAATCACAGGCCCGGATGAACCCACCCGGGACCGAGACCTGACCACAGACGGCACCACGATGGGTACCGTGACCTACATGTCGCCCGAGCAGGTTGCGGGCAAGCCGCTGGATGCCCGCACCGATCTGTTTTCTTTTGGCGTTGTGCTCTACGAGATGGCAACGGGACGCCTGGCCTTTGAACGGGAGACTAAGGGCGCAACCTTCGGGGCGATTCTGCACGAAATTCCGAGGCTTGCCTCTGAATTGAATCCGCAGATCCCAACTCGGCTGGAGGAGATCATTCACAAAGCGCTGGAGAAGGACTGGAATCTTCGCTACCAGCACGCCTCTGAAATACGATCCGACCTGCAACGACTGAAAAGAGACACCGACAGCGGACGTGTGGTGACCGCAGGTTCGGGTGTAACGACGGTCAGGCACGATGGTCGCACCACGATGGCGTCCGCAAAATCGGCTTCCCTTGCTTCCTCACTCGGCTCCGAGACGGCCATCGATGAAATCCCGAAGAGAAAATTCCTGAGAATTATTGTCCCGGTCGGAGCGCTGGTTATGGCTCTCATCGCTGGCGGGTTTTATTACGTCTCGCATCGGACCAGGCTGCTGACCGACAAAGACACGATCGTACTCGCCGATTTTATCAACACCACAGGCGATGCAGTTTTCGACGATACACTGAAACAGGCGCTGGCCATCCAGTTGGAACAGTCGCCTTTTCTGAATGTGCTCTCCGAGCAGAAGGTCGACGACACGCTTAAGCTCATGGGCCGTCAGCCCAGCGAGCGGTTAACTCGCCAGATAACGCGTGAGGTCTGCCTTCGCAGCAACAGCAAGGCGCTAATCTCCGGCTCGATCGGCAGTGTCGGAGAACACTACCTGATCGCGCTGAAGGCAGAGGATTGCCAAGCCGGGAATACGTTGGCCAGCACTTCAGCTGAGGCAGTCGACCGGAACAACGTCCTGAAGGCCCTGGACGAAGCAGGCAACCAGTTGCGCGGAAAACTAGGTGAGTCACTGGCCTCGGTCAATGAGTTCAACAAACCACTCGTCGAGGCAACGACTCCGTCGCTCGAAGCGCTACAGGCTCTGACGCAAGCGCAGCGACTGCATGCAGAGACGGGAGACGCGGCCGCGCTTCCTTATTACAAACGTGCTGTCGAGCTCGATCCTAATTTCGCCATGGCCTACGCCGACCTCGGAATAACCTACAGCAACCTGGGACAAGCAAGCCTGGCGATCGAAAACTCGAGAAAGGCGTTTGATCTCCGCGACCGGGTCAGCCAGCGCGAGCGCTTCTACATCGAAGCCATGTACTACAGCGATGTCACGGGAGAATTGCAAAAGGCCAATCAAGCCTACGAGCAGTGCATTAAGACCTATCCGCGGGCCGCCACACCCTACAACAATCTGGGCGTCAATTACACGCTGCTCGGCGAGTATGAGAAGTCTGCTGTTGTGTCGCGTGAGGCAGTCCGGCTAGCTCCTGACAACGGCATTCCCTACGGCAGCCTTATGTCGGATTACAACTCACTCAATCGCCTCGACGAGGCGGAAGCCGTTTTTGAAGATGCCATGGCACACAAAGTGGATGGCCCATACTTGCGTCAGAGCCGGTATAACTTGGCTTTTCTTCAGGGTGAAACCAGGGCCATGGCGGAACAGTTGGCGTGGGCCGCAGGCAAGCCAGGAGTGGAAGACTGGGCTTTCTCCTATCAGTCCGACACTGAGGCTTACTATGGTCGCTTTGACAAAGCACGCGCCTTCTCACAACGCGCAGTCGACTCCGCCCTGCACGCCGATGCTGCGGAAACAGCGGCCGGATGGCAACTCCAAGAGGCACTGCGAGAAGCTGAGATCGGCGACGCGGCTACTGCTCGCAAACTGACGGCCAAGGCCCTGACGCGCAGCAACGGACGCGATGTTGAGGTACTGGCGGCCCTGGCTTTCGCGCGCGCTGGAGACCGTGTTCATGCACAGACGCTGGCAAACACTTTCGAGCGCGATTCTCCACTCGACACCATGATCCAGGGATACTGGTTGCCGATTATCAGGGCTGCCATTGCCCTCGACGTCGGCAATACTCAGCAGGCGATCGCGGCATTGCAAGGCGCTTCGCCATACGAACTGGGGAGTCCTGCACAACTTCCTTATGCCCCAATGTACCCTGCCTACTTGCGCGGCGTCGCCTACAACCGGGCCGGACAACCACAACGCGCCGCCGGCGAGTTTCGCAAGATGCTCGATCACCGCAGCATCATGGGAAACTCCGTACTGGGTCCGTTGGCCCGGCTGCAGATGGCTCGGGCGCAAGCGCTCGACGGCGACACGCCGAATGCGCGTAAGACCTATCAGGATTTTTTCGCCCTTTGGAAAGACGCCGACCCCGATATCCCCATTCTGAAAGAAGCCAACGCCGAGTACGCCAAGCTGCCCAAGCTGGAGGCAAAGTAGACCGTACCTTAACGCTTGCGCTTGAGCTTCCAAAGTTGCTCGCTCTTGTGCCGGCAATTGGCGCAGTTCGCTCGTTCCTGATTTGGACCGGGTGCACAACTTTCTGCGCGCGTTGAGCTAGTGCGCACAGATGAGTCATTAAGAAAACGGTACGCTGGAAGCGTGATCACGGTCTCATATCTCAGTCGGCCGAAAGCGGGAGTGCTGTGGATCGCACTTTCGCTACTTGTGCATGCCACTACGCAGCCCACGCAGGTTGTGCGCTGGAGCGAAGGTCAGCCGGGCTGCGCGTTTGAGGCTGCCGACGACGGGACCTATCGCTACGCGCTCGCCACCGACAACTTCGTCATCACCTTGGCTATGGATGCACAGGAATTGGAGAAAGCCCGCCGCAGGGTCGAACCGATTGTTGGACTATTCCTGAGCGTGCGCTCCCGAAAGCAGGACGTGCCCTCGCTTACTGTCCAGAAAATCACGCTGGAGTTCGTAAAGCACTTTCACACAATCGCACCGCCGCTAGATCCGGGCGAACTGGCTGCTCGTCTGCTGGCAGCGGACAAGAAACAGGCGCAAATCACAGCCCGTGAGGTAGGCAAACATCCTGAGAAAAAAGACACCCTCGAAGCCGCC
>Ga0187771_10000910_pt1 | contig 19118 bp, 14 predicted proteins | sample 0116_SJ02_MP15_1_FD_133139 | JGI IMG/M metagenome (GOLD analysis project Ga0187771, IMG submission 133139) | Tropical peat soil microbial communities from peatlands in Department of Meta, Colombia - 0116_SJ02_MP15_10_MG | ecosystem: Environmental > Terrestrial > Soil > Wetlands > Peat | place...
AGACCGTCACCGCGAACTTTATTGTAGCCCCGACCTACACGCTGACGGTCCAGGTCTCGCCTTCAGACGCGGGAACCGTTGCCCTATCACCAAAAAAGACTCGCTATGCGTCCGGAACAGTCGTGACCCTCACGGCGACCGCCGCATCCGGATATGCCTTCAGCAATTGGACGGGAGACGCAACGGGAACGGCCAACCCGACTACGGTCACAATGAACGGGAACAAGACCGTCACCGCGAACTTTATTGTAGCCCCGACCTACACGCTGACGGTCCAGGTCTCGCCTTTGGGCTGGGGAACCGTTGCGGTATCACCCTCCCAGGCCGAGTACGCGTCCGGAACAGTCGTGACCCTCACGGCGACCGCCGCATCCGGATATGCCTTCAGCAATTGGACGGGAGACGTAACGGGAACGGCCAACCCGACTACGGTCACGATGAACGGGAACAAGACCGTCACCGCAAACTTTGCCTTCTATAAATACTTCGCCTATGTCGTGAATGAGACAATTCCCGGCATTGTCTCCGGCTATACGATCAACTCGACCACGGGGGCCTTGACGGCGATCGCCGCCTCGCCTTTTGCGGCGGGGTCAAATCCCTATTCTATAGCCGTTGACCCCACAGGCAACTTCGTCTATGTCGCGAACGGCTATTCGTACGATGTCTCCGGCTATACCATCGACTCTGCCACGGGGGCTTTGACGGCGATCGCCGCCTCACCTTTTGCGGCGGGGTCAAATCCCTATTCTGTAGCCGTTAACCCCACAGGCAGGTTCGTCTATGTCGTGAATGAGTACTCGAACGATGTCTCCGGCTATACGATCAACTCGACCACGGGGGCCTTGGCGGCGATCGCCGCCTCACCTTTTGCGGCGGGGTCAAATCCCGTTTTTGTGGCCATTGACCCCAAAGGCAAGTTCGTCTATGTCGTGAATGAGTACTCGAACGATGTCTCCGGCTATACGATCAACTCGACCACGGGGGCCTTGGCGGCGATTGCCGCCTCGCCTTTTGCGGCGGGATCAAATCCCTATTCTATGGCCGTCGACCCCACAGGCAAGTTTGCCTATGTCGTGAATTTAGGATCTTGGACTCTCTCCGCCTATACGATCAACTCGACCACGGGGGCCTTGACACCGATACCAGGCTCACCCTATGCCACAGGGTCACAGCCTTGGTCTGTAGCGGTTGACCCAACAGGAAAGTTTGCTTATGTGGCGAATGCCATATCTTTCAATATTTCCGGCTACACCATCAACTCTTCTACAGGGGCCTTGACGGCGATGCCGGGCTCACCCTTTGCGACAGAAGCGAATGCCGTTTTTATCGCCGTTGACCCCACAGGTAAGTTCGCTTATGTGGCGAATTTTCTATCTTCCAATATCTCCGCCTATTCTATCGACTCTATCACGGGGGCACTGACACCGATAGCCGGCTCACCCTATGCCACTGGGGGATATCCCTGTTCGATAGCCACTATCCGGATAAGGCAGTGAGGCCGAGAGGGAATTCGACCCGGCCAGGGCTTCCTTTCGTCCGGACTATACGGATCATCAATCATAGAGTTCTATAGATTTAAGGCCACCAGCCGCGGCGGCGAAATGGGTTGAAAACCACACTTCAGAGGTGGTATTGTGAGCGCGGGCAGTTACGAAATCGTCGAGATAGACAGGAACATCTCATGCCCACAGCGAGCTTATTTCTCGTAATTGTCATTACTCTGTTCGCTCTCGGCTTCGCCTTCACCAATGGCATGCATGATGCGGCCAATTCCATCGCCACCATCGTCTCCACCCACGTGCTGAGCCCGCGGCAGGCCGTGGTCTGGGCAGCCTTTTTCAACTTCATCGCCTTTTTTATCTTTGGGACGGCCGTGGCCCAGACGATCGGTGCGGGGATGATCAATCTCGCTATCGTCACACCCTTTGTCGTTTTCGCTGGGTTGCTTGGGGCGATTTGCTGGAATCTCCTGACCTGGCTTCTCGGCCTTCCGACGAGCTCCTCCCACGCCCTCATCGGTGCCTATGCCGGCGCCGCGATCGCCAAAGCCGGACTGCACGTGATCATCGCCCATGGATGGGTGCAAACAATCATTTTTATTTTCCTGGCGCCGATGCTCGGCCTAGTCCTCGGTGTTTTTTTCATCTGGGTCACGGCTCGGATCGGTCAGAAGACGGACCCAACCTGGATCAACCGACGGTTCCGGAGCCTCACACTCATTTCTTCATGCCTCTATAGCCTTGGTCATGGCGGCAATGACGCCCAAAAGACAATTGGCGTCATCGCCAGCCTCGTCTTCTCCGCAGGCTACATGAAGGCCTTCAATATCCCTCTCTGGATTATCCTTAGCGCTTATGCCGCCATCGCCCTGGGGACCCTGTCCGGCGGCTGGCGGATCGTCAAGACGATGGGCCAAAGGATCACAAAGCTCCAGCCGATCGATGGTTTCTGCGCCGAGACAGCCAGTGCCGTGAGTATATTCCTGGCGACCTATATGGGTGTCCCGGTCAGTACGACGCATGTCATCACAGGGGCCATCTCGGGCGTCGGAGCGACCAAGCGCTTATCGGCTGTCCGCTGGGGAGTTACCGTCAAGATCCTCTGGGCCTGGGTTCTCACCATCCCCGGTGCCGGCCTCATCGGCGGAGCATCCTATTTGCTTTTCCGCCTCATCTTGAAGGTCTCTGCCTGATTTATTCCTCAGGGCTCGTTCCTGGATCATGCAGGTCTCCGGCTGAAGAATCCTATCGCCTTCAGCCCGTCCGGCCGACGAGATGAGTGGACAGGAAAACGGTTCTTTGTCAATATAATGAGCGTTCTCCGCAGTGTCAGCGTTGGTCTCATTTAGCTTTAAAGGAGGGGCGAGGATGGAAGGAATTATGGTGATGATCATCAGTGAGCCTCCTTACGGGAACGAAAAGCCTTGGAATGCCCTCAGGCTGGCCAAAGCCCTGGTGGCCATCAAGCAAAATATCAGGCTGTTCCTGCTGGGAGACGCCGTGGCGATCGCAAAGAAGGGGCAGAAACCTCCGGCCGGCTACTATAATCTGGGCCAAATGATGAAAGAGCTGGTGGGTTCTGGGGTCGAAGCGCGGGTTTGCGGGACCTGTATCGATTCACGCGGCCTGAAAAGCGAGGAACTGATAGATGGAGTGGTTGTGGGGAAGATGCTCGAGCTCGCCCGTTGGGTCGAGGACACCCCGAAAGTCCTGAACTTCTGAGCGCATTCGCTAGAGCAGAATCCTCATAAAGATATTTTTGAGCGCGAAAGGCCTGGCCTGCCCCTCAAAGAATCGATCCCGGCGTAATGAGAGAAAACCCGGAGTATGAAGTCAGAGAATGTCGCTTCAGAGGTGATATCGGGAGCAGCGGCTTATATGGGCCTTTGATTTTGATCCGGACTGCCTGAGTTTATGATCGACCTGATCCGGTTCAAATCCAACTCGGCCTTGGCTCCCCAACCTCGAACACCGGCAGGGACAGAGGGCCGGAACCGTTCGTAGAGCGAAAAGGCGGCGGCAGCCAACTCATCGGGCTTGAAAGAGTCCGCTAACGCCTTCATGGCATTTTTCACAGCCGGAAGCACCGACCCAAATTTTTCCTCGAGATATCGCTCCACGCCCTCCGCGTCGATGGGCCTGTTCTTGACGACCGCTCGAACGCCCTTGTTCGTTTTCTTGGCCGGGATGGGCCGTCCGAGAAGCTCGATCCGGAATTCTTCTCCAAGCCCGGCCTTCGTAAGTGGGATGCCCTCGGGGTGTTCGGGCGGCTTAAAGATGCCCAGGCTCCTGCCCTTCGATTGGGCGTTGAGTCCGGCCAGGCTCTTGCCGAGCGACAGTGCGGCATAGTGATCGAAACCAAGGCGTTCTGCGACGATTGCGGCCCACAGGGTCAGCACTGGCGCCCTATTAATGAGGACAATATCGCGGCTCACGGGGATGCTCGTTTTCAAATATAGGACCAGCTTCCTGGCCTGTCAAGGGACTGCCGGAGCTTCCGAAAAATGGGTTGATATTCTCGTTTCAGAGGTGGTACCGTGAACGGCGGGTGGCTCACTGCAGCCGTTAGAATACTCCGCAGGCTATTTCTCCAGGTGGATGTCTTCCCGGTAGTCGATCAGGATCTTCGTGCCGGGCTTGGGCTTGAGGAGCTCCAAGGCCTTAAGGAAGGTCTGGTTGCGACGTTTCCACATCCGATTGAGTTTGCGGGCATAATGGGCAATAGCAACGCTGAGCCACTCGCCGGCCAGCATCTTCCGGACGGTCTGCTTCAGAGAGTAGAATTTTTTGTGACAATAAATCTGCGCTTTCTGGAGGTCGGGCAGCGTAATCCGGGCTGGCTCGAAAACGACATGATGCGCATCGTAGAGCGCCCAATCATGGAAACGGAGCCGGCCCTCAGCCTCCATTCTTCCATAAAACTCGGACCCGGGTATCGGCGTGAGGATCAGGAATTGGGTTGTGGCGAGCCGGGCCCTCTTGGCGAACCTGACCGTTTTCTTAACAGTCAGCCAGTCGTCATCGTCGAATCCCAGCACGAACATGCCGTGTATCCTGATCCGGTGGCGGCGCAGGACTTTGACTGCCTCAATGAGGTCGCCGAGGGTTTGCTTCTTCTTCATACTGACAAGACTCTGCGGGTTGACCGACTCGAACCCGATATAGACGGTGTGACAGCCGGCTTTTTTCATCAGCCGGGCGAGCTCAACGTCACGGGCTATATCAGCGCGGACCTGGGTCGTCCACGTGAACCGGAACTTCTCATGGATCATCGCCCGGAGAAGCTCCTTAGCCCTCTCTCGGTCGGCGGTGAAATTATCGTCGTAGAAAAAGACATGGTTCCGGGGCTGGTCATAGCCGCGGAGCTCTTCAATAATATTGGCGGTTGAACGAAAGCGGTATTTCCTTCCGAACATGCTGGTCACGGAGCAGAATGAGCAATCGAAGGGGCAGCCCCGTGACGTGAGAACAGGGATCGGCGGCGCGAACTTGCGGCGTTGTCGCTCCGGCTTCAGGAGACTGAGGTCTGGAAAGGGGATCGCGTCCAGGTCCTTTTCCGGAGGGATCCTCGGATTCTGGATGATCCGGCCGTTTCGGAGATAGGACAGATTGGGGACCGTGGAGAAGTCCCTGTCGCCCTCCCAGGCGTCAATAAACCGCATCAGGGCCTTCTCGCCTTCTCCGCGGACGACAAAGTCGGCATGCTTCAACGCTTCCTCGGCCAGATATGTCACGTGGATCCCGCCCATGATCACCGTGATGCCGAGGCTCCGGATTTTGTCGGCGATGGCATAGGACCGAGGGGCGGTCGACGTGATTGTCGAGATGCCGACCAGGTCGGCCGAGGCGACTATGTCGTAATCGATTTTCCGGAGCTCTTCAACAAAAACCTCGACCTCCCAGCCGCGGTTCTTCATCATCGTTCCCAGAATGAGCGGGCCCAGGCGGGGCAGAGGGAATCGCGAGAAAATGTGAAGGTTCGGAGCTTTTGGCTCTATGAAGACGATTTTAGGCATGATATCGCCCCCTGAATGCTTAGCGGCGCCCGGTCGGCCATCTCCATGGCGTCGGTCGCGGACAGGACGCACGACTCGATGCCTAGCTGCCAGCCGATGCCGGTGTAGCTCCAATGGTTGCTGGCCGTCAGGCAGACTCCAGGCGAGGGCCCGGCGGGGACCGGTGTGATCGAGAGCCCGGGCCAAGCCGCCAGCGCGCCCGCGCCGTCGGCGACGCCCGTCCTCAGGAACTTCCGGCATGTGATAAACGGGCTCATCTCGAAGAACAGCATAAAGCAGGACGCGAAGAATCGTCAAGCGGGGGCACAGGAAGGGGCGATCGACCGGCGCGCCCCGGCTCTTCGCCCTGACGCGCGTGCGAAGGCCATCGAGGCTCCTTTCTTCCGGGTTTTCTCTCGTCTTTCGTGTTCCGATTTTCAGGCGAGGAAGTCACGCGAGCCAATCCTGGATTGGTTTATCGCCTGTTCAAGTCACGCGAAGGGCAGTTCATTGGGCAGCCCTCGCATGGCATGAGAAATCCTAGTGAGGAACGGCCCATTGACGGGCGGTCGGGCCCAATTGCTTCTCCAGGGCTGGATGAGAGGAATATCGCGGCACCGGGTCTAATGCTTCATGTGCGATGTGCGGCGGGGATTGACTTCGATTTTTTTTAAGCATAAGATTTTGCGAAAGAAAACGATGCGGCTTCGCAAACTTGCCGGGCCGGGTTCATTCTTGAAACCGGCCAAGATTCTCGGCGCCGTGACAGCCGCTCTCATTCTGGGCGCCGGAGGCATTATCCGTGCTGTCGGCGTGAACGGTTCCCTATGCGGTCAGACTGAACGGCACGGGCAGCGGCAAGTCGTGGCCCTGGCGGACCTGGTCGGGAGGGATGAGCCGCTGGCGAAGCAGGACCTTCGGTTCGACGCGCGTTTCGCGGCCGACGCGTTGTCCTATCTGAAATCTGGCAAGCCCCTTTTTTTGGACCGGCTGACCCGGTCGCCCGCCGCCTTGCATCTCCTGAATCACGCCCGAAATTTCGAAAACTCCGACGTGCCCAGGGACTCCGTTCGCGCCCTGGTCGTATCACTCCTCGAGCCCCGGGATGAGCGGCTGAAGCAAGCCGCAACATGTGAGAGCAGTCTGGCCTTTTTCACGGGGCCCATGCTTGACCATCCTCACTGGCTCGATGATGTCCTGAGGTATCTGCCGAAGGGTTTCTGCTTCCACGGCTCCCTTTTCCTGACCTTCGGTTATGATCTCGGTGTTTCGTTTGCTCCCAATGCCTCTCTGAACGGCGCCTCGCCTCATTTCAACGGGCACCCGCGGGAACTCCTGTATTATGCGATCCACGAACTCCATCACGTAGGATTCATGACGATTCACCCGCCGCCGCGGTTCTCCGATGTGAGAACATGCCGCGATCTCTTCAAGGCCGTCCAATATCTGACCCAACTCGAGGGCATGGCCGTTCTGGCGGCCACTGAACGCCGGCGTTCGGAGCACGCTCTTTCGGATGACGCCGACTACGTCGCCTTGCAGGATGAGCAACGGATGCAGCGGGACGAGGCGCTCTATTTCAAGGAGTATGACGGTCTGGAGAAGCGCGGGGATCGGCCGGTGGACAAAGAGGCATGGGCCGTGCTCGACCGGATGTCCGCAGGCGAGCGTCTCTGGTACCGCGTCGGAGCGAGGATGGCCGGCCGTATTGAGAAGGAGTTGGGACGGCCGGCTCTCGTCTCGCTCCTCGAGGAAGGCCCGGAGAGCTTCTTCGGGGTTTATCGGCGGCTTCGCGGGTAGGCCGGGACTCTAAACCCTTCCACGCCGGCCTTGCCGAGCCTCAAGAAGGCCTCGCCGAGGTCCGGGAAACGGCGGGGAGGGAACCTTGCGACGGATCTTTTCGTTATCCCGATCGGAGGATTCATCCATGCTTTTTCTCCATCCGAGACAATCCCCTTCGATCCCCTTCGCCCCGCGGGCGGCGGCGCTTCTTGGGATGCTGATCATCGGTTTTTCGTTCGGTACCGGCCGGAACCGCACGGGAGCCGTGCCGGGCGATACGATCTCCCGTCTCCAGGCCGTCCAGCCGGACTCTTCCCGGGCACGCGTCCTCATCATGGCGACCTTTCACCTCAGGCAGATCGCCGACGCTTTCAAGCCCGCCCTCCTCGATAGTCTCGCGGCCAGGCTCGCCGGGTTTCATCCGGACTCTATCTGCGTTGAAACGTTGCCCGGCGTCCGCGTTCGGGAGCTTGATCTCCAGCGGGACGCCGGGCCGCTGTATTCGGATCTCTTGGATAGCTTCGCCGCCAGACACCTGAAAATGGGGAAGCCGGCTCGCTCTGTCTTGAGGACGACTCCGCAAGCGGCGGCGCTGAAGGTCCGGGAGCTGCTGGCCGCAGCGCGGGCCGCGAGCCCGAGGAAAATGACCCCGGTAGAAAGGACGGCGCTGGCCTTATGGATGCTCGCGGCCTACGAGCCCGAATCGGCTGCGCTCCAGTGGTCTTACCTGAATGAGGAGGACAAGAGGGCCCAGAAAGCGGTCCCGCCCGAATTGGCGAGAGAACTCGACGCCGAGCTCGCCAGAGTCAACGAAGTGCCGGCCCTGGCCATCCGTGTGGCCCGGACGCTGGGCTTGGAGAATCTCGATCCGGTGGACGATTTCGAGGACCTCGAGGCTTATGCCGAGATCGATTCCGAGCTGGATAAGGATATCAAGGGCAGTTCGGTCCTCGCCGCTGTCCCTAAGGCCGCCGTTTATGCGGAGGCGGCAGCGCGGCTGGAGGGCTGCATCCGGAGAGGCAACCTCCTTCCCCAGTTTTCCTACCTCAACTCCGCCGCCTACGCGGCGGCGGATGTCGACGCCCAGTGGGGCGTTTTTCTGCGCACGCATTTCGCGAGCGGCTCGGACCGCAGCCGCCTCGGCCTTTGGGAGAACCGGAACCTCAAGATCGCCGCGCGCATCAGGGCCGTGGCCGCGTTGCATCCGGGAGGGCGGATCCTCGTCATTTACGGGGCCGCCCACAAGCCGTTCCTCGAGGCGTATCTTTCTAAAACGGCGGACGTGCAGCTTGTCCGATTCGAAGAGCTCGAAGCAAAATAGACGGCACGCGGCGGGTCTGGCACGGTTTCTCATCGTTGAAACCCCCTCTCTTCAGCCGCGACCGGATACGAACGGTTTCGCCCGCCGTCAGCCTTTCCGATGGCCTGCCCGCTCAAGATATCAGCTCTGAAGAGAGGACCTTGATCTGTTCCGGCGGCATGAGGGAAGGCCTTGAAGAGCTAACCCTGCAGACTCTTGCTCGCGCGCTATTGACCACTCCGTTCCCGGCGCGCTCCGGGATCGATTCTCCGGAATCCCCGGGCCCTTCCCCCGATCCAGATGACCGTCCCTTACCAGATATGTACCCTGTCCTTATCCGGGCGCCACATGGGCTGGCCCTCCTTCACCCCGAAGGCCTTGTAGAACTCGGGGATATTGGACAAGGGGCCGAGGACGCGCCACTTGGCCGGGGAATGGACGTCGCTGAGGAGCTGGGTGCGCAGGCGCTCCTCGCGCTCTTGCATCATCCAACCGAGGGTGTAGCCCAGGAAGTAGCGCTGCATGGGCGTGAGGCCGCCGATCTTCTTGCCCTCCTTGTATTGCTTCGTCTGCTTGAAGGCGTCGATGCCCAGGAGGACGCCGCCCAGGTCGGCGATGTTCTCCCCCAGGCTGGCCTTGCCGTTGATGTGGAGGCCGGGGAGTGGCTCGTAGGCGTCGAACTGGTCCACCATGACCTTCGTGCGGACCTCGAACTTGGCTGAGTCCTCGGGAGTCCACCAATCGGCCAGGTTGCCCTTGGCGTCGAACTGGCGGCCCTCGTCGTCGAACCCGTGGGTCATCTCGTGTCCGATCGTCGAGCCGCCGGAGTAGCCGTAGACGACGGCGTCGTCGATGCCGGCGTCCGCCATGCCCGGGATCATGAACGCGGCCGCGGGCAGCACGATCTCGTTGTTGGAGGGGTTGTAGTAGGCGTTGTAGGTCTGGGGCGTCATGTCCCATTCCTTGCGGTCCACGGGCTTGCCGAACTTGCCGATCATGTCGGCGAAGTGCCACCGCGCGGCGTTCATCATGTTCTGGCAGTATGAATCGCGGCTGATGGCCAGCGTGGAATAGTCCTTCCAGACGTCGGGGTAGCCGACCTTCTTGGTGACGGCGTCCAGCTTGACAAGGGCCTTGGCCTTGGTCTCGGGACTCATCCAGTCCAGATTCTCGATGCGATGCCTGTAGGCCGTCCGGATGGCCTCCACCAGATTCTCATAGCGCTTCTTGGCCGCGGGCGGGAAGTATTCCTTCACGAAGAGTTTGCCGAGGACCATGCCCATGGCCCCCTCCTCGGCGTCCAGGACCCGCTTCCATCGGTCTCGGGGCTGCTTCTGACCCCCCAGCACCCGGCCTCGGAAGCGGAAGTGCTCGTCCTGGAACGCCTGGCTCAAGAAGTCTCCGTATCGGTCGACCAGATGCACGCGCAGGTAATCCTGAAGCACCTCAGCCGCCGTGACCGCCAGAAGGTCATCCAGCACCGCAAAGAACTCCGGCTGGCCGACGATCACCGTCTCCGGCCTCAGATTCCAGGTCGCGAGGCGGTCGGTCCAGGCGATGGAAGGCGAGTACTTGGCCGTGAGCTCTGCCGGGGACATCTTGTTGTAGTTCTTCTGGGGGTCCCTGAGGTCCTCGAGCTTGCGGGAGGCGCGAGCGAGCTCAGTCTCGAAGGCCATGACCCGGCGCGCGGCCGCCTCGGCCGACGCCTCTTCGCGTCCCAGCAGGACCAGGGTCCGGGCGATGTGGGCGACGTATTCCTTCCGGATATGGGCGACGCCTTCCTCGGGGTTGAAGTAGAAATCCCGCTCGGGCAAGCCCAAGCCGCCCTGCCAAAGGTGCACGGCCTCCTCGTCGCTGTTTTTCTCGTCCTGGCTGATTTCGGCGGAAAAGAAGGTGTCCACGCCCAAGGGGCCCCACGCGAGGGCGAGGTCGAAGGCCTCCCCGGCGTTATGGACGGCGTCCACCTTAGCGAGCTCAGGCTTGAGCGGCGCCAGGCCGAAACGGTCGGCCTTTGCCGTGTCCATGGCCGTGGCCCAAAAGTCCCCCACCTTCCGGCTATCGGTTCCTTCGGGCGCCGGCTTGGCCGCGGCCTGCTCGTTGATCTTTCGGATGTTGGCGTAGATCTGCTCCTGGAGGATGTTGCCGATGCCCCAGGTGGATTCGGAGGGGGGGATGGGGGTCCGCTTGACCCATCCGCCCAAGGCATAGCTGAAAAAGTCCACGCCCGGGTCCACTGAGGTCTCCATGTTGACCTGCAGGAAGTTCGCCTGGGTGAGCTTGGCTCCCCGGGACGGGGCTCCGGCCGCGCACAAGACGGCCGCCAAACCGATCAGGGCGAGTGTCCTGAATTTCATTTTCATGGCCTTCCTCCTTTGCGTCCGCTGCGGGATCTATTGCGGCCCGCGCAGATTCGGGTTCTGCCCTTCGGGGGCACCATCCAACGATAGCAATCTCATTATTTCCGTCAAGCATGAGAGGATAGGCCAGCCGTCGGCGGGAGTCAAGAACCCGAGGTCAAGTGTCAACCGGACCGGCGTGGTTTATCCTGGCGGATGGGGAATGAGCGCGCCGGACCGCCCGGGCCCCGTCCGCTCCCGTCCGATGCCCGTCCCGGAGCTCGGCAAAGCCCCGTGCGGCGTCAGCGCTTCGGCAGGGGAGGAGGGCCTTCGGGGATGAACGGCTTGTAGACGACGCCCTTCGTCTTCTCGCGGAACTCGTTCTGGATGGCCTGGACCGTCTTCGGCTCCTCGAACAGGTCGATCATCGTCGCCGCCATGGCCTTGGCCGCGTAGACGAGCCCCTTGTGTCCGATCGACATGCCGCCGCAGGCGACGACGGGCCAGGCGTGCCAGGGCGCGTCCACGGGCGCGGTCGTGGCGTTCATGCTCAGCGTGGGGACGATCCAGCTCACGTCGCCGACGTCCGTCGAGCCGCCCTCCGGATCGGGCTTGGGTTCCCTCCACGGCTCGACCGAACCGTCGAGGCCCTTGGGATTGATGCCCGCCGCGCGCTGGATCTGTTTGGCGAATTCCTGCTCCTCCGGGGTGAATTGGATCGGGCCGAGCCACTTGAGGTTCTCGTACATCACCTTCTCCCCGGTCAGGTTGACGAGGGTTTCCCAGTTGCCTCCCTGCACCGTGAGCTTCGATTCGACCTCGGCCATCAGGGCCGCGCCCTCGGCGATCTTGCGCGCCCTGGCGAGGAGCTGCTCGACGCCGGCGCCCTTCGAATCGCGCAGCCAGCACCAGAGCTTGGCGTAGGCGGGGACAACGTTCGGCACGTCGCCGCCCTTCATGATCGTGTAGTGCATGCGGACGGTTGGCTTGACGAACTCGCGCATGCGGTTGAGGCCCGCCGTGAAAAATTCCAAGCCGGCCACGGCGCTGCGCCCATTCCAGGGGTCGGCGGCCGCGTGCGCGGCCTTGCCGTAGAACTCGACGATGAAGTCGACGATCGCCTGCGACCCGTCGACGGAGACCCGGGTCTTCTCGTCGGGGTGCCAGGTCACGCAGACGTCGAGGTCGTTGAACAGCCCGTCGCGGGCCATGTAGACCTTGCCGCCGATTGTTTCCTCGGCGGGCGTGCCGTAAAACCGGATCGTGCCCTTGAGCCGTCCCGCGGCCATCAGATCCTTAACGGCCAGGGCCGCTCCGTAGGCCGCCGTGCCCAGCAGGTTGTGCCCGCAGCCGTGTCCCGGCGCCCCGTCCTGCACGGGCTCCTTCTCGGGCCGGGCTTTCTGGGACAGGCCCGGCAGGGCGTCGTACTCGCCGAGGACGCCGATGATCGGTCGGCCCTGGCCGTAGGTGGCTACGAACGCCGTCGGCAGGCCCGCGACGCCGCGCGTGACCGCGAAGCCCTGCTTCTCGGCGTCGTCCGCGAGCGCCTTCGACGAGCGGATCTCGAGCAGGGCGGTTTCGGCGAAGCCCCAAATCTCGTCGCTCAGGCCGATGATCTCGGCTTTGTGCTTTTCGATGGAAGCGACCGCTTCCTCTTTTTTCTTGACGGAGGCCCCGACGGCCATTTGGGCGAAGACCAGCAGGCCGGCGATCAGGACCGCGGACCTGTACGGACGGATCTTCATGGGCATCCTCTCTTTCGTTTCAAAGCGGATGGCGAAGCGGATCCGGCAAGGGCTTCCCGCCTCGGAGAAACTATATCGCCGCCATCGAACGGCTGTCAAGGTGTCACCTCTGTATCTAAACGCGCGGCGGTGTCGGCCTCGCGCAGCGAAGCAGCGCCCGTCTTTCCGGTCTCGGGCGTTCGGAATCCGGCTGCCGTTCCCGCGAGTCCAAGCCCCGCGACCGCCGGCGGCAGAAGACCCGGATCTCTCGAGCCGGGACCGGGATTCCGCCTCCGTCGGTTCGGCTTCGACCGGGTCCTGCGCCGGCCGGACCGGGGCTTGACTTCCGAAAAAAAGAGGCTCATGATTCGCCCAGAAGGGAGTTTCGGGAGGGTTTCTATGAGACGTTTCGGAAGGGGGATTCTTCTTCCTGTCGTGTTGCTGTCGCTGGGCGGAGAATTCCTTTTCTGCCAATTCCTTCCTGGCGAGATCGCCAGGCGGGCGCAGTGGGAGGAGTTCCTCAAAACCGCCGATATCGTCGCGTTCGCAAGGATCGGCGAAGGCGTCACGAACCCTTGGAAGCTCACCCTCAGGCAGGGCGGCGTCGAGAACAAGGGCGCGTGGAAAGGCCTCGACGAACGGCACGGTTACTTCGCCGACAGCTGGAAATACGAGATCGCCGCCTATCGGATCGACAGGCTCATCGGCCTGAACATGGTCCCGCCGACGGTCGAGCGGGAATTCAAAGGGAAAAGGGGCTCTCTCTCCCTGTGGATCCAAAACCGCGGCAGCCTCCTGGACATCGAGGAAAAGAAGATCCCGATCCCCGCTTCTGCGCAGGCGCAGATGAACGACATGAAATATGTCACGCGTCTGTGGACCTGTCTCGTGGCCAACGACGACCTGACCCAGCAGAATATCCTCATCACGGAGGACTGGCGGACGATCCTCATCGACCACTCCCGCGCCTTCCGCTGGTCCCGGGAATACACGGAGAGACTGATCTACGGCGCGCATGGCATCAAGACGTTCGAGGACGGAAGACCGGTCCTCTTCCGGCGCGTTCCCCGCCGGCTCGTGGACAGCATCAAAGACCTGGATTTCGCGACCGTCAAGGAAGCGGTCGGCCCTTATCTGACCGACGGGGAGATCGCGTCCGTCATCGCCCGCAAAAAGCTCCTCCTGGACGAGATCGACGCGATGGTCCGTCAGGAGGGAGAAGGCAAGGTTCTTTATTAGTTCTTCGGAGGTGTCTCGATGAAACGGAAAGGTTTGTCGTGGGTGGGTCTAATTCTTTTTCTCGTCCTGGCCGCTCAAGCCTATGCACAGCTGCTTCCGGACGAGATTGCCCAGTTCCCGAAGTGGGAGGAGTTCCTGAAGACGGCGGAGGTCGTCGGCCAGAGACAGATGAGCGGCGAAGAGGCTGTGACGAGTCCCTGGGTCCTGACCCTCAAGCTGGGCGATTTCACCCATCGGGGCCTGTGGAAGAACGCCCGGGGACGCCTGCACGGCTATCTCGAGGGCTGGCAGTATGAGATCGCCGCCTACCGCCTGGACCAGCTGCTCGGCCTGAACATGGTCCCGCCGACCGTCGAGCGCCGCTTCCAGGGGGACTTGGGCTCCTGCCAGTACTGGATCGACGACACGATCTCGCTTCGGGACAAGGTCGATAAAAAGATCAAGACGCCGTCCTACAAAGTCTTCAACTGGAACCGGGCGACTTATCTGCAACGTTTCTTCGACAACCTGATCTGCAACGAGGACCGCAGCGAGGGCAACATCCTGATCACCAAGGACTGGAGGATGATCCTCATCGACCACTCGCGGACCTTCCGGACTTGGAAAAAGCTCCTCTTTACGGACAAGAGCCAGGGTGGGCCGAAACTCATGAGCGAGCTTCCGCGGGCCATCGTCGATAAGGCCAAGGCCCTGACGTTCGACAGCATCAAGGCGGCCGTCGGCGATTACCTCACAAATGAGGAGATCAACACCATGCTGTTCCGCCGGGACCTGATCCTCAAGGAGATCGACCGCCTGATCAAGATGAACGGGGAAGCGAACACGCTGTATGAGAAGTAGCGAGCCACCCGGGGGCCTGTACCGCGTTCTCAAGGTCTTCACGGACATCAGGCCCGGGGAGGCGGGGACCGCTTTTCTCCTGACGCTCAACGTCTTCCTCCTGCTCCTGGCGTACTATCTCATCAAGGATGTGCGCGAGGCCCTGGTGCTCACATCCTACGACGCCCGCGTCCGGAGTTACCTGGCCGGAGCCCAAGCCATCCTGTTCATCTTCATCGTCAAGGGGTTCAGCCGGCTGGCCTCCAAAGTCCCGCGCCACCTGCTGATCACCTGGGTCACTCTCTTCTTCATGTCCAATCTCGGCCTTTTTTATCTCCTCTTCATCTGGGGCCTGCCGGCGAAGACCATGGCCATCGTCTTCTTCATCTGGGTCGGCATCTTCAATCTCATGGCCGTCGCCCAGTTCTGGAGCTTCGCCAACGATATCTATACCGACGAGGCCGGAAAGCGGCTCTTCCCCATGATCGCCGTCGGCTCGACCTGCGGCGCCGTCATCGGGGCCAAGATCGCCGGTGTCATCATCAAGCCCCTGGGGCCCCACTTTCATGTCATCCTGATGCTGATGACGGCTGGCATCCTGGGCATCTGTATCGCCCTGACGATCATCATCCACCGGAGAGAAATCCGGCAGATCCAGGGGAGGCCCTCGCGCGCCGACGTCGCGGCGCTCGAAGAGGGAAAGATCAAGCAAGAGCCCCTCCGGAAGGGGGGCGGCTTCCGCCTCGTGTTCCGGAGCCGGTATCTCCTCTTTTATGCCTTGCTCCTGTTCTGCCTCAACTATGTCAATTTCATGGGCGAGACCATCTGGGGCCTGACCCTCAAGAACGCTGTGGGGAGGGCCATCCGCATGGGGACGGCGGGAGGGCTGGATGCGACGCAGCTCACGGCCAGCGTCACGGCCCAGTATCATTTCCTCTACAACCTCATCGCGCTCGTCGTCCAGCTCTTTCTCGTGTCCCGCATCTTCCAATGGATCGGCGTCAGCGGGGCCGTCCTCGTCCTTCCCCTCATCTCGCTCGGCGGTTACAGCTTGGTCGGTTTGGGGGCCTCCCTCATGGCCATCAAATGGGTCAAGAGCTTTGAGAACGGCGTCGACTATTCCCTGATGAATACGACCAAAGGCGCCCTCTTCCTCATCACGTCCCGGGAGGAGAAGTACAAGGGCAAGGCGGCGGCCGACACGTTCTTCTACCGGAGCGGCGACGCTTTCGCGGCCTTGACCGTTTTCCTCCTGAGCTCGGCCACGGTGGAGTTCTACGCCAAAGTCAACGTCGCCGTCACCGCGATATGGATCTTGCTCTGCCTCCTCGTGATCCGGGAGTACCGGCGGGTCAAGTCGAACGCCCCTTCGGCCGCGGTCTGAGATTTCCCGGCCGGGCGTTCGGCACGGCGGCCCTTACCGGGGCTCAGCCCTGAGGATGATCACGAGGGCCAGGAAGGCCAGGGCTCCTGCTAGGGCCAACCAATCGCGGCGGCGCATCCTGAATTTTTCGCCGACGCGGACCCTGTTCCGGGGCGAGAATCCCTTCGACTCCAGGGCCGCCCTAAGGGTTTCGACTCTCCTGAGGCCGTTGAGGATCAGGGGGATGAGGAGCGGCGCGTAGGCCCTGATCCTCCTGAGCAGCGAGCCCCGCTCGACGTCGTTGCCCCGGACCTTCTGCGCCTCGACGATCGTCGCGCCTGTCGCCGCGAAGACGATCACGAGCCGGAACGAAAGCGACAGGGCGAAGGCGGCCGGGTACGGCACGCCGAAGAGAACGAGCCCGGCCGAGAGGTCTTCGAGCGAGGTGACGGACAGGAAGAGAAGCCCGGCTAAGAGCATGTCGAGGAACCGCAGGCTCAGGAGGGCGGCGCGCCCGGTCGCCCCCCGGGCCACGGTCAGGCCGGCGATGAGGCGGACCTTTTCGGGCCCCTGATAGGACAGCGTCCAGAGGACGAAGGTCGTCGCGCCGATGAGCAGGAAGAGGACCGCCATCCGCCTCAGGCTGCCCAGGCTGCGGGCCAGCGTGAAGAGGCCGACGAGCGCGGCCAGCAGGCCGGCCAGGACGACCGTCCGGTCAATGAACACGATGGCCGCGAAAAGTGCGAGCAGGGCGGCGATCTTCGTCCGGGGGTCGAAGCCGTGCAGGGGCGAGCCGCTGTCGCGATAAAAGAAGACGCTCATCGTTTCGTCCAGCAGGCGCGGAATTCGTCGGGCCCGAGGAGCAGCCGGCCGTTCAGATTTAGGGAGAGGTCCATGAGTTCGGTGCGCCGGACCCGGGCCCGGTCGAGCAGATTCCCGTCGGCGAAGAAAGCGCGTTTCTCGCCGAAGAAGAGGACCCGTCCGCCTTCCAGGGCCAGGACCTTCCGGCCGTAGGCCGCGGCGACCTCCATGGCGTGGGTGATCATGAGCACCGTCCGCCCCTGTCCGTTGAGCCGCTCGATGAGGGCCATCAATTCCTGGACCGAGGGAAAATCCAGGCCGGTCGTCGGCTCGTCCAGGATGACGATCTCGGGCTCGGCGACCAGGATCGAGGCGCAGGCCAGCTTCTCCCGGTCCCCCTTGGACAGTGTGAAGGGATCGACGCCGCGCTTGTCCGCGAGTCCCAGGAGGTCCATGATCCGCCGCGTCTTTTCCTCGATGACGGGCGCGTCGGCTTTTCTCATCTTCAGGATGAAGGCGATCTCGTCCTCGACGGTCGCGGCGAAAATCTGGTTGTCCGGGTTCTGATATACGTAACCGACGATGCCCGTCAGGTCGCGGCGGCGGATGCTCGTCCCCCGGCACAGGATGTCCCCCTCCCGGAACTTCAGGATTCCGGCCAGGAGCTTCATCAGAGTTGTCTTGCCCGACCCGTTCGGGCCGACCACGGCCACGAAGTCTCCGCGCCCGACTTCGAGGCTGATGTCGTTCAGGACGGGGGCGGCCGAGCTCTTGTAGCCGAAGGACAGGTTCCGGACTTCGATGAGCCTTTCCGCCGGGGGCTCGGCGCGGTGCAGGCCGGCGAACGCCTTTTCGTCGAAGGCGTAGCCGGCTCGGACGGAATCGACCGTCGTGCCCGCGGGAAATACCCTGAGCATGCCCGGGGCCTCCAGTCCCGCCCGGTCGAGGAGGCCCTTGTCCGAGACCGCCGGCCCCGGATCGCCGTCGTAGAGGACCCGGCCGTCGTGGAGGATGAGGAGCCGGTCGAAGAGCCGGTAGTGGGCGAGTTCCTGGTCGAAAAGGACGACGCCGCCGCGGAACGAGGACCTCCCGAGCGCCTCCAGGATGGATTCCCGCGAGGCCGGCTCGATGTCCGTGAACGGCTCGTCGAGAATGAGCCAGGAGGGGGCGACGGTCAGCAGGCTCAGCAGGGCGATCTTCTGCTTTTCGCCGCCGGAGAGCTCGTGGATCGCCCGCCGCTCGAACCCGGCCAGCCCGAACTCCTCCAGGACCCGCGCTGCCTCCTCCCGGGCTCTGCCGTAGGGCACCCCGGTGTTCAGCGGGTAAAAGACCAGCTCTTCCCCGACCGATGTCGAGACGATCTGGGCCTCGAAGTCCTGAAAGAGGATGGCAATGTCCTTGACCATTTCCGGGTAGGGGATGTCCTCAACCCTTCGGCCCCGGAACAGGCATTCTCCTTCAACGACGCCCTTTTCTACGTGGGGGATGACGCCGCTCAGGATCTTGGACAAGGTCGTTTTTCCGGCCCCGTTCCGGCCGGCCACGAGAACCCTTTCGCCGGGGGCGATCCGAAGGCGGACGTCCTCAAGGACCGGCGGGCCGTCCGCGGTGTAGCGGAAATTGAGGCCGCTGAGACTGATCATCAAGGGCTCCGTCCGGGGCGGCGGTCCCGCCCCGGGACGCTCAGGCTCCTTCATAGAGCATGCCCATCTTCCTGACGCGGGCGTAGAGCAGTTTCATCAGGACGGGTCCGAGGATGCCCGTCATCAGGGCGTTGTTGATGAAGATGACGAGGAACAGGACCCGGAACGGGGCGAACCCGAGGAGCTGGGCGCCCGACGCGACGATGGCGGCACAGACGAGGCTGGCCGCGATCCCGCAGACGACGAACAGCCCGATCTGGCCGATGTTCAGCGTGACGGTCTTGACCAACGCCCGCCAGAGCCCGAACGCCACATATGAGAAGAAGAAGTTGGCCACGAAGCCGAAGGCGCTGACGGGCGACAGCATGCCGAAGAAGTCGGCGATCAGGTTCCCGATGGCCGACCCCCAGGCCGCTGCGGGCCCGAAGAGGATGCCGAACAGAACGGGGATGACGCTCGCCGGCCGCAGCTCGGTTAGGCCGGGCACGATCTGGATCGGCTTGAAGGGGATCAGGGTCCCGGCGTAGATGGCCGCCGTGAAAGCCGTCAGGACGATGCCCCGGGTGCTCTTCCAGACGCCGAATATTTCCTTCATGGCGGCCCGCCGCGGGCGC
>Ga0187771_10000911_pt1 | contig 19114 bp, 14 predicted proteins | sample 0116_SJ02_MP15_1_FD_133139 | JGI IMG/M metagenome (GOLD analysis project Ga0187771, IMG submission 133139) | Tropical peat soil microbial communities from peatlands in Department of Meta, Colombia - 0116_SJ02_MP15_10_MG | ecosystem: Environmental > Terrestrial > Soil > Wetlands > Peat | place...
CAATCGGCAGCCCGCTCTCGGTGAAGCCGCAGGGAACTGAGATCGCCGGCAATCCCCACACGTTAAACGGGCGCGTGTTGCGCAGCAGCTTGAGTTCTGCCGGACGCAGCGCATCCGGATTCGCCTTCAAATCTGCGATCAGTGGCGCGGGAATCGGCGTCGTGGGAGTGACCAGCACGTCCACTTCCGCAAAGACTCCGCGAATGTTTCGCCGCGCCTCCTCCAACTCGTGTTTCCAGCGTATGCGCTCTTCCGCCGAAACGCCTTCACCGGCACGAAGCCGTCGCAGCGTCTCTGGCTGATACAACTCCGGATTCTTAGCAACGCTTTCCGCATGGAACTGGTAAGACTCCGCCGCTTGCAGCGTCCGGTCGGTGGGCACCTCGATCCGCACTTCTTTCATCTCTGCAACCAGCCTCTGAACTTCCTTCAGCGCGTGCTCCGTCGCCCCGGCCACTTCCGCACCAAGATCCTCGTAGAAATAGGCCCGCGGCACGCCCGCCCGCAATTGTTTCGCGCCCTCAGCCAGAGGGCCAACGTAGTCCATCACAGGCACATCCTCCGAAGTTGCATCTTCCGGATCGTGTCCCGCAATTACCTGCAGCACGATTGCGGCGTCTGCCACGGTCGCAGCCAGCGGCCCCACGTGATCGAGCGAGGCCGACAACGGAATCACTCCTCGGCTCGACACGCGCCCGTACGTCGGCTTCAAACCTACGCAGCCGCACAGCGCCGCCGGTTCGCGAATCGAGCCTGCTGTGTCCGTCCCAATCGCAGCGCAGGCCATGCCCGCGACAACCGCGGCCGCTGATCCTCCCGACGATCCGCCTGCTATCCGTCCTACATCCCGAGGATTGTGCACATCGCCGAAGTAGCTGACCAGCGAGCTACCTCCATAAGCAAACTCGTGCAGATTATTCTTCCCGATGATCACCGCGCCCGCTTGCCGCAAGCGCCGCACAACTTCCGCGTCTTGAGCCGGAATCCGGTCCTTATACAGCGCACTCGCCGCCGTCGTTCGCACACCCGCAGTGTCAATCAGGTCCTTCAGCGCGATGGGAATCCCCTGCAACGGCCCGCGCCACTTCCCGCGTGCAATCTCAGTTTCCGCCACCCGTGCGTCCGCAAGTGCAGACTCCGCCATCACAGTGATGAACGCATTCAGCACAGGATTCAGCTTCTCGATGCGCTCAAGACAGGCCCGCGTGATCTCAACCGGCGAGGTTTCTCGCGCGCGCAACTGCTGCGCCAGTTCAGAAATTGTAGGGAAATCAGCCATAATTGGGCGAGGTCATTGTAACGGCAGTCTTTAAGCCCCTCCGCGCACCTCTGTGCCTAACTAGGTTTCGTCCTCCTGTGAATCCCGCCGACACAAGTCCTATAATGATCGAAGTCTGCATCGTGGGGGTTCTGAACAATCATGGCAGAAATGACGATCGCCCCGGTTGCGACGCACGGCTTTTTTGTCGACGGCCGCTGGATGGAAGAAGGCGACGTCGTCGAGATCCGCGCCCCCTATGACGGGATCCTGATCGCGCGCGTCACGCAAGGCCGGCCTGAACATGCTGAGGCCGCCATCGTCGCGGCTGTCAAGGCTTTCGGCACGACGCGCCGCTTGCCCGCCTTCGAGCGCCAGCGCGTTCTTCGGCGGATTGCGTCCCAGATCGCCGAACGCAAAGAGGAATTCTCGCGCACTATCGCCCAGGAGGCCGGCAAGCCTCTCAAGGGCGCGCGCACCGAAGTCGAGCGCGCCGTTTTCACTTTCAATGTCGCTGCCGAAGAAAGCACCCGTGTATACGGCGAGTACCTGCCTCTCGATTGGCAGGAATTCACCGCGGGGCGCTGGGGCATCGTACGCCGTTTTCCGCTTGGTCCGATCGTCGGCATCACGCCTTTCAATTTTCCGCTCAACCTCGTTGCCCACAAAGTCGCCCCTGCCATCGCCGCCGGTTGTTCGATGATCTTGAAACCGGCTCCGCAAACGCCGCTCTGCGCGCTGCTTTTGGCGGAGTGCGTCCAGCAGGCCGGCTGGCCCGACGGCGGCCTCAACGTCCTGCCTCTCTCCAACGACGATGCCGGTCTGCTCGTCTCCGACGACCGCATTAAGCTCATCAGTTTCACTGGCAGCGTGCCTGTGGGATGGGACATCAAGCGCCGCGCCGGAAAGAAGAAAGTCATCCTCGAGCTCGGCGGCAACGCCGCCGTCATCGTCCACAGCGACGCCGACCTCGCCTATGCCGCTGACCGCTGCGTTACCGGCGGCTTCGCCTATGCCGGCCAGACCTGCATTTCCGTGCAGCGCATCCTGGTCGAGCACTCGGTCTACGGGAGATTTGTCGATTTTTTGGTCGAAGGCGTAAAGCACCTCCACGTCGGCGATCCGCTCGACGAATCCACCGACGTGGGCCCGCTCATCCGCGAAAGCGACGCCGCACGCACGAGCGCCTGGATCGAAGAGGCCGTCCGCGCCGGCGCCCGTCTGCTTTGCGGCGGCAGCAGAAGGGGCCTAGTCGTAGAGCCGACTGTGCTCACTGGCACCAAGCCCGACATGAAAGTCAATTCCCAGGAAATCTTCGGTCCTGTGGTCACGGTCGAGCCTTACAAAGACTTGGACCAGGCGCTGCGCCAGGTGAACAACTCCGCCTACGGCATGCAGGCTGGCGTCTTCACACGCGACGCCAAACTGCTCTTCCAGGCCTACGAAGAACTCGAGGTCGGCGGCGTCATTGCTGGCGACGTCCCTTCCTTCCGCGTCGATCACATGCCCTACGGCGGCGTCAAAGATTCAGGCCTGGGCCGCGAAGGGTTGCGCTATGCCATCGAGGAGATGACCGAGCCTAAGCTGCTGGTGATGAATCTGCGTTAGCAAACTGATTGCGTTCAACTCTGTCGTTTCGACAATTCCGTCATTCTGACAATCCTGTCATTCCGAAAATGCTGTCACTCCGACGATCCTGTCGTCCGATAATGTCATTCCGAGCGCAGCGAGGAAGCTGCTTTCCTTGTCCCGCCCGCTTGGAACGGCCCACGACAGAACCCGACGAAATATTTATAATCCTTCTTCCTATATTCATCATCGGAAACCAATGGGGTGCTTTTCTTAGTCCTGCCCTAATTTAAGCTTCAAGAAAATGACACTGGACGATCCGCCGGGTCTCCTCAGCCAGTCATTAACCGAATGCCGCAAATTTTTCATCGCAATACGAACGCTCTGTCCCGGGCTTCGATTATTGGTGCTGTGTTAGTGGTAGGCGCTCTGGGTTGGGCCGCGATGGCGATTCAACGTTCGCCCTACGTCACCTTTGCCGGTGTGCGCAAGTCGCAGCCGGTTCCGTTCAGCCACCAGCATCATGTCACCGGACTCGGAATTGACTGCCGCTACTGCCACACATCGGTCGAAACCTCAAGCTTCGCCGGGATTCCTCCGACGAAGACCTGCATGAATTGCCACTCGCAGATTTGGACCAACGCCTCGCTGCTCGAGCCAGTCCGCGCCAGTTACAGGTCCGGTGAATCTCTGCAGTGGACGCGCGTCAACCAGCTCCCCGATTTCGTTTTCTTCAATCACAGCATTCATATCAACAAGGGAGTCGGCTGCGACACGTGTCACGGTCCTGTGGATCGCATGCCGTTTATGTATCAGCAGGAATCGTTGCAAATGGAGTGGTGCCTCGCCTGCCATCGCGCGCCGGAGCGGAACCTGCGCCCGCGCGATCAGGTTTTCAACATGCGCTACCAGCAGCCATCGAGCGCAAACCCAGTCGTGGTCGATGGCCAAACTTACACCGACCAGATTTCGTTGGGGACGGACTTAGTGAAGAAATACCATCTGCGCAGCGTGAAGGATATCACGAGTTGCAGCACGTGCCACAGATAAGCAGTCTTGAAGAGCGCGGCTTTCCGCGGCCACAGACGGGGAGGGCACGAGTTCACTCGTGCCTTAAGAGGGGTTTTGAAAGGGCACAGCTTTAGCGACGCAATGAAATGGAAAGGGCACGAGCTTACTCGTGCTGGCACGGGATCATGGTTCGTATCAGGGCACGACTTTAGTCGTGCCGTCAAAGGTGACGACGCTTGACGCGGCTTTAGCCGCTGAGGGACAAGGTACCAGCCGCTAAGCGGCGGAATGGGAAAGCCCGGCACGGTAGTGCCGGGTAGGCAACAGCAAGATTGAAATGAGTCCCGCTAGAGCCTGCCCTGAGCAAGCGCAGCGCGTCGAGGAGGACGACACAAATTCGTAACGCATGACGAACGACAAAAACAACAACGGATTGATTCACATCCAGAACCGCGAAGACATCTGCCCCGGCAAGAAGGGCAAACTCGACCTCGCCTCCGTCCGCACAGAAATCAATAAGGCAACCGGCCCCCAATACTGGCGCTCGCTCGAAGAACTCGCCGGCAATCCCGAATTCCACGAAGCCCTCCATCGCGAGTTCCCCAAGGGTGCCTCCGAATGGCTCGACTCCGTCTCGCGCCGCGGTTTTCTTAAAGTTATGGGCGCTTCTCTTGGCCTCGCCGGCATGACCGGGTGTGTCCGCCTCCCGCTCGAGCCCATCGTTCCCTACGTTCGCCAGCCCGAAAACGTCGTCCCTGGCCGGCCCATGTATTACGCGACTGCGGTGACGCTCGGAGGATACGCAAGCCCGGTCCTGGTTGAAAGCCATCTCGGCCGCCCGACGAAAATCGAAGGCAACGATCTGCATCCCGCGTCGCTCGGCGGCACCGACATTTTCACCCAGGCCTCGCTTCTCGGCCTCTACGATCCCGACCGTTCCCAGACCGTCACCTCCATGAGCGACATGCGCTCCTGGCCCGCATTTCTCGCCGCCCTTCGCGGCCCGCTCGGCGCTCAGAAGATGCTGCAGGGCGCGGGCATCCGCATCCTCACAACGACGATCACATCGCCCACCCTCGCCGACCAGCTGCGCAATTTCTTGAAGCTGTATCCACTGGCCAAGTGGCACGTCTACGAGCCGGTCAATCGCGACAACGTGCTCGAAGGCGCGAAGCTGGCCTTCGGCCAGCCCGTCGAGACGCGCTACGATTTCTCGAAAGCCGACGTCATAGTCTCGCTCGACGCCGATTTCCTATCCGCCGGATTCCCCGGCAACACGCGCTACATTCGCGACTTCGCTGCCCGTCGCAATCCCGATGGCAAGATGAATCGCCTCTACGTCATCGAGAGCACACCGAGTTCAACGGGAGCGAAGGCCGATCATCGGTTGCCAGCGAGAGGACTCGATGTCGAGAGATTCGCCCGGCCCCTGTCATATGGTGGCCATCCAATGCGGCAAGTTGGGAAGGACAATCCCAATATCGCAAAAGTCAGTTACAGCGAGGAGCAGTTTAGATTTATGGCTGCCCTTGAAATGGACCTCGCCTGGCACCATTTTGGGTCAGGTGTGATTGTCGTCGGTGATCAGCAGCCGCCGCGCTTGCATGCCATAGCTCATTTCCTGAATGCAGCGCACGGCAACGTGGGCAAGACCGTTTTCTACGCCGATCCTGTCGACGCCAATCCAATCAACCAGACCGAATCCCTCAAAGAACTCGTCGCCGACATGCGCGGTGGCAAAGTTGATTTGCTGATCATTCTGGGCGGCAATCCGGCCTACCACGCTCCCTCCGATCTGGACTTCGCCGGCGCGCTGAAGAACTCGAACATTCCGCTGCGCGTCCATCTCGGCCTCTATCAAAACGAAACCGCCGAACTTTGCCACTGGCACATCAATCAATCGCACGAACTTGAATCATGGGGCGACGCTCGCGCCTACGACGGCACCGTCAGCATCATCCAGCCGCTCATCGCTCCTCTCTATAACGGCAAGACCGCACTGGAATTCGTCGCGTTGCTGAACGGGCAATCCGACGCCAGCGGATACGACCTCGTCCGCGCCTACTGGCAGAAACAGCACACGGGCGCCGACTTCGAGCAGTTCTGGCGCAAGTTGCTGCACGACGGCTGGATCGAAGGCACGACGTTTGTTCCGAAATCGTTGACGCCCAAATCGTCCATCATTGACGCGCCGGAGACCAAAGCCGCAGACGCAAATTCCATCGAGCTCAATTTCCGCCGCGATCCCACCATCTACGACGGGCAATTCTCCAACAACGGCTGGCTGCAGGAACTCCCCAAGCCAATGTCAAAGCTCACCTGGGACAACGCTGTGCTCATGGGTCCCAAGATGGCCGAGCGGCTGGGCATCAAAACGGAGGACGTTGTCGAGCTTGAACTTGGCGGAAAGAAGGTCACCGGCCCGGTTTGGATTCAAACCGGCCATCCCGACAATTCCGTGACCATCACCCTCGGCTACGGACGCCGCCGCGCCGGCCGCGTCGGCACGGCCCAAGGTTTCAACGCCTACGAACTCCGCACGACGACCTCACCATGGATCGCTTCAGGGGTCACAATAAGAAAGACCGGCGACACTTATAAACTTGCATCCACGCAAGGTATGCAGTCGATGGAAACCCCCGACGGCGCCAAGCGCCCGCTGGTCCGCGAAGCCACGCTCGCGGAATACATTCACGATCCGAATTTCGCCAGGGAAGAAGAAGTCCCGAAAGACATCACGCTCTACACGCCCTACCCGTACGACAAAGAAGACTACGCCTGGGGCATGGCCATCGACCTCAACAAGTGCGTGGGCTGCAACAACTGCATTCTGGCCTGTCAGTCGGAGAACAACATCGCCGTGGTCGGCAAAGAGCAGTGTGTCATCGGCCGCCACATGCACTGGATTCGCGTCGACGCCTATTACCAGGGCGACCGCGACAATCCCCGCGCCTTTTTCCAGCCCGTGCCCTGCATGCAGTGCGAAAACGCGCCCTGCGAAGTGGTGTGCCCGGTCGGCGCCACCAACCACTCGACCGAAGGCCTGAACGACATGGTCTACAACCGCTGCGTGGGCACGCGCTACTGTTCGAACAACTGCCCGTACAAAGTGCGGCGTTTTAACTTCCTGCTTTTCCAAGACTGGGACACGCCGCAATACAAGATGATGCGCAATCCCGACGTTAGCGTGCGCAGCCGCGGTGTGATGGAGAAATGCACGTATTGCGTGCAGCGCATCAGCGAGCGCCGCATTGATGCCGAGCGCGAGAATCGCAAGATCAATGACTCGCAACACCAAAATGAACTGCAAACCGCCTGCCAGCAGTCCTGCCCGGCAGAGGCGATCGTCTTCGGCAACATTAACGATCCGAACAGCAGAGTTTCGAAATTAAAGGCGCAGGCGCGGAATTACAGCCTTCTGGGGGAATTGAACACGCGCCCGCGCACAACATATCTGGCGGAGGTTCGCAATCCGAACCCGGAACTGGAAGGGTAGAACGGCCCCACGTCTCGCAAAAACGGCGAGACATGGGGCACCTCAATCGAGGCTTCGATTTGAAAGGGCGCGGCTTCAAGCCGCGCCGCAAAGGGTTTCGTGGAGGAGCCCGGCTTTAGCCGGGCGTCAGGAGAGCACAACAGATGGGGCTTTAGCCTTTGAGGAACTTCGCAAAGCAGCATGATCGAACCAACCAAATCGACGACGCTTGAAACCACCCCGGTCATCCACGCCGGCCACACCTTTGGCACGATCACCGAAAAGATCAGTGCCATCGTGCTCACGCGGCCGGCCACCAAGGGCTGGCTCGCCGGTTTCGGCGTCGCCTTCATGCTGACGATGATGTTGCTGTTCGCCATCAGCTACCTGTTTCTCAAGGGCATCGGAATCTGGGGCGTGACCATCCCCATCGGCTGGGGCTTCGCCATCGTGAACTTCGTCTGGTGGATCGGCATTGGCCATGCCGGTACGCTCATCTCCGCCATCCTCTTACTGCTCCGCCAATCTTGGCGCAACTCCATCAACCGTTTTGCCGAAGCCATGACGCTCTTTGCCGTGGCCTGCGCCGGAATCTTTCCCGCCATCCACGTTGGCCGCCCGTGGCTCGCCTACTGGCTGATCCCGTATCCCAGCACCATGGGCGTGTGGCCGCAATTCCGCAGCCCACTAATGTGGGACGTCTTCGCCGTCTCGACTTACGCCACAATCTCGGCCATATTCTGGTTCATCGGTCTCATTCCAGACCTGGCCACGTTGCGCGACCGCACCGAAAAACGCTGGCTGCAAATTGTCTACGGCACGCTCTCGCTCGGCTGGCGCGGGTCCGCCCGCCACTGGCATCGTTATGAGACCGCCTACCTGCTGCTGGCCGGTTTGGCCACGCCGCTCGTGCTCTCCGTTCACACCGTCGTGAGTTTCGACTTCGCTATCGGCATCGTCCCCGGATGGCACACCACCATCTTCCCGCCTTACTTCGTCGCTGGCGCTATCTACTCCGGCTTCGCCATGGTGCTGATGCTCGCCATTCCCATCCGTAAGGTTTACGGTCTGGAAGATTTCATCACTGAACGTCATCTGCAAAACTCCGCCAAAGTCATGCTGGCCACGGGCCTGATCGTCGCCTACGGCTACATGATCGAGGCCTTCATGGGTTGGTACAGCGGCGACCGCTACGACGCCTTCACCATGTGGAACCGCCTGCACGGCCCCTATGCCCCTTGGTACTGGTCCCTGCTGCTCTGCAACATTTTCATTCCCCAGGTGCTCTGGATTCGCAAAATGCGCACCAGTCCCATCGCGCTGTTTTTCGTCTCCGGAGTAATTCTGATCGGCATGTGGCTCGAGCGATTCATCATTGTCGTGGTCAGCCTGCACCGCGATTTCCTGACTTCTTCGTGGGGCATGTACTATCCCACGCGCTGGGACTGGATGACCTACATCGGCACCCTCGGCATGTTCCTTGCCGCCATGTTCCTGTTCCTGCGTATTCTGCCGGCAATTTCAATTTTTGAAATGCGCACGCTCCTGCCGGAAGCCGAGGTAAAGCAATGATGCTCAACGAGGCGGGGCTTGGCATGATTGGGAAGGGCACGACTTCAGTCGTGCCGTCACACAGTGCAGATAGTGTGGCCGTACGCTTTGCCGAAGAACTTGGTTTTGGGTGGCGCAGCGCTTTGAGCTTTGCGATCAGGCGTTCTCTTTTGGGGAGGGCTTTAGCCCCTGAGATTTGCAGTGCGAGTTTCTCAGCAAAATGCTTAGCCCTTGAGGGCCGGAAACTGACGCTCCAGAAGGTGGGCGAATTCCAAATATGAAGCGCGATCCCATCTACGGCATGATGGCGGAATTCGACTCGGCCACAGCTCTGGTCGAAGCCGCGCACAAGACGCACCAGGCCGGCTTTACCAAAATCGACGCCTATAGCCCGTTTCCCATCGAGGGCCTCGCCGAAGAAATCGGATTCCACCGCAACTACGTTCCGCTGGTTGTTCTCATCGGCGGCTTGATCGGCGGAATCTCCGGCTACGCCATGCAATACTGGATGTCCGCTATTGACTATCCGCTGAACGTCGGCGGCAAGCCCTATCACTCCTGGCCCGCCTTTATTGTGATCACCTTCGAAATGACCATTTTGTTCGCCGGCATCTCGGCCGTCATCGGCATGCTCGCTCTCAACGGCCTGCCCATGTTCTATCATCCGGTGTTCAACGTGCCGCGCTTCTCGTCCGCGTCGAAAGATCGTTTTTTTCTAATCGTGTTCTCTTCCGACAAGAAATACGACCGCGCCGGCACCCGCCAGTTCCTCGAGAGCCTCGTCCCCCGCTCGATCTCGGAGGTGCCCAGCTAATGCCGCACCTCCACAAAAATCTATGTAGGGACGGCCGCCCTCGGCTGTCCGGTCGAGCGAAGCTCGACTGCGGTTTCCTTCGCATCCCTTCGTGGTTGATGGGTTATGCCGGCTGCCCCACTCTTGCGCGCTTTTTGCGCAAGGCTGGGTTCGCCGGGTGCCCCATTTCTCACGCGTTCTTTGCGCGAGAAGTGGGGAATTTACAACTCGTCCCTACAAAAATCCGTGGCAGCGGGATGCTCTTGGTGCTGATCGCCCTCACCAGCGCCTGCCGCCTCGACATGCATGTCCAGCCGCGCCAGAATCCGCTCTCGCGCAGCGACTTCTTCTCCGATCGGCGCTCCGCTCGTCCTCCGGTCGATGGCACTGTCGCCCGCGGCGACCTGCGCGCAGATACCTATTTCTATACCGGCAAGATCGGCAACAACCCCGGCGACGTGATGCCGTTCCCCGTCACCAAAGGCGTTCTCGAGCGCGGCCGCGAGCGCTACAATATCTTCTGCGCCCCATGTCACTCGCGCTTGGGCGACGGCAATGGATTCATTCCTTCGCGAGGGTTCGCTCGCAAGCCCCCGTCATTCCACATCGCCCGTCTACAGCAGGCTCCCGTCGGATATTTCTACGACGTCATCAGCAACGGTTTTGGCATCATGCCCGACTACGCCTCGCAGATTTCCCCGCAGGATCGCTGGGACATCGTGGCTTATATTCGCGCTCTTCAGTTGAGCCAGAACGCGACCGTGAGCGACGTCCCCTCTCGACAAAAAGTCCCCTCTGCGCCTCCTAAGTTCAGCGAGCCCGGATCGGGGGCGACGTTGCCCGTTTTCGCGCCTGAAACGAAACCCGACACAGCGAAGGAAGAGAAATGACCGCGACGCCCGCCATCCAACTCGATCTGACCGCCCCGCCGGTGGTCAAGAAGCTGGCGCGGTGGTCGCTGATTGTCGGCGTCGCATTCAGCCTGATCGCTATCATCTGCGCCTTTGTTCTTCCGAACGGCGGCGAAGAATTCTTCCGCGCCTATCTGCTCAGCTTCATGGACTGGCTCGGCATTGCTCTCGGCTCAATGGCGATTCTCATGATTCGCCACCTGACCGGCGGCGGTTGGGGCATGGTCATTCGCCGCATTCTCGGCGCCGCCATGCGCACACTGCCACTACTGACGGTCTTGTTCATTCCGATTTTGCTCGGCCTGCATCACCTGTATCCGTGGGCGCAGGATCTGGAGGGAGCGAGCGCACAACTCCTGAGGATCCACGAAAAGTATCTGTACCCAAAGTTTTTCTTCGGACGTGCCATCCTCTACTTCGCCATATGGAACCTGCTTTCCTACCTGCTGTCGAAGTGGTCGAAGCAAACCGACCATGCCGGCGCTCCCGACAACACGCAAAAGTTCAAAGCCGTCGCCGGTCCCGGCCTTATCCTCTACCCATTCACCATCTCTTTCGCCGCCATCGACTGGGTCATGTCGCTCGATCCCAGCTGGATCTCGACCATCTTCGGCCTCATCATCCTGATCGGCGAACTGCTCGCCGCCATGTGCTTCGCCGTCGTGATCGAGCGCATCCTCTCGAACTACAAACCCATGTCCGAGATGCTGAAGCCCGACTTCGTCCACGACCACGGCAAGTGGATGCTGACCTTCGTCATGGTTTGGGCTTACTTCAGCTTTTCGCAGTGGCTCATCATCTGGGCCGGCAACCTGCCTGCGGAAATCACGTTCTACATGCGCCGCTTGCATGGCGGCTGGGGATACATCGGCCTCTTGCTCGCGCTGTTCCACTTTGCCATCCCTTTCGCGCTGCTGCTGTCCCGTCCGTTTAAGCGCGACATTCGCAAGCTGGTCTGGCTCGCCGTATGGCTGATGATCATGCGCTACGTTGACCTGTTCTGGATAATCGAGCCGAATTTTTCTGAGACTTTAACCGTAACTATCGCGGACTTAGTCTTGCCCTTCGCCATCGGCGGTCTATGGCTGGCCCACTTTTTCCGCAATCTGGGCGCGCTGCCTCTGCTCCCGGCATACGATCCGTCCACCGGAGAAGTTTTGGCGCCGGCCCATCAACACTGAGCAGATTTTGAAGAGGGTGGTTAGAGAAATAATGACGAACCAAACACATCCCGCGAATCCTGCCAGCCACGGCAGCTTTGAACGCCGCGACGTCGGCATCGCCGGTGTACTGTATTTCCTCCTCGGCCTGGCCGTTGCCGGTCTGCTCGTTCACTTCGTTGTCACCGGTCTTTTTTCCTTTCTCGACAAGCGGACCGAAGCCCATCAGACTCCCGTGAGCCCTATGGTGACCAATGCTCCCAAGGACACGCGCCGCCTCCCGCCCGAATATAAGGGGAACTACGGCGACTATCTCAACAGGAATTTTCCCGCTCCGCAGCTCGAAATCGACGAACGCACTCAGCTGAATGAGACCCTCATGAAACAGGAGCAGGAACTGAACAGCTACGGCTGGGTGGACCAGAAGGCCGGCAGCGTTCGCATCCCGATTGATCGCGCCATGGATCTGGTCGCCGAACGCGGACTTCCCGTGCGCACGCAGGCCACGCCACCACTAGCTGCGGATCGCAGCGACTTGAAAGACAAGAAAATGAAGGGACCCAATCAGTGAACCATTCAAATCACAAGTCGGTGCCGGTAACTGCTCATGTGGGGACAGCCGCCCTCGGCTGTCCGGTCGAGCGCAGCTCGGCGGCGCTTCGTAGCTGGAAACATTCGTATCAGGGCACGCCTTTAGGCGTGCCGGCGACGTCGCAACATTACGGCGCCTTTAGGCGCTGTGCGCGGAAAGCTATCGGACTCCCAGTGCTCTTTCTGCTGTCCTCTTTCGCCTTCGGCCAAGCCATGTCCAAGGGCATCATGTCGCCTCCAGCTAACGTCCGTCCGCCGCGCCTCGAAAACGTCGGCATTGAGCAGCGCCTCAACGCGCAAGTCCCGCCGGATCTCACTTTCATTGACGACACCGGCCGCGCCGTCAAGGTCGGCGACTACTTCGGCAAGAAGCCGATCATCCTCAACCTGGTCTACTACAACTGCACCATGCTCTGCGGCGAAGCCCTTGCTGGCCTCGCCGGTTCCATGAAGATGATCAAGTTCGATGTCGGCAAAGAATTCGATGTCGTCACCGTCAGCTTCAATCCCGAGGAGACACCTGAGATCGCCGCCGCCAAGAAAAAAGACTATCTCGAGCGCTACGGCCGTCCTGGCGCCGCCTCCGGCTGGCATTTCCTGACCGGCCCGCCGGAGTCGATCAACGCGCTTACCAAAGCGGTCGGCTTTCAGTATCAGTACGACCCCAAACTCAATCAGTATGCGCACGCGACCGCGATCATGGTGTTGACGCCGGAAGGCCGCATTTCGCGCTACTTCTACGGGGTAGACTTTCCGCCCAAGGATCTGCGCATGGGATTGGTCGAGGCTTCACAAGGCAAGATCGGCAACCTCACGGATCAGGTGTTGCTCTACTGCTATCACTATGACCCAATGACCGGAAAATACGGCGCGGTCATCGGAAATGTTTTGCGCTTAGGTGCGGGCCTGACCATAGTGCTTCTGGGGGGGCTCATCATCCTTCTGTTCCGCCTGGAGCGGATCGCCGTTCAGCGCAGAAACTGGGAGAAGTCAGAAGTGTGAAGTCAGAATGCAGAAGTAGTGCTGGCTTAGTTTCACCTCTGCATTCTGACTTCTAACTCCTGCATTCTTTGCAAATGCAGCGTTCGACGGTCGGAGTCAGACCGGGACGGGCGAACGGAGTTAACTTAGGCAAGACATGCTGAATAATTTTCCACTCTGGCCGGAGCGGGCCTCTAGTGCGGCGGGCAATACTGACGCCCTCTTCATCTTCCTGCTCATTGTGTCCGGATTGATGACGCTGCTGATTTTCAGCGCATTGGTTTTCTTCGCGGTGCGCTTCCGCCACCGTCGCGGTGCCCAGGCGGAACAAATCGAAGGCTCCATACCACTCGAGTTGGCGTGGACGGCCATCCCCTTCGTCATTTTCATGGCGATTTTTGTTTGGGGCGCAATCGTCTATTTCCAGAGTCGGACGCCCCCGCGCGACGCGACCGAGGTTTACGTGGTCGCCAAGCAATGGATGTGGAAGCTCGAACATGCCGAAGGCCAGCGCGAGATCAACGAACTGCACGTGCCCGCCGGTCGCGATGTCAAGCTGATCATGACTTCGCAGGACGTCATCCACAGCTTTTTCGTGCCTGCGTTCCGCATGAAGCAGGACGTGCTTCCCGGCCGTTACACTGTCGCATGGTTTCGCGCCACCAAGCCCGGAACTTACCACTTGTTCTGCACTCAATATTGCGGCACGCAGCACTCAGGCATGATTGGCTCGATCATCGTGATGGAGCCCGCTCAGTACGAAGCTTGGATGAGCGGCGGTTCGACCGGCCCGCTTTCCGCGACCGGCGAAAAAATCTTTGCCGAACTCGGCTGCAGCACCTGCCATCGTATGGACGGTCAGGGCCGCGGCCCTAATTTGCAGGGCGTATATGGCAAGCCCGTTGCCTTAGCCGACGGCCGCACCGTCATGGCCGATGAGAACTATCTCCGCGAATGCATTCTCGAACCCGGCGCGAAACGGGTCGCGGGATTCCAGCCCATCATGCCCACATTCCAGGGCCTGGTGAGCGAAGAGCAAGTGAACGCGCTGGTCGCCTATGTGAAGTCATTATCTCCGTCTAGACCATCCGGGCATCCAAGCGCCCCGGCTGTGGCTCTTCCCAGGGCGGCAAGCAAAACCGCAACCAAAGGAAGTCAGGTGCAATAAAGAGATGGCTACCGAGAATCCTCAACCCGAGCGGGTCAACTATCTCAACAAGGATTACAGCGTCGCTTCCTGGCTGCTGACCACCGACCACAAGCGCATCGCGCTTCTCTACCTGCTTTCGATCACCTTCTTCTTCTTTATTGGCGGGTTCTTCGCCCTCCTCATTCGCCTGGAACTGCTCACTCCGGCGGGTGATCTGGTTCAGGCCGATACCTACAACAAGCTCTTTACCATGCACGGTCAGGTGATGGTCTTTTTCTTTCTCATCCCTTCGATCCCAGCCGTCCTCGGCAATTTTCTCGTCCCCATGATGGTGGGCGCCAAAGACCTGGCTTTCCCCCGCATCAACCTGCTGAGCTGGTATCTCTACATCATCGGTGGCACCATGATGCTGCACTGCATCCTGACTGGCGGCGTCGACACCGGCTGGACGTTTTACACGCCGTTCAGCACTGCCTTCAGTAACACCAAAGTGATCGAAGCCGGCCTGGCCATTTTTGTTGCTGGCTTCTCATCCATTCTCACCGGCCTGAATTTTGTCGTGACCATCCACCGCATGCGCGCCCCGGGCATGACCTGGTCCCGTCTGCCTTTGTTCATTTGGGCGCACTATGCCACCAGCATCATTCAGATTCTGGGAACGCCGGTCATCGCCATCACCCTCGTTTTGGTCGTTGCCGAACGTGCCCTTCACCTGGGCATCTTCGATCCCAAACTCGGCGGGGATCCGCTGCTTTTCCAACATCTGTTCTGGTTTTACTCCCATCCCGCCGTCTACATCATGATTCTGCCTTCCATGGGCGTCGTCACTGAGATCATCGCCTGCTTCTCGCGCAAGCGCATTTTCGGATATCACTTCGTCGCCCTGTCCTCTATCGCCATCGCTGTGTTTGGCTTCCTGGTTTGGGCGCATCACATGTTCGTGGCCGGAATTTCGGTTTACGCTGCGCTCGTGTTCTCCGTACTGAGCTATGCCGTAGCCGTCCCCTCTGCCGTCAAAGTCTTCAATTGGACGGCAACTCTCTACAAGGGATCGATCCATTACGATGCCCCCATGCTCTACGCTTTTGGTTTCCTCGGCCTGTTCACGATGGGCGGTCTCACCGGATTGTTTCTCGCCTGCTTAGGCGTCGACGTTCACGTCCATGACACTTATTTTGTAATCGCCCACTTCCACTACATCATGGTCGGTGGCGCCGTCATGGGATATCTCGGCGGAATGCACTTCTGGTGGCCGAAGATTTCCGGCAAGCTCTATCCTGAAGGCTGGGCCCGCCTCGCCGCCCTCATTGTTTTCATCGGCTTCAATCTCACGTTCTTTCCACAATTCATCCTTGGCTACCTCGGCATGCCTCGCCGCTATTATCAATATCCGCCCGAGTTCCAGGTGCTCAACGTGCTCTCAACTGCCGGTGCAACCATCCTCGGCGTCGGTTACCTGTTGCCTCTGGTTTATTTCCTGTGGTCGATGCGCTACGGCAAGCCCGCCTCCGACAACCCGTGGAACGCCGCCGGCCTCGAATGGAAGACAGCTTCTCCGCCTCCAACCTTCAATTTCGACGAGGAACCGGTCGTAACCTGGGAAGCCTACAACTACGATGAACTCGACGCGCCTCAGAAACAGGAGGTCTCCGTTGCCGGATAGCCAAACAATCGACAGCCAAGCCGTGGCCGTTCCCAACGAAGTTCAGAATCCCGCTCTACTGCACCATTTCGCCGAGCCACAGCAGCAGCGCGATGCCGCCAGCCTCGGCATGTGGATCTTCCTCGCCACCGAAGTCATGTTCTTCGGCGGCTTGTTTTGCGCCTACCTGATCTACCGCCTGAAGTACTTCGCCGAATTCAGCGCCGCCAGCAAAACCCTGGCGCTCAGCCTCGGCGCCACCAATACCGCCGTCCTGATCTGCAGCAGCTTGACGGTCGTTCTCGCCGTTTATGCCCGCAGCACGGCAAGCGTTCCATGCTGCTCATCAATCTGGTCCTCACCCTCATCTTGGGACTCACCTTCCTCGGCATCAAAGCGGTCGAATACAACGAAAAGTTCGAAAAGCACCATGTTCCCGGTCCCAGCTTTCAGTTCGATCACGTCCAAGTTGCAGGGCACCCCGGCCAATACGCCGATCCACGTCACGCCCAGATTTTCTTTGCCCTCTACTTCATCATGACCGGCCTGCACGCGCTGCACATGATCGTCGGCGTCGGTATTTTTCTCTGGCTGCTTCAGGCGGCGTGGAAAGGCCGCTTCACTCCCGCCTACAACACGCCCGTCGAGATCGGAGGCCTGTACTGGCACTTCGTCGACATTGTCTGGATTTATCTGTTCCCGTTGCTTTACTTGATCGATCGCCATCCCTCGTGAGGCTCGCATGTCTGAACATTCATCATCGCCGCTCAGAACCTACATCACGATCTGGCTCACGCTGCTCGCCGGCACCGCCCTTACCGTCTATGCCGCTACGCTCGACCTCCGCCCCTTCAACGCCGCTATCGCTCTCATCATCGCTTCCACTAAGGCTCTCCTAGTCGCGCTTTTCTTCATGCATCTCAGGCACGCCAGCGAGAAACTACTCAAGCTGGTCGTCATCACCACCCTGTTTTTCCTCCTGATCCTGCTCGCGCTCTCCATGGCCGACTACGGCACCCGCCTCTGGAGCTAGATCGTCTTCCGCGCTGACCCCTGGCCCTGACACCCGGCCACTCGCCACTGACCCCTGACCCCTGATTGCTGGTATACTCGCGCGTCAAGGTGCGCATAATCCCGATCACGAGGTGACTTATGGCATTCTGCAATTCCTGCGGTGCTACTCTGGCTGAGGGAACAAAGTTCTGCAACAAATGCGGCGCTGTCGTTTCGGCCGCTCCATCGGCTGCCTCCGCCCAACCATCCACCGCGCCGGCCCCCGCCCCTAAAGGTGGCAGCAGCGCTCTCAAAATCGTCCTCATAGTCATCGGCGTTTTCGTCCTCCTCGGAATCGTCGCGCTCGCCTCCCTTGGATTCATCGTCCATCGAGTGATTAGGAGCTCTCACGTCACCCAGCAGGGCGACAAGGTGAAAGTCGAGACTCCCTTTGGCACCATCAACGCCAACGATCCCGAGCAGGCCGTCAAAGACCTCGGCATCGACGTCTACCCTGGCGCCGAGGCCCAAAAAGCTGGCTCCGCCGATCTCACCTTCGCTGGCGTCCACACCGTCACCGCCAACTTCACCAGCAGCGATTCGGTGGATAAGATTTGCGACTTCTACAAATCCAAGTTTCCAACCGCTAGGGTCAGAAGTTCGGACCAGGATCATTGCACCATCGTCTCCGAAGACTCGAAGAACGTGATCACTGTCAATATCCAGGCCAGCGGCGACACTACCCGTTTTCAGATCACGAGCGTGACCAAGAAAGGATCGTCCTCGAACTAGAAAGTCGGAGATGCCAGACAAAGCAGTGAATTCCGCGCCGGCGCGCACCTCCAACTCAACCGATGCCGCAGGGCTGGCCGCAGCCCTACGCGGCGAAATTCGCGGTGAAGTCCGGTTCGATCGCGGCAGTCGCGCCCTCTACGCGACCGACGCCTCCAACTACCGCCAAGTTCCCATCGGCGTGGTCCTCCCCCGCGATGTTGACGACGTCCTTGCGGCCATCTCCCTTTGCCGCGAATTCGGTGCGCCGCTCCTCTGCCGCGGCGGCGGCACCTCGCTCGCTGGCCAGTGCTGCAACGTTGCCGTGATCCTCGATTTTTCGCGGTACATGAATCACATCCTTGAAATCGACCCTGCGCGCCGAATCGCCCGCGTCCAGCCCGGCGTCGTTCTCGATCACCTCCGCAACGCCGCCGAGAAGCATCACCTCACTTTCGGACCCGACCCCGCCACTCACGACCGTTGCACCATCGGCGGCATGATCGGCAACAACTCCTGCGGGGCCCATTCCGTCATGGCCGGCAAAACCGACGACAACATCGAAGAGCTCGACGTCGTCACCTACGATGGCGTCCGCATGCGCATCGGCCAAGATTTCATTCGAGATTGTAGCGCCGGCGTCCCGCCGGCAGTCGCGGGTGCCCCATTTCTCGCGCGTTCTTTGCGCGAGAAGTGGGGATTTTCCGGCGGTCGTGCCGCTGAAATCCACAATTCGCTAAAACAAATTTCCGCCGACTACGCAGCTCTCATCCGCCGCAAGTTCCCCAACATCCCCCGCCGCGTCTCCGGCTACAACCTGAACTACCTGCTTCCGGAAAACGGCTTTCACGTTGCCCGCGCCCTCGTCGGCTCCGAAGGCACCTGCGCCACCGTTCTCGAAGCCACCTGCCGCCTCGTCGAAAGCCCTCCCGAGCGCGTTTTGCTCGTCGTCGCTTATCCTGACATCTATCAGTGCGCCGACCACGTCCCCGAGATCATGGCCCACAAGCCCATCGGTCTCGAGGGCTTCGACGATCTTCTGGTCGGCTACACGCGCATCAAAGGCATCAATTCCGAAGGCCTGGCCCTTTTGCCCCAAGGCGGCGGCTGGCTCCTGGTCGAGTTCGGCGGAGAGACCGCGCAAGAAGCCGAATCCCAAGCCCGTAGCCTGATCAAGACTCTCCATCGCAGCCCCAACCCTCCTGACACGCGTCTCTATGCCGGCGCGCAGGCCAGGCGCGTCTGGGAGGTCCGCGAG